>Ga0207691_10000364_pt1 | contig 45561 bp, 29 predicted proteins | sample KBSM13metaG_FD_184327 | JGI IMG/M metagenome (GOLD analysis project Ga0207691, IMG submission 184327) | Miscanthus rhizosphere microbial communities from Kellogg Biological Station, Michigan, USA - KBS M1-3 metaG (SPAdes) (version 2) | ecosystem: Host-associated > Plants > Roots > Rhizosphere >...
GTAGGCATAATCGGTGGTGTCGTTGACGTAATAAGTGTCGTCCCCGATGCCGCCATACATCCGGTCATAGCCCGCGCCGCCGGTCAGAATATCGTTGCCATCCGCCCCGAACAGATAATCGTCGCCGCCCATGCCATTGAGCGTATCGTTGCCTTCATAGCCGTAGAGCTTGTTGGCGCTGTTGGTGCCGGTGACGAGATTGTCGATCGCATTGCCTTTGCCGATGTAGGCCGCGCCAGTGAGCACAAGATCTTCGACATTGTCGCGCAGCGTCACGTCGACCGATGAAATGACCTGGTCGTGACCCTCGCCCGGATCCTCGTAGGCGAAGTCGGTGTCATCGTTGACATAATAGGTGTCGTCGCCAAGGCCGCCGTACATCCGGTCGTACCCGGCACCGCCGATCAGCGTGTCGTTACCGGCATTACCGAACAGATAGTCGTCGCCGGCTCCGCCATCGAGGACGTTGGCGGCCGAGTTGCCGCGGACCGTATTGTCGCCGCCGTCTCCAGTGCCGTCGATGGCCGAGATACCGGTGAGGGTCAGGTTTTCGACGTTCGCGACATTGAGCGTGTAGGTGAAGCCCGTCTGGATCGTATCGGTGCCTTCGCCCGGGTTCTCCGTCACCGTGTCCGACGCGTCGATGACGTAGGTATCGTTGCCGAGGCCGCCGACCAAAGTGTCCGCCCCGCCGGCGCCATCGAGGATGTTGTTGCCGCTGTTCCCGGTGATGACGTTGGCAACGGCATTGCCGGTGCCGTTGATCGACGACGCACCGGTCAGGGTCAGATTCTCGACGTTGGCGCCGATCGCATAGCTGATCGAGGCATTGGCCTGGTCGGTACCCTCACCGCTCGCTTCGGTAATGACGTCGCCGACATTGTCGATCGCATAGCTGTCGTTGCCGAGGCCGCCGACCAACGTGTCTGCCCCACCGGCGCCGTCGAGCGTGTCGTTGCCAAGGCCGCCGGTGATGACGTTCGCAGACGCATTGCCGGTCAGCGTGTCGTTGAAGTCCGAGCCCAGAATATTTTCGAAGTTCGACAGGCTGTCGCTGCCTTCGCCCACCGTATTTTGCGATCCCGCCTGGCCAAGATTGACGGTCACAGCGACCGTCGAGTGAGCGTAGGAAACGGTGTCGATGCCCGCTCCGCCGTCAAGCGTGTCATTGCCAAGGTTGCCTTCGATGACGTTGGCGTTCGCATCGCCGGTGAGAACGTCGCCGAAGATCGAGCCGTAGATATTCTCGACCGATGTGAAATTGTCGTGCGCCGCGCCGGCATTGTAGGTCGCAGTGCCGGTTGCGAGATTGGCAGTCACGGCGGCCGTGGCGCCAGCGGAATAATCGGCGGTGTCCGAGCCCGATCCGCCGTTAAGCGTATTGGTGCCCGAGCCGCCGCTCAGTCGGTCATTGCCATTCCCGCCGCTCAGCGAATCGTTGCCGCCGTTGCCCTGCAGCCAGTTGTCAGCGTCGTTACCGGTCAGTGTGTCGGCTCCCGAACCGCCGATGGCGTTTTCGATAACCGTTCCGCGAGCAATCGAGACGTTGCCGACGTTCGGCCCGGTACCGGCGGTGTTGAGCCCGACGTTGGAGAAAGTCTCGGGATTGAGGTTGATGACCTGATTGACGTTGAAGCCCGAGTAATCGAGCGTGTCGTTCCCGCCGCTGTCGAAGATCGTGTAAGCGACGTCGGTGAACTGGGTCGCGTCGTAGATCGATCGGCCGGCATTCGTATTGAACCCGTAGATCGTATCGCCTGTCCGGGTGATCGTCGACAGACCGTACAACGTCTGCATCGCGACGATGTCTGCCATCATCGGCGAGACGGCGTAGTCCTCACTGAAACCCTGGCCGGCGAAATAGGTGTTATCGTGCTGGCTGAAGTACGACATGACCGACGTCGCCCAGGAATCGTTCTGGAACGAGGAATCGTACGGATAGGTCGCGGTGTCGTTGTAATTGCCCTCGTGGCCCAGGCCGAGAGAATGGCCGATCTCATGAACGTAGGTCTGGAAACTGTAGCTATCGATACCCGTCCCGTAGGTCGTCAACCAATCCGTACCGACATTTACCGACGAATATTCAATGATGCCGTTGCCCCAGTTGGAATTGGTGTAAGCGCCGACGTCGTCGTCGTTGAACAATATCTGGCCGCCGGTCGTCACTTCATGGAAAGTGACGCCGATGACGTCGCTCCACAGGTCGAGCGCCGCTCGGGCAAGCGTCTGCGCCTCGGGCGTGATGCCGGTCAGGTTGACGTCGATCGTGCCCCCTTGGGCGACATCGAAATGATGGCTGTCGCCGCCCCAATAGCCATTGACCAATTGGTCAGCGAGCTGGTCGACCGTCCCCATCGGCGGCGGCGTATAAGTGCTGACGACGACCTGGTAGGTACCGGAATAGCCGTCCGAGAATGATCCGACGTCGATATAATAGACGCCCGTGTAGGTCGCACTGAACGACAGCCTCGAATCGCGAATGACACCGGGCGAGATATCGTCATTCTCGTAGAGGACGCTTCCCGAAGCATTATGGATGTAGAGGTAGGAATCCTCGAGAGTGACGCCGTTGATGGTGACGGTGATCGACTGGCCGGCGGTGAGGCTGATTTTGTACCAATCGTGATCGCCGACGACTTCGAGATCGCCGTTGGTGGTGCTTCCCACCGTGACCGTCGCGGTCGTGGTCTTATCACCAGGAATATCAACCAACGTGCAAACTCCCCCGAATTAGGACGCGGTCGCCTTCGCGACCTTTGTGGCGATCGATTGCGCAAACCGTTCAATCGAGCGTGAATTGAGATTGCGGTCCATTACCGCAAATTTCTGCTCGGGCAGCGCCTGTCCCTCTACGACGAGCATCGTCGCGAGCATGGAAGGCGTCAACACCCGCACTTCAACACTAACCCGGGCCTTTGGCGCTTCCTTAGCAATGGCAGCCCCGATCGCCCGGCAGAGCGCATCCGCGTCCCCCGCATCGGCCGGCAATCTGTCAGCGCCAACCACGGTGCAGGTTACGTTTTTCGATGCAGATGAGCTCATCGCGCACACCTCGGCGGCCGAGGCGCACAGCGCCACAGCCAGCATGCTTGCTGCGAAAATTCCCCACCGCATTTCATAGGCCTACGGATGGTTAGCTTAACCTAACCTAACCCTTGCTCAATATCGGTTGATTTTCCAGCACTTTAGCTCAGTCGTCCCGCTTTGGGCCAGTTCGCGCGCGCTCGACTCGAACCCCCAGTCATGCGAACGGCGCTCGAATGGCGGATGACAGTCAGGAAATGTGGGGCGGCAGATTCAGCGGAAAGCCCGCCGAGCTGATGCAAGAGATCAACGCCTCGATCAGCTTCGACAGGAGGCTTTGGCGCGAGGATGTCGCTGCCTCGAGGGCGCATGCGGCGATGCTGCGTGATGCCGGCATCATCCCCGCCGCCGACTCCCAGGCGATCCTCAACGGGCTCGACGCGATCGCCGAGGAATATCGTCAGAAGGGCGTGCCGGAGGACGAGGCGCTCGAAGACATTCACATGACTATCGAACACCGGCTGACGGAGCTGATCGGCCCGGCGGCGGGGCGCCTTCACACCGCACGCTCGCGCAACGACCAGGTGGCGACCGACTTCCGCTTGTGGGTGCGCAGCGCCTGCGACGAAGCGCTGGATGGCATCCGCGGCTTGCAACGGGTGCTGGTCGGCCGCGCCGAAGAGCATGTCGAGACCGTCATGCCCGGATTCACTCATCTTCAGGTCGCCCAGCCGGTGACTCTCGGCCACCATCTGATGGCCTATTATGAGATGCTGCGGCGTGATTATTCGCGCTTCGCCGATGCGCGCGAGCGGATGAACAAGTGTCCGCTTGGCAGCGCGGCGCTGGCCGGCACCGGCTTTGCGATCGACCGTGACCGGACCGCGGACGCGCTCGGTTTCGACCGGCCGACGGCGAACAGTCTCGACAGTGTGTCCGACCGCGACTTCGCGCTCGATTATCTCAATGGGGCTGCGCAATGCTCGCTTCACCTGTCGCGGCTGGCCGAGGAACTGATCATTTGGGCAAGCCCGCAGTTCGGCTTCGTGAAACTGTCGGACGATTATTCGACCGGCTCGTCGATCATGCCCCAAAAGCGCAATCCCGACGCGGCAGAATTGGTGCGCGGGCATAGTGGTCGCATCGTCGGCGCGCTGATGTCACTGATGGTCACGATGAAGGGGCTGCCGCTCGCTTATTCGAAGGACATGCAGGACGATAAGGAACCGGTGTTCGAAGCGCGCGACCTCCTCACCCTGTCGCTTCAGGCGCTCGCCGGAATGATCGAGACGGTGACCTTCGTTCCCGAGCGGATGCGCGAGGCCGCGGCGTCCGGCTATTCGACCGCGACGGATCTCGCCGACTGGCTGGTGCGCGAGGCGGACGTCCCTTTCCGCGAAGCGCATCACATCACCGGGCGCGCGGTGAAGGAAGCGGAAGAACGCGGCTGCGGGCTTGCCGAGCTCCCGCTCGACGCGCTCCAGGAGATCGATCCGCGCATCACCAGCGAGGTGTTCGACGTGCTCAGCGTCGATGCGTCGGTGCGCAGCCGCACCAGCTATGGCGGCACGGCCCCCGAGCGCGTCCGCGAGCAGATCGCGAAGGCGAAGGAGCTAGGCTTCTAGCTTACGTTTGCGTTGCGCGAGGGTCCGCAGCCTCAGCGCATTCAGCCGGATGAAGCCCGCTGCATCGCGGTGGTCGTAGCTGCCGCTGCCTTCCTCGAACGTCACCAGATCCTCATCGTAGAGCGACTCGTCACTCTCGCGCCCGATCACCGTCGCATTGCCCTTGTAGAGTTTCAGGGTGACTCGCCCGGAAACATGCTCCTGGCTCTTATCGATTGCCGCTTGCAGCATCTCGCGTTCCGGAGCGAACCAGAAGCCGTTGTAGATCAGGCTCGCATATTTCGGCATGAGCTCGTCCTTGAGGTGCATCGCGCCCCCGTCGAGCGTGATGCTTTCGATGCCGCGATGAGCCGCGAGCAGGATGGTGCCGCCGGGCGTCTCGTAAACACCGCGCGATTTCATCCCGACGAAGCGGTTCTCGACGAGGTCGAGCCGGCCGATGCCATTGTCGTGGCCAAGCTGGTTGAGCTTGGTCAGCAACTTTGCGGGCGACAGCTTCTTGCCGTCGATTGCAATCGCGTCGCCCTTTTCGAAATCGATCGTGATGGTCGTCGGTTTCTCCGGCGCATCTTCGGGCGAGATCGTCCGCTGATGCACATATTCCGGCGCTTCGGCTGCCGGGTCTTCCAGCACCTTCCCCTCGGACGACGAGTGCAGCAGATTGGCATCGATCGAGAACGGCGCCTCACCGCGCTTGTCCTTGGATATCGGGATCTGGTGCTTCTCGGCGAAGTCGAGCAGTTGCTCGCGGCTCTGGAATTCCCACTCGCGCCACGGGGCGATGACCTTGATATCGGGCTCCAGCGCATAATAGCCGAGCTCGAACCGGACCTGGTCGTTGCCTTTGCCGGTCGCGCCGTGACAGACGGCGTCGGCGCCGACCTGGCGCGCGATCTCGATCTGGCGCCTGGCGATCAGCGGCCGGGCGATCGACGTGCCGAGCAAATAATCGCCCTCATACTGGGTGTTTGCGCGGAACATCGGGAAGACGAAGTCGCGGACGAACTCCTCGCGCAAATCCTCGATGAAGATGTTGCCTGGTTTAACTCCGAGCATCTCGGCCTTGCGCCGCGCCGGCTCGACTTCCTCGCCCTGGCCGAGGTCCGCGGTGAAAGTAACGACCTCCGCGTCATATTCGGTCTGGAGCCACTTCAAGATGATCGAGGTATCGAGCCCGCCCGAATAAGCGAGCACAACCTTCATTTTCTTGTTCGTCATTGTCCCAACATCCAAAGCATGGCGCCGCGCGCCGTGTGCATCCGGTTCTCGGCCTGCTTCCATACGGCCGAGCGCGGCCCGTCGATCACGCCAGCGGTTACCTCTTCGCCACGATGCGCGGGCAGGCAATGGAGGAAATGCGCGTGCCGCGCGCGGTCCATCAGCGCTTCGTTGACCTGATAGGGGGCAAGCGCGACCAGTTTTTCGTCGCAATGCTCGTCGCCCATCGACACCCAGACGTCGGCGTAGACGATGTCGGCGCCTTCGACGGCTTGCGCGGGATCGGTTACCTGGGCGATGTTCCCGCCGTCGAACCCGTAGCCTTCGGGGCTGGCGATGACGAACTCAGCGCCGAGCAGGGCGCAGCCTTCGCCGAGCGAGCGGGCGACATTGTGCGCTTCGCCGATGAAGGCGACTTTCCTGCCCGCGATGCTGCCGAGCAATTGCTCGATCGTCATGAGGTCAGCGAGAGCCTGAAGCGGGTGATCGGTGGCCGATAGCATGTTGAGTACAGGCGCCGCGTTCACCGCCGCCATCTCTTCGAGCAGGGCATGGTCGAAGACCCGCGCGGCGATGATCGAATGATAGCAGGCGAGCGTCCGGGTCACGTCCTCGACGCTCTCGCGGGCACCGATGCCGAGCTCGGCGGGCTGGAGATAGACGGGATGGCCGCCAAGCTGTGCGGCCGCCATCTCCATCGAGTTGCGAGTCCGGGCGCTCGGTTTTTCGAAATAGAGCGCGACGCCCTTATCCTGGAGCAGGCGCGGCGCTGGCTCTTGTGACAGGTCGAGGATCGTCCGAAGGTCGGACGCGCCAAGATCACGGATCGCGAGGAGGTGCTTCACCAGCTCGCCTCCTTCTTGATCATCGTCCCGACGCCATGGTCGGTAAGCAGTTCGATCAGCAGCGAATGATGCACCCGCCCGTCGATGATGTGCGCGAAGTTGACGCCCTCGTCGACTGCATCGGCGCAGGCCCTGAGCTTCGGGATCATGCCCTTGCCGACGCTCTCATGCGCGATCCGCTCACGAAGCTCGGCCGAGGTTAGCCGGTGCACCAGCGTGCTCTCGTCCTTCGGATCTTCGAGCAGGCCCGGGACGGCGGTGAGGTAGACGATTTTCTCCGCCTGCATCGCGACCGCGATCGCCCGCGCCGCTTCGTCGGCGTTGACGTTGTAGGGCTGCCCACCGGCGTCGGCTCCGACGGTCGAAATGACCGGCGTCAGGCCGTCGTTGAGAAGGCGATGAATGAGCTCGGCGCGAACGCCGGTGACATTACCGACGAAACCCAGCGCCGGATCGGCAGGAGTCACCGTCAAAAGGCCCGCATCCTCACCCGACACCCCGACCGCGACCGGTTCGTCGCCGGCCTGGCTATTGATTGTCGAGACGAGGTCGCGGTTGATCTTTCCGACGAGTACCATCCGGACGATCTCAAGCGTCTCTTCGTCGGTGACCCGCAGCCCGTCACGAAACTCGGGCTCCTTGCCGACGCGGCGAAGCATCGTGTCGACCTGCGGCCCGCCGCCGTGGACGAGCACGCAGCGCACGCCGACGCTCCGCAGCAGCAGCACGTCCTGCGCGAGAGCGAGGTCGGATTCCTTGTCGATCGCCGCGCCGCCGAGCTTCACGACCACCGACTTGCCCGCGAACTGGCGAATGTAGGGCAGCGCCTCGACGAGGACGGTCGCGATCTCTGAAGGCAAGAGAACGATTTTCATGATGTTTTCGAATTTTCGCGAATGTAGCCGGGGCCAAGGTCAATCCCGATCATGGTCGCGCTCGCCTTGCCGGCGCCGAGATGGACGTCGATTTCAATTTCGTCGCCCATCATGTGCTCGGTGAGCGGCTGGGCCTCGTGCTCGACGCCGACGCCGCCCCTCGCAACGACGATCCCGCCGTACGCGACGCGCGATTTGTCGACGTTCAACTCGACGCCGGTCGAGCCGGCCGCTGCCATCAGCCGACCCCAATAAGGGTCTCCACCGTACCAGCTGCACTTGACGAGATTGTTCTCGACGATGGACTTGGCGGCGATCCGCGCCTGCTCCTCGTCGGCAGCGCCCGTGACGGTGAGGTGCGCCATCCGGGTCATGCCCTCGGCGTCGCGCGCCATTTGCAAGGTCAAGTCGCGGCAGGCGGCGAGCACGGCGTTCGCGAACTCATCATGGTCGGCTTTGCCGCGCTCGCCGGACGCAAGGAGCAGTGCGGTGTCATTGGTCGACATCGCGCCATCAACATTGAGCGTGTTGAAGCTTTTGTCCGACGCCGCCTTCAGCGCCCTTTGCAGAACCGAGCGAGGCACGTCGGCATCGGTTGTGAGGAAGGCCAGCATCGTGCCCATGTTGGGGGCAATCATCCCGCAGCCTTTGGCCATCCCGCCGAGCGTGAAGGTCGAACCCTTGATCACGACTTCCTTGGCCTGGTGGTCGGTGGTGAGGATCCCGCGGGCGGCGTCGTGCCCGCCCTCGACGGAGAGTTTTTTCGCAAGATGCGGAACGTGGCCGAGGATCGGCTCCATCGGCAGCGGCGTGCCGATGATCCCGGTCGAGCAGACGAGCACATGGCTGCTTGCGACCTGCAGCGCTTCGCCGGTCGCCGCCGCCATCAGCTGCGCGTCTTTGTAGCCGGGCTTGCCGGTTCCGGCATTGGCGTTGCCCGAATTGACGATCACCGCCGCGGCTTTCCCGCCATTGGCGGCGAGCGTGGCGCGGTCGAGCTCGACCGGCGGGGCGACGAACTTGTTCTTAGTAAAGACGGCGGCGCAGTTCACCGGCCTGCCGTCTTCGGTGGCGAGCAAGGCCATGTCGAACTTGCGGCGCTTGATCCCGGCGTGGCAACCGGACGCGACGAAGCCTTCGGCGGCGGTCACGCTCATGGATAGGTTCCGAGAGGAGTGAGGCCCGCGGCCTCGTCAAAACCCAACATCAAATTCGCGCACTGGATCATCTGTCCGGCTGCACCCTTTCCAAGATTGTCGATTGCCGAGAGCGCGAGCACCCGGCCCGTGCGCTCGCAAAAGCGAGCGGTGAGCTGGCACCCGTTGGAGCCGCTGACCCACTTGGTCGCGGGCGGCTGTTCGGTGACGTGGACGAACGGCTCGTCGGCATAAGCCCGGTGAAGAACGTTGAGCGGGTCACACTGTCCCGCCGCTTCGGCGTAAGCGGTCGCGAGAATGCCGCGGGTCATCGGGACGAGGTGGGGCGTGAACAGCACCGTTGCTCCCAACGCCAGTTCCATTTCGGCGGTATGACGATGGTTGAGGAGGCCGTAGGCGCAGAAGCTGCCGTCGACCGTGTTGAAGGCGGTGCTTTCCTTAAGTTCGCGCCCCGCGCCGCTGACGCCTGAGGCGGCGTCGACGATGATGCTCTCCGGCTCGATCAGCCCGGCGTCGACGAGCGGTTTCAGGGCGAGGATAGCGGCGGTGGCATAGCAGCCGGCGGCGGCGACGGCCTTCGCGTCGCGGATTGCCTCGCGGTTGAGTTCGGGAATGCCGTAGACGAACCTCCCCAGCAGCCCGGGCGCGGTGTGCGGTTCGTGGTACCAGCGCTCGTAGGTTGCGGCATCATCGAGCCGGAAGTCCGCGCCAAGGTCAACCAACGGGATGCCCGCCTCGAGAATGCTCGCGGCAATTTCCTGGCTCTTGCCGTGCGGAAGCGCGGCGAAGACCAAATCAATGCCCTCGAGGCTGCCATCGAACTTCTCGACCATCGCCTTCGGATAAGCTGCGGCAAGATGCGGATGGACCGCGCCGAGCGCCTGCCCCGCTTTGCTGTCGCCGAATAGCTTCACGACGCGCAGCTCGGGGTGCGCAGCGATCAACCGCAGCAGCTCGCCGCCGACATAGCCTGAGGCTCCAAGGATGGCCGTCCGAATCATGAAGCCGGCGCCTATCGGCTTATTTGCATATTTATGCAAGTATATGCATAATAATACGCATGACCGATTCCCGCGACCAGCGCCTCCGAGCCATCGCCGACCTCATCCGAACCCGTCCGATCTCGAGCCAGGACGAGGTAGCCGAAGGACTGTCGGCACTCGGCTATTCAGTCACCCAGGCAACGATTTCGCGCGACCTTGAGCATCTCGGCGCGGTCAAGGCGCGGCGCGACGGACTGCTGATTTATGCATTGCCCGAGCAGATAGCGTCGCCGGCCAATGAGGGCCCGCAGATGGCGGCGGTGTTCCGCGACTGGGTGCGGTCGGTCGATTTTGCCGGCAACCTCGTCGTCATCCGGACCCCGCCCGGATCAGCGCATCTCGTCGGCGTGGCCCTCGATCGCGCCGAGCTGGCGCAGGTCGTCGGCACCATCTGCGGCGACGACACGATCTTCGTCGCGCTTCGCGATGCCGCGGAGGCACCGACGTTTGCAGAGCAGCTGCAGGGCCTTCGCGCCTAGCCGCGCTCGCCCTTCTTGCCTCCGCACGGCTGGTCGATCAGCGCCTGCCTGATCTGTGGCACCCAGGCATTGGCCTTCACGTCCCAGGCGATGAAGTCGCCTTCGAACTGCCAATAAGCCCACCCGAAGCCGCGACGCTCCGCCTCGCAGCGGGCAGCCGCGGTATAGCCGGCGCGCTGCTCGACCGGCGTTCCGCTCCTGTCGAAGGCGCCAAACTCGCCGAGCAGGACCGGCCGTTGATTGGCGCTCGCCCATGCCCGGACCTTGTCGAAATCCGACGCCATTGCGGCATGGTCGGCAGCGGTCCCCCAAGTGATCCCGTGAAGGCCCTTCACTTCTTCGCCGGCCCAGGTCGCGCCCTGGTGAGTGAAATGGAAGGGTTCGTAATAATGGTAGGTGAGCAAGAGATTGGGGTCAGCCGGAAGCTTCAGGTCCGATAGGTCATTGAGGCTGTTCCAGTGCGTCGGTCCGACGACGACGATCCGGGTCGGGTTGGTCTTGCGGACCACGGCCAGGACATCGGCAAGAAGCGCATTCCACGGCTCGCCGTTGAGCGCGTCATGCGGCTCGTTCAAGAGCTCGAAGGCGACGTTGCGCGGAGCGGTCGCATAACGCGGCGCGACCTGCTGCCAGAAGGCCGTCAGCTGCGTCCGGCACGCCGCGACATCGGTCGAGCATTTGTTGAAATCATGCTCGTCGAGGATGAGGCCGAGCCCGGCCTTCTGCGCCTCGCGAACGACATCGTCGAGCTTCGCGAGCCACACCGGATCGAGCTGGTTGCGCTCGTCCATGTGGCTGAAAGCCTGCAGGTTCACCCGCACGAAATCGAAGCCTGCGGTGCGGATTTCGGTGAAATGCCGCCACTCGAAACGCCGGTCGGTCGTATGCGTCCAATAGGGATCGTAGCCGAGCACGTTGACGCCGCGGTGGAAGGGCGCTTCGAACATCGTCGAGGCGCCCTTCGCCCCTGCGGTCGAGGCCGCCAAGGCGAATGCTGCAGCGGCAAGAAACTTCCACATCATGATGCCCTCCTACAAGGTCGTGACGGCGCCCGTTGATAGCGCTAACACAAACCCCATCGCGAGCAAGTGCGCGCGCTTGGCTGAGGCCGGGGGATGTGAATGCTAAGTCGCCGCAATCTGCTGATCGCAAGCACCGCGCTCCTGGGCGCTGCCGCAGCGCCTGCTCCGAAACGCGCGGGCCCGTTCGTAAAGCGAGAGGGTATGACCTTGCGCAAGGGCGGCGCGCCCTATCGGATTGCCGGCACCAACGCCTGGTATGCGGCCTATCTCGGCTCCGACGCGCCAACCGGAAATCGCGACCGGCTCAAGCGAGAGTTCGACCGCCTTTCCGATCTTAACATCAACAATGTCCGAATCCTCGGCAGCAGCGAATTCTCGCCACTCAAGAATTCCGTCCGCCCCACTTTCCGCAACCGGACCAACCGCTTCAACGAGAAGCTGCTGCGCGGTCTCGACCACGCGCTTGCCGAGATGGGCAAGCGCGGGCTGACCGCGGTCATCTACCTCGCCAACTTCTGGGAATGGTCGGGCGGGATGATGACCTATCTCTACTGGACCAACGGCGGTCACTATCTCGACATGAACGATCCGGCGCATCCGTGGCCGCAATTCCCCGACATGAGTTCCGAATTTTACGGCCATGCGGCGGCGGTGCGGATGTTCGACGATTATGTCCGTGCGGTCGTGTTGCGGCGCAATACCGTCACCGGCCGGCGCTATCGCGATGACCCGACGATCATGGCCTGGCAGCTCGCCAACGAGCCGCGCCCGGGCGGAAGCGACGCAGCGGGGCAGCGCCACATGAAGGCCTATCTCGCCTGGATCGATCGCACCGCTCGGCTGATCAAGTCGCTCGACCCCAACCATATGGTCGCGACCGGCAGCGAGGGCACGATGGGCTGCATCGACAGCGATCAATGCGTCGCCGACGCCCATCGCTCACCCGCGATCGATTACATGAACGCGCACATCTGGCCGCAGAACTGGAGCTGGGCGGATCCCAAGGACCTCGCCGGCACCTGGCCGACGGTCGAGAAGAACACGCGCGATTACATTGCCCGGCAGGTCGCCATCGCGAGGAAGCTCGGCAAACCGCTCGTGATCGAGGAATTTGGAATGCCGCGCGACGGCGGCAGTTTCGAGCCCGGGACGCCGACGACGTTCAAGGACAAGTTCTACGAGCTGATCACGGGCGCCGTGCTCGACAGCGTTCGCTCGGACGGGCCGATCCAGGGGTGCAACTTCTGGGGCTGGGGCGGCGAAGGCCGGTCGCAGCATCCCGACCATCATTTCGTCCGCGGCGACACCGGCTATGTCGGCGATCCCCCGCACGAACCGCAAGGCTGGTATTCGGTTTTCGACGGTGACGCCTCGACCCAGGCGATCATTCGCGCCTACGCGAGCGCACTCAAAGCGGCGTAACCGTAAACATCGCAACCCCGTGCGGCTCGACAATCGCCTTGAGCGAGCCCGACCAGCGAAGATCGCGATGCGCCCACAGGTCACGGACCTTCGCCTTCTTCCGCCCCACCTCATCAGCACTCGCTAGGATCGTCGCCGGCTGGTCACCGCGGTTGAACAGAAGCACCGCCTTCGCTCCGCCGCTTAGCGGCTTCACCCACACTTCCTGGCCACCTGCCTGCGACACCCGGCGGCCCTGGACTCCGAGCGCATCCTGATCGACCGCGATCACCTCCTTGTTGAGCAGGATCGAACGCGTCGCCGCGTCCATGCTGGCGATGTCGTTCCCGGCGATCAGCGGAGCGGCCATCATCGCCCACAGCGAGAAATGCGAGCGATACTCGGCAATTGTCATCCCGCCATTGCCGACCTCGAGCATGTCGGGATCGTTCCAATGCCCGGGTCCCGCGTGCGGCCATAAGGGCTCATTGGAATCGACATTCTCGAGCATCGGGTGCGCCCAGTCGTGCGCCTTGTCCTTGGCCGAAAAGCTGTCCCAGATGTCGCCGGTCGTGCGCCACAGATTGCCGACATTTTTCGCCCACAGCCACGGCTTCGCAGTGCCCCATTCGCACATCGAAAACACGATCGGTCGTCCGGTCTGGCGAAGCGCGTCGGCCATCAGCGCGTACGCTTCCTGCGCATTGCGGTCGCCGGTGTTGCACCAATCGTATTTCAGATAATCGACGCCCCAACGCGCATAGCTCAGCGCATCCTGATACTCATGCCCCTGGCTCCCCGGCCGCCCGCCGCAGGTGAAGCGCCCCGCGTCCGAATAAATGCCGAACTTCAGCCCGCGCGCATGGACGTAATCGGCGAGCGCCTTGATGCCTGACGGGAATTTCTGCGGGTCGGCCGTGATGAAGCCATTCGCGTCGCGCGGCCCGTGCCAGCAATCGTCGATCACTACATATTGGTAGCCGGCGTCGCGCATGCCCGAGGCGACCATGGCGTCGGCGGCGTCGCGGATGATCTTCTCGTTGACGCTGCACGCGAACCTGTTCCAGCTGTTCCAGCCCATGGGTGGAGTTTGAGCAAGGCCATTGGGCGCCTTGTTGACGATCTCTTGCGTAGTTTCGGCCAGCGCCGGAGCAGTCAGCGTGAAGGCTGCAAGCCATAGCAATAGAAGCCGCATCGCCATCCTCCTGGGGCCTTGCGTTAGCGCTACCAACGGGCGATGCAAACAGCCATGGGGAGAGTCGGGCGCCGTGTTTTCTCGATCTTGCTGGCGATTGCGCCGGCGGCTGCGCCGGCTCAGTCCGAGTCCCTGCCCCATCTTGCAAGGTCCGGCAATCGCCACGCGCTGATCGTCGATGGCGCGCCATTCCTGATGCTCGGGGTCCAGGCGAACAACAGCAGCAATTATCCAGCAATGCTTCCGAAGGTCTGGCCGACCGTGCGCCAGCTTCACGCCAACACGCTCGAGATTCCGGTCGCGTGGGAGCAAATCGAGCCGGTCGAAGGCAGATTCGACTTTTCGTGGGTCGATCTGCTGCTGAGCGAAGCGCGCGCCAACAATGTCCGCCTCGTCCCGCTGTGGTTCGGGACGTGGAAGAACACCAACCCGCAATATACGCCCGAGTGGGTGAAGCGGGACACGAAGCGCTTCCCTCGCGAAATCAAACCCGACGGAAGCACCTATTGGGTGATGTCGGCGCATGGCCGTTCGACGCTGGAGGCGGACAAGCACGCATTTGCCGCGCTGATGAGCCATATCCGCAAGGTCGACCCGCAGCACACCATCATCATGGTGCAGGTCGAGAACGAGACTGGAAGCTACGGCATCCCGCGCGATTTCTCGCCCGAAGCGCAGCGGCTGTTCGCGCAATCTATTCCAGCCGAGCTCGCCAGGCGCGTCGGCAAGAGCGGGACCTGGTCTCAGGCATTCGGGCCGACGGCCGACCAGGCGTTCAATGCCTGGCACATCGCCCGCTACGTCGATGAGATCGTCGCTGCCGGCAAAGCCGAGCTCGGCCTGCCGATGTACGTCAATGCATCGCTGACCGATCCGTTCACGCTGGACGGCGTTGAGCATGGCGCCAGCGGTGGTCCCAACTGGAACGTCATCGACATCTGGAAGGTCGGAGCGCCGCACGTCGATGTCGAAGCGCCGGACATCTACACCGCCGAATATCCGAAATATGCCAAATATATCGAACATTATCGGCGCACCGACAATCCGCTGTTCATTCCGGAAACCGGCAATGATTCAGGCTTCGCACGCTTCTTCTGGCTGGCGCTCGGCAATGGCACGATCGGCTGGTCGCCGTTCGGGATGGACGCGACCGGCTATTTCAATCACCCGCTTGGCGCGAAAGAGCTCGATGCAGCGACGCTCGGTGCGTTCGAACGCAAGTTCGCACTGATCGCGCCGATTGCCCGCGACTGGGCGAGGCTCGCATACGAGCATCCGACGGCGGGCTTCGCCAAGCCCGAGGACGCGTCGGACCAGAGTGCGGTGCTCGGCCGCTGGCGGATCACCGCCAAATACGGCTTCTGGCAGTTCGGGCTGGAGGAATGGGCCAAATCCCGGACGTCGCCGAACAAGGAGCTGCCGGTTGGCGGGGCTGCGCTGATCAAGATCGGACCGGACGAGTTCCTCGTCGCCGGGTCCGATATTCGCCTGCGCTTCGCGCTCGATAAGCCAGCGGCAGGCGAGAACTCGCAATTCCTCGCTGTCGAAGAGGGCACCTTTATCAACGGTGAGTGGCAGATGGCGCGGCGGTGGAACGGCGACCAGGTCGATTATGGTCTCAACCTTGCTTCGCCGACCCTGCTCAAGGTTCGTCTGGGGACCTATCGATGAAAATGCTGGCCTTGGCTTTGGCTGCGGTAAGTTCGGTTGCGCCTGCACCAAAAGTCGAGCGAACCGAGACGGGCGTCATCGTCACCCCGGTGAACGGACCGGCCGTCCAGGTTCAGGTCTATGGCGACAATATTTTCAGGGTCACAAAATCACCGAACGACGCCGGCGCTTCGCCCAGCCTGATGGTGACTGCAAAGCCGATCGCCAATGCGTTCACGATCAAAGACGAGCGGACCTCGCCAATTGTGAGCATCAACACGGCCAGGGCCTCGGCCGAGGTCGATATGAGGACGGGCGCCGTCAGCTTCCGGAACGAGCGTGGCGGCAGGGTCGTCCTTGCCGAAAGCGGCCCCGCCCGTTTCGCGCCTGCCAGCGCCGGCGGCCAGCCGTTCGTCGCTATTACCCAGCAATTCAATCGCGGCACCGACGAAGGTTTCTACGGGCTCGGCCAGCACCAGAACGGCCAGATGAATTACAATGGCGAGGACGTCGAGCTCGCGCAGCACAATATGGACGTCGCCGTCCCGTTCGTCGTCTCGACGCGCAATTACGGCCTCTTGTGGGACAATGATTCGATCACTCGCTTCGGCAATCCGAAGCCTTATGCGCTCGCAAGCGCGGATGACGGCTGGAGCGCGACCTACTCGGCCAATGGCAAGGTCATCGCGGCGCGCAACGAGCGGGCGATCAACTTCCAATATCTTGAGAGTGTGAAGGATTGGCCCGCCGGCACCCGGACCGCCGACGGATCGAGCAACGTTCCTAAACTGAAGGTCGTCTGGACGGGCAGGATTACGCCCTCATCATCCGGCCTCCATCGCTTCCGGCTCTATTCTTCGAGCTACGCCAAGTTGTTCGTCGACGATCGCGAGATGCTCGACCGCTGGCGGCAAAACTGGAACCCCTGGTATCATAATTTCAGCGTCCAGCTTGCTAGAGGCACCTCGCACGACGTGCGCGTCGAATGGGAACCGAACGGCGGCTATATCGCGCTCCTCCACAACGACCCGCTGCCCGAGCCCGACCGGCACTCGCTGACCCTCTCGTCGGAGGTTGGCAAAGCCGTCGACTATTATTTCGTCGGCGGCGGCAGCATGGACGAGGTCATTGCCGGCTACCGCCAGCTGACCGGCAAAGCGCCGATCATGCCCAAATGGGCTTACGGCTTCTGGCAGAGCCGGCAGCGGTACGAGACTCAGGACCAGTTGCTCTCCGTGCTCCGCGAGTATCGCAAGCGCTCGCTGCCGCTCGATAATATCGTCCAGGACTGGAACTACTGGCCGCAGGATCAATGGGGCTGCCAGTGCTTCGATCAAACGCGTTTTCCTGACCCGAAAGCGATGGTCGACGAGGCGCACTCGAGCGGCGCGCATGTGATGATTTCGGTGTGGGCAAAATATTATCCGGGCATTGCCAATTATAAGGAGCTCGACGCGGTCGGCGGGATCCTCCGCAACATGGTCACCCCGCGTCAGGACGAGCCGATGGGCGACCCGAATTATGTCCATCTTATGTACCGCGACTGGATCGCGCCAGGCTATCAAAACGCGTTTTACGACCCCTACAATCGAGCCGCCCGCGACATTTACGCGCGGCAGGTCCTAAGCGGCATCGGCAGCAGGGGCTTTGACGCCTGGTGGCTCGATTCAGACGAGCCCGATTTCCACTCCAATCTCTCGATCGAAGAGCGCACGCGGCGCATGGGACCGACCGCGGCCGGCCCGGCGGCCGCCTTTTTCAATTCCTATCCGCTCGTACATGTCGAAGGGCTCTACGATCATCTGATTGCCGCGAGGCCCGACGTTCGCCCCTTCATCCTGACCCGTTCCGGCTTCGGCGGAATCCAGCGCGCCGGCGCCGCCATTTGGTCGGGCGACGTCGCGTCGCGCTGGGACAATTTCCGCGAGCAGATTTCCGCCGGCGTCAATTTCTCGCTGTCGGGCCTGCCCAACTGGAGTCACGATATCGGCGGCTACACGATGGAAGACCGCTTCCTGAAGCCGAAGCCCGCCGACCTCGACGAATGGCGCGAGCTCAACACGCGCTGGTTTCAGTTCGGCGCCTTCTCACCGATCTTCCGAAGCCACGGCGAAAACATCAGCCGCGAGATTTTCGAGATGTCGCCGCAAGGGTCGCCGACCTATCGCTCGATGGTCTGGTATGACCGGCTCCGCTACCGGCTGATGCCCTACATCTACACGCTCGGCGCTGACACTTATTTCAACGATGACACGATCATGCGCGCGCTGGTGATGGACTTCGCGGCCGACAGGAAGACCTGGGAGATCGGCGACGAATATCTGTTCGGTCCGGCATTCCTCGCGGCGCCGGTGACGACCTATAAAGCGCGGGGCCGCAAGGTGTATCTGCCAGCAGGAACAAGCTGGTACGACTTCTACACCGGCAAGAATGTCGCTGGCGGCCAGACGATCAGCGCAAACGCGCCCTATGAGCGGATGCCGCTGTTCGTCCGAGCGGGGTCAATCATCCCGACCGGACCCGCGATCCAGAGCACGTCCGAGCAAGCGAAGGGGCCGGTCACGCTGAACGTTTATACCGGCGCGAACGGAAAATTCTCGCTCTACGAGGACGACGGTGTCAGCCGGCAATATCTAAAGGGCCAATATTCGCGCATTCCATTAAGTTACGACGAAGCCGCCAAGTCCCTGACGATTGGCAGGCGCCAGGGCTCCTGGCCCGGGATGATGGCAAAGCGCACAATTCGGATCCGCTGGATTAGGCCAGGACGGCTGCTCGATTTGGATGCAGCCGATCAAGTGGTCACCTACCGCGGTGCGCACATCAAAATTCGCGCGCCGCGCTAGAAAAGCCCGCGCCCGCGGATCGTCACACGCGGGACAAGATCCCCCGGAGGTATCATGACATGCAGCGCATCAGCAGCATGCGTGAATTGAAGCGGTCGCCCGTCCTCGAACCTTATTTGCTCGATTGTGCCGCCCGCAAGCGCCGCCGCGCCTAAGGAAGTGATGCGTGCCTCAGAAGTGGGGGGGTCCATGAAGAAGACATGAAGTTCGCTCCCCTTGGAGGTGAAGCGCATATCCTTAGCCGTGAATGGCTTCGCTTCATCCTCGTTGAGCATTCCGGAAGGCGGCTTCGTCGGCCCCTCACCGAACACTCGCCACGGCCGGGTGCCGTAGATCGCTTCCCCGTTCCGGTTCATCCACGCCGCGATCTGGTCGAGGATCGCTTCTTCCTGGTCGTCGATCGTGCCGTTGCCACGCACCGGGATATTGAGCAGGAGATTGCCGTTCTTCGAGACAACATCCGCGAGGCGCTGGATGACCTGCTTCGCGCTCTTGTAGCCGCCATCATCGTACAGCCTCCGGTCGTAATGCCAGTTGCCGATGCAGGTGTCGGTCTGCCACGGCTCGGGCCGGATGCCGTCGACGAACCCCCGCTCGACATCCTCGACGATCGCGCGGCGCTGCAAGCCTTCCAGCTTCTTCCCGAAAATGACGACGTCGCGATCCCATGCCTTAGCCTTGCTGTAGTAATGCGCGGCCGCGTCGAGACCCGCCTGGCCCAGCGGCAAGCCGGTGTCGTCGAAGTAAATGAGGTCGGGCCGGTAATCGTCGACCAGCTGGTTTTGCCTCAGCAGCCACTTCTCGACGAAGCGCATGTTCCCGGGCGGCGCGGCTTCGAGCCACTGCCCGTCGCGCTTGTCGTGCCACGCATCCATTTCTCCCCCCGACATGATGCCCGCGGGCGGCACGTAATAAGGCCCGGTGTAGAGCTCCTGCGGGTCGAGGCCGTCCCAATATTTGCCGCGGCCGTGCTTCTCGCGCAGCCAATAAGCATCGTAACGCCGGCCGCGCATCGGGCCTTCGGCGTCGTAGCCATAGGCCGGCTGGTACCAGTGCCAGGCGTGGCTCGAATGGTTGGAGATTCCGAACTTCAGCCCGGCTTCGCGAACGAGCGGCGCCCAGGTCCCGACGATGTCGCGCTTCGGGCCGACGCGCGTCGAATTCCACTCATGATGCTTGCTCGCGAACAGGTCGAAATTGTCGTGATGGCAGCCCATCGCCATGAAATATCTGGCGCCTGCTTTCACGTAGCGGCGAAGCAATTCTTCGGGCTGCCATGCTTCAGCTTTCCACTGGCCGATGATGTCGATGAAGCCGGTCCGGCTTGGGTGACCGTAGCGGCGAAGGTGGTTCTCATATGGCGTCTCGCTTTGCTGCCACGATTGTCGGTGCTGCATGTACATGAGGCGCGCGTACCAGTCGCCGAACTCGGGCTCACATTGCGGGCCCCAATGCGCCCAGATCCCGAACTTCGCGTCGCGGAACCAGTCGGGCACTCGATAGCTCGCTGCGAGCGATTCCCAAGTCGGCGCAAGCGGCGCGCTGATCGCCGCGCTCGCGATCGCAGCACCGCTCGCGCCCAGCAATTGGCGCCGACTTAGATCGATGGCCACGCGGCGAAGCTTTGCAAGCCGCCGCGCGACGCGCAATGGTCTCGATGTCATGAGCGGTTTCATTCGCGTCGGACTGGTCGGCTACGGCCTCGCGGGGTCGGTATTCCACGCGCCGCTGATCCGCGCCTGCTCGCGGATGGAGCTCGGCCCCATTCTGACGTCGCGCGATGTGCCCGGGCGTGTCGGACTAGAGGATGAGCTGTTCGAAAAATCGGACCTGGTGGTGATCGCATCTCCCAACCAGACGCACTTTCCGATCGCCAAGGCTGCGCTCGAAGCCGGCAAGCATGTCGTTGTCGACAAGCCCTTCACGATCGCGGCGGCGGAGGCCGATGAGCTGATCCTAATCGCCGCCGAGCGCGAGCGCCTACTCACGGTGTTTCACAACCGGCGCTGGGACGGCGACTTCCTCACAATATGCAAGGTCCTGCCGCGGCTCGGCGAGATCAGCCTCTTCGAAGCGCACTGGGATCGCTTTCGCCCCGCGATCAAACAGGGCTGGCGCGAGAAACCCGAGCCCGGCGGCGGCGTGCTCAATGATCTTGGCCCGCACATGATCGACCAGGCATTGCTTCTGTTCGGAATTCCTGACGCAGTTTCCGCCGACATCATGGCGCAGCGTCCCCAAGCGCTGGTCGACGATTATTTCGACCTTCTTCTTCATTACCGCGATAGCCGGGTCAGCTTAAAATGCTCGAGCCTCGTCAGCGACCAACGCCCGCGCTTCGCCGTCCACGGCACCGCCGGCTCATATGTGAAATACGGGCTCGACCCGCAGGAAGAGCAGCTCAAGGCGGGCCTGACCCCGAAGGATCCAGCTTTCGGCATAACCGACCTCGCCGGCACGCTGACTTTACCCGACGGATCGCGCACGAGCATCGCCACCGAGCGCAGCAATTACACAATCTTCTACGAGCTCGTCGCCGACTCAGTCCTCAACGGCGCGCCGGTACCGGTTGACCCGGTCGACGCGCGCACCGGCCTCATGCTTATCGACCTCGCTCGCCGCGCTGCGGAGCTGGGGCAGCTTCTGCCGTTCCCGGCCGCCAGTTCGCCGGAAGCCTGAGCTCCGCCAAGGTCACCGATGTGCTGGTTTTAAGATCGCGCGACGAGGCACCAAGCGACAGCTTGTAGGCGCCGGGCGCGATCCGCCACTGATGCGCACCTTCATCGAAGCTCGCGAACAGCCGCGGATCGATATCGACGTCGACGCTCTTTGATGCGCCTGGTGCGAGATCGACCTTCTTGAAGCCGACCAGCCGTTTCGGCGCTTCCCAGCCGCCCGCTACCGGCGAGGCATAGACCTGGCCCACCGCCAAGCCGCGGCGCTTGCCAGCGTTACGAAGCGTGAAATGTGCCCGAACGGACCCGTTCGCCGCCACAGTCGCGCTCACCGGCCCATAAGCGAAGCTCGTGTAGGACAGCCCGTGCCCGAACGGGAACAAAGGCTTAAGGTTCTGCCGGTCGACCCATTTGTATCCGACCGCCGCGCCTTCGGGATAAGGCAGCGGGAACTGATCCATCTCCGAATTCTGGCCCGGACGAACGGGCCGCGGCAGCTGGGCATCGCTCATGTAGAAAGTCACCGGCAGACGGCCTGACGGGTTCACTCGGCCGGTCAGGACATTGGCGATGGCATGTCCGCCCCTCGTTCCTGGATACCAGGCCTCGACAATCGCCGGGACCTTCGCTGCCCACGGCATCGCCACCCCGGCATTGGTCTCGAGCACGACCGCCGTTCTCGGATTGGCGCTCGCTACCGCGTCAATGAGTGCATCCTGGTTGCCATCGAGCTTCATCGGCACGTCGATCGATTCGCTCGACCATTGGGTCGCGAAGACAATGGCGACATCGGCGCCGCGAGCGGCCGCGGCTGCAGCCGCGGGATCGGTTCCACTGACGAACGAGACGCTCGCGTTCGGCGCGAGCTCCCGGAGCGCCGCCACCGGCGCGTCGGGGAAATACATCACCGGTCCCGGCCAGCCGGTCGGCTCCAGTCCCGGAACGCCATTGCCACCGCGCGGATAAACGAGGGACGATCCGCTTCCTGCAAGCACGCCTTTGTCGGCATGCCCGCCAATCACGACGATCTTGCGCACGTCTGGACCCAGCGGCAGCAGATTGCGCTCGTTCTTCAGGAGCACAATGCCCTGCTCGGCGTCGGCCTGACTGACCGCCTCATTGCCGGCGTAATCGATGGCGCCATTCTCGGCGACCGGGTTCTCGAACAGGCCATGGGCGAACATCGACCTAAGATTGCGGCGCGCCATATCGTCGAGCCGCGCCATCGGCACTTGCCCCGCCGCAAGGGCGTCCTTCAAGAGTGAACCGAAATAAGGCTTGTCGTCGAACGGCCAGCCCGACTGCTGGTCGGCGCCGTTCATCGCGGCTTTCACCGTGCTGTGCATCGCGCCCCAGTCGCTCATCACGAAGCCTGGATATGAAAAATCGGACTTCAGCACCTTGTTGAGCAGCCAGTCATTCTCGCACGCGAAGTCGCCGTTGACCTTGTTGTACGAACACATGACCGAGCCCGGATCGCCGCGCTCGATCGCGAACTGGAACGCCAGCAGGTCGGACATCCGCGCCGCGGCGGGATCGATCTGCGCGTCATGGCCCTTCCGCCCGACCTCGAGATCGTTCAGCGCATAATGCTTGGTGGTCGAAATGATGTGGTTCGACTGGATGCCAGCGATTTCCGACCCGACGATCGTCCCGGCGAGCAGCGGGTCCTCGCCGCCATATTCGAAGTTGCGGCCGTTGCGCGGATCGCGGGCAAGATTGACGCCGCCCGCCAGCATCACGTTGAAGCCGGACGCGCGCGCTTCCGACCCGATCATCCGCCCGCCGTTGAAGGCGATATCGGGGTTCCAGGTCGCGGCGGTGAGGATGCCCGACGGCAGCGATGTCCGTTCGCGCTTCACCGAGGCGCCGCCCTGCGTTGCGACGCCGACACCTGCGTCCGTCTGATATTGCGCGGGAATGCCAAGCCGTGGAATTCCGGGCACGTAGCCCGCGGAACCGTAGCGCACTCCGGCCGGCGGTTTCTTCCCCTCCCAGTCGCTTCCGAAATAGCCGAGCGTGAAAACGAGCTTCTCGTCGAGCGTCATCTGCTGGACCGTGAGGTTCGCGCGCTCGTCGGGGCTCAGCGCCGCATTGAGCCACGGCCTGTCCTGCGCAACGGCAGGAGAAGTGATCGCCAACACTGCGCACGTGGCCACCAATCCGACCCGGAACTGCATTCCCATCGCTCTCTCCGTATTGATTTTAGCCCACCATATTTAACGCGATCTTCGCTTGACACTAATGCAGCCGAGCGCCGATTGGTAGCGCTACCACAAAGGTGGGGACCGGGGTCCGTTCGCTAGATGCAGTTCGCGCGTAACATGCTGCCTTACGACGTCGAGAATGCCATTCTCGCGGGGCGGCTGCTGCTCGACGACGGCCCGACGGCGGTCGTGATTCGCAATGGCGCAGTCGAGGATGTGTCACGAGCCGCACCGACCATCGCCGACCTTTTGGACCTGACCGATCCGACCAAGGTCGAGGGTAGGCGTCTGTTCGCGCTCGATGAACTGGATCGTCTCGATCCGTCTCGCTTCCTCGCGCCAATCGACCTTCAGGCGGTGAAGGCTGCTGGCGTCACCTTTGCCGTCTCCGCGGTCGAGCGCGTGATCGAAGAGAAAGCGCGCGGCGATTACCGCCAGGCCGCCGAAATTCGCGACCGCCTCGAGCAGCGCATCGGCGGCGCGATCCGTTCGGTGGTTCCCGGAAGCGAGGGTGCAGCGCTCCTCAAAGAAGCGCTGATCGAAGATGGCCTGTGGTCGCAATATCTCGAAGTCGCGATCGGGCCCGACGCGGAAATCTTCACCAAGACCGCTCCGCTCGCCAGCGTCGGGTGGGGCGCCAAGATCGGCGTTCGCTCGGATTCGAGCTGGAACAATCCCGAGCCGGAAGTCGTGCTCGTGGTCAACAGTCGCGGCGACATATGCGGCGCGACTCTCGGCAACGACGTGAACCTGCGCGACTTCGAAGGGCGCAGCGCGCTCCTGTTGAGCAAGGCCAAGGACAATAATGCGTCGTGTGCGATCGGGCCGTTCGTCCGCCTGTTCGACGGCCGTTTCACACTCGACGACGTGCGCTCCGCCGTCGTGGAGCTGGAGATCGAGGGTCCCGACGGCTTCCGCCTCCAGGGTCAGAGCCGCATGAGCGAGATCAGCCGCGATCCGGAGGAGCTCGCTGCTCAGGCGCAGAGCGAACATCATTATCCCGACGGCTTCGTGCTGTTTCTCGGCACCTTGTTCGCGCCGACCAAGGACCGCGACGAGCCCGGTCGCGGTTTCACTCACAAGATTGGCGATGAGGTCCGAATCTCAACTCCGAAACTCGGCACGCTCGCCAACATTGTCTCGACGTCGCGCGATGCTCCGCCCTTCGAATTCGGAACGCGCGCGCTGATGCGCAACCTCGCGAGCCGCGGCCTGCTGGCGTCCTAGTGGAAGAGAAATGACCGACACGCTTACTCATCTCATCAACGGCAAAAGCGTGTCCGGCGACGCGCAGGGCGAGAGCATCAACCCATCCAATCTGGATGAAGTTGTCGCGCGCTACCCCAAAGGCTCTGAAGCGGAAGTCGACCAGGCGGTAAAGGCCGCGCGCGCCGCCTTTCCGGGCTGGTCGGCCGCATCACCTGAAGTTCGCTCCGACGTTCTCGACAAGGCCGGCGGCCTCATCATGAACCGCGCCAAAGACCTCGGCGCCTTGCTGTCGCGCGAGGAGGGCAAGACTCTCGCCGAAGGCACCGGCGAGGTGATGCGCGCCGCTCGAATCCTCAAATATTTCGCTGGCGAGGCGCTTCGCCGCCACGGCCAGACGCTCGATTCGACGCGCCCGTCGATCGATGTCGAAACGCACCGCGAGGCCGTCGGCGTCTACGGCCTCATCACGCCGTGGAATTTCCCGATCGCGATTCCAGCGTGGAAGTCCGCGCCTGCCCTCGCCTTCGGCAATACGGTCGTCCTCAAGCCCGCCACTCCGACCCCCGCCATTGCTCACGCCTTCGGGCAAATCCTGATCGAAGCCGGCGCTCCTCCCGGCGTGTTCAACCTCGTCATCGGCGAAGGCGGAGTGGGCCGCGCGATCGTCAACCACGACGACATCGACGGCATTTCGTTCACGGGCTCACAAGGCGTCGGCGCGAGCGTCGCCGAAGGCACGGTGAAGCGCCAGGCTCGCGTCCAGCTCGAGATGGGCGGCAAGAACCCGCTCGTCGTCCTCGACGATGCGGATCTCGAACGCGCCGTCGCCTGCGCGATCGACGGCGCCTTCTTCGCCACCGGACAGCGCTGCACCGCCTCGTCGCGGATCATTGTCACCCAAGGAATTCACGACCGCTTCGTCGAAGCGCTGGCCGAACGCGCGCGCTCGCTTCGCGTTGGCGATGCGCTCGACCCCAACACGCAGATCGGCCCGGCGGTCAGCGAGGAGCAGCTCGAGCAGAACCTGCGCTACGTCGGCATCGCCCGCGACCAAGGCGGCAAGATCCTGACCGGCGGCGAGCCCGTGACGCTCGACAAGCGCGGCTATTATATGGCGCCGACCGTCGTCGCCGACACCGCGCCCGACCAGCGCATCAATTGCGAGGAAGTGTTCGGCCCGGTCGCCAGCACGGTGCGCGTCCGCGACTATGAAGGAGCGCTCGAAATCGCCAACCGCGGCCAGTTCGGCCTCAGCGCCGGAATCGTCACCAACTCGCTGAAGCATTCGCGCCATTTCCGCCGCGCCATCCGCGCCGGGATGGTGATGGTCAACCTGCCGACTGCGGGCGTCGATTATCACGTGCCCTTCGGCGGCACCCGCAAGTCGAGCTACGGCGCGCGCGAACAGGGCTTTGCTGCGGTCGAATTCTATACGCAGACCAAAACAGTTTACATCGGGGGCTAGTTGAGTGGCTGATAATGACAGCGGCGCCATTTACCCAAGCCTGCGCGCCAGGAATGTCCTCATCACCGGGGGCGGTTCGGGCATTGGCGCAGGTATCGTCGAGGCGTTCGTCCGGCAGGGCTCGAACGTCACCTTCCTCGACATCATCAATGGCGAATCCGACGCTCTTGCGGAGCGCACCGGCGCTCATTTCGAGCGCGTCGACCTCACCGACACGTCAGCGACGACCAACGTCATTCGCAAGCTGATCGAGGCCAACGGCCCGATCCACGTGCTCGTCAATAATGCCGCGAGCGACGACCGCCACGGCATCGACGACGTCACCGAAGCCTATTGGGACGATCGCCTCAACGTGAACTTGAAGCACCAGTTCTTCTGCGCCCAGGCGGTGATCCCGGGAATGCGCTCGGCCGGCGGCGGTTCGATCGTCAATCTCGGCTCGATCAGCTGGCACCTGGCCCTGCCCGGCCTCATTCTCTACGAGACCTGCAAGGCAGCAATCGAGGGCCTGACCCGAGCGCTCGCTCGCGAAGTCGGAAGCGACAATATCCGCGTCAATTGCGTCGTCCCCGGCAACATCCGCACGCCCAAGCAGATGCAGTGGTACACGCCCGAGGGCGAGGCCGAGATCGTCAACGCGCAATGCATCAAGTGCCGGCTCGAGCCGCACGACGTCGCCGCGCTTGTCACCTTCCTCGCCTCAAACGATGCTCGCGGCATGACCGGGCACGAACATTTCGTCGACGCAGGCTGGCGCTGAGCGGGTGACTGCAAGCGTGCCGCGTAACGTCTGGCCCCTCGCTGCCGAGCTTGGCGAAGGCCCGGTCTGGGTCGAGCGCGACCGAGCCTTGTGGTTCGTCGACATCAAGAAGCAGCAGATCCACCGCTACGATCCCGCAAGCGGCGCGCGGCGCAGCTGGGACGCACCCGAACAGGTCGGCTTCATCCTTCCCGCCGAGCGGGGCGGCTTCGTGGCCGGGCTGCAATCGGGGCTATATCATTTCGATGATAATAGCGGCGCGTTCGATCTCATTGTGAAGGTCGACGAGGACCTCCCGGCCAACCGGCTGAATGACGGAACCGTCGACCCCAAAGGCCGCATCTGGTTCGGGACGATGGACAATCAAGAGCGCGACAGGAGCGGCGCTTTCTATTGCTTCGCTAACGGCAAGCTGACCCGAACCGCGATCGGCAATATCGCGATCACCAACGGTCCCGCCGTCTCGCCCGACGGCAGGATCCTCTACGTCGTCGACACGCTCAGGGGCACGATTGACGCGGTCGATATCGACGACGACGGCACGCTTGGGGAACGCCGTTCTTACGTCCGCATCGACCCCTCGGAAGGCCACCCGGACGGCCCGACGATCGACGCCGAAGGCTGCGTCTGGATCAGCCTCTACGCCGGGTGGGAAGCGCGCCGCTATTCGCCAACCGGCGAATTGATCGAACGCGTCAGATTTCCCGTCGCCAACATCACCAAGATCGCGTTCGGCGGCGATGATCTTCGTACCGTTTACGCGACCACCGCACGTCAGTTGCTCAGTCGGGAAAACATCGCGAAGCAGCCTGAGATCGGCGACCTGTTCGAATTCACCGCCGATGTCCCGGGAGTCCCATGCCCGCTCGCTTGCTACTGATCCTGCTCGGATCGGTGGCGACGAGCGCTGCCGCGGCACCGACGATCGATCCGCAATATGGCGACCATGCGGTCATCCAGCGCGATCGCCCGATCATCCTCAGCGGCGACGCCAGCCCTAAAGCGCGAGTGACTGTTGTTTTCGCCGGCGAAACCCGCGCGGCGGTGGCCGACGCGAAGGGCCGCTGGGCTACGACGTTCGCGCCGCATAAGTTCGGCGGGCCTTTCACCATCAACGCTTCCGCCTCTGACGGCTCGGCGAGCGCAAGCGATGTCATGGTCGGTGACGTCTGGCTCTGTTCGGGCCAGTCAAACATGGAATATCCCCTGCGCCGAGCGCTCAATGGCGACGGCGAAGTGGCCGATTCAACCGACCCTGACCTGCGCCTCCTTAAAATCCCGCAGCAGCTCGCCGAACTGCCGGCGACCCGCTTCGAAAAGCCGCCGTCGTGGAAAGCATCGGCGCCGGACTCGGCCAGGGACTTCTCGGCAGCCTGTTATTTCCTGACGCGCGACCTCCGCAAAACCGAGAAGGTCCCGATCGGAGCGATCGACGACAGTTGGGGCGGCACGCCGATCCGGGCGTGGATGGCTGAAGCCTCCGCCCGCGCCGGTGGCGGCGGTGCGGCCGTCGACGCCGTCGAACTCTATCGCAAGGATCCGGCTGCGGCGCTGCGCCGGTTCGGCGGCGAATGGGGTGCCTGGTGGCGCTCGAAAACCGGCGACCAACAGGGCGCTGAGCCCTGGAACGCCAGCGATCGCCTCACCTTTAAGCCCGTTCCAGCGCTTGCCTATTGGGATGATTGGGGCCCGGAGTGGAAAGCCTGGATTGGTTCCGCGTGGCTCCGCGACCGGGTGACGCTCACCGTCGCCGAAGCCGCTCAGCCCGCAACGTTGAGGCTCAGCGCCGTCGACGACATGGACCAGACCTTTGTCAACGGCATCGCAGTCGGCGGCCGCAACGATCCCGCCAAGGAGCGCGCCTATCGCCTCGCGAAGGGCGTCCTCAAGCCCGGCGCAAATGAGATCATGGTGTTCGCACGCAACACCTGGGGCCGCGGTGGGCTGGCAGGTCCGCCGGACCAGTTCGCCCTCACTTTCGCCGACGGCCATTCGAAACCGCTCACCAGCGGGTGGCAGGTGTCGCGCATCGCGGATTTCGTCGGCGAGCCCGCTACTGCGCCTTGGGCAGGGTCGTCCGGCGTCGCCACCATCTACAACGCCATGGTGGCGCCATTGGGCCCACTCGGGGTCAAGGGCGTCGCCTGGTACCAGGGCGAAGCCGACGTCGGAAAGCCGGGTTACGACCACCGTCTCGCCGCATGGATATCCAATTGGCGCGACCAGTTTCGCGAACCGCAGCTCCCGTTCCTGATCGTTGGCCTCGCCGGCTGGGGTACCCCGGTATCGAAGCCGGTCGAGAGCGGATGGGCGTCGCTCATCAACGAACAACGATTGGCCGTGAAACACGATTATTGGGCGGCGCTCGTCAGCGCAATCGACCTTGGCGAGCCGGTCGATATCCATCCCGCCAACAAACAGGAGGTTGGCCGACGACTGGCCCTCGCGGCTCATGCCGTCGCCTATCGTGACGGTGGAATGGTCGGGCCCCAGCCAACCACCGCCACTCGCAAGGGAAACCTCATCGTGGTCGACTTTACAAAGCCTCTTCGGATGTTGAGCGGCGCGTCGGTCAACGCAATCGAACTATGTGGGGCGGAACCGGGGAGCTGTCGCTACGCCGAGGCGCGCGCTTATGGGAACGTCATCAATATCATTGTCGATGATCGTCCGATCACGCGCGTTCGCTACGCCTGGGCCGATTATCCGGTCGTCAATCTGTACGACACGGACTTGCTTCCTGCCCCCGTGTTCGAGCTTCCGGTTCAGTGATTATGTCGCGGGGTCTTTGCTGACGTTCCGCGATATTTGACGGCGAACTCGAGCACGCCGCCGGTCGACAGCTGGCCGGTCTTTTCGCGATAAAGCTCTTCCCACGGCGTATTGCTCTTAGGGATCGGCGGCGGGCCTTCGGCATTGCGCCCGGCAATCTCGTCATCGGCGACTAGCGCATCGCAAGTGCCTGCATTCAAGTCGATGCGGATCGTGTCGCCGGTCCTCAGCCACGACAGGCCGCCACCCGCCGCGCTCTCGGGCGACGCGTTGAGAATGGACGGGCTGTCCGACGTTCCCGATTGCCGGCCGTCACCCAGGGTCGGCAGGCTCTCAAATCCCCGCTGGAGCAGGGCATCGGGCGGCTGCATGTTCACGACCTCTGCCGATCCCGGCCAGCCGAGCGGCCCCGAACCGCGGATGACGAGGATGCAATTCTCGTCGATGTCGAGCGACGGATCGTTGATCCGCTGGTGATAGTCGTCAGACCCGTCGAACACGATTGCGCGTGCTTCGAACACGCCTTCGTGGCCAGCGCGCGACAGATAGCGCTGTCGAAAGTCATCCGAGATCACGCTCGTCTTCATGATCGCGAAGTCGAACAGATTGCCGCTCAGCACCAGGAACCCGGCAGCTTCCTTCAGCGGCGCGGAATAAGGGAAGATCAATTCGCGGTCAGTCGTCTCGCACCCTTCGAGATTCTCTCCTTGAGTCCGCCCCGTGCAGGTTAGCGCCGAACCATCGAGTTTCCCGGCCTGCAGCAATTCCCACATCACCGATGGCACTCCGCCCGCTCGATGAAAGCGCTCGCTCAAGAATTTGCCCGCCGGCTGCATGTTGACGAGCAGCGGCACGTCATAGCCATGCTCCGTCCAGTCCTTGGCGCTGATCTCGACCCCGGAATGCCTGGCCATTGCGACGATGTGCGGCTGGGCGTTGGTCGAGCCGCCAATCGCTGCATTGAGGCGAATTGCGTTGAGGAACGCCTTGCGGGTCAAGATCTTCGATGGGCGCAAATCCTCGTACGCCATGTCCACGATGCGCTTGCCCGTCTCGTAAGCCATCTGCCCGCGCTCGCGGTACGGCGCCGGGATCGCTGCATTGCCGGGGAGCGACATGCCGAGCGCCTCGGAGATGGCGTTCATGGTCGAGGCCGTGCCCATCGTGTTGCAATGGCCCGCGGACGGCGCCGAGCTGCACGCTCGACGCACGAACTCCTCCTCGTCGATCTCGCCCGCGCCGAGCAGCCGCCGCGAACGCCAGATGACCGTCCCCGACCCGACCAGCTCGCCATCGTGCCAGCCGTCGAGCATCGGCCCGCCATTCAGCGTGATCGCCGGAATGTCGACCGTCGCCGCGGCCATGATCGCCGCCGGTGTCGTCTTGTCGCACCCGGTCGTCAGCACCACTGCATCGATCGGATAGCCGTTCAGGATCTCGACCAGCCCGAGGTAGGCAAGGTTCCGGTCGAGCGCCGCGGTCGGCCGCCGGCAATTCTCGAAGATCGGGTGCGCCGGAAACTCCATCGGAATCCCACCCGAATCGCGAATTCCGGCTTTGATCCGATGCACGAGCTCGAGGTGAATGCGGTTACACGGCGCGATGTCCGAGCCCGACTGCGAGATGCCGACGATTGGCTTGCCCGACCGCAGCTCTTCGCGAGTCAGTCCGTAATTCATGAAGCGCTCGATATAGAGCGCGGCCATGTCGGCGCGCTCCGGCGCCGCGAACCACTCGCGGGAGCGAAATGGGCGGGCCGGAGTACGCGTCATTCAGTGGCCAGACATCTGCTCCAGCTCGACGCCGCGGGTCTCGTGGACCAGCTTCTGCACCAGGAAGAAGCTGATCACGGCCGATACGGCGTAGAAGGTGTAGCTGACGGTGAGACCAAGGCTCTTCGCCATGATTGGGAAGCTCTGCGCGATGAGGTAGTTCGTGAACCACTGCACGAACCCGCAGACGGCCAGTGCCGACCCGCGGATCTGGTTCGGGAACATCTCACCAAGCATGACCCACATCACCGGGCCCCAGCTGAAGTTGAAGAAGATCACGTAGAGGTTCGCTGCAATGAGCGCGAGCGTGCCCATGCTGCTCGGCAGCTGGAGCTTGCCGGCCGCATCGAGCGTGCCTTGCGAGAAAGCGAACACCATCGCGAACAGGGTCAGCGCCATGCCGGCCGAGCCGATCAGCAGAATGGGCTTGCGCCCGATCTTGTCGATGACCGCGATCGTCAGGAAACAGGCCGCGATCGAAACCGCGCCCGACACGATGTTGATCTGCAGCGATTGGTCCTCGGTGAAGCCTGCGAGCTGCCACAGCGTTGCGCCATAATAGAAGATGACGTTGATGCCGACGAACTGCTGGAACGCGGCCAGCATGATACCCGCCCACACGACCTTGCGGATCCCGCCATTGGGTCCCTTGATGTCGCTGAGGCGCGGGCGATGGTCTTCGGCAAAGGTCGCCTTGATCTCGTCGAGCTTGGCACGCGCGACCGAGCTTCCGAACAGGCTGGCGAGAACGCTCTCGGCTTTCTCCTGCCGGCCCTTCGAAACCAAATAGCGCGGGCTTTCCGGAATGAGGAACAGGGCGATGAGGAAAATCGCAGCGGGAACCGACTGCATCAAATACATCCAGCGCCACGCCTCGATTCCGCCCCAGAACTGGGCAGTCGAAACACCGGCCGACGCCGCGAGGAAATAATTGACCAGGAACGCGGCGGTGAGGCCGGTGATGATCATGATCTGCTGCACCGTGGTCAGTCGCCCGCGAATGCTCGCCGGCGCGACTTCGGAAATGTAGGCCGGCGACAGCACGCTCGCCGCGCCGACGGCCATTCCGCCGCACAGGCGAGCGATGACGAAGATCATCTGCGAGGACGCCGATCCCTGGACCAGCGCACCGCCGAGGAAGAGGATGGCTGCGACCATCATCGTGTTGCGGCGGCCCATGACGTCCGCCAGGCGGCCGGCGAAGAAGGCGCCGATGAAGCAGCCGATCAAGAGCGACCCGACGGTAAACCCAAGCCCCGCCTCGCTTAAATTGAACGCGGTTTTGAGGCCTTCCTGCGTGCCGTTCACGGCGCCGCTGTCATATCCGAACAGGAATCCGCCGATGGTCGCGACGGCGACGATGGCCCCGATAAAGCCCATGTTCGCCCGGCTCGTACTCGCTTCAGTCATTTCTCTCCCCTTGACCGAAATCTGTTAGCGCTAACTTCTCCCGTCCCCGCGCCGAAATGCAAGAGCATTGGCGCAAGTCACGCCCGTGTCTCCTGCAACTCGCCACGTTGAGCTTTCTCCGCTGGCGGCGGACCCGACGATTCGCGGATCACCAGCTCATGATCGAGGATCACTTCCTGCGAGCTTCCGCTGCGCACCCGGCGACGGATCTTGAGGTCGGCGAGCACCAGGTTGAGCGCCGCCGCAGCCATCGCCGAAACCGGCTGGCGGATTGTCGTGAGCTCCGGCCACACGGTCGTCGCCGGGGCGGTGTCGTCAAAGCCCGCTACGCTAAGATCGCGCGGAACATCGAGCCCACGCCGGTGAGCGACGCTGACCACTGCCGCGGCCATGTCGTCATTGCTGGCGAAGATCGCCGTCGGCGGGTTGCTTCGGCCGAGGAGTTTCTCCGCCGCCTCCAGCCCCGAGCGAAACGTGAAATATCCCTGCACGACGGCGATATCGCTCTTGCGCAGTCCGGCCTCGGTCACCGCCGCCAGAAAGCCGCGCTCGCGTTCGGCGCTGGCGATCTGGTCGGGATGACCCCTGATCAGCCCGATCCTTTTATGACCGAGCCCGATCAGATATTCGGTCATCTCTTTGGCCGCTGCATAATCGTCGATCCGCACATTGAGCGCATTGGGATGAAGCTGTCCCATCGCCACGGTGACGATCGGCGTTCCGGCCGCTTCGAGCTCCGACAGGATCGGCACCGATTCCGACAGCGGCGGCGGCAGGATCACGCCTTCCGCATCCGCTTGAGCGAACCGCCGGGCGACCTCGCGCTGTTCCGCCTCGCTTGTCGATGAGCACGCTTCGATGACGAGGTGGCACCCGCTTTCCCGCGCCGCCTCGAGGGCACCGACCAGGAACTGGCTGAGATAGGCCGCCGACGGGTTCGAGTAGAGGAGGCCGATATGCGTCGCCTCGCCCGCCGCGAGGTTACGCGCCGCGGTGTTGGGCGAGTAATTCATCCGCTCGATCGTCTCGAGCACGTTCTGCCGGGTCTCGTCGCGGACGTTCGGCTCCTTGTTGATGACCCGGCTGACGGTCATCGCCGACACGCCCGCAGCCCGCGCAACGTCCTCGATCGTGACGCTTCCCCGGCTGCGGCGGCTCGGCTTGGTTGGAGCTGGCATCGAAACGCGTCCTATCACTCGCGAACGGCATTGCAACGGACAGACTGCCGTTTATGGTAGCGCTATCATTCGAGGTCATGAGGATAGGGGATGACTTCTCTTTTGCGCGCCGCTGCCACGATGGCGCTTGCGGCTTTCCTGGCGAGCTCGACTGACGCCGCCGAGACGCCAGCCAATGCACCCATTTACAAGGACCCGGGCCAGCCGGTCGACCGCCGGGTCGAGGACCTGCTCGGCCGGATGACGCTCGACGAGAAGGTCGCGCAGCTCGAGACGGTCTGGGAGAGCAAGGCCAGGCTGCAGACAGCCGACGGGACTTTCTCGCCCGATTTGGCGTCGAAAAATTTTCCCAACGGCATCGGCGGGTTCGCTCGCCCGTCCGATAAACGTGGTGTCAGCGCCGGTAACGCCGCCGCGGGCGCGACTCGAGCCGTCAACCGCGACGCTCGGGAGACCGCAAACTACATCAACGCCGCCCAGCATTGGGCCGTCGAGCACACAAGACTCGGCATCCCCATTCTGATGCACGAGGAGGCGCTCCACGGTTATGTCGCCCGCGGCGCAACCAGCTTCCCGCAGGCGATCGGCCTCGCCGGCACCTTCGACCCGGAGCTCGTCACCCGCGTGTTCGCAGTCGCCGCTCGCGAAATGCGCGCGCGCGGCGCCTTCCTCGCGCTGGCGCCGGTGGTCGACGTCGCCAAGGACCCACGCTGGGGTCGCATCGAGGAAACCTATGGCGAAGACCCCTATCTCGTCAGCCAGATCGGCCTCGCCGCGGTGCGCGGCTTCCAGGGCCCGAGCCTGCCCCTCCCGGCCGACAAAGTCCTCGTCACCTTGAAGCATTTCACCGGCCACGGCGCGCCCGAAAGCGGCACCAACGTCGGCCCGGCTCATGTCGGCGAGCGCGAGCTTCGAACCGATTTCTTCCCGCCGTTCGAGCGTATCGTGAAGGCCTATCCGGTGCAGTCGGTGATGGCTTCTTATAATGAGATCGACGGCATTCCGTCCCACGGCAATTCGTGGCTGCTGAACGGCGTGCTTCGCGGCGAGTGGAAATATGGCGGCGCGGTCGTCAGCGACTATTACGGCATCCGCGAGCTGATGACCCGGCACAAGATGTTCACAAACATCGCCGACGCGGCCGAGCGATCGATCAAGTCAGGAGTCGATGTCGAAACTCCAGACCCCGAAGGTTTCGTGGGCCTCCCGCAGCTGGTTCAGTCCGGCCGCGTGCCGCAGGCGCTCGTCGACGAAGCGGTACGCCGGGTGCTTCGCCTAAAATTCGCTTCGGGTCTGTTCGACAATCCCTTTCCCGATCCCGCAAGCGCAAATGCGAAAACCGCCACTCCGGACGCGATCGCGCTCGCCCGCGAGGCTGCCGACAAGACCATCGTCCTCTTGAAAAACGACAAGGGCCTGCTTCCGCTCAACGCGGCGACGATCAAGCGCATGGCCGTCATCGGGACCCATGCCAACGACACACCGATCGGCGGCTACAGCGACGTTCCGACGCATGTCGTCAGCGTGCTCGAAGGCATGCGCGAAGCCGGCAAGGGACGCTTCGCGGTCGATTTCGCCGAGGGCGTCCGCATCACGAAGGAACGCTGCTGGTCGTGCGATGAAGTGAAGCTCGCCTCGCCGGCCGCGAACCGCAAGCTGATCGCCCAGGCTGTCGCCACCGCGCGCAAGGCCGACATGATCGTCATGGTGCTGGGCGACAATGAGCAGACGAGCCGCGAGGCCTGGGCCGAGACGCACCTCGGCGACCGCTCCTCGCTCGACCTCATCGGCCAGCAGGAAGATCTCGCCCGCGCCATTTTCGCATTGAACAAGCCAACCGTCGTTGTGCTGCTCAACGGCCGCCCGCTGGCCGTCAACTATCTTGCCGAGAAAGCGCCGGCGATGATCGAAGGCTGGTATCTTGGTCAGGAGACTGGGCATGGGGTCGCCGACGTCCTGTTCGGCAAGGTCAATCCGGGCGGCAAGCTGCCTGTAACCATCGCCCGCTCGGTCGGGCAGCTGCCGGTCTATTACAATCACAAGCCAACCTCGCGCCGCGGCTATCTCTTCGACACGACTGCACCGCTCTACCCCTTCGGTTTCGGGCTCAGCTACACGACCTTCGACATTTCGGCGCCGCGCCTCGTGACCCCCTCGATCGCAGCAGGACAAATGGCGCAGGTCCAGGTCGACGTTGCCAATACCGGAAGCCGCGCCGGCGACGAGGTCGTGCAGCTTTACGTCCGCGATGACGAAGCATCGGTCACCCGGCCGGTGATCGAGCTCAAGGGCTTCCAGCGCGTGACGCTCGGGCCGGGTGAACGGCGGACTTTGACCTTCACGCTTCAGCCCGACGACCTCGCCTTGTGGAATGCCGAGATGAAGCATGTCGTCGAACCGGGCACGTTCACGATTTCGGCAGGTCCGAACTCGGTCGATCTCAAGAGCGCGAAGCTCACCGTCACGGGGTAGAAAAGGTCGGGCCCCCGGGGCAGATGGCCGCCAGTCGCTCCGAGAAATCGGTCCGCGAGGGGAGCGGAATTCCGCGCTCAATCGCCTTTCCTTCCAGCCCCTTCGGTTCGGCGGCAGCAGCCGGATTGATCTGGTCGGCATAAGCCTTATCGCGCTCCGCGTCCTTGAGGCTCACGAAGCGGAAGCCGGCCGATCGGTAGAGCACAATGAGGCGTGGCAGCATCCGCGCTTCGAACGGGCTCTCGTGGAGCAGGACGACATAGGGAATATCGCGGCCATAGATCTTGCGTGACAACGCGCGCGCGAAGGCGATCCCTTCGCTTGCGGCCTCGACGTACATCCGCTCGAGTTCGGCGATAGCCCTGTCGTTCCCTGCCGACCGGCAGCGCGCATAGGGCGCGGTCCATGCCCAGTCGGAAAAATCCATGGTGACGGCGGCGATCTTGTAGCCGTGCCTGGCAAGCACCGCGCGCGCCGCGGCCCGTTGCTGCTCATCCTTGCCCTCGTCGAGGAAGGGGTAGCGGAACCAGTGCCAGTCCGTGCCGCCGCTCGTCTCTTCGAGCACCGCCTCATTCCTCACCAGCTCATCTTCGAACTGAGGCATGGTCATTTCGCTCAAATGGCGGTGCATCCAGCCGTGATTACCGAGCGACAGCCCCGCCTCGCGCCAGCCCGGCAACACATGCGCGGTGTCCGGCCGCTCGCCAACCCAATGCGCGTTGACGAAGCCGTAGGCCGGCAGCCCAGCAAGCGCTCCGCTCACGCCCGCCGCGACCGAATCCGGCGTGTCGCCGGGAGGGTAAGGCGCGTGCAGCGGTAGATCGTCGATCGTCAGGGCAATCTTGAGGCTCGTGGATTGCTGCGGGCTAGCGCACGAACCGAGGAATGCTACGCCAAGAAGCGCAAGCGAACGCTTCATTGAGCGCTTGCCCCATGCGCGTAGAGCGCGAACACTGCGCCAACGAACCCGCCCGATTTCTTGGTGCTGAGCAGGGTCCCGTCGGCATTGCGGGCAAGCGAGTGCCAGCTCTTGCCGTCAGCGCTCCAGCCGAAGTCGTAAGCCGCGCCGCGCGCATTGATGCGAAGCTCGATCGGCCCATTTGGAATTGGGCTGCTGGCGAGAACTGCGCCAGCCATCGCATCGGGTCCGCCCGCTCGGCGACGAAGCCGGACGACCCGCTTCCCGTGATCGCGGCCGACCGCGAGATAATAGAAATATTCATCGTTCTGCATCGCGGCGAGCCCCGCTTCGGCCGCGTCGCTCGGCGGATTGAACCTGACCCTCGTCGTCACCGTCGCGTTCAGATGCTGCTGGCGCCGCGCCCACAAAGACGGATTGCCCATGTCGCCGAGCGCCGTCCCCCGGGCATCGAGGTGCAAGGCTCCTCCGGCCAGCCGCCACCATTTCCCGACCGGGTTGCGCATCATCATCCAATAGGGCGGAAGCTTCGAACCATTGAACTCGTCGCGGATGGTGAAGCTGCCGCCGGTCGGCACGGGCGCCCTGGGCCCCGCCGGCAGGTTCGGCCGCCTGGCGACCCATGGCACCCTCGCACCATGGTCGGTGATCCTTGGCCAGCCCTGTTCCCAGCGCACCGGCATCAGGAACGTCTCGCGCCCCGTGTTGAAATTCTGATCGTCGTACGGCCGGACTCCAAGGAACACCGACCACCAATCGCCGCTCGGCGTCTTCACGAACGACGCGTGCCCAGTCGACGTGATCGGCGACCCTTTGAGGTCGCGCTGGGTAAGGATCGGATTGTCCGCGAACGGCACATAAGGACCGGTCACCTTGTCGCTCCGGAACACGACCTCCGAATGCCCTTCAGCGGTTCCACCCTCCGCCGCGATCAAATAATAGGCACCGTCTTTTCGAAAAATATGCGGGCCTTCGATCCAGATCGGGTTCTCCTCCGGATGGACGCCCGAATCGATCAGGACTTTGCGCGGTCCAATGAGCTTCATCTGCTTGGTATCGAATTGCTGCAGCCAGATGGCCCGGTGACCTTCGTAACGCGGCTTCTCCTCGGGCGGGCCATTGTTGATGATCCACGCGCTCCCGTCCTCATCGAAGAACAGCGACGTGTCGATGCCGTCGATTGGAAGCCATGTCGGCTCGGACCAGGGCCCTGCCGGATTCTTCGCCGTGATCACGAAATTGCCGCCGCACGGAACGCACGTGTTGATGATGTAGAAGGTGCCGGCGTGGAAGGTGATGTCGGGAGCGTAAACGCCCTGCCAGGTGTTGAGCTTTGCGAAGTTCAGTTGCGACGAGCGATCGATCGCGTTGCCGATCTGCGTCCAATTCACGAGGTCGCGGCTATGGAACACCGGGATTCCGGGAAACCAGATGAAGGTCGAATTGACGAGGTAATAGTCGCGCCCGACACGGACGATGCTCGGGTCCGGATAGAAGCCCTGCAGGATGGGGTTGCTGTACTGGCCCGCTGCCGGCTTCGGCAGGTGATCGTCGCCGCGATAGTCGAACCAGTCGAAGCTCGCCTGCGCAGAAACGCTGGCGAGGAGTCCGAGGAATAATGCGCTCATCTAGGCGACGTGGCGCGATCGCGCCGAACGAAACGCCCACGCCATGGCGTCGCGCAGGGGCTTTGCTTGGAAGTTCGCATCATAGGGCGTGCCGCGCTTCAGCGTCTTGTCCTTGCGCGGATCGAAACCCGTCAGCCAGCTGTACCGGTCGGTCATCCCCCAGGCGAGTATGTCGCCGAGCTCTCTGTAGCTCAGCATCACATCGAGATAGGCGCGGCCATAATCGGCCACCAGGCGATCGCGGATGGCATTGTTCGTCGGCGCGGCATGATCGTTCACATCGAACTCGGTGATGGCGAGCTGGTACCCCATCGCCACGACCTCATCGATAAAGCGCCGCCACGGCCGTTCCGACTCTCTCACAATCTTTGCCACCGGCCAATCTTTGAGCAGGCGGATATGCGACTGCACGCCGAGCGCGTCGACCGGAGTGCCGCGCTTCTTAAACCCTTCGAGCAGTTTGAGGACGCCGGCCATGTGCCGCTCGTCGTCGGCCGTCCGCTCCCAGCTCATGTAATCGTTATAGACGAGCTGCGCGTGGGGCGCCGCTTCGCGCGCAGTCTCGAACATGAGGTCGAGAAACGCCTCGCCGCCAATAGCCCGAGTCACGTTCGTGTCGCGGATGAGGCCCGTCTCGGGCTGGATCGCCTCGTTGACGACATCATAGGAGTAAATGCGCTTGCCGTAGCGTCCACAGACGGTTCGGACGTGCCCGACGAGCAGCTTTTCGGCCTCGCTTGCCGATTTGAACTGAGTTTCAGCGAGCCATTTCGGGTACCATTTGGTCGGGGTCCAGAAGAGCGTGTGTCCGCGGACCGCAAAGCCATGCCTTTCGGCGTAATTGACGATTGCATCGAAGGCTCGAAAGTCGAACTCAGGTGTCCGCCTGACCCATTGCCATTTCAGTTGATTCTCCGGCACCAGAAGCGAGCACTCTCGCTCCAAGAGCGCCGTGTATCGCGGGTTGTTCATGCTGCCCGCATCGGCGCGCGGCGGGCTCCAGGCGACGGCCGATCCGAAGCGCCTTCCACTGCGCTTCGCGATCCCGTCGAGCGACGCCGCTGTGGCAGGCGCAGCAAGCGACGGCGATGTCGCTGCGAGCGCCGCCATTCCCGCCAAACTCTCGCGCCTGGTCACTCGCACGAGCTGCCCTCCTCTTATAATGATAGCGCTAACAGGATAGGCTGTTGCTCACAATGCGGGATTCCATTCGAGCCCTGATCGCGGCGCTGTTCCTCCTTGCTCTAGCGGGCCCGGCAAAGGCCGAGGACGGATATCGCTTATGGCTGCGCTATGACCCGCTACCGGCCGAGGTCCGGCAGCACTTCGCGCCAAGCGTAACCGAGATTGTAGTGCAGTCGAATGGCGCGATTGCGCGTTCGGCCTCGAGCGAGTTGCAGCACGGGTTGTCCGGCTTGCTGGCAAAGCCGATCCCTGTTCGGCAATCCGTGGATCGCGATGGCGCGATCGTTGCCGAGCTAAAAAAAGCGAGGCTCGGCAGCGAAGGCTTCACGATCCGGAGTACGCGCGTCTCGGGACATCGTGCAACCGTCATCACCGCAAGCGACGAGCGCGGGCTTCTCTATGGCGCGTTCGCACTCCTTCGCCGCGTTCAGACCGAGCAGCCAATCGACCAGCTTGATCTGCGCGACCGACCCAGGCTGGCGCTTCGGATGCTCGACCATTGGGACAATCTAAATGGCAGCGTCGAGCGCGGTTATGCCGGCCGCTCGCTATGGGATTGGCGAACGCTGCCCGACTGGAAGGATCCCCGCTACACCGACTATGCTCGCGCCGACGCATCGATCGGGATCAACGGCGTCGTCCTCAACAACGTCAACGCCGAGGCCGACATCCTCACCGGACCGTACCTCAAGAAGGTCAAAGCGCTGGCCGACATCTTTCGGCCGTGGGGAATTCGGGTCTATTTGTCGGCACGCTTTTCAGCACCGATCGATATCGGCGGATTGAAGACCGCCGATCCGCTCGACCCCGCAGTGCGCGCCTGGTGGAAGGCAAAATCCGACGAGATCTACGCCCAAATTCCCGACTTCGGCGGGTTCCTCGTCAAGGCCAATTCGGAGGGCGAGCCGGGCCCTCAGGACTATCACCGAACCCATGCCGACGGAGCGAACATGCTCGCCGAGGCTCTTCGTCCGCATGGCGGGATCGTGCTGTGGCGGGCCTTCGTTTATTCGTCGATGAACGAGGATCGCGCCAAACAGGCTTACGATGAATTCCAGCCGCTCGATGGCAAGTTCGCCGACAATGTCATCGTCCAGATCAAGAACGGCCCAATCGACTTCCAGCCGCGCGAACCGTTCCATCCGCTGTTCGGCGCGATGCCGCACACCAAGCTCGCGATGGAAGCGCAGATCACCAAGGAATATCTCGGGTTCAACACCCACCTCGCTTACCTCGGGACGATGTGGGAAGAGGTACTGAAGAGCCGCACCTGGCGCCCGCAACCGAGCTCCCGCGTCAAAGACTCGATCAGCGCCATGGCCGGCGTCGCCAATACGGGCTCGAGCCGGAGCTGGAGCGGGTCGCAATTCGACCAGGCCAATTGGTACGCCTTCGGCCGGCTCGCATGGGACCCTCAAGCGTCAGCTCAATCGATTGCCGAAGAGTGGACCCGGATGACTTGGGGCAACGATCAGCGCATCGTGAAAACCGTCGTTCCAATGATGATGGGATCGCGCCAGGCAGTCGTCGACTACATGACGCCGCTGGGCCTCGCGCATCTGATGGGCACGGATCACCATTATGGGCCCGCGCCATGGGTGTCGGACTTGCAACGCCCCGAGTGGAATCCGGTCTATTACCATCGCGCCGATGCAAACGGCATCGGCTTCGAGCGCACAATGGAAGGAAGCAACGCTTTATCCCAATATGCGACGGAGGTTCAGCTTGGCTTCGTCGACGTCGACAATCTCGACTTCTTGCTGTGGTTCCAGCACGTTCCCTGGGATCAAAAGATCGAGCTCACCGGTCGAACCGTCTGGGAAGAGCTCGTCTGGCGCTACGATCATGGGCTCGATGAGGTGCGCGCGATGCGCCGGCATTGGGAGACTCTGCGCGGATCGGTTGACGAGCAACGCTTCGCGGAAGTCTCGGCTTATCTCGCGATCCAGGAGCGCGAGGCGAAATGGTGGCGCGACGCGTGCATCGCATATTTTGAGAGCGTGTCGCATCGCCCGCTGCCTGCGGGCGTCGCGCCGCCCGAGCATCCTTTGTTCTATTACGAAGCGCTGCGCTTCCCTTACGCTCCCGCTCACTAGCCCATAAAAAGAGCCCCTCTAAAAAGAGGGGCTCCAGGGGAAGCTGACTTTAAAGCCGTTACCCGCCGCGTTCGCCACTGGGAGGTGGCGGCGGCGGTGGCGGCGCTGGAGGTGGTGGCGGCGGCACCGGGCATGTCGCCGTCGCCAGCACGACCGAGCCGTCCGGACACGTCTGAGTGGCAGGCGGTGGTGGCGGCAAAGGCGGCGGCGGCGGCGGCGGCGAAGATCCCGACGATCCACCGAATGTCCCGCGAACGATGAACGAGAAGCGCCGGTCATTCATGAAGTAGGACCGCGGCGCCAATCGCCCGTCGATCGTGAACTGCTGGAGCGTCTTCGTCACCTCGTTGGTGAGGTTCGTCGCCTGAACGCCGAGCTTCAGCGCCGGCGAAACAGTGAAGAATGCCGACGCGTCAAGTGTCCCCGTCTTGTCGTTGAAGATCGGGAAATAGGGGAAGATGACATCCGATTCCGTCAGCAAGAACTTCGATCGCCAGTTGTAGGCGACACGGATCGAGACCGGTCCCTTCTCATAGAAGGGCTGGATGTTGATCGTATGTTTCGACAATTGCGCGAGCGGCAGCGTTCCGTCGACGCCGATCGAAGGCGTGTTCACTGGGCTGCCGTTGTTGAGGAACGAGTTCGGGATGCCCTTGCTCGTCACATAGGTGTAATTGGCGCTCAATCCAAAGCCGCTAAGCAGGCCAGGCAGGAAATCGTAGACCTGGTTGTAGGCGATTTCGAAACCGCGGACCTTGCCGGTGCCGTGGAAATTCGCCGGACCCCGAACGAACACCGTCTCCGTGACGCCGTTGCTCGTGATGTCACGCCCGATGGTGTTCTGATAAATGTAATTGTGAATGTTCTTGAGGAAGCCGTCGATCGTGATCGATCCCAGGCGGTTCCCGGCAAAATACCATTCAAGGGTCGCATCGAAATTATCCGATGTGATTGGCTTCAGGAATGGGTTGCCCGCGGTCGCGGTCGTGTTGCCGCTGCTGTCGAGACCAATGGTCAGGAAGTTGCGGGTGTCGTTAAGCGACGGCCGCGCCATGTCCCTGCTCGCGGCGAGGCGGAATATGAGGTCATTCGTCAGGCCGAACTTGAGGTTCGCGCTCGGCAGCCAGTAGCTATATTTGTTTCTGCCGATGTCGGCGACCGTTTGACCCGTCGCCCACGTCTGCAATTGGGCATAGGCCGCAGCGCCAATGAGGCACACGCCTCCGGGTTGCGAGGGCGGCGTTCCCGGCGGTGCGCCAGGCGGCGGCGGGACGGGATCGCAACGGCCCACGAGAGGGCCGGGCCCATCCGGATCGCTGAAGGGCAGCGTAATTCCGAGCGCCTGCTGCGACGGCACGCCGATCGATCCCGCTGACGCCAGGCTATCATGAACGTAACGCACGCCAATGTTGCCATCGAGGCGAACGTTGCCGAAGACCGGCTCGTTCTGACCGAAGCGAAGCATCGCATAAGCATTGCCGGTCTTCAGCCCGATGTCCTGAATCTCGCTTGGAAGGAACGGTGTTCCCGGAACGACGCCGGCACGGCCGGCCAGCGGACGCCACGACGTCGCACCGCCGCCCCCATGTGCCTGGGCATAGGCCTGGATCGATTGGAAGAAAGCGACAGCCTGATCGTAACCGCCGATGAGGTCCCCGTTATAGAAGTTGGCTGACGGAGGCGCATTGGTGTCGCCGCGGAAGAAATTGTCCCAGGTGTGCAAGGAGACATTGCCTTCCGGAACGCCGACCTGGTCCATGAAGACCGCATTGCCGGTCCAGACTTCGCTGAGCGAACCCCAGTTGTAGGTGGTGTATTTGATGTTCTGCTGACGATCCGCGTAGCGGGCCCCGAACTTCAGCTGCTTGAGGAAGCTGTCGTTCAAGAAATTGTAGGCGACGTCACCCTTGAACGCCCATTCGTGACCCCGGCTATGCTCGATATGGTCCATCGCCGAGCGCCAGAAAGTGTAACGCGGATTGCCGAAATATTCCGAGTCCGACGCATTCTCGAGCGCGGCGGATGGGGCACCCCAGGTTGCACTGAGAGTCAGTGGCTTGTGCGGAATGATGACGGGATATTGACCAGTAAGATCGACTTCCTGGTCGGCGAAGGTCGAACCGTGAACGCCGAAATCGAGATTGTCGTGCTCGGCCTTCACATATTGGGCATCAAGGTTGAAGTCCCAGTGCGGCGTCGGGCTGAATTTGAAATTGAGCGACTGGTCCTGAACCTTGTTGTCGTCTCTTACCTGACGGTTGTTCAGCGTGTGCTGCATGCCGCCTTGAGCGACGTGATCCCAGGTGCCGCCCTTCCAGCCGCCGAGCGGAAGCGTGATGTAGCCGCTCTCGAAGACACCATCCTCGTCATATTGGTAATTGGGAAACGTCTGACCGTCCGGATAGCTCTGCCAGTTGGTGCCGCTGGCGCCCTGGATGGTGCCGTTTGGACCAACAAAACATTGCGCAATCGTCTGGCCGCCGGGACCGGCGCCGTTCGGCCGGCAACCTGCCGGGAAGGTGTTATACTCGGACAGGTCCGAGCCCGCTTCGAACGTATATTCGCCCCACCTTTCAGACGCGTGCGAGCGCAGGAATTGCGCGGTCAGAAGGGCGCGGCGATCGAGGCTCTGCCATTGTGCGGCAGCAGCGAGGCCGCGGCGCTTGCGGTCGTAATTCTGGGTGCGGAACTGACCTCCGATGGGCGCAAAGAGCGAGTTGTCCCAATCATATTGGCCATCGGCCCCGGCGGGCGCGGCGCCGAAGCAGGGCGTCCCGTTGACGGGCGGCCCGCCATTCGGCGGCGTTCCCTGCGAGTCGCCGGTACCCGGCAATGGAGTCCGGCAGATCGGATTGGCGTTGTTGGCCTGCGCCGCCCAAAAGCCGTCGCGAGTCTGGAAGTTCGATACCTGAACGCCGTCCGCACGGCTCTTCAGCCGCGAATAGGAAATGGCCCCGAGCAGGCCGATGCGGCCGATCCCGGTATCCCAATTGTCGCTGACCAGAAGCGATCCGACCGGCGTCCACTTCTTGGAAAAGTCGCCGTAGCTGGCTTCAAGGTCGTAACCGATGTGCAGGCCCTTGTTGTCGAAGGGCAGGCGCAGGTTCATGTTGATGGAGCCGGAGAGCCCGCCTTCGATGCGGTCCGCGGTCGTTTCCTTGTAGACTTCAACGGAACCGAGGAGCTCGGCCGGAACGTCCTGGAAGTTGATCGCCTGGCCGTAGACGCCGGTCGAGAAAGTGTCGCGGCCGTTGAATTCGGAGCGGACGTAGGTGAGGCCGCGAACGACAACGCCCGAGCCTTCAGCAGAAAAGTGGTCAGGGTCGCTGCTGCCCGCGAAGCGGTTGATCGAAACGCCAGGCACGCGCTGGAGAGCCTCAGTCACCGAACGGTCGGGGAGAGCACCGATATCCTGGGCGGTGATGACGTCGAC
>Ga0207691_10000366_pt1 | contig 45517 bp, 41 predicted proteins | sample KBSM13metaG_FD_184327 | JGI IMG/M metagenome (GOLD analysis project Ga0207691, IMG submission 184327) | Miscanthus rhizosphere microbial communities from Kellogg Biological Station, Michigan, USA - KBS M1-3 metaG (SPAdes) (version 2) | ecosystem: Host-associated > Plants > Roots > Rhizosphere >...
TCGGCACTGCCTCGGGACGCTTCGATTCCCGATTCCCTATTCCCTATTCCCGAGAAAACGATCTCGGCCCCCTCACTCTTGCCAATCCAATTGCGCTGCGTCGTCTTCGTGCTCTCCGACCAGTCAATGTGCTCCAGGTTGTTCAGCAGCCGCTCCGAGTACTCGCTGATACGGAAGAACCACTGCTCCAGCAAACGCTGCTCCACCTGGGTGCCGCAACGCTCGCACGCGCCATTGATGACCTGCTCGTTCGCGAGCACGGTCTTGTCCTTCGGGCACCAGTTGACCGCCGCCTTTTTCTTGTAGGCGAGTCCCTTCTCGTAGAGCTTGAGAAAGATCCACTGCGTCCAGCGGTAATAGCGCGGATCGGTGGTGGCCAATGAATAGCGCCAATCCACCATCAGGCCGGCGCGCTCCAACTGCCGGCGGAAGTTCGCGATGTTCCTCGGGATGAGGCGCATCGGATGCTCGCCGACCTTGAGCGCGTAGTTCTCCGAGTGGATGCCGAACGCGTCGTAGCCTAGCGGCTCGAACACCGTGTGCCCCTGAAGCCGCTGGAATCGTCCATAGATGTCGTTGCCCGTGAACGCGAAGAGGTTGCCGACGTGCAACCCCTCCGCCGACGGGTAGGGGAACATCATGAGCGCGTAGAACGGGCGCTCTCCCTCGGCGAGATCGGTGTGATTCGTACCACGTTCCCGCCATCGGTTCTGCCACTTGGTTTCGACGGCTGCCGGATCGTAGTCGACTGGAGCGCTCACAGGAGCGGGCTCGTGCGGATTGGGTGCAGTCATGTGTTGGGCTGCGGGCGCCGCGCATCGTGTCATCGAGACGCGCCCGGCTGCGGAAGGAATTGACCTGTAGGAATTTTAGCGACGGTCGGAAGCTGAACAAGCCGGACATCACGCTGGCGCCATGACGCTCTCCTCGATCACTTCGACGCACGCAGTCCCTCGCGCCTCGCGGTTCGACCCCGCTGGGCGGGGGCGGACGCCCACGCCAACGCCCGCGACGCATTCGAAATCGCTGCAGCGCGTCATCGTTCTTGGCGCCGCCATCGTCGCCGTCGGCATCCTCGGCGTCGGCGCGCTGATCGCCATGCGTACCGCGGCGAATTTCCTCTCGGATCGGGCGGATGCCCGGCTCCGCGACGTCGCGCGCCGAGGCGAGCTCGTGACCGAGCAGGCCCTGCTGGAGCGTGCGCGCCAGGTTCAGTTGATCGGCGCTTCGCCGACAATCGTCGACGCGGCACGCGCCGGAACCGCTCGTGCCGCGCAGATGGGACTCGTGGGTCGCCCGATAGACGCCGTCGAACGCGACATGGCCGCGACCCGGAGCCTCGCCGTCAGCGAATCCGCCAAACGGTTCCTTCAGCGGCAACTCGCCCCGCTCGGTGTGGCCGAGATGTTCGTCACCGATGCGAACGGCTTCAACGCCGTGACGACGGAGATGACGTCCGACTTCGTCCAGAGCGACGAGGGATGGTGGCGCGATGCCATTCGCAAAGGCCTGACGACGGCGGAAGCCGAGTATGATGAGTCGGCCCGACAGACGGTGGTGTCGATGGCCGCCGCGATCCACGAAGGCGAGCGCGAACGCGCCGATGGTGTGATCAAGATCGCATTTGGCATCAGCACGCTCGACGCCGCGCTCGCGAAGGCAACGGAAGTCGGCGTCCGCCTGGACGTCATTGACGGCCGCGGCCGCGTGATCGCAAGCTCCGCCCCGGACGCGGAGCGAATGAAGGGCCTTCCCGGGGCAGAGAGCCTGCCCACGAACCCGGGCGATACGATCGTACGCTTTTCGGGGCCGAACACGTCGCTACGCGCGATGGTGGCCGCCACGAACGCGCGAACGTGGCGCGTGGTCGCGCAGGTCGAGGAAGCAAGTGTACTCGCGTCGCTCCGACAGGCGCGGCCACTCATCGCCATCGCGCTGGTCGCGATCCTCGCATTCATCGTCGCGACGCTGTGGCTGATGAGCCGCTTCGTGGATCGCCGGATCAGCGCGCCGGTCACGGAGCTGGCGACCGTGGCCGAGGCGGTAGCCGCCGGCGACCTGTCGACGCCGATGATCGCGTCGAGCGCGAACGACGAAGTGGGTCGGCTGAGCCGCGCGACCGCTGCGATGGTCGACGACCTTCGGCGCGTGGTGTCGGCACTTCGCGATTCTGCTCGTGAGACGACGGCGCGCGCGGCCGAGATCACGGGCGGCAGCGAGAACATGGCGGCCGCCGCCGAGGAGATGGCCGTGACGTCGGGAGACCTGAGCCGACAGTCGACCGAGATGGCGGACGCGATTCAGCGGATGGCGTCGGACGCATCACGACTGCAGAGCATCGCCGACCAGCTCGCAAGCGGCGCGCACGACGGCGTCGAGCGCAACGCCGCGCTCAGCGCGCTCGCGAGGGAGAACCGCACTCGTTTCGATGCGAGCGCTATCGCGCTCGAGCACCTCGCGAGCGACGCGCGCGCGAGTGCCGACGCGGTGAAGGCGCTCGCGGAAGCATCGGAGGAATTCGGCGCGTTCGTCACGCTCGTGCAGAAGATGGCCAAGCAGTCGAAGCTGCTCGCGCTCAACGCGGCGATGGAGGCCGCGCGCGCGGGCGAGCACGGGCAAGGCTTCGCCGTCGTCGCGAGCGAAGTCCGACGCCTCTCGGCCAACTCGGCTCTGGCGGCGCAGCGCACCGAGACGCTCGTGCGCGGCGTGCTGGCAAAGGTGCAGGAGTCTCGCGCGCTCAGCGCGCGCACCATGGAAACGGTGATCGGTGTGCTCGAGACCACGCAGCTCGGCATGCACTCGTTCGCGGAAGTCGAAGAAGCCGTGCGCGGATCGGAAGCGTGGACGGCGTCCATCGAGCAGGCGGCGACGACGTCGCGCGAGCTCGTGGCGGACGTGACCGCGCGTCTCGACGAGGTGGCGAAGGCCACGGAGTCCTACGCGTCGGCGATGGAGGAAGTCGCGGCGTCCAGCGAGGAACAGAGCGCGAGCTCCGAGCAGATCGCGGCCGCCGCCGCGACGTTGGCCGCGGCCGCCGCACACGTGTCGGGGCTCGTCGGTGGCTTCAAGTTGGAGGGGGCAACCGGCGAGATGCCGATCCCGACCGCGCCGTCGAGCGGCGGCGCGCCTAACGCCTTCCCGGCGACGCCGTCATTTCTGCCGGCCTGACGGCGATCCTGACGGCGGTGTGGTGATCCACCCCGTCCGCCCGTCCGCGGTCTCCACGAGCGAGTAGTCGGCGAACTCGCCGACGACGGGCAGCGATCCACCCGATGCGGTCGCGATGATCGCCGCGTCGCCCGCTGGCCGATCGCGGAGCGGGGTGCCTGACGCGACCGTTGTCCGCCGGACGGCGTTGCGAGTCGATTCGACCAGACGCGACGCCACGTAGCCCGCGGTCCCGTCGGGCAGGCGAACTCGGAACCAGCTGCCGGCCGCAGCGTCGACCTGCAGTGGGGTTGCGGCGGCGATCGTCGTTAGGCTCGGCGCCCTGGCTTCGGGTGCGGCAACGATCGGGGTGCGTGCTCGTGCGCGCGCGAGCGTCCCGAGCTCCGCTGTGTCGGCGTAGACTGGCGCAACAACCGCGCTGGACCGATACACGAACGGATACGGATCGACGGCCCCCTGCCCGCGCCGGTAGATGCCGAAGTGCAGGTGAGGCGCCGTCGTGCGCGCGTTACCCGTGTTACCGACGAAGCCTAACGTGTCGCCGACGTTCACGCGCTGACCTTCGACCACGTTGTGGCGGTCGAGATGCGCGTAGTAGAGCGTCTGCCCGCGATCGGAGTCGGAGAGCCACACGACATTGCCGCCGAGGTTGTTAGGCGAGATCGAGCGTACGACGCCGCGCGTGGCCGCGAGCACGGGCGTCCCGCGCGGCGCGAAGATGTCGATACCCTTGTGGAGTCGCGCTCCCGCGTCACGCTCCGCGCCGAAGAAGCTCTGGACCGCTTTGTTGCTCTTTCCGGAAACCGGGAACGCCAGAGACGGCTCCGTGGTAAGCGTGAGCGTGTACGCACCGCTACGGAGCAGCTCGGGCTGTACGCGCAACACGTACACACCGTCTCGCCGCGCTTCGTGCGTCAGTCGCGCCGATGCAGTAGCGGTGGCGCTGTCGAGACTCGCCACGAGGTCCAACGGATTTGCGGTGTCGGCGGTTTGCTGGAACAGATCGAGAAAGACCGTCAACGGCGCACCGGCAGATGTCTCCGCGGTCGCAACGAGTCGCTGTCCATCGCGGAGCCTGACGGCATAGGCAACGGCGCGCGCTTCCGACGCTGCGAAATAGCCGACCTCGCGGAACGGGACGCTGACTGGAACTGCCTGACGGATGGAAGAGTCGCAGCCGCGAGCCAGTCGCGAGCGAGCGCCGAGTTGGCGAGCCCAGCTCGCTCGAGCCCGTCGGCGTATCGCTCGTGAGCGCTATGGGGCCGCGCCCGCTCGAAAACTGGGATGCCGTCTCTGCAAGCCCCGAGGGAAGCCAACAGGAGGAGCAGGACGGAAGGCGGAAGGCGGATGGCGGATGGCGGCCCTTCCATTAGGCGTTCGTTGCGCATAGGCGAACTAGTACCCGATGCAACCGTTCCGCGTTTCACGGGTGTTCCGCCTTCCGGCGGCCGCCCTCCGCCTTCCGCTACGCGTGTTTCGGCTTTTCCGACGCCTTGAACAGATACGCGCAGTCCACCAGGCGCGCGCCCTGGCTATCGCAGACCGCGAACTTCGATCCCTCGTACGCCGTCGCCGCCGCAATGCGGCCGTCCTTCGCGAGCGCGTAGAACTGCAGGTCGAAGTACGGGCGCCCGCGATCATCGAGCAGACGCTTCTCCGTCATCGCCAATACGCGCTCCATCACCTTGATGATCGACTGCTCGGGCGTAATGCCCTGGCGCATGAATTCGACCGCCAAAAAGGCGCCGCACACCTTGATGTTCGATTCGCCGCGTCCGGTCGACCCAGCCGCGCCGACGGTGTTGTCACAGTACTGGCCCGCGCCGATGATCGGCGAATCGCCGACGCGGCCCGGCACCTTCCACGAGATGCCGCTCGTCGTGGTCACGGAGCTCATGTCTCCGCTCGCATTGACGGCGTTCATGTTGATCGTGCCCCAGGTGTGCGCGATGCCGTACTCGTCGTACTCGAGCCCCTTCCCCGACCCGTCACCCGACGGATTGCGTGGTGACGTTGCCGGCGCCGGAGCCGCGGGCGCGGATCGCTGCGATGTCTCGGAAGGCTCGAGCCACGAATCACCCCTATTCAACTGGGTCTTCCACTTGATCCACTCGGCGCGACTCTTCTCGGTCAGAAGGTCCTGCTCCTTGAACCCCATCTTGAGCGCGAACCGCTTCGCGTCCTGACCGACCAGAAAGATGTGGTCGGTGTAGTCCATCACCGCCTTCGCGACGAGTGATGGTGTCGCGATGCCCTCGAGCGCGCCGACCGCCCCTGCCCGCTTCGTCGGACCATGCATGCAGCTCGCGTCGAGCTGCACGACGCCATCCTCGTTAGGCAGGCCGCCCAGCCCGACGGACATGTCCTCGGGGTCGAGCTCCTGGATGTTCACGCCCGCGATGATCGCGTCAAGCGTGTCGGCGCCACCGACGATCATGTCGTACGCCTTCTTGACGCCGCGGATGCCGTTGGCGGACGCGATCACGACCGGACGCGCGAACACCCGGCTCGACTCGACTGACGTTCCACTGGAGGCAGTCTCGGCCAGTAACGGAGCGCCAAGCGCAACTCCGGCGGCGGCGGTGGCACCGGCAGACAGAAAGTCCCGACGAGAAACGGGCATGGATGCTCCGGACGAGAGAGGGTTAGTCACCCCAAGATGTCACGGGCATCGTACTGGCGCGACCACAGGCGCCGAACTGGCTCAACCGCCCAGGAGCGTCCGACACGCGGCAACGGCGGAGTCTATGAACGAGACGACTTGCGGGCGCTGATCGGTCGCGGCGACGAAGCCACTCGCCGGTAGTACGGCACCCAACCAACCCTCGGTATGCCAGTGACCGCCGCCGGCGACCGGCGGAAATTCGCGCGTCGACGGATACGGGAACGGACCGACGTACCAGTACGGCTCGGAGTAGGAGTCGTCACCAGGCGATTGGCCAATCCCGATCGTCCGACGTACGGTCGCGCCGCCGATTCCAGCGTCCGGAAGCTCGATGAGCGTGGCGATGTCGAAGTGGTGCGGCCAGGTCCGCACCGGCGACGCGCCAGGCGTCGACCGCAGCGTATCGTCGAGCAGGCCCGCAGCATTCGACCAGTACCGTGCGAGCTCCAACAACTCGTTACCGATTCGCGACGAGAACGGTGCGCCGTCGACGACGGCATGAGCCGGTATGGTGTAGTGCTTGCGTGGATTCAGGCGCGCTGCATCCAGGCCGATGACCGCGACAGCCTCGCTCAACCACGAGTAGGCTTCGGTGATCGTCCGCCGCTGCAGGCTGAACGGCTGTACGTTCGGCGCGTCTCCGCCCAACACCTGGAGAGTCAAGTCCTCGAGCCTCACCCCAATCCGGATGTCGCGCTCGACCGTAATCGATTCGGTGGCAAGTGCCCGGGGCGCCGGCAGCCACGTCAGTGCCGTGTGGCTATCGTCCGATCTCGCGGCGAGATAGGAAATGGCAGCGGACACGGCGATTTGCGCGGCGTGATGCAGTTGCAACCGGGCATCGACGAGGGCAGCCGGGGCAATGTCGCCCACGCGCAGCCAACTGGAATTCACGACAGCGGATGTGGACATGGTGTACTCTCCAACCGAGTCAGCGGTTTGATCGAAGTGCCCTGGCCGCGCGGGCAGGAATCGCAGTAACCGCGTCAAGGTTCCCGGTTCCTGTACGAACCGCGGAACTGGATTCCGGGAACGTGCATTTGTGCTCCGCAAGTCGCCGGTCTATCCGGTGGCATGTCCCGCGCATCGCTCAGCCGTAGCCCTACGCCGTATTTCCACGAGAGGAATGACAATGGCCGAATCCACAGAGACGCGCGCGGGTGTCGATCGCGAAGCCCTGCGGATCACCGAGTTGCTTCGCGAGGCGCGTGAGCGAACGGTGCGGCTCATCGAGCCGCTGTCCGACGACGAGCTTCGTCAACAGCACGACCCATTAATGAGCCCGATCGTCTGGGACCTCGGCCACATCGCTCACTTCGAGGAGCTGTGGCTGACGCGGAACGTGCACGGCACCGTGGAGTTCGGTGAGATGCCGGGCATCTATAACCCATTCGAGCATCCGCGACGCGTGCGCGGTGCGCTCGACCTGCCGGGTCGTGATGAAGCGCTCGAGATCATGGCTGAGGTGCGGGAGCGTGTGCTCGCGAAATTCGAGACGCTCGACCTCGAAGCGGGCGACCCACTCCTTCGCGACGGCTACGTGTACGCGATGGTCGCGCAACACGAGCATCAGCATAACGAGACCATCCTGCAGACGTTGCAGCTCAAGCGCGGCGCGCCGTACCGTGCGCCACGTAGTCTCGACGTTCCCGAGCCGTCGTTCTCGATCGACGTCGGCGCGATGATGCGCTTCCCCGGCGGCGTGGTTGCCGTCGGGACCGACGACCGGAGGGTCGCGTATGACAACGAGCGACCGCGGCACATGGTCGAGCTCAGGCCGTTCAGCATCGACGTCACTCCGGTCACGAACGGCCGCTATCTCGACTTCATGGAGGACGGTGGCTATCAGCGGCGCGAGCTGTGGACCGACGCGGGCTGGGCATGGAAAGAAGCCGACGCCGCCAACGCGCCGAAGTACTGGACGCGCGAAGGCTCGGCGTGGCACTCCCGCACGTTCGATCGCAGCGGGCCAGTGGATCCGCGGCGCCCCGTGTGTCACGTGACGTACCACGAGGCCGAGGCGTACGCGCGGTGGGCGGGCAAGCGGCTGCCTAACGAATTCGAGTGGGAAGCGGCGGCGTCGTTCGATCCGGCGACCGGAAAGCAACGCCTGTTCCCGTGGGGTAACACCCCGTGGACGCCCGCGCACGCCAACCTCGACCAGTTGGCGTTCGAAACCGCACCGGTTGGTGCGTATCCGCTGAACGTGTCACCCATCGGGTGCTACGGGATGATCGGCGACGTCTGGGAATGGACGTCGAGCGATTTCCGCCCCTACCCCGGCTACGAGACGTTTCCGTACCCGGAGTACTCGGAGGCGTTCTTCGGCAGCGACTACAAGGTGCTCCGCGGCGGCTCGTTCGCCACGCGCACCGGCGCCATCCGCAATACGTTCCGCAACTGGGACTACCCTATTCGCCGCCAGATCTTCAGCGGCTTCCGGTGCGCATCCGATGACTAGCATCGCCGGTCGGTCCGACGCATCGCTCCATACGGAGTTGCTTCGCGACGTCGCGCGCGGACTCTCGCGCCCGCAGAAGGAGCTGCCGCCGAAGTACTTCTACGACCGGCGCGGATCCGAGCTGTTCGACGAGATCACGCGCCTCCCTGAGTACTATCTCACCAGAACCGAGCGCGCGCTGCTCGACTGCTGGAGCACGACGCTCATGACCGCGCTTCGTCCAGCGGCACTCGTCGAGCTCGGGGCGGGTAGCGCAGACAAGACGCGGCTGCTGCTCGACGCGATGGTGTACGCGGGACACGGCGACGTGTACGTGCCCATCGACGTGAGCGCGGAGTTTCTGGAGGAGTCGGCCAACAAGCTTCGCGCGGAGTATCCGTCGTTAGGCATCGAGCCGCTCGTCGGGGACATCGCGGATCCGCTCGACCTCGATCCGGCGCTCCCGCAGCCGGCGCTCATCGCGTTCCTCGGCAGCACGATCGGGAACTTCGATCCGACCGGTGCGCGGACGCTGCTTCGACACGTCGCGAACGCCATGCGGCCGACCGACAGCTTTCTCCTCGGCGCCGACCTGCGAAAGGACCCCGCGATCATCGAGGCCGCGTACAACGACAGTCAGGGCATGACGGCGGAGTTCAATCTGAACGTCCTGCGAGTGTTGAATCGCGACCTCGGCGCGGATTTCAATCTCGCGGCATTCGAGCACCGTGCGTTCTACGACCGCAGCCTGCATCGCATCGAGATGCACCTCGTCTCGACGGACGATCAGACCGTTCACATTCCCGGCGTGGGATCCGTGACATTCGCCGGCGGCGAGTCCATTCGTACGGAGATCAGCTGCAAGTACGATCGCGCGTCACTCGCGGAGCTGCTCGGTTCTGCCGGCATGCGCCTCGATCGCTGGATCACCGACGCAGCGTCGAGCTACGCGTTGGTCGTCGCCTCGCTCGACGACGAGGCGGGCGCGAACGCGTGAGGGTATCGTGACGGCGGCCCCGCGGTACGAGCGGGCATCGCGCGGCGAAGCGCGGTCGGCGGCGCCCGTCGTGCTCGACCGTGAAGCGCTGGCTGACGATCTCCGTCGGCGCGTCTTTCCCGCGGCCGCGTCAGCCAACACGCTGCCGCACATTGGCGCCGAGGTGGAGATCATACCGGTCGAGTTGGCGACCGGACGCCCGTTGCCGCTCGATGCGCCCGGTACGTCGACGCTGGCGATTCTGCGCCGCGCAGGCGCCGCGGCGGGTTGGCGAGAACGTCGGTCGGCGAAGGCAGGCGTACCGGAAGTCGAGTTGCCGGACGGCGGACGCATCACATTCGAGCCCGGCGGTCAGATCGAGATCAGCTCGGCGCCTAACGTATCGCTCAGCGCGCTGGTGAGCGGGCTTCGCACGACGGTTGGCGCGATACAGGCGGCGGCCGCGCCGAGTGGGGTGGAGCTGCTGTCGCGTGGGGTCGATCCGCGGACGAGGGTGGAAGATGTCGCGCCACAGCTGGACGCGGACCGGTACCGCCGGATGCTCCGGCACTTCGATCGGATCGGGCCGTCCGGTGCTCGGATGATGCGGCAGACCGCGTCGTTCCAGGTATGTGTCGACGGTGGAGACGCGCCCGAGCTCACGTGGACCGTACTCAATGCGCTCGCGCCGTTCATGGTGGCGATGTTCGCGAGCTCTCCACGGTACGCCGATCGGGACACGGGGCATAAAAGTTATCGTCGCCACATCTGGGCGACGCTCGACCCGCGCCGGACAGGGATGCTCGGCACCAGCGGGGGCGATCCGGTTTCCGAGTATCTCGATTTCGCGCTCGGCGCGCCAGCGTTTCTGCTGCCGGACGTCGACGGAGCCGCGGCGCCGTTCGCCTACTGGCTCGATCGCGGGGGGGTGACGGCAAGCGACTGGTGCACGCATCTCTCGACGCTGTTTCCCGAGGTGCGGCCGCGCGGGTATTTCGAGGTGCGGTCCGCGGACGTGATGACACCCGAGTGGTACGCAGTGCCGCTCGTGCTCGTGGCGGGGCTCGTGTACCACCGCTCGTCGCTCGACACTGCCGCGGATCTCCTCGGCGCTCCCGATCCCGGATTGCTCACGCGTGGCGGTCGCTACGGAATGTCGGACCCGGTGCTGGCCCAAAAGGCGCCGCTCCTGTGCGACCTGGCGCTCGCCGGCTGCTCGGCGTTAGGCACCGAGTTCGTGACCGCCGCCGATCTGGAATCCACCGCCGAGTACTTCGAGCGCTACACGCGTCGCGGCCGGTCGCCAGCCGACGATTAGAGGTCATTCCGAGCGGAGCGCCGACGGCGCGCAGTCGAGGAGGGTTGTCATTCCGAGCGAACGAAGTGAGTCGAGGAATCGAGACTCTCCGGGTAGAGGGCCCTCTATCGAGACGATCGCGATTCCTCGACTTCGCCGCTTCGCGGCTCCGCTCGGAATGACATGGCTTCGCGGCTCCGCTCGGAATGACACCCGGCTTGGAATGACTCCTCGCTTCATTCCGACGGACGGTTAGGTTTCTGCCCTCACCCGCCAGTCGAACTCAGCGCAGATCGCCTCGTCATGAACGCCCTCATCGCGCGCGCACCCACTCGACTCGACTTCGGCGGCGGCTGGACCGACGTCCCGCCGTACAGCGAGGAGGAAGGCGGGTTCGTCTGCAACGTCGCGATCGCCCGCTACGCGACCGTTCGCGTGTGCGCGGCTGAGAACAACGAGGCGTCCATCGACACACGACGCGCCACCGACACCGCACTCGCCGAGGCCGCCGTGCGGCGCGCTGGCATCGAGGGGATCACCGTCGCTGTCACGAGTGACTTTCCGCTCGGCGCAGGGCTGGGCGGGTCGTCGGCCGCCGGTGTCGCCGTGAATGGGGCTCTCGCCGCGTGGCGGGGTGTGCCGCTCGATCGCGCCGCGCTCGCGGAACAGAGCCGCGCGATCGAAGTCGAGGATCTCCAGGTCCCCGGTGGGAGACAGGACCACTACGCGGCCGCGTACGGCGGGGCGCTGGCGCTCACGTTCGGCGAGGATACGCGCGTGCGGCGACTGCCGCTCTCGCCAGCAGTCAAGTCATCACTCGAGCGACGATGCATCGTCGCGTACACCGGACAGTCGCGTATCTCGGGCGACACGATCACCGCCGTGGTCGGCGCATATCGTGCGCGCGATGCGCATGTGCTGCATGCGCTCGGCCGAATGAAAGCGCTCGCCAGCGCGATGGCGGACGAGATATGCGAAGGTGATCTCGACGACCTCGGCGCGCTCGTCGGGGAGCACTGGCAATATCAGCGATCACTGCATCCGTCGATTCCCACGCCGCTCATCGATGCGATCCTCGAGAGAGCGCGCGCGGCCGGCGCACGCGGCGGCAAGGCGCTCGGCGCGTCGGGCGGCGGATGCGTGCTGGTCATCGCGGGCGAAGACAACGTCGACGCGGTGACCGCTGCGGTAATGGAGCTTGCGCCCAACACCGTCCCCGTCGAGATCGACGAGCACGGCCTCACCTGCAAACCGGATTGAGATGGAGATCACGCGGCGATGGCGCAGTTGACACATGACCAGTACGATCAGCTCGAGCGCGCGATCATCGACAAGCGCCGCATCGCGGTGATGCGACGCGGCACGGAGTACGTCATCGTCCCGACGCGTCTCCTAGTCGAGCGAGGCCGCGAGGCGATCCAGGCGCGGCATCCCGGCGGGAACGTCATGCTGTTCTTCATCGATGAGCTGCAATCCATCGAGGTCGTGAAGTGAGCGGGGCATCAGCATCGAGTGAGACCGCCGCTCGCTCGCTCGTCGCCGTTTACGCCGACGAGTCCTGCCTCGGCAACGGTCGCGAAGGAAACAACCCAGGAGGGGCCGGCGCGCTGGTCGAGTACATGCGGCCGGAGTCCACCGAGATCGTGCGCCGAGACGTGTGGGTGTCGGAGGCCGCGACGACGAACAACCGCATGGCGCTGCGCTCGGTGATCGAGACGTTTCGTATGCTGTCTCGAAAAGGCAAGCGGTTCAGCGTCGTGTTCACGAGTGATTCGCGCTATCTCGTGGACGGCATGACGTCGTGGGTACGCGACTGGGCAAAACGCGGGTGGACGCGGAAGAGTGGCCCGATCGAAAATCTCGAGCTGTGGCACGCGGCGGTGGATGCCGTGAACGGACACGCGGTGCAATGGCGGTGGGTGCGCGGACACCACGGGCACCCGCAGAACGAGTACGCGAACCACCTCGCGACGACGGCCGCGGCGAAGCAGACGTCCTCCGACGGACTCGTTCCCTCGGAGTTCGATCAGTGGCTCGCATCACAACGCGAGCGTGGCGGGATGCGCATGTCGGTGGATGGCTTTCCCAGCATCGAGTCGTTCAAGCCGGCGGCGCCGTTACCGGCGGTCTCGACAGGGCGTCTCTAGAGCTAGACCCTCTCGGGACCCCGCCAACCATGTTGAAGTTCATTTTTGTGCTCGTAGTCGGAATTTCCATCGGCTACTTCTACGGCTTCGACGACGCGAAGAAGAATGACGCGAATGTCGTCGAGCGCGTCGTGGATCGCGTGGGTGGCAGCAATCGCGGCAAGTACCGCGCGGACATCGACAAGCAGATGGAGTCCGCCGAGCGTCGCTGACGCTCGCGGGGTACGCAGGACCGCCGGCCGCTCGCCCGCCGGCTCGACTGCGCTCGGACACGGGACGCCGCTTCCAGAAGGTGGAACGGCGTCCCGTATTCGTTTGTACGAGTGAGGTTGACGGCGCGTCGGTCGCGATCTTGCCTTTCGCCAACACGATCACCTCTTTTCCTCGCATGGACGAACTCGACCGCATGTACCGACGGCTCGTGCACAACATCCGCGCGGGCTTTCCCGACCTGATGAGCCGCCCGTTCGAGATTGCCGAGCTCTACACGACGCTCATCCCGTACCGGCATAACCGGCGCGAGCTGGAGCTCGACACGAACCAGGATTACGAGCACGCGCTGCTGCGTCTCCTCTCTGGTGAGCGCGGCTATCTGATCGGCGACCCTCAGATGCAGGCTGACCTCCGCTCGGAGATCGAAGCGCCGAACCCCGACCTCTCGAAGTTCCGGGCGTACGCGACGACGATGGTGGCGCTCGCTCCTGAGGGTGCGCGACCGGTGGATTCGCCCGTATTGCGGCGCCCTGGCAGCGGAGGCACCGCCGCGATTCCGAGCTCGGCACCCGCTCCCGCCGCTGCTGCTCCACCGCAGACGGGAGCACCGCAGGCAGGAGCGCCGCAGGTCGGGTCGCCGCAGGCTACGATGGCGGATCGACCAACGTTAGGCGTTCCGGAGCGCGCGATGGCTGGCGCAGGCGTCGCTGCCCCTCGCTCGGCTGCGCCGCCGCCGATCACCGCCCCGCAACCGACGCTCGCCGCCACCGGACAGCGTTCGATCGTCGCGTCGGGCGACTGCCGCTACTGCGGTGGCGAGCTGCCGGAGGGACGGAACATCACCTATTGCCCACACTGCGGTCAGAACCTCACGGTCCTGAACTGCCCTGCGTGTGGCACCGAGCTCGATGTCGGCTGGAAGTTCTGCACGACATGCGGCCGGGCAGCGGGTTGAGATAAGCGTGCGCCCGCGACTTCGCATCTCCGGCGTCGCTGTGTACCTGGCCGCGGTGCTGGTCGCCGTCGCGGGCTGCATGACTGTTGGCGGCGGCGCAACACCGGAGCCGCCGCCAGCGCCGGCTCCGGCGCAGCAGCCGGCCGCCGGGCCATGGGTCGTCGACACGCGCGAACACGTCGACCTCTGGCTGCACGCGTTCGCGATGCTCCAGGGCGATTCGACGCGCGTCCCGTTCTTCCGCCGCGGGTATCGCGATTCCGTGGTCGCGGCGCGTAAGCGCGCGAACGTCCTCTCGATGATCGACGTCAATCGCGGAACCCTCTCGGCGCGCTTCGTCGCGTTCCCGAATCTCGTGTCGGCGCAGTTCGTGCCGCTGTATTTCGGCACCTGGGAAGAGACGCGGCAGAGCGCGGAGCTGTTCCTGCGCAACAACGGCAACGACCGCAACGCCGGCGACCTGCACTCGCAACAGATCATTCAACTGTTCTCGGGCTACTTTCCGACGTCGGCCGATCGCGAGTGGTTGCGGCTGTTCGTTCAGGCGGTGGAGGACGAGCGCGTCAAGTTCTTCGCGAGCTACTGGCGCGCGGAGCAACTCCGCCGCTCGGCCGCCCGAGCTGTGGTCGACTCGCTGTGGCGCACGACGTACCGCCAGCGCTTCGCGCGGTTCCTGAACAATTCCGGAGCGGACCGTGGCTCGCTCCTGCTCTCGCTACCGCTCGACGGCGAAGGGCGGACGCTCGATGTGGGGCAGCGCACGCGTCTCGTGACGGTGAACTTTCCTGACACGCCCGCTAACGCGCGCGAGGCGCTGTACACGTTCGTGCACGAGATCGTGAGCTCGGTGACAACGATCGCGATCGACGACAACACGAGTCCCGCGGACAAGCGAAACGGCACGGTAGACCGCTACGCCAGCAACGCGCTGGTCCGCGGCGGCGCGCTCATGCTCCAGCGCGCGGCACCGGAGCTCGCTGACGGCTACGCGCGCTACTACCTGCGATCGGCGCGCGTGCCGTTCACGAGCGGCGATGCGATGGCGGCGCTCGCCGCGGCATTCCCCCTGCCGGATGCGATACGAGACGGCATCCAGCGTCAGATCGAGCTCGTGATGGGTGGAATCTGAAATGCGGGGACTCGTCGTGTTGTCATCCCGAGCGACAGCGAGGGATCTTCTGTACGATTCGCGTGGCCGGTCCGGGTACGATGATCTCACAGAAGATCCCTCGTCGCTGGCGCTCCTCGGGATGACAATCGCCGTTTGAGACGATGGCTCTATGACTGACTTGCCTGACAAACCAACTCCTCCTCCGGGCCGTTCACTCGACCGCGCCGCGCTCGAGCGTGTGCTCGCGCGCGCCAGCGAGTTGCAGGCGGGAGTCGGCGACGCCACAGAATCGATGACCGAGGCCCAGCTCGTCGAGCTGGGCAAGGAAGTCGGGCTCTCGCCGGAACACGTTAGGCAGGCCATCGCCGAGGAAGCGACGCGTGTCGCCGTGACCGAGCCCGAGGGCGTTTCGTCCGGCGTATTCGGCCCGACGTCGGCGTGGGCGCAGCGCGTGATCACCGGTTCGCAGGCTGACGTGCTCGCTCGTATCGACCGCTATATGCAGAGCGATGAATCGCTTCGCGTCCGCCGTCGGTTCACCGAACGTGTCACCTGGGAGGCGAGTCGCGACATCGTCGGCAGCATCAAGCGCGGATTCGGCGTCGGAGGCCGAAGCTACGCGCTCGCGCGCGCGGATGAGGTTGGCGCGACGGTGGTCCCCGTCGATGACGCGCGCGTGCTCGTCCGCCTCGACGCGTCGTTCGGCGGGACGCGACACCGCAGTGTGATCGGTGGCGGCGCGATCGCGAGTGCAGGCCTGGTCGGCGGCGGCGGGCTCGTCACCGTGGCGGCGATGATGCCTGGATCGTCGATGCCCATCGCACTGGTGATCGGCGGCGTCTGGGCCGCGTTAGGTGGCGCGGGATTCGCCGCCGTCGCGAAGTCGTATCGCACGAACGTGGCGCGCGCGCAGCTGGCGCTCGAACAGGCGCTCGATCGCCTGGAGCACGGCGAGCCTCCTCGCAACAAGTCGCTGTTCGACGTACTGACGTCGGCCATCAATCGGTGACGACACCGGCGATCGCCCCGAACGCCGAGCGCATGTCGATCGCCAGGGTTGGCGTGGTCGGCGGGGGGCTCATGGGGAGTGGCATCGCGCAGGTGGCAGCGCAGGCCGGCATCGCGACCACGCTTCGTGAGTTGAGCGAGCCATTGGTGCAACGCGCCCGTGTGAACATCACACGGTCGCTGGACAAGAGCATCGAGAAGGGCAAGCTCACCGCAGACGCTCGCGACGCCGCCCTGTCCCGCCTAACGACGACGACGCGCCTCGACGACCTGGCCGCCTGCGATGTCGTCATCGAGGCGGTCGTCGAAGACCTCGACGTCAAGAATGCGCTGTGGCGCGAGCTGAACGTGCACTGCGCCGCCGACACGGTCTTCGCGTCGAACACGTCCAGCCTGACGATCGCGGCGATGGCGGCGGCGAGCGGCCGGCCGGACCGTCTCGTCGGACTGCACTTCTTCAATCCCGTGCCGCTCATGCGGCTCGTGGAAGTCGTTCGCACACTCACGACGAGCGACGCGACGTTCGATCGCGCAATGACGCTCGTGCGCCAACTAGGGAAACAGCCGGTCGTTGCGCGCGACAGTTCCGGCTTCGTCGTCAACCGACTTCTCATACCCTACATGCTCGACGCCATCCGGGCGCTCGAGAATGGCGTCGGGACGATCACGGACATCGACGCTGGTATGCAATTGGGCGCGGGCCACCCGATGGGCCCATTCACGCTGCTCGACTTCGTCGGCCTGGATACGGTGGAGCGCGTCGCCGAAGTGATGTTCGACGAATACCGCGAACAACGGTTCGCGCCGCCGCCGCTGCTCCGTCGGCTCGTGCGCGCGGGACATCTGGGCCGCAAAGCTGGGCGCGGCTTCTACGACCACACGGTAGATCCGCCCGTACCGAGTCCGCTCGCACTGTGAGGCGACCCGCGCAGCCGTAGGTCCCGAGCCCGAGCCGTCGCGCTCGACACGCGCCGGAGCCGTCGTTATCCTCAGACGACGGCGACGCTGCTGTCACGTCCGTCACGCTTGGAGGCACCGACATGAACAAGCGAGACAAGCTCGAGCCGCTGGCCGAGGGGTGGGTTGCGTTCCACACCGAGACTGGCGAGCGATGGAAACACAAGGACCACACCGAGTCCGCCGCGACCGGGACCACCGTTCACTACCGCCTGTTCGTCAGTGACAGCGGCGAACAGAAGCGGTACACGTTCGCGCCGAAGGACTCGCGCGACTCCACTGTGTGGGATCTCCGCGAACAGTTGCGCCGGTCCGAGTCCATCGTGGCTGGCGCCGGCGCGAGGTGAGTCCGCGGGGCGCGGCCGCGCTGTTCGCGCCGATCCGCCGAGTTGTGCACCAGCTGCGGCTGCGTCTCTTCCCTGTGCGCGATCCGTGGATGCGCCTCCCATACGAGGCGCCGCTGGCGGCGTTCGGTGACGGCGCACGGCACGGCTTCGATTGGGTCTTCGAGGGCCAGACCGAGTGCGCGGTGTCGACGTTCGACGACATCCTCGCATGGCTGGCAGACTGTAGCTACGAGAGCGACGCGAGCCTCTTCCGCGAGTCGGACTATTGGCAGCACCCACACACGTTCGAGCGGTTGCGGCGCGGCGACTGCGAGGACTTCGCGCTATGGGCGTGGCGCAAGCTGATCGAGATCGGAATCGACGCCGATCTCGTGATCGGGCGCCGAGTGCCGCCGCAGTCCGAGAACAGTCGGCATGCGTGGATTCTGTTTCGACGGGGCGGTGACGAGTTCCTGTTCGAGCCGGTCCTCTGCCACAGGGAACGGAGCGAGGCGGTGCGTCCGGTTTCGTCAGTGCGCTCGCAGTACATCCCGGAATTCGGAGTGGCGGCAGATCGCCGTCGGTTCACGTTCGCCGGCCATGTGTACTTTCTCCAGAATCGTCACCTCGGCCGAGCTCGACCGACGGATACTGCCGAGCTCGTCGCGGACCTTTGACGGCAACAGATCGGTACCACCGGGTAGCTCCGCGGGGCCACCCCGTTTATTGTGCATGTCCCTGAACCGCAACCCGGCCGACGCGTACGCGTTGCCGGTTCAGGCATCTAATACATCTTCGGAGGACCGATGATCTCCCGCCGCGATTGGCTTCGTATCACCGCTGGTGGACTCGCACTCGGCACAACGAGCGCGACTCGGCTGTTCGCGCTCGTGCCAGCGAAAAACGCCACTGTCTACAAGACCCCTTCGTGCGGGTGCTGCAAAAAGTGGGTGGACCACATGCAGAAGAGCGGCTACACGGTCACGGTTCACGACCTCGAGGACGTCACGCCGATCAAGAAGAAGTACGCGGTACCCGATGCGCTCGCGTCATGTCACACGGCCATCGTGACGGGCGGCTACATCATCGAGGGCCACGTGCCGGCGGACGTCGTCGACAAGCTCGTCACCCAGGCGCCCAAGGACGTCATCGGGCTCGCGGTGCCCGGAATGGTGCAGGGGTCACCAGGAATGGAGGGCGGCACGGCCGAGAAATACGACGTCGTCTCGTTCGACAAGGCGGGCAAGACGAAAGTCTACGCTCACCGCTGATCGCGCCTGGCGCGCTGACGCCAAGGCGCGCTTCGTCGTCCTTTCATAGGGGCCGCAAGCATCGCTCGCGCGGCCCCGGTTCATTCCCCTTGCTGCGTTTTTTCACGTTCTCCACGTTTCACCGTCGTCTCTGCCGTGAAGTCTTCGTCTCGCCTCGCCATCATCGCGCTCGCTTCCGCGTCGCTCGTCACCGCGGTCGCGCCGCTATCCGCCCAGTCGCTCCGTGGGTCTCACGCCAGCGTGAGTCTCATGTATCGACGCGCGGTCCGCGGTGGGCTCGACTTCTACGAGACGAATACGCAGGTCAAGCGGGCGGTCGTCCGCGGACAGCTGGTGCGGCTCAACGGCAACGCGAACTACACCGTGGCAAACGTGCGGACGCCATACGTTCGGCCGGAAACGCGGTCGTTCGTGATCCAGCTCGCGGCTGACTACAAGCGCGCGTGCCGCGAGCCGATGGTCGTCACGAGCGCGACGCGGCCCATGTCGCGGAAGCTTGTGAACAGCTCGTCGTTGACGGTGCATCCGGCTGGGATCGCGATCGATCTGCGCAAGCCATCGGGGCGCTGCCTGACGTGGCTCCGTCGCACACTGCTCACGGCGGAGAATCGTGGCCTCATCGAGGCGACGGAGGAGCGGCGCCCACCGCATTTCCACATCGCGGTGCTACCCTCGCGCTACAAGAACGCGGCGATGCCACGCCAGTCGGCGTCGGCGAGCCGGCGCGGGTCCGTCGGCCGCTGACCGACGTCGCGCGCCACGTACGCGCGCACACGAGCAGGCAAACAGACACGCTGGCACGAACCGGCACGGCCGCAGCCGTCGCCCGATTGCCGTTAGGCACCCGCACTCCACATTCGACACGCCGTCATGGCAGACACGGACCTGATCCTGTTGCATGGCGCGCTCGGTGACGCCACGCAGCTCGCCCCGCTCGCCGCCCGACTGAGCGGAGCGCGACGCGTCACGGTGCTCGAGCTCGAGGGACACGGGACGACGCCACTGCGCGGTCGCCCGCTCCGGATCGAATCGTTCGCTGCGACAGTCGTGGACGAGATGGACCGGCGCGGCATTTCCCGCGCGGACTTCTTCGGCTACAGCATGGGCGGCTACGTCGCGCTCTTCCTGGCCGCGACCGCGCCCGATCGCATCGCGCGTGCAGCGACGCTCGCGACGAAGCTCGCGTGGACGCCAGAGGTCGCCGCGCGGGAAACGGCAATGCTCGATGCGGCAACGATCCGCGCGAAAGTCCCGAAGTTCGCGGCTGCGCTGGAGGCGCGTCACACGGCGGCTGGCTGGGAAACGCTGCTCGCGCACACGGTGGAGCTATTGCGCGAGCTCGGGACGCGGCCACTCATCACTCCCGAGCTTCTCGCTTCGGTCACGCAGCCGGTGCGTATCGGTGTCGGCGACCGCGATGCGACGGTGACGCTCGACGAGTGCATCACAGCGGTTCGCCAGCTCGCGAATGGCGAGCTCGAGGTGCACCCGCGAACGCCGCACGCGTTCGAGAAAGCGTCGATCGACCGCATTGCCGCGTCGCTCGTGGAGTTCTTCAGCTGATCAGGACAGCGTCATCACGAGCGTCGGGACCCGCGCAGCGCCGGATGAGGGGCTGCTCGACCTTCAATGTGGCTGGGCCACCGAAGATGACAGTCGAGAAGATCCCTCCATCGCGCTGCGTGCAATACAGTTGGATCTCGCGGTCCCCGGGATGACAACTTGCTCGGGATGACAACTCGCGCGGGCTGACGCGCACACCCGGCATGCGCACCGCGCATGGCGGACGCACTGGATACGCACGATCCACGCGTTCATCTTCCGACCCTCCCCTTCTCCGCATCTCAGGAGCGTCTCGACGATGACTGCTTCAGTCCAGGACTCCTCGGCAGATCTCAGTTTCCCCACCGGCCGATTCCAGCGCCCCGCCTCGTTGGATGCCGACGCCCGCACGCGAGCGATCGACGTCATTGCCGCCACGCCGGCGCGCCTTCGCGAGGCCGTCCGTGGGCTCACCGACAAGCAGATCGACACCGAGTATCGGCCAGGCGGCTGGACGGTAAGGCAGGTCGTGCACCATGTGCCCGATAGTCACCTGAACGCGTACATCCGGTTCAAGCTCGCGCTGACGGAGAACGAGCCGACGATCAAGCCGTACGACGAAGGCCGCTGGGCGGAGCTTGTCGATAGCAAGGTCGTTCCGATCGCGACATCGCTGTCATTGCTCGACGCCGTTCACGAGCGATGGGTGGCGATCCTGCGCGCGATGAGTGCGGCCGACTTCGAGCGGCCACTCATTCATCCTGAGAACGGCCGACAACGGCTCGATCAGATGCTCGCACTGTACGCGTGGCATGGGCCGCACCACGTCGCGCACGTGACCAAGCTGCGCGAACGCATGGGCTGGTAGCACACTCCGCCTCGCATCGGGACATCATGGTCGAACGCACCCGCTGGTTCGCGCGCAGCTTCGCGTTCGACCTCGAACCGTCGGCGTTCCCCAACATCGTCGAGCGCGTGCGCGGTACGCCGGCGCGACTCGAGGAGCGCGTTCGTGACCTCGACGCCGAGGCGCTGACCACGCGCGTCGAGGGCGCGTGGTCGATCCAGGAGAATGTCGGGCATCTCCTCGACCTCGAGTCGCTGTGGGCCGCGCGGCTCGATGACTTCGAGCACGGGGCCGAACGGTTACGCGCAGCCGATCTCGAGAATCGGCGCACGCACGACGCGAATCACAACGCGGCACGCCTCGTCGACATTCTCGGTGCATTCCGTCGCGAGCGCGAGGCGATCGTCGAGCGGCTCGAACGCTACGACGATGCACTTGTCGTGCGCACGTCACTGCATCCTCGGCTGGAGCAGCCAATGCGCCTGATCGATTTCGTGCTGTTCGTGGCCGAGCACGACGATCACCATCTCGCCGCGATCACGGAATTGCGTCGCGACGTCGCGTCCGGTCGGGCGCGCACTGCGCGCCCGGCCACCACCTAACGCGGCGCTACTGCCGGTTCGCCCGTCGCATCACCGCGGAGTCGACCACGAACGTGAATGGCTGCTGCACGAGCTGCCGCACGCGCTTGCCGGCAAGCATCGCCGGCGCGTACGCCCACTCCGGGAGTGCGCGCTGCACCGCCTGCGTGAACTTCGGGTTCGTCGACGAGATGACGCCGAACGTGTCCAGCTCGACGTGGCCGAGCGTATCGACGACGAACTCGGCGAGCACCTGGCCGGTGACGCCAGTGAACAACAGCGTCTCGGGATAGAGTGGCTGCGGTCGCGAGAGGCTGTCGCCCCGCGCAGGGACGTCGACCTGGTCGGGCGTGTACACCTTGAGCGACGCGACCATGTCAGCGAGCTCCGTGGCGGATACGGCTTTCTTGGACTTCTTCTGCCGCCGCTCGCCCTCACGCGACCACACGACGATCACACCACAGGATCCTAAACCACGAGCGCCCATGAACTGCGGGGGCACCTGCGAGATGCCGCTATAGACCTCGATGCCCTCGATTGATTGAGGCGAGAGGAAGTCGAGATCGAATTCCGCCGTCGGAAGCGGAGCGCCATCGAGCCACACGAGCGGCCAGCAACTGCCGCCATTCCCGCGGAAGCGGATCGCGTTCCGGATGAACCGCGTGGACGTGATCTGCACGCCAGGCAACCGTCGGAAGATGTCGGTGAGCTGCGACGGATTGTCGTGCTCCAGGCGCTCGCGCGAGACGAAGTGGCCGATGCCCAGATCCCGCCGCTGGTAGAAGCCCGCCATACGGCCGGTGTAGTTCGAACCGCCCTTCACGACGATTGTCGCCAAGCGCTGCGGAATCGACGTCAGGGTCACGATAGACGTGACGGGCACGCGTTGGTCGACGACGATGTCCAGGGCCGTGGGTCGGAAGCCAAGCCGGCGGATGTGCACCGTCGCTGGTCCGCCACGCACGGCGTTGAATCGCACCTCGCCTCGCTCATCGGTCACGCCGCGGACGTTGGTTCCGTCCACCGTGAGCTCTGCCCCGGAGATAGACCGACCGAGGGAGTCGTGCACACTAATGGATACCACGCCGGCAGGAGTCGCGTCCTGAGCCGAGGCGTGGTGCGGCAGCGCCGCGTATGAAGCGGCGAAGATAAGGGCGGCGGAAAAACGTCTGGTAAACACGTTGGCCTCCTCAGCGCGTCGTGACGCGGACGCCTGGGCGCACACACCGTCGTGTACACCCAACACGCGGTTCACGCATGGCAGACGATCTTATAGTAGCCCCCGTACAAACGCCGCGCGAGAGAGCCGGTGCTTGGCTCAGCAGTTCTGATGACATGACGCGACCGTGAGGGACAAGCCGCAACCGCGAACCCACCGACTGCTGCACCGAAAACGGGCCACTGGCAACGGAGAAACTCCGGGCGTACTATGTCCGTAACGGATATATCCGGCACGGACACACGCTACCATCGTTATGCCTCCTAAAGACCCCCGCCCCGCCGACTTCCTCCCGCTGACGCCAGCCGTGCTGCACATCCTGCTGGCACTCGCCGATGGCGACCAACACGGCTACGCCATCGCGCAGGCGATCGAAGCACTCACGGACGGCACGGTTCGAATGGGACCCGGCACACTCTACGGGTCCATCGGGCGGATGGTGGCGAACGGCCTCATCGAAGAATCATCCCGCGCTCGCGGCCGGGTGGCCGACGACGAACGACGTCGCTTCTACCGGCTGACGACGCTCGGCCGACGCGTCCTCGAGACCGAGGCCGACCGTCTGGCCCGCGTCGTCGCGCTTGCTCGAGCGAAGAACGTGATTCGCCGGCCGGAGCTCGCCTGATGCGTCTCCGCGCAGCCCGCCTGATGGAGTGGGCATTCGAGGTCGTGCTTCGGCTCTATCCCGAGTCGTTTCGTGCCGAATTCGCCGACGAAATGCGCGCGTTCGTGCAAGCCCGCGCCGCCGAATCGCGTTATGCATCGCCGTGAGGTGCGGCGCATCTCTGGATTCACGTGCTCGCGGACGGACTCGCCGGAGCCGTGCGTGAACGCGCGATCGCTCGCCGGCCGCGCCACGACGCCGCACCGGCCGCCTCGAGCGTTTCGTCCTACCCGCTGCCCGACGCCTATCCGCCCGAGGAGATCATGGTCACGCTCATCAACGACGTGCGGTACGCGGTGCGCACGCTTCGCCGGCGCCCCGGCTTCACGCTCGTCTCGGCGATCACGCTGGCGTTAGGCATCGGCGCCACCGCCGCCATCTTCGGCGTGATCGACGGCATGCTCTTCCGGCCGCTTCGCTATCCCGCGCCCGAACAGATCGTCGTGGTGAACATGACCCGCGGCACGTCACTACGAGAGCCGCCCGCCTACCCCGATTTCCTGGACTGGCGCGAGCAATCGCGATCGTTCCAGTCGCTCGCGGTCGTGCGATTTCAGAGCATGAATCTCACGGGCCGCGACACGCCCGAGCGATTGAGCGGGAGTTTCGTTTCTGCAAGCCTCTTTCCGCTCCTCGGCGCCGAGCCGATCGCGGGCCGCGTGTTCTCGCCTGACGAGACCGAGATCGGGACAGCACGGCCCGTCGCCGTCATGAGCGAAGGTGTATGGCGCCGGCAGTTCGGCGCCGACCCGGGAATCGTCGGCCGCGCGATCGTGCTCAACGGGCAGCCGTTCACGGTCATCGGCATCATCCCGTCGACGTTCACATTCTTCGGCGGCACCGATGTCTGGGTGCCGATCACGTACTACCCGAACACCGCCGGCCTGACGCGAAAGGACCACAGCATGACCGTGGTCGGCCGGCTCCGCGCCGAGGTGACTGTCGCGGGCGCCGAGTCGGAGATGCGAGCGATCGCGGCGCGGGTGGCGGAACGGTACCCGGCGGAGAACGGCGGGACCGGCGCGCACGTGGAGTCGCTGCACACGCTGCTCGTGGGTGATGTGCGCGCGCCGCTCTATATCGTGATGGGCGCGGTCGCGCTGTTGCTGCTCATCGCCTGCGCGAACGTCGCGAATCTGCAACTGTCGCATGCGGTCGCGCGACGACGCGAGATGTCCGTCCGCGCGGCGTTAGGCGCCGGCCGGCAGCGCCTCGCGCGACAGCTGCTCACCGAGAGCGTGATCCTGTCGGCCCTTGGCGGCGTTCTCGGCCTCGTCGTCGCGTACGGCGGTGTCGCCGTGCTCGTCAAGATCATTCCGATCGACCTCACGTTCTTCAGCCCGATCAGCATCGACGCGCGCGTGATGGCCTTTGCGGCGCTGATCGCGATTGGCACGGGAGTCGTGTTCGGTCTGGCGCCAGCGCTTCACGCATCGCGCACGAATCTCAACGACGCACTGGCGACGCGCACCGGAGGTCTCGCCGCGCGCGTGGGCCGGGTCGAGCTCCGCGGCGTGTTCGTCATCGCGCAGATCGCGTTGTCGGTAGTGCTGCTCGTCGGCGCTGGTCTGCTGGCCCGCACGCTCGTGAAGCTTCAACAGGTGGACCTCGGCTTCGACACGTCGAACCTGTTGACGATGGAGTTCCGACTGCCCGCCACAAAGTACACGGAGCCACGACAGATCTCCGACTTCTTCACAACCGCTGTGACGGAGCTCAGGTCAGTGCCGGGCGTCAGGGACGCGGCACTGGCGCGAGCCGTTCCGTTGAGCGGCAACTCGGACGGACGCGCGTACGCGGTGGCTGGCGCGCCGGCACCCGAGAAGGGTCGCGCGCCGACGCTTCAACTCAACACCGTGAGCCCGGGCTATTTCAGGACGCTGCGCCTCCCCCTGATCGCGGGCCGAGATGTCGACGAGCACGATGGCGCGGAGGCGCCGCGGGTGGTGGTCATCAACGAGACGTTCGCGCGCCGCGAGTGGCCGAACGGGTCGGCACTCGGGCAGCGCATCCGGTTCGTCGACTCGGAGCAGTGGCTCACCGTCGTCGGTGTCGCTCGCGATGCGAAGCACTTCGGGCCATCGGACGAACCGCGCCCGCAGGCATACATCCCGTACATGCAGGCACCACAGATCTTCACGAGCGTCGTCGTCCGCGCGAATCGCGACGCGATGGCGCTCGCGCCCGCCATTCGCGAAGCCATCTGGCGTGTGGACCGCGACCAGCCTGTGTGGAAGGTGCGCACGATGGAGTCGCTCGTGGATGACGCACTCGGCTCCAAGCGCGTGTTGCTCGGGCTCATCGGGGCGTTCGCGACGGTCGCCGTGTTGCTGGCCGGCGTGGGCATCTTCGGCGTCATGTCGTTCGCGGTGACACAGCGGACGCACGAAGTCGGCGTCCGTATGGCGCTTGGTGCGCGAGGCAGCGAGGTGCTGCGGCTCATCGTCGGGCAGGGTCTCAGACTCACGGCGATCGCGCTCGTGATCGGGCTCATCGCGGCATCGGGCGCCATGCGACTCCTCGCCAATCAGCTGTTCGGCGTGACGCCATCGGACCCAGTCACGTTCGCTGCTGTCCCGCTCGTGCTCGGAGCCGTGGCCACCATCGCGTGTTATCTTCCGGCTCGTCGCGCAAGCCGACTCGATCCACTGGTCGCATTGCGCAGGGAGTAATGGTGCGCCTGGGAGCAGACGGTATCGATTGAGCCACGCCCTTCGTTTCACAGCAGGTCTGGTCGCTATCGCCGCGCTCGGCTCACCGTGTCTCGTTGCAGCACAGGCACCTGCCCGTCCCGATTCTACAACGGGGCCGAGCCTGGACCTCGCGATCAATCACGTCGGGCTGAGCATCGGCAACTCGCCGCGCCTGACAGGAATCCGACTGAACTTTCGGGACGCGAACGTCGTTCGGATCAACGGCATCAACGTGACGCTGTGGGCTCCGGGCCAGAACCCGAAAGCCGAGATCAACGGTCTCGCGCTCGGGCTCATCGCGCCGGGCGCGGCGCGGCTCAACGGGATTGCGGTGGGCGTGGGGGCCGTCCGCGCGGATAGGAGCCTAACGGGACTCGGCGTTGGCGGGTTCGCGGTCATGTCACATGGGAGCATCGCTGGCGTGACGGCGAGCGGCTTCGCCGTGACCGCTGACAGCAACGTCACGGGGATCAACGTCGCCGGGCTCGCGGTCCTGTCGCGTGGCGCGCTCACCGGCATCACCATCGCAGGCGCGTCGGTGACCGCCTCGAACGGGGCACGCGGCGTGACGGTCGGCGGTCTCGCGGCCGTGATTCAGACTCGGCTCACTGGCTTCACCGTGGGTGGTCTCGCGGTCGTGAGCGAAGGGCCGACGACCGGCTTCACCGCGGCCGGCCTCGGCGTCGCGGCGCGCGGTGACATGACTGGTTTCGCCGCGAGCGGCCTCGCGACGTTCTCGTCGGGTCGGATGCGCGGCGTTCAGTTCGGCGGGCTTGCCGTCCTGGGCGAAACGGGCATCAGTGGCGTCACGGTTGGTGGCCTGGGGGTCGTGTCGTCCGGCGGCGTGCAGGGGCTGACCATCACCGGTGGCGCTCTGACGTCAGGCGCCGACGTCCATGGCGTCACCGTCGCCGGGCTCGCGATGGTCGCGGACGGCGATGTACGGTGGGTGACGCTCACGGCCGGGACGCTCCTCGCGCGATCGTCTGCCGCGGGTCTCCTCATGGGGCTCTATCGCGTTCGGAGCCCGAGCGTGTCCGGCATCTCAGTGTCGGCGCTGCAGCTGCGAACGATTCGGCTGCGCGGTGCGTCCGTGGCGGCGTACAACTCCGTTCGGGAGCAGCACGGCCTGTCGATCGGGATCTTCAACGACGCACGCCGGCTGCATGGCGTGCAGCTCGGGTTGTTGAACCGTGCGGACAACAACCCGCGCGCGACGCGCTGGCTCCCGCTCATCAACGCGCACTTCTGATAAACCAGAACTGCTTCGACACGCATCCAGAACCGAGTGTCCGTACGGAAACTGCCGGAAACACCGGATCGTGCCGATCGGCCTGATGCCGAGAGAGTTGTTGCCTGAGACTAATGCGTCCCGGAGGGCCGTTCCCTCTTTCTCAACCGGCCCAGGCTCCGTGATGTATCCGGGTCGCGATGGGATCAGGCCATGTCCGTTGTTTCCGTCGAATCAGTTCACACGCTGGGTTCTGGGTGTCGGGTCGAAGCGGTTCGTGTGGATGATGGTGGACCCGGGTCCTCCGCGTGGCGTTAGGCGCCTAACAGCTCGCGGCTGCGATCGCTATGGTGCCTTGCCCGCGCTCGCTCAGGCCTTCGCCTTGGCCACTTCGGCGGCGAGCGCCTTGTAGGCATCCTCGCTCAACGGACCGAACTTGAGCTCGCGGTACAACAGCGTGCCGTCCTTGCCGACGACGAACACCGTGCGCGACGCGTACTTCCGTCCGGGAACGAACGACCCGTACTGCGCGGCGATCGAGAGGTCGGGGTCAGACACGAGCGCGAACGGGAATTTCATGTCGCCCGCCCAGCTGGCGTGTGACGCGAGGCTGTCGACGGAAATACCGAGCACGACGACGCCGTCACCGAAGAGGCTGGCGTACTCGTCACGGAATTTCGTGAGCTCGGCCGTGCAGCCGCCCGAACGATCGAGCGGATAGAACGCGAGCACGACGACTTTGCCCTTGTAGTCGGCGAGCGAGATCGGCGTCGTCTTGACGCCGGACGCATCGGCGACGCGGGCGGTGAAGTTGGGCGCGGCCTGGCCAACTTCCGGCGCTGGCGACGCTGCCGACGGTGCTGCGACCGCAGGGGTCTGCGCAGTCGCCGACGCGGCGGTGAGCACACTCGCCGCGATCAGGCCGGCGAGACAGGGGAACACGAATCTGCGCATTGGGACTCCGAGCAGTGGTGTGCGGCGCCGCAGATGCGCGACGACCACTTTCGCCGTGGAAGATATTTGTGGCGCGCGCCGTTGGGTGGAAGGCTGCCGGTGCGGCCGAACGCGTCCTATGATAGAATCACGCGTTCGCAGCGTCATTGCGGACAGACTCACCAGACTCCTCGCTATTCATCCCGACACCGGGCCCCTCATCATGCCGCTCAACCGCCGCGCCGCGGTTTCGTTTGCCGGATTCTCGCTCGCGTTCATGGTCAGCGCGTGTATCAAACAGCCGATGAAGCTGACGACGGATGATTCGCCCGTCGTGTTGTCGCATCAGACCATCAGCGCTCCGAACCCCGGCCTTGCCGGAACGTTCACCGTCCGCACGCTCGTCTACGGCAGCGGTACGGACAAACACCGAGCCGCGTTCCGCGACTCGGTAACGCTCAAGACGCGAACGGTCGACGGATCAGCGATGGTGTCGGCACCGCCGGAGATCGCAAAGAGCCGGTCGAAGTACTGGGGCTTCGACTTCAAGAAGTTGCCGATCAACGGACGCGTGTGGTATCCGCAAGGCGACGGGCCGTTTCCGCTCGTGCTCATCGTGCACGGCAACCACGACATGAAGGACTTCTCCGACCCGGGATACGGCTATCTCGGCCAGCACCTGGCGTCGCGCGGGTTCATTCTCGTGTCCGTCGACGAGAACTTCATCAACGGCAATCTGCGTGGGGAGAACGACGGGCGCGGGTGGCTGCTGCTCGAGCATCTCAAGCGCTGGCGAACGTGGAACGATTCGTTAGGCAGCCCGTTCTACCACAAGGTGGACATGAGCAACATCGCGCTCATGGGACATTCTCGCGGCGGTGAAGCCGCACCGGTGGCGGCAGCCTTCAACCGATTGTCGCACTATCCCGACGACGCGACGATCAAGTTCGACTACAACTTCGGCATCAAGTCCATCGTCGCCATCGCACCGGTGGACGGCCAGTATCAGCCGGCCGGCAAGCCGACGCCGGTCGAGAACGTGAACTACCTCGTGTTCCACGGCTCACACGACGGCGACGTCTCGGCGTTCTCGGGGCTCCGGCAATATCAGCGAATCAAGTTCACGGACGGCCTGCCCTGGTTCAAATCAGCGGTGTACGTGTACCGCGCGAATCATGGGCAGTGGAACACGGTGTGGGGCAATAAGGACAACGGCCCTCGCAGCGGTCGCCGGCTCGCGCTCGACGCCCTCATTCCCCCCGAGGACCAGCGGCAGTTCGGCCGCGTGTACATCGGCGGCTTTCTCGAGGCGACGCTCAAGGGGAAGAAGGAGTACCTCCCGATGTTCCGGGACCACCGCACGATCGGCCAGTGGCTGCCGAAGACGATGTACATCACGCGGTTCTCGGAGAACGGCTTCCGCTCGCTCGCCGGGTTCGACGAGGATGTCGATGTCACCACCGGCTCGGTGCCGGGAGTGACGATTTCCGCCGACTCGATCTCGGGCTGGAAGGAGGCGCCGATTCCGATCCGTTCGCGCAACAGCGACCTCGGGACGAACGCGGTCTGGTTAGGCTGGAACAACAAGCCGGTTGGTAAGGACACGACCAAGCCGCGCGCTCCAGCGAGCTACTCGGTGACGATCTCGGATTCGCTGCGCTCAGCGTGGAACGTAGGCGAGGGCTCGTCGGTCGTGCTTTCACTGGCGCCGACACCGGCCACGCCGGGCCCGCGGAAGACGGGGCCGGATACGACGAAAAAGGCGGACTCGTCAGGCGCGAAAGGCAAACCCGCTGCCAAGCCCGCCGGGAACAAGAAGAAGCCGGACGAAAAAGCCAAGCCGGACACGACACCGATGGATCTGTCCGTGGAGCTCGTGGACGCTGCCGGCGGGACAGCGCGCGTGGCGCTGAGTCAGTTCGGGAAGCCGCGGCGTCCGCTCGAGATCACGGTGTATCGTCGAAAGGGACGTGACAAAGCGGCCTTTCCGAATCCGTACGAGCTGGTGCTGCAGACGTACGTGATGCCGGTGAAGGAATTCGCGCGTGGCACGAGCTTCGACGCGTCGCGGATACGCTCGATCCGACTGGTGTTCGACCGGACGCGAGTCGGGCAGGTGGTCGTCGACGACATCGGATTCTCGGCGATCGACCCCGCGTATCTGGCAGCGGCGAGGCCCTAGCAGCCGGCCATAGGAAGGAGGCCCTGGGAAGGAGCTGTGTCATCCCGAGCGGCAGTGGTTGTCATCCCGAGCGCGGGAGCCCGCGCAGCGGGCAGATGAGGGATCTTCTCGAACGTGATCGTGGCCAGGTGAACTACGAGTACGTCACAGAAGGTCCCTCGTCACGCACCCGCCTGCGGCGGGTCTCCGAGCTCCTCAGGATGACACAGGGAGTCGATCCGCCAGATCAGACAAATCCGTTCGCCCTTCGTCTGAGATGCGTGTTGAAGCAGTCCTCGGCGACGAATTGTCGTTAGGCGTCCCGGCAAAGCGTTGACATCCTGTCGCGTCAACGAATCCTCACGCCCACCCGATGCCCGCTACCGGGCCCCTGGTACGGCTCGAACCCGTAGTCGATCGACACGCGATCGAACGTGAATGATGCCCCGAGCGTGACCGGCGACTCCGCGTTCTTCTCCGGCAGCCGGCCACCGACGCGGCCCGCGAACGTGACGCCCTCGATCGGCACGTAGCCCAGCTCCACGCCGCCCGCGGGCGCCACTCGGCCGCCGCGACGGACCGACACCGCCGTGCTCAGGGCGAGATCGAGTGGGCCCACCGGAAGCCCACCGCTCGCGACGCCGAGCGTCGCCCGCATCGGCAACTCGGCCGACGTGCCGACCATCTTCGGGTTCGTTCCGAGGTTCTGCACCGTCACTCCGGCCGTCACCGGTCCGATCTCCTTGGCGGCGCCCACGTCCGCGAGCAGCACGCCATCGCGCTCGCCCGCCACTCGGTCCTCGGCCACCTTCCCAGTGACGCCCCAGCGGATGCCCTTGTACGCCATCTCGGCCGCGACCGCCGCGACCAGGCTCGAAGCGGAGAACTGGCCGGGTGTGAGCAGCTGCTCCCCGTTAGGCGCACCGCCCGGATAGCCCGGGCTTCCCGAGTCGAAGTCGAGCATCTGCACGCCGACTCCGAAGCCGATCGGGCCGAACACATACGTGCTCGCGAACGCGCCCGCCGTCGACGCTGAACCGTATCGCTCCGCAGATATCGCGACGCCCGGCCGGATGCCCAGCTGCGCAGGGTTGTAGAACACCGCTTCGGGCTCACGCACGCCAACGTACGCGTTGCCGAAGCCAATGGCGCGCGTGCTCGCCGGAAGCTGCAACACGACCGGGCCGATTCCGATCGCCTGCGCGCCAGCGGTGAGCGGTGCCAGGAGCAGAAGTGAGAAGACGGCAGGACGAGCGTGCATTCGGAAGTTGGGTCGAGGTGCTGGCACCGCCATCGCGAATCGACGAGCGGGCCGTTCAGGCCCGCGAAGCTAGTGTCAGTCGCCGAGGCGGCCAAGTGGCAACGGCTGCAACGGGCTTCCCTCCCGCCAGCGCGTGCTGCAACGTTGCGCGGCTCGCGACCAGCCCTCGCATCGCCACAACGCGGCGACTACTCCGAGCACCACCAGACGCGGATTCCTCGACGTGACATCTCCGACGTGACATCACCAACGCCCACGTACGACCTCGCCCGTTGGCGCTCGCGCATTCCGTTGCTGGCACACGCGATACCCATGAACAATTGCTCGCAGGCGCCGCAGACTGACGCGACGCGAGCGGCGGCCGACGCGTACCTCGACTCCTGGGGGCGCGATGGGATGGACTGGGACGCGTGGGTCGCCGAGGTCGAGCGAGCGCGGCAGTCGTTCGCTCGGCTGATCAACGCGCACGTCGATGAAGTCGCCGTGACGAGCTCCGTGTCGCAGGCGGTGAGTGCGCTGGCCAGTGGGCTCCGGTTCGACCCACCGCGGAACCGCGTGCTCGCGAGCGCCGCTGAGTTCCCGACCGTTGGTCACGTCTGGCTCGCGCAGCGGTCACGCGGCGCGGAGGTGCACTGGGCGCCGTTGTCGAACGACGGGACGATCCACGCGAGCGAGTACGAAGCGAGGATCGACGACCGAACGCGCGTCGTCTCCGTGTGTCACGCGTACTTCGTGAACGGCTTCAAGCACGACATCGGTGCCGTCGCGCGCATCGCACGAGCACACGGCGCGCTCACGTTCGTCGACGCCTACCAGACGCTTGGCACCGAACCGATCGACGTGAAAGCGCTGGGCGTCGACGCCCTTGCCGGCGGTACGCTCAAGTACCTCATGGCATGCGCCGGTATCGCGTTCCTCTACGTACGGCGTGATCTGGCCGAGCAGCTTCGCCCGACGGTGACCGGCTGGTTCGGTCGCGTGAATCCGTTCGCGTTCGACGCGGCGGCGCTCGACTGGGCGCCCGGCGCGCGCCGCTTCGACGGCGGGACACCGCCCATCATCAACGCGTACATCGCGCGCGCGGGGCTCGAGATCATTCACGAAGTCGGCCCCGCGCGAGTGGCAGAGTGGACGCGCGTGTTGTCGGAGCGACTGGTGACTGGTGGTGCGGCGCGTGGGCTCGTGCTGCACGGCACGCCCAAGCCGGAGGGAAAAGCGCCGACGACGGCGTTCTGGGTCGGCGCCGATTCCGCGACGGTGGAGCGGCGGATGCGCGCGCGCGGAATCATTCCGTCCGCGCGCGGGAGCGTGATCCGCTTGTCGCCGCACTTCTATTCGACCCTCGACGACGTCGATCAGGCGCTCGACACGCTCGCGTCGGTGCTGCACGACCCGTCGGACCGCGAATGACCGACACGACGACAACGATCTCGGGCCTCACGGACGCGGGTGGCGCGCGCGAGACGTTCGCGTCGCGGTTCGGCGCGATCATCACGATGATCGGGTTCGCGCTCGGGCTCGGCAACGTCTGGCGATTCCCGTACATGGTCGGCCGATTCGGCGGCGCGGCATTCGTCCTGTTCTACGTACTGGTCGTACTCGTGATCGGTGTGCCGGGGCTCATGGCGGAGACGGCGTTAGGCAGGTACACTCGCCGCGGCACTGTGGGTGCGTTCGAGCGCGCAGGGCTTCCCGCGGGAAAGGCGGTGGGGTGGTTCTTCTTCGTCATCGTCGTGGCGGCGAGCGGCTATTACATCAACGTGATCGGCTGGGTCGTCTACTACGCCCTGGGCGAGATCGCTCGCGCCGTGCATGTCGGGTTCGATGCGTCCGCGGTGTTGCCGCCCGACACGGGGGTCTCCGCCAAATCGCTAGCGTTGCAGATGGGCTGCACCGCGGCGGTGACGCTCTCGTGTGCGTTCATCCTGCTGCGCGGGCTGCGTCGGGGGATCGAGCGCGCGGCGCGGATCGTCATCCCGCTTCTGTGCGTCATTCTCGTCATCCTCATCGCCCGCGCCATGACGCTGCCTAACGCCTGGGCGGGCGTCGAGTGGTACATCCTCAAGTTTCAGGTGGCCGACCTCACGCCCCGCGTGATGCTCGCCGCCATCGGCCACGCCGTGTTCTCGCTCTCACTCGGCGGCACGTTCATGGTCGTGTACGGCTCGTACCTCACCGAGCAGGACAACCTGACGTCGAACGCCTGGTGGACGGCATTCGGCGACACGTTCTCCGGGCTGCTCGCTGGGTTTGCGATCTTCCCCGCGGTTTTCTCGCTCGGCCTCGAGCCGAATAGCGGACCCGGGCTCATCTTCGCGACGCTGCCGAAGGTGTTTGCGGCCATTCCAGCTGGATGGCTGTTCGGACTGTTGTTCTTCGTCAGCCTGCTCGGCGCAGGATACCTCTCGGGGCTCGCGGCGTTCGAGGTGCTCGTCGCCGCGCTGACCGACAACACGCGACTGTCGAGACGAACCGTCGTGTGGCTCATCGCGATCGTCGCATTCCTCATCGCGATCCCACCGATGATCAACAACCAGATCTTCGTACCGTGGGACCTGACATTCGGCTCGGGCATGCAGACACTCGGCGCGCTCGTGGCGGCGGTGACGGTCGGCTGGGCAATGAAGCGGAGCGACGCCATTCAGGCGCTCTCGGCTGGCGGCGAGCGACCGGTGCCGAACTGGCTCTACTTGTGGATTCGGTGGGTCATCCCCGGCGCACTACTGCTGGTGGGAGTGTGGTGGGTACTGACCGACATCCTTCATCGGGTTGGGGCGCCGTAAACTGCTGCGTGCTGCGTGATGCGTGTGTGACAGGGCTGGGCATCCGGCGGCGGCATGGCCAGTTCCAAGTGCGTCAGTCACTCAGTACGAGGTGTCAGGCATCAGGGCCCGTGTCCTACGGCTTCGCGTTCTCTCGGCCGGTCTGGACGCGCGGTGGCGTATTGGCTATGAGCTAGACGCACACGGTGGGACGCATAGCACCCAGCGTCACCCAGCAACAAGCACGACCACCCAGCAACCAGCGCAGCTCTCACCTTGCCCGTCTCAGTCGACAGCTCCCGTCTCATCTATGGCGCACTGAAGGAGTGCGGCATCGGTCTCGTCTCGGCGTTGCCGGAGACGTGGCTCGTGCATCTCATCCGGATGGCCGAAGAGGATCCGGAGATGGTGTTGGTGCGCCTTGCGAAAGAGGAGGAAGGCGTCGGCCTGTCGGCTGGCGCGCACCTCGCCGGGACGAAGTCCGCGATGCTCATGCAGAACCACGGCTTTCTCGCGTCGGTGAACGGGATCGTCTCGTGCGCGCAGCTGTACCGCATTCCGCTATTGATGCTGATCAGTCACCGCGGCGAGTTCGGCGAGCGCGACCCATGGCAGACCGAGGGTGGTGGCGTCACCGAGCACGTGCTGCAGGCGCTCCGCATTCCCTTCGCGTACCTCGACGCACCCGGCCACGTCGCGCATCGCATCCGCAAAGCACAGACGCTCGCGTACTCGTCGAACAAACCGGTAGCGTTGCTTCTGTGTCGCGATCTGATGTGGGAAGAATGACTGTCGGGAATCGGGAATCGGGAATCGGGAATCGGGAATCGGGAATCGACCAGTATGAGCAACCAGCGACCAGCGCGATTCCCCATTCCCGATTCCCGATTCCCCAAGAGAAAACATGATGCTTAGAATCGATGCGCTGAAATCGATTTACGAGAATCTCACCGACCGCGTGGTCATCACGATCATGGGCGCGGTCGCGGCCGAGCTGCAGGCCATCGGGCACCGACCGAACTTCTTTTACTTGCAGCATGCCATGGGACTCGCGTCGTCCATGGGACTCGGCGTCGCGCTCACGAGGCCGGAGCTCTCGGTCGTCGTCTTCGACGGTGACGGGTCCATCCTCATGAACCTCGGCGGCCTAACGACGCTCGCGCGCTATCGCCCTCGCAATCTCGTGCACGTCGTGTTCGACAACGAGAGCCTGCTGTCCGTGGGCGGATTTCCGACGGCGACGTCGACCGGCAGCGACATCGCGGGCATGGCCGCCGCGGCTGGTATTCCGCGCACCGTCACCGTTCGTACGCTCGCCGAGTTCGTCGCCGAGTTCGACGCGGCGCTCGCCGCGCAGGAGTTGACGACGATAGTCGCGAAGGTCGAGGCCAAGGGCCCGGCCGGCTTCGTGACCGACCTCGCGTTGCTCGAGAACCGATTCGAGTTCCAGCGCTGGCTCAAGAAGGCATCCGCATCCCGTTCCTCGTCACCCGCCACCTGATGTCCACCATCCTGCAGCAACTCGTCGCCGAGCTCGATGCCGGCCGACTCCGCATCATCGACCTCACGCAGCCGCTCGGGCCTGACACGCCGGTGATCGGGCTACCGCCGATCTTCGCGGCCTCGCCAGGCGTGACGATCGATGTCATCTCGCGTTATGACGAGAAAGGGCCTGCCTGGTACTGGAACACGATCCAGATGGGCGAGCACACCGGCACGCACTTCGACGCGCCCGTGCACTGGGTGACGGGCAAGGATCTGCCTAACAACGCCTGCGACACGATCCCGGTGCGCCGCTTCATCGGGCCCGCGTGCGTCATCGATGTCACGCGCGAGGTCGAGGCCAACCCGGATTATCTGCTCACGCCACAGGATCTCGAGCGGTGGGAGCGCGAGCATGGCCGCATACCACGGAATGCGTGGGTCTTCCTGCGTACCGGCTGGAGCAAGCGAAAGACGGCGGCTGAATTCCTGAACGTCGCCGAGGACGGGCCGCATGCACCCGGCTTCGACCACGAGACGTCGAAGTTGCTCGCCCACGACCGGGATATCCTCGGGGTCGGCGTGGAGACGATCGGCACCGACGCGGGTCAGGCCGGACGATTCGACCCGCCGTTCCCCAACCACACGACGATGCACGGCGCCGGCAAGTTCGGTCTGGCGAGCCTGTGCAATCTGGACCAGCTTCCAGCGACGGGGGCGGTGGTCATCGCCGCACCGCTCAAGATCGTGAACGGAAGCGGAAGTCCGCTGCGCGTCATCGCCATCGCGCCGTGAGCGAAGTATGAGCGACGCACCGGACAACACCACGCCTAACGTGGGGAGGCCAACGCCATGGCTACCGACACGGATATTGATCTGAGGCAGTTCGTCGAAGGCGGAGAGGGGATCTCCGTCATCCGCGGTGGTGGCGCGCTGCGCGGGTGGAATGGAATCCGCTACCGCGCTGGCCTGTCGGCGAAGAACGTCGGGGCGACGAAGCTCTCCATGAACGTGGCGACGATTCCGCCTGGTGGCGTGGCGTACGCGCACATCCACGTCGACTTCGAGGTGATGCTCTACATCCTCCAGGGGCGCGTACGCCACGAGTACGGCCCGGGGCTGCGGAAGACGGTGGAGAACGAGGCGGGCGATTTCATTTTCATCGAGCCGGGCGTGCCCCACGAAGTATTCAACATGAGCGACACGGAGCCGGTCGTCGCGGTCGTCGCGCGCTCCGACGCGTCCGAGTGGGAGCACATCGTGCCGTACAACCGCAAAACGGACTGACGCTGGCCGGTCATCGCGAGCGACACGGTTGTCATCGCGAGCGACAGGGTTGTCATCCCGAGCGCAGCGAGGGATCTCCTCGAACGCCATCGTAGCCGGTCTGGCCACAATAACGTTCGAGGAGATCCCTCGCTGCCGCTGCGCTGCCGCTCGGGATGACCTGCTTGTCTCCGCCCTCCGCCCTCCGCCCTCCGCCCTCCTAACTCTCCAACAGGATCTCCATCTCCTCCCGTGCCGCCGAGCGCGCCTTGACCTCGCCACCAATCTCGGCGACCAGCTCGCCGAGCCGGACCGTTGTATCGTCGGTGCCGCGGATGGCCTGCACGTCGAGTTGACCCAGCACCGTAACGGCATCCAGGAGACGCTGCACCACGCCGTCGCGCGTCCGCTCGCACTCGACGAGGCTGTCCAGCCACTTCGGGTCAGCATTGTCGCGGTCCCGTTCGCGCGTGAACTGACCGAGGCTCGCGTCCAGCGCCGCAAGGTCGCGTGCCGACGCGCACGCCGCGTCCACGAGATCTTCTACCGTCTCGCCAGCACCCGACCCATCCTGCCTAACGGCAAGCGCGCGACGCACTGCCTGGGCTCGCTGGACGACGTCCGCGAGGAGCGAACGCGCCGCGCCGGCGGGCATGGCGGAGAACGTCTCCACGACTCGCGCACGCGTCCGGTCAGAGAATGCGGAGGAGCGCCGGTCCGCGATCAGGATCGGCCGCCGGATCGAAAACGCGCCGGCCACCAGCAGCACCGCGGCAACCGGACCGGCGGCGGCGAAGAACGCATTGTCGGCAATCAGGCCTCCGACGATGCCCGACAGGACAACGCCGCCCACCATCATGACGTACGCCGGTGGCAGGGCGCGCCACACATCGCGAACCGAGAGCGTTCGCGCGCGGAGACCGCGCTCGCCTAACAAGCGAAGCACGTTCTCGCTCGCCGCGCGTGGTGCGGTCATGAGGGGCCGCTCACCAGTCGCGACCATCGCCAGCAACTCAGGCTGGACGTCCTTACCGAGAAGCGTGGCCGTGGCTTCGAGTGCTGCGTCACGCTCGAACGCGCTCCGGGGACGCTCCAGAAACACGAGCGTCTCCGTCACCTGCGACGCGCTCGCGCACGCCGGGCACACGCCAGCCCCGAGGATGTCCAGGCCACCGCAGAGCACGCACCGGCCGCGTGACAGCGTGGCCAGCGCTGCCGCCGCCCGCGCATCGCGATTCGTGAGCGCGTCGGCGAGCGCCGCGGGCGTGGGATAGCGATCGGCCGGGTCTGCTGACGTCGCCCGAGCGATGACATGTGACAGCCACGTGGGCACGTCGGTGCCGAGCGCGATAGGCGTGTAGCCTGACGCCGACGGAGGAAGTGGCAGGTGTGGCGACGGTCGATCGGGGAGACGCCCGGCCGCCGCGTAGAACAGCGTCATGCCTAACGCGAAGACATCCGCGCGGGCGTCGCCCCGGCGGCCCGCCACCGTCTCCGGTGCCATGTACGCCAACGTTCCGACCATGCCGCCGGTGCGCGTGATGGTGGCATCTCCGTCCATTCGGGCAGAGCCGAAGTCCGCGAGGCGCGCGCGACCGTCTCGGTCGAGCAGGATGTTCTGCGGCTTCACGTCCCGGTGCAGCACACCCCGTCGATGCGCGGCGCCAAGCGCGCCGGCGACTTCGGTACCGAGGCGTGCCACATCCTCGGATGAGAGCGGCCCGCCGTTCCGGACACGACGATCGAGATCCTCGCCGTCCACGAGCTCCATGATGACGGCGCCATACGCGCCGTCCTCGACGAAGTCGTACACGGCCACGATGTTCGGGTGTACGAGGCCGCGCACCGCGTGTACCTCGCGGCGCATGCGTTCTCGCGACTGATTGGCAGTGGCGGGCGACGGCACGAGCAGTTTGAGCGCGACATCCTGCCCGACCGTTCGGTCACGGGCCGCGTACACGACCGACACGCCGCCGCGCCCCAACTCGCGGCCGATCTCGAATCGGCCGGCGAACAGCGAACCGGTCGAGAGGTAGCTGTCGCTCACGGCCGGGCCGTCGGTTCCCGCTCCGCGTTAGGCTTCACGTCCGGCGCGGGCGCGGTGCCAGCCTCGATCTTCGCCAGCGCGGCTTTCGCGGCGCCGGCAAACCCGTCCGCTTCGCTGTACATCGACAGAAATCCGCGCAGGTGCTTGTCCGCGAGCGCGGTCTGCCCGAGCGAGAACTCCGACATGCCCGCGTGATAGAGCGCCATGTAGTTGTTCGGCCAGTAGTCGAGCACGAGCTCCATCATCGGTCCGGATGCGCGATCGTCGCCGGCGTCGGCCACGGGATGCGCGACGTTGAAGAGGACGTTTGCCGCGGCGCCCCGGTCTCCAGCGGCCATGTCGTCGATGATCGTCCGAGCGCGCTCGATTTTTCCGGCGAGGGCGAAGCACGCGGCGGAAAAGCCGGCACCCTCGCTGCCGGCCGGCGCCGGTGTATAGCGCGTCCGCACCTCGACCTCCACTGGGTTGCAGTACGGCTTCATCGCCGCGAACCACTGCTCGCCTGACGTGCCGGTCCGAGGCACCGGCGGCGCGGGAGTTCGCGTGTGAGCTACCGCGACCACAGCGCCTGAGGCGGCTCGGCGATCGCGAACCGCGCGCGCGACCAGCGTCGCGCACATCGCGATGTAGGCGAATCCAGCGAGATAGAGCAGGCGATTCATAGAGACCTGAGGGGAGAGCGACTCCATATAAGACGCACAGCACACGCGATCGTGCACATCCCCGACCCAACCCGAAACGTGATCCACTCCACACTACAGTGCGCCCGTCGCCGGGGCGAGCCGAAAGGGACGAGCTGCTGACGCCCGTGCCCTCCTTGCCCGGCCGGCTCCCCCGGCTAGAATGCGACCGGAAGCACGCCATTCCATTCTCCCCCTCCCCCTCCCCTGCGAGGTTGCGTGAAGGTCGTCGTCATCGGCGGAGGGCCGGCTGGCCTGTACTTCGCCCTTCTCATGAAGAAGGCGAACGCGGCGCACGACGTCACGCTGATCGAGCGCAACGCCGCCGACGACACGTTCGGCTGGGGAGTCGTGTTCTCCGATCAGACCATGGAGAACTTCCGCGACGCGGACCCCGAGACGTACCAGGCGATCACGGATCATTTCGCGCACTGGGACGACATCGATGTGCACGTGCAGGGTGTCACGATCACGTCAGGTGGCCACGGCTTCAGCGGCATCGCGCGGCGCACGCTGCTCGAGATCCTCTCGCGACGCGCGATCGAGCTCGGCGTCGACGTCCGCTTCCGCACCGAGTACTCCGCCGACGTCCCCGCCGGAGACCTCGGCGAGTACGACGTGCTGGTCGCCGCGGACGGCGTAAACAGCGGCATCCGGAAGCGATTCGCTGAGCACTTCCGGCCCGAGATCGATATTCGCCGGGCGAAGTACATCTGGCTCGGCACCACGCGCCTGTTCGACGCATTCACGTTCGCGTTCGTGGAGAACGAGTGCGGCGTCTACCAGGCCCACGCGTACCGATTCGACGACACACAGTCCGCGTTCATCGTCGAGTGCGACGAGCGCTCGTGGTCGAATGCCGGCTTCGACCGCATGACGACCGAGGAGACGATCGCGACGTGTGAGCGCATGTTCGCGCCGTGGCTCGACGGCCATCGCCTGCTCACGAACATGCGCCACCTCCGTGGCTCGCAGTGGCTCAACTTCCCGATCGTCCGGAACGCGTCGTGGTTCCACGACAACGTCGTGCTGATCGGCGATGCAGCGCACACGGCGCACTTCTCGATCGGCTCGGGAACGAAGCTGGCGATGGAAGACGCGATTGCGCTGTCACGGACGTTGAACGAAATGCCCGCGCCGCTGACGGCCGCGCTTCAGCGGTACCAGGACGAACGTGGAACCGAAGCCCTGCGACTGCAGAACGCGGCCCGCAACTCGATGGAGTGGTTCGAGAACGTGCGTCGCTACATCCACCTGCCGCCGGAGCAGTTCGCCTACAGTCTGCTTACGCGGAGCCAGCGGGTGAGCCATGAGAACCTGCGCTTGCGCGACAGGACATATCTCGAAGGCGTAGAGCGGTGGTTCGCAAGTCGGGAATCGGGAATCGGGAATCGGGAATTGGTGGCCCTGAATACGAGTGCGACTCGTGCGCAGCGTGCAGCCTCGATTCCCGATTCCCCATTCCCGATTCCCGCGGCTCCGCCGCCAATGTTCACGCCTTACCGTCTACGCGATCTCGTCCTCCCCAACCGGATCGTCGTTTCTCCAATGGACGTCTACAGCGCCGTGGACGGCGTGCCTAACGACTTCCATCTCGTGCACCTGGGCGCGCGAGCGCTCGGCGGCGCCGGACTCGTGTTCACCGAGATGGCCTGCGTATCACCGGAAGGGCGCATCACGTTAGGCTGTACGGGCATGTACGCGCCCGAGCACGTGGCGGGGTGGACACGCATCGTCGGCTTCGTGCACGAGCGCTCGCCGGCGAAAATCTGCCTCCAGCTCGGACACTCCGGCCGCAAAGGCTCGACCAAGCTCGGTCTCGAGGGTACTGACATCCCGCTCGACCAAGGCAACTGGGAAGTCATGGCCCCGACGGCGCTCCCTCACCGTCCGACGATGCAGGTGCCGCGCGAGATGTCCCGCGCCGACATGGACCGCGTGCGCGATGAGTTCGCGCGCTCGACCAGGCTCGCGATTGGCTGCGGCTTCGACATGGTCGAGCTGCACTGCGCCCACGGCTACCTCCTGTCGAGCTTTATCACGCCACTCGCGAACCGACGCAACGACGAGTACGGCGGCTCTCTCGATAACCGCATCCGCTTCCCACTCGAGGTGTTCGCCGCGATGCGCGCCGCCTGGCCGGCGGAGCGACCGATGTCGGTTCGCATCTCCGCTACGGATTGGGTGGAGGGCGGCGTCACCGGTGACGACGCCGTGCACATCGCGCGCGCGTTCATCGCGGCGGGCGCGGACATCATTCACGTCTCGACGGGCCAGACCTCGCCCGACGCAAAGCCGGTCTACGGCCGCATGTGGCAGACGCCGTTCAGCGATCGCATTCGCAACGAAGCGCGCATCCCGACGATCGCGGTGGGCAACGTCACGGAACCGGATCAGGTGAACTCGATCATCGCCGCGGGCCGCGCCGACCTGGTCGCGCTGGCCCGTCCCCACCTGAGCGACCCCGCGTGGACGCTGCACGCGGCCGCGGAGCTTGGCTACACGGACCAGTGGTGGCCGTGGCAGTATCGTTCCGGCAAACAGCAGCTCGAACGCCTGGTGGAGCGTCGCAAGCAGACGTGAATGGATGTCATCCCGAGCGCCAGCGAGGGATCTTCTCGACAGTCATCGTGGTCACTATGGCACTACGCAACGCAGACGGCTCAGAGTGCTCAGACCACGCAGAAAACGGCAAGAGCAATTTGTTCATTTCGCTTCTGCGTTATCTGCGCGTTCAGTGCGCTCTGCGTTCCGCCGGTCCGAGTCGCAGGAACGCCAGCCGGCTACGATGACCTCACAGAAGGTCCCTCGCTGGCGCTCGGGATGACACGTACTGCGGAATACCTAACGTTGCTCGCAAACTGGCCGCCGCTACTTCCGTCGCGCCCCCGTCCAGATCACGATCACTCCGCACCCGCTGGCGGACGCGAGATCGGCCGGCACCATGGCAGAGTGGGCGTACACCTCCACCGCGCGAATCTCCGTCGTCGACACCATGGAGTTGAGCGGGAACATCTCGTCATTCGCGACGCGAATGCCGTCGACCATGAGATCCGGGCGACAGAGCCCGCTCCCGAGGATGCTCTGCCCTCCACGCATGTACGCGACGTCCCACGAGTGCTGGTCCGGCAGGATCATCACGCCGGGCACGTTGCGGAGTAGGTCCGTCAGGACCAACGGCTTTCGCTTCTCGATCTCCTTCTCGTCGATCAGGTGGCCGGTGCCGGTGTGCACACGTCGCTCGAAGTCCGCCTCACGCCTCGACGTGTACAGCCGCTTCGCCGAAACCCGCACCGTGTCGAGCGTGATGCCGAAATTCGTGAGCTCGACCTCAGTCGCGCCCGGCGCCCCCTGCACGATATCGACCGGCGTCTCCGCAGGCATGAACCCCACCGCCCGCGCTTCGAGCGTGTGCGTGCCGCCCGGAAGACCCTGGAGCGCGAATACGCCGTCGCCATCGGTCGCCGCCTCGAGCCCTGTTCCCCACACCATCACACGCGCGCCTGCGACCGGACGACCATTCGTTCCGATAACGCGGCCGCGCAACCGCCCCGGCCCGCGGAGCAGCTCCACTGCCGGCGCCGAGTCCGATACCGCCACCTTCGTGCGCGTGAACGGAGCGACGAACACGTCGCGATGCAGCAGGCCGGTCGCGGGCACGGTGACCTCGAACGATCCGCTGCTGTCGGCCTCACTCGCGGCCTGAAGCACGATCGGCGTCGACACGGGGATGCCACACATCGCGTACAGCCCCGTTGGTCCGGTCGACGCATTCGCGCTCGGCAGCTCGCGGTGAATCGACTTCTTCTCGATGATGATCTCGGTCCACCGAACGCTTACGACGCCATTCGGGCGCGGCATCGAGGTTTCCGCGCCGCGCACGTACCCCAGGATGAGGCCCGTCGAATCAGTGACGGATTTCGCACCGCAGATCGAACGGACGATCGTCCGCGCCGATGGGACGCCGAGCCGCACGACCATAGGCTGCTCGCTCCGGACGTCCACGCGCAGCACCGGACTCGAGAGCGCGAGCGAATCGAGCTTCGGGTGAAAGAACCCGAGCAGGTACGTGCCGATGGGAACGTCGACGAACTCGAAGCGGCCGGTTCCGTCGGTTTTCTTGGTGTTCGTCCACGCCTTTCCGGTCGCATCCGCGATCTGCACCGTCGCGCCGGCGAGACCGCGATTGGCGAGACTGTCGAATACGACGCCGGTGATGATGGTGTTCGATCCCGGCTCGCGGAGGCCGTCGACACGCGGACCCTGCGCGCTCAGCGCGTGTGCCGCGATGACGACGGACAGCATTGTTGCAACTCGCACCATCAGCTGCATGGCCCTCGCCCGAATGGGTTCTCGCGCGCTCGCGACACCCTACGCGACGGGAGTGTCGCCAGCTAGACTCTTACACTCGACCGTCCGTAAGTGCCCTGAACTTCACCCGCGACCGGTACACTCGGCACCATGTCCCCGATCGGCATCGACGTCACCACCATTCGTCCCCGCCACTTTCGCTGGGACCTCGCGGGTCGCGTTGCCACCGTCACGCTGAACAGGCCCGAACGAAAGAACCCGCTGACGTTCGAGTCGTACGGCGAGCTTACGGAGACGTTTCGGGTCCTCTCGTACGTCACCGACGTACGCGCGGTGGTTGTCACCGGCGCCGGAGAAAATTTCTCGTCGGGCGGGGACGTGCACGAGATCATCGGACCGCTCGTACAGATGAAGGAGACCGGGCGAACGGGCGATCTGCTGGCGTTCACCCGGATGACGGGCGATCTCGTGAAGGCCATGCGTCATTGCCCGCAGCCCATCGTCGCCGCCATCGACGGCGTCTGCGCCGGTGCCGGCGCGGCTATCGCGCTGGCAAGCGACATCCGCCTCGGCACGTCGCGGAGCAAGGTCGGGTTCCTGTTCTCGCGCGTCGGTCTGAGCGGCGCCGACATGGGCGCATGCGCGCTCCTGCCGCGCGTGATCGGCCACGGACGCGCGTCGGAGCTGCTGTACACCGGCCGATTCATGGACGGTGCGGAAGCGGAGCGGTGGGGCTTCTACAACCGCCTGGTCGACCCGGGACAGCTGATCGAACAAGCCGGAGCGCTAGCGCTATCGCTGGCCGAGGGCCCAACGTTCGCGCACGCGATGACGAAGAAGGCGCTGCACAACGAATGGGACATGGGAATCGACCAGGCGATCGAGGCGGAGGCGCAGACGCAGGCGATTTGCATGCAGACCGATGATTTCGTGCGCGCGTATCGCGCGTTCGCGACCCGCGCGACACCCGCGTTCACGGGCGAGTAGCGTGAGCACGAGCGTGTCGCGCCCTCCGTCCTCGCTCGGCCATCTCGCGTGGCCGTTCTTCACGGACGCGCATCGCGCGTTCGCGCTCGAGCTTCGGTCGTGGGCTGCCGATCGTATCGGGCCACTCGTGGCAGAAGAGCCGGAGGACGTAGACGGCACGTTCCGCGAAATCGTCCGGCGACTCGGTGCCGGCGGATGGCTTCGTCATGCGGTGCCCGAGCCGTACGGCCTCGCCCCTGCCCGCCTCGACGTCCGGACGATCTGCCTCGCTCGCGAGACGCTCGGTCAGCTGTCCGGGATGGCCGACTTTGCCTTT
>Ga0207691_10000370_pt1 | contig 45317 bp, 48 predicted proteins | sample KBSM13metaG_FD_184327 | JGI IMG/M metagenome (GOLD analysis project Ga0207691, IMG submission 184327) | Miscanthus rhizosphere microbial communities from Kellogg Biological Station, Michigan, USA - KBS M1-3 metaG (SPAdes) (version 2) | ecosystem: Host-associated > Plants > Roots > Rhizosphere >...
AAGGCGGCGCGTGCCGATGCGCATCTGGTGCACCCACTCCGGGTCGCGCGCGTTCGCGACGCCATCGGCATTGCCCTCGATCTGGCGGAGGCAGCTCCGCACGATCGCGGCGAGCGCTTCGGCGGTGGGCGCCTTCGCCGGCAGCGCCGCGTCCTCGGCCCGCAGGGGCGCCGGCCGGGTGCGCGCGACGAGCGCGTAGCCGCGCGCCGCCTTCGACGCGGTTTCCGGCGCGAGGTCGAGGTCGGCGGCGAGCGCGCGGGCGAGCTCGAACAGGTTGTGCACGTGCCCCGATTCGAGCTCCAGCTCCACTTCGCAGATGCGCACCTTGCCCCCGCCGCTCGCGCGGATTTCGCCGACGTCGAGGCACAGCATCGCCATGGTGCTGTCGGCGAAGGCGAGCGGCACCGTGGTGCGCGCGATGGCGGTGACGAACTGCGGCCGCACGCCGTCCCGCAGCGCCTTGCGCAGCGGCTTTTTCCACGGCGTGTCGTCGAGGAGCGCCCGGTCGAGCGGAGGCATCGTCGTGCCGGCGCGCAGCGGCCATTCGTATTCGGGGCGCGCGGCGAGGCCGCCGCCGCTCCGCGCGTCCTGCGGGCCTTTCACCGTCTGGGTCCACCGCGCACCCGCGCGGCGGATGCGCAGGCCCACGCCCGCGTCGGCGAGCCGGCGCGCGTCGGTGTCGAAATACGTCGAGCGGAGGAGGGCGGTGTGCGCGCGCGCGCGCTTCAGCGCGACGAGCGCCGGGTGGCGCAGCAGCGCCGCGGCGTCGGCCGGCGCGAGCCGCAGCTTGATCTCGAGCTCGGCGGGCCCTGCGGCGCTCATCGGGTGCCCTACGCGGCGCGCGCGAGCCTCGCCCGCTCGACGCGCCGCACGTAGGCGTCGCGCACGATCGCGACGTCGTCGAGGAAGGGACCGAGCTCCGACAGCAGCAGCGCCTGCGGGCCGTCGACCACCGCCTTCGCGGGCTCCGGATGGAAGTCGACGAGCACCATGTTCGCGCCGGCGACGATCCCCTGCGCGACCACGTGGAAGATGTCGAGCAGGCCGTCGGGCGCGCCGGCCCGCGTCCCCACGGAGTGCGACGGATCGATGCACACGGGCATGCGCGTCAGGCGCTTGACGACCGGGACGTGCGCGAAGTCCACGAAATTGCGGTGCGGGTCGCCGAGGTTCGTCTTCATGCCGCGGAGGCCGAACACGATCTTGCGGTTGCCCTCGGTGGCGAGGTACTCGGCGGCGTTGAGCGACTCGTCCAGCGTGATGCCGAAGCCACGCTTGATCAGCACGGGAAACTCCTGCTGGCGGCCGACGAGCTTCAGGAGCTCGAAGTTCTGCGTGTTGCGCGTGCCGATCTGCAGCATGACGCCCGTCGGGTTGCCGGTGGCGGCCAGCGCCTCGCGGATCTCGTCGACGTGCGATTCGTGCGTGATCTCCATCGCGATCACGCGGATCCCGTACTTGCCGGCCAGCTCGAAGACGTAGGGCAGGCATTTCTCGCCGAAGCCCTGGAACGCGTACGGCGACGTGCGCGGCTTGTAGGCGCCCATCCGCGTGCAGACCTGGCCATGCTGCTTGAGCGCCTTCATCATGCCTTCGACCGATTCCGGCGAATCGACGGCACAGAGGCCCGCGAAAATGTTGAGCGAGTCCTGGCCGAAGTGCACGCCGTTGTAGTCGAACGATGACGGCCGGTCGTCGCCCTGCTTGTGGCGGCCGAGCACCCGATACGCTTCCGACACACGCACCACCTTTTGCACGCTCGGCAGGACCTGCATCTGCTCGACCGTGAGGGCGCCGGTGTTGCCGATCAGGTAGATCTCCGTCAGCGTCACCTCGGAGCCGACTTCGCGATGGACGCGGTAGCTGATGCCCGGCAGACGTTCGAGCTGGCCCATCAGCATCCGGTATTCGGGCGCCTCCGGATTGGTATTCGGCTCGAGGACGAGGATCATGGAGAGCGCCTTTTTCTCGGAAATTCAGGGGATTGCATCATTCTACCGTGCTTCTGCGACGGTGTCGCCGGCGCCCTGCTGCGGTGCAAGATGGGCCGCGCGCAACAGGGACTCATTCCGCGTCAGCGAATTCGTTGCCTGGCGCGTTTCCCTTGCCGTAGACTGCCTCAAACCCCTCGCGTGTGCCGCTCGGCCGGGCGGGGAGCCGGGCAGCCACAAACCCGTTGACCCATTCTGGAGGCGTTCCTTGAAGAAATTCCTTGCTCTGATCATGCTGGGCCTTTTCGCGGCCGCCGCGACGCCCGCGTTGGCCGAAAACGCGCAGCAGGAGCGCATGAAGGCCTGCAACGCCGACGCCGGCGACAAGAAGGGCGACGAGCGCAAGAAGTTCATGAGCACGTGCCTGTCGACGAAGAAGAAGGAGTCCGAGAACAAGATGGCCGCCTGCAACACCAAGTCCAAGGGCATCACCGGCGACGACCGCAAGAAGTTCATGTCCGACTGCATGAAGGCTGCGTAACCCGGGAGTCACGTTCACCGTTACGCTGCAACAAGAAACGGTCGGGTGACCTCCTGTCCACCCGGCCGAAACTACAAGGCCGCGAGCTTTTTCGCGGCCTTGTTTTTGGCATCGTTCGACCGCAAGGCCGCGAGCTTTTTCGCGGCCTTGTTTTTGGCATCGTTCGACCGCGCGGCCGCGAGCTTTTTTCGCGGCCTTGTTTTTGGTGCCGGCGGCGCCGCTAAGCCGCCTTGCGCAGCAGCAGGCCCTTGAGGTAGTCCCCTTCCGGAAACGCGAGCGCCACCGGATGGTCGGCGCTGGGTCCGAGCCGGCCGACGATCGACGCCTCGGCGCGCGCGTCCACGGCGGCGCCGGCCACGATCTTCTGGAACAGGTCGGCGGTGATGCCCCCCGAGCACGAGAACGTCGCCAGGAACCCGCCCGGGGCGAGCAGCTTCAGCGCCCACAGGTTGACGTCCTTGTAGGCGCGCGCCGCGCGCTCGGCATGCGCTGCCGTCGGCGCGAACTTCGGCGGATCGAGCACGATGAGATCGTAGGCCGCGCCGGCATCGCGCAGCGTCCGCAGCTCCGCGAACACGTTGGCGTCGCGCCACTCGGCGCGCGCGCCCGCGATCGCCGGGTTGCGTGCGACGTTCTCCTGCGCGAGGCCGAGAGCGTCGGCGGCGCTGTCGATCGACAGCACCGACTGCGCGCCGCCGGCGAGCGCCGCGAGCGTGAACCCGCCCGTGTAGCAGAACGCGTTCAGCATGCGGCGGCCCGGCGCGAGCTTGCGGATCAGCGCGCGGTTGTCGCGCTGGTCGAGGTAGAAGCCGGTCTTCTGGCCGCTCACGACGTCCACGGTGTAGCAGAGTCCGCCCTCGAAGATCGTCACCGGCCGCGGCAGCACGCCGCTGATCGCGCCGGTGCGCGGCGGCAGGCCTTCGAGCTGCCGCACGTCGGCGTCCGAGCGCTCGTACACGCAGCGCACACCGGTGGCGTCGGCCAGCGCTGCCGCGATCGCCGCGCGCCAGCGCTCGGCGCCGGCGGAGAGGAGCTGCAGCACGACCACGTTGCCGTAGCGGTCGGCGATGACGCCGGGCAGGCCGTCGGATTCGCCGTGGATGAGCCGCGCCGCGGTGTGCTGGGGGTCCAGGAGCGGCGCCCGTGCGGCGATCGCGCGGCGAACCCGCCCCGCGAAGAACGCGTCGTCGATGGAGTCGCCGGAGTCGAACGACCAGACCCGCGCGCGGATCTGCGACGTGGGCGAGTAGGCGGCCTGGGCGAGGAACTTGCCGTCGGCGCCGACGACGATCGCGGTATCGCCCGTCTGCGGCTCGCCGTCGACCCGCGCAATCGCGCCCGAGAACAGCCACGGATGTCGCTGCAGCAGCGATCGTTCGCGCCCCGCCTTGACGACGAGCGCGGGATGCGCGGAAGCCACCGCGCGCTGCCCGGCGCTAGCCCAGGCTGACGCCGGCCAGGCGGCCGATGGCGAACGTGATGCCGCCGGCGAGGGCGCCCAGCGCCAGCATCCGCGCGCCGGAATACACCGCGTTGCGGCCGGTGAAGAGCGACAGGGTGGCGCCCACGGTGAACAGCGCGACGGCGGTGACCCCGACCGCGGCCGGCAGCGCGGCCGGACCCGGCGCGATCAGGAACGGCGCGAGCGGCAGCACGGCGCCGGCGGCGAACGACACGAACGAGCTCACGGCTGCGCCAAGCGGCGAGCCGAGCTCGTCCGGATTGAGCCCGAGCTCCTCGCGTGCGAGCGTGTCGAGCGCGTGCTCGGGATCGGCGACGAGGCGCTGGGCGAGCCGGCCGGCTTCCTTCTTCGGCAAGCCCTTGGCCGCGTAGATCAGCGCAAGCTCCTGCGCTTCCGCTTCCGGATATTGCTTCAGCTCGTCGCGCTCGAGGGCGATCTGGTGCTCGTAGAGCTCGCGCTGCGACTGCACGGACACGTATTCGCCGGCGGCCATCGCGAACGCGCCCGCGGCCATGCCCGCCACGCCGGTGAGCACGACGACGCGCGGGTCGGCGGAGGCGCCGGCGACGCCGAGGATGAGGCTCGCATTGGAGACGAGGCCGTCGTTGATGCCGAACACGGCGGCCCGCAGGTTGCCACCGCCGCCGAGGCCGCGATGCCGATGCTCGAGCCCGCCCGCGACCGACGGCGGCAGGTGCCCGGGCAGCGTTGTGAGGCTGATGCCGTACACCGCCATGCCGCGGACCTTCATCGCGGCGAGGACGCCCTTGAGCGGCCGCGGCCCGAGGCGCGCCACGAGCCACGCGACGAAGCGCGTGCGCGCATCCGGCACGAACGGCGCCGGCGCGGGATGGCCCTTGGCGGTGAGCTGGGCGCGCCAGATGGCGGCCTGCGCCTCGGCTTCGCCGGCGAGGCGGTGGAAGAGCTCCGCGCGCACGGTGCCGGCTTCGGCGGCGGCGCAGGCGCGGTACAGGAACGCCGAGCGCTGCTCCTCGCCCCAGCTCTGGAGCGGGTTCATGCGCGCACCTCGGCGAAGGCGGCGCGCAGCGTCTCGACCCGCGCCCGATTGACGCCGAGGTCGCTGTAGCCGAGACGGGACGCCGACCGCACCTCGATCGTGCGCGTCGCGGGATTGAGCGTGAATTCGACGTCGTCGACGAAACCCATGAGCCTCGACCGGTATTCGGCGTGGAGATAGCTCGACTGCTGCAGCACTATTCTCGCACCTTCCTGCGTCGCGATGATCGTCGCGAGCTTCCGCAGCGCCGCGGCGCCGTCCCCGGCGTAGCGGAATCCCGCGACGCGATGGGCGTCGTCGGCCGCCTCGCTCGACACGCAGTTCGGACGGTCGGGGCAGGGCGAGAGCCGGCCCTCGAGCACGCCGAGCGTCGCGGGAGCACTGCCCGCGAACAGATCACCGAACAGCGCGGCCATCGCCGCCTCCGGCACCAGGAGCAACGTCAGGAGCACCCATGATAGCCGCATCGGGCGTCCCGTGGCGGCGGGCTCAAGCGCTCACGTCACGCACCCGCGGCGGCGATCGCCTCGATGCGCGCCATCGTCTCGGCCGTCAGCTTCGGCACGACGGCCAGCGACTGCATGTTCTCCGTGACCTGGGCCGGCCGGCTCGCACCGGTGATGACCGTGGACACGCGCGGGTTCTTGAGGCACCACGCCAGCGCGAGCTGGGCGAGCGTGCAATCGAGCTCGCGTGCGATCGGCGCGAGCGAGCGCACCTGCCGCAGCTTCGCGGGATCGAGGATGCGCTCGGCGAGCCAGTCGTAGCCCTTCAGCGCCGCGCGGGAATCCGGCGGCACGCCGTCGTTGTACTTGCCGGTGAGCAGTCCCGACGCGAGCGGACTCCAGATGGTGGTGCCGAGCCCGATGTCGTCGTAGAGACGCGCGTACTCGTGCTCGACGCGCTCGCGATGGAACAAGTTGTATTGCGGCTGCTCCATCACGGGCTTGTGCAGATGATGGCGCTCGGCGACCTGCCACGCCGCCATGATCTCGGCGGCGCTCCACTCGGACGTGCCCCAGTACAGCGCCTTGCCGGCCTCGATGATGTTGTGCAGCGCCCACACCGTCTCCTCGATGGGCGTGTGCGGGTCGGGGCGGTGGCAGAACACGAGGTCGACGTGATCGAGCGCGAGCCGCGACAGCGAGCCGTCGATCGCCTCCGTCAGGTACTTGCGGTTCAGCGTGTTCTTCTCGTTGGGGCCGTCGTGCAGGCCCCAGTAGAACTTGGTGGACACGATGTACGACGAGCGCCGCCAGGCCAGCTTTTTCAGCGCCTCGCCCATGATTGTCTCCGCCTGACCCTTCGCGTAGACCTCGGCGTTGTCGAAGAAATTGACCCCGGCGTCGTAGGCGGCGGCCATGCATTCGCGCGCGACCGCCGTGTCGATCTGGTTGCCGTAGGTGACCCACGAGCCGAGCGAAAGCTCGCTCACTTGGAGCCCGGAGCGTCCGAGCCTGCGGTAGTTCATTGTCATTGCGGGAATGCTCGCATGAGCCGGCCAGTTGCCGGCGGGGGAACGAACGTAGAATTGCGCCTTCGATTGTAACCGGAACCCTCCATGCCCGCTCGCCGCCCCGGCCGTCCCCCGAACAAGCCGCCGCTCGATGCCGCCGCCCTGTGGGCGATCAAGCGCGTAGGCACGCCGACGATATCGCCCGACGGGCGCCAGGCCTGCGCATCGGTCACCACGTACGACATGGAGAGCAACGAGGGCACGACCGAGCTGTGGCTTTTTCCCACCGGGCAGGGCGCCGCGACGGCGCGCGGCCGGCCGCGGCGGCTCACGGCGGGCGACAAGGACAGCGATCCGCAATGGTCGCCCGACGGCGCGCTGATCGCGTTCACCGCGAAGCGCAAGGACGACACCGAGCGGCAGGTCTACACGATCGCGCCCGACGGCGGCGAGGCCACGCGCCTCACCCGGGCAGCGACGGGCGCCACCGCGGTCAAGTGGTTTCCCGACGGCAAGCGCATCGCGTTCGTGTCGTGGGTGTGGGCGGACCTCGCCACCGACGCCGCGCAGGCGAAGCGGCTGAAGGAGCGCAAGGACGACAAGGTGAAGGCGCACGTCACGGAGCGCAACGAGTTCCGCTTCTGGGACCACTGGCTCACCGACGGCCGCGCGCCGCACGTGTTCGTGTGCGACGTCGCCACCGGCGCGTCTCGCGACGCGTTCGCGCGCGCCGGGATCGCGCTGCAGCCGTGGGACCCGTCCCCCGACCATTACGACATCGCGCCGGACGGGCGCGAGATCGCCGTCACGATCGACCCCGCGCCCGAGCCCGGCATGATGAACCGCTGCGACATCGCGGTCGTGAACCTCGCGACGGGCCGCGTGCGCAACCTCACGTCCGGCAGCGGCCTGTCGGACGAGCACCCGCGCTATTCACCGGACGGCCGCTCGATCGCGTACCACGCGTTCGACACCGCGCGGGCGTTCAACGACCAGGGCCACGTGCGCGTGATCGACCGGCGGACGGGCGCGGTCCGGCGCGTGGCGCCCGACCTCGACCGCGCCACGCACGGATTGCAATGGACGCCGGACTCGCGCGCGCTGCTCGCGCTGATCGAGGATCGCGGCCGCGTGGGCCTGTGGCGCCTGCCCGTCGCCGACGGCACCGCCGCGCATCTCGTTCCGGGCGGCTCCGTCGGCGGCTACGCCCGCTCGGCGGACGGCAGCGTGATCGTGTTCGCGCGCTCGACGGCGATGTACCCGCCGGCGCTCTTCTCCGTGCAGGGCGACGGCAGCGGCGAGCGCGCGCTCGAGACCTTCAACCGCGCGCTCCTCGCGCGGCACGCGCTCGGCACGGTGCGCGAATTCACGATCAAGGGCTGGCACGGCGAGCCGGTGCAGATGTTCGTCACCTATCCGCCCCAGTTCGACGCGCGCAGGAAGTGGCCGCTGATGCATTCGATCCACGGCGGTCCGCACGCGGCGCACCAGGACGGCTGGCACTTCCGCTGGAACTCGCACGTGTTCGCGGGACAGGGCTACGTCGTGCCCGCCGTCAACTATCACGGCTCGTCGGGGTTCGGCCAGAAGTTCCTCGAGACGATCGCCGGCCGCTACGGCGAGAAGGAGTTCGCCGACACCGAAGCGGGCACGACGTACCTGCTGCGCCAGGGGTACATCGATCGCGACCGCCTGACCGCCACCGGCGGGAGCTACGGCGGCTTCATGGTCGCGTACATGAACGGGCACACGAACCGCTATCGCGCGTACGTGTGCCATGCCGGCTGCTACGACTGGGTCAGCATGATGGCGACCGACGGCTACCTGTTCTTCGCCAAGGAGCTCGGCGCGTTCCACTGGGACAACGAGCCGCTGGTGATGCGGCAGTCGCCGCATCATTTCGTGGGCAGCGCGAAGACGCCCACGCTGGTGATCCACGGCGAGCTCGACTATCGCGTCCCGGCGACGCAGGCGCTGCAGTACTACGACACGCTGAAGGCCAAGGGCGTGCCTGCGCGCCTCGTCTACTTTCCCGACGAGAACCACTGGATCCTGAAGCCGCAGAACTCGCGGCTCTGGTTCGCCGAGTTCTTCGCGTGGCTCGCACGCCACGCGGCCGCGAAGTGACCGGGATCAGCGCAGGCGCTTGGCCGTGTACTCTTCCTCGATGTTGTCGCGGTAGTAGCTCCACGGCGACGACGCGTCGGAAAAACGGCGCCACACTTCGGAGGGCACGCTCTGGTACTCGTAGGTGCCGGAGGTCAATTCGATGACGAGCTTGCGGGCGCGCATGTCGTACCCCGCCGCGCGAAGGTTGCCACCACTTAGCCGTTGCATGTCCATGATGCCCTCCGGCGGTTGAGCCAGGGAGGCCAGGCGCCCGCGGGCGCGGTCTCGCTGCAGGCAGGAACGCTCGAACTCACGAATCCGAAACCGGCCCTTCTCGGCGCGCCACTCACGCAAGGCCGCGAGGGAGTATCGTCCTCCCGCCGGGACGGGTCAATGCGCCAGGACGCGTCGGCGCGAGCTTTTTCTGGCGCGCGCCCGGTCGCGAAGGTCAGTGCGGCGCCGTCCCCCACAATTGCGCAAGCCGGCGGTCGCGTCCGCACCCGGTCCGGTAGTAGTTGTAGCGGATCGGATTCTTGACGTAGTAGTCCTGGTGGTAGCCCTCGGCGGGCCAGAACTCGGCCGCTGCGACGATCGGCGTGACGATCGCGTCCTTGAACGGCTTCGACTTCTCGAGCGCGGCCTTCGACGCCTCCGCGTCGCGCCGCTGCGCGTCGTCGTGGACGAAGATCGCCGTCCGGTATTGCGTGCCGCTGTCGCAGAACTGGCGGTCCTTCACCGTCGGATCGACGTTGTGCCAGAACACGTCGAGGAGCCGCGCGTACGTCACCTTCGCCGGGTCGTAGACGACGCGCACCGCCTCGGCATGGCCGGTGCCGCCCGCGGACACTTCCTCGTAGGTCGGCTTCGCCTTGCTGCCGCCCGTGTAGCCCGAGGTGGTCGAGACCACGCCCGGCAGCTTGTCGAACGGCGGCTCCATGCACCAGAAGCAGCCGCCGGCGAACGTCGCCACCGCCAGGCCGGGCGGCGGCGGACCGGCCGGCGCCTGCGCGGCGCTGGCGAACGGGCCCGCGAGCCCGCCGAGCGCGAGCAGCGCGAGCAGGATGCGGCGAAGCAAAAACGGGAGCGGCATGCAACCTCCTCCAGGCGGGCGCCGATGCTAGCATTCGCCGCTTCGACAACCTTCGCCCGCCGTCGTTCATGCCGCGTGTACCGCTCCTTCTTGCCGCCGCCATCGCGTGGGCCGCAGCGCTTGCGCCGCCGGCGGCCGCCGCCGCGCCCGAGCCCGAGAAATCGCTGCGCATCGCGCTGCAGATCGCCGAGACCAGCTTCGACCCCGCCTTCGCATCCGACGCGGCGTCGGACAACATCATTTCGTCGGTGTTCGACTCGATGCTCGACTACGACTATCTCGCGCGGCCGGTCAAGCTGGTGCCCCGGGCGCTCGAGGCGCTGCCCGTGGCCGAGGAAGGCGGCAAGTCATACCTGTGCCGGGTGCGCAAAGGCGTTTTCTTCACGCCCGATCCGGCGTTCAAGGGGCGCCAGCGCGAGCTCACCGCCACCGATTTCGCCTACGGCATCAAGCGCATCCTCGATCCGGCGGTGAAGTCGCCGTGGCTCTGGCTGTTCGAGGGCAAGCTCGTGGGCGCCGATGCGCTGCGCACCGCGGCCGGGAAATCGGGGCGCTTCGACTACGACGCGCCGCTGCCCGGCCTCACCGTCGTCGACCGCTACACGCTGCGGATCCGCCTCAACGCGCCGGACCTCCGCTTTCCCTATGCGCTCGCGGTCCCGAACGTCGCCGCGCAGGCGCGCGAGGTCGTCGAAGCCTACGGCAACGACATCGGCGCGCATCCCGTCGGCACCGGCCCGTTCGTGCTCGGCGACTACAAGCGCAGCGCGAAGATCGTGCTGCTCGCCAATCCCGGATTCCGCGAGACCACGTACGTTCCCGCGGGGCCGATTCCGCCGGCGTCGCAACCCGTGGCCGACGCGCTGAAGGGCAAGCGGCTGCCGCGGGTGAGCCGCATCGAGATCACGGTCATCGAGGAAGGCCAGGCGCGCTGGCTGGCGTTCCTCAACAAGGAGCTCGACTTCCTCGACATCCTGCCTGTCGACTTCACCGACCAGGCGCTCGACAACGGCAAGCTGCGGCCGAGCCTCGCGCAGCAGGGCATCGTCCACGACGTGCTGCTGCGGCCGAACTCCTGGTGGACGTTCTTCAACCTGCGGGATCCGCTGGTCGGCGGCTACACGCCGGAGAAGATCGCGCTGCGCCGCGCGATCGCCATGTCCTACAACAACGCCGAAGGCATCCGCGTGCTGCTGAAGGGCCGCGGCGTGCCGGCGAACGGGCTCATCCCGCCGGACATCGCCGGCTACGATCCCGCGCTGCGCACCCAGGCGCAGGCCTACGATCCCGCCGCCGCGCGCGCGCTCCTCGACAAGTTCGGCTACAAGGACCGCGACGGCGACGGCTACCGCGAGCTGCCCGACGGGAAGAAGCTGGTGCTCGAGCGCTGGTCGACGCCGAATTCCTCGGCGCGCGAGAGCGACGAGCTGTGGCGCCGCAACCTCGACGCGATCGGCATCAAGGTCCTGTTCAAGAAGGATCGCCTGCCCGAGCTTCGGAAGATGACGCGCCAGGGCAAGATCCCGATGCGCGCCGACGGCTGGAACGCCGATTACCCCGACGCCGAGAATTTCATGCAGCTCCTCTACGGCCCGAACGCCGGCCAGGAGAACCAGGCGAACTTCGACCTGCCGGAGTTCAACGCGCTGTTCGACCAGGCGCGTGCGCTGCCCGATTCGCCGGAGCGCACGCGGCTCTTCGACCGCATGACCGAGCTGATGGTCGCCTATGCGCCGTTCCGGATGACGTACCACCTGCTCGAGGACAGCGTGCGGCACAGGTGGATCAGGACGTACGTGCCGCATCCGATCCGGTCCCAGTGGTGGCAGTACATCGACGTCGACACGGCGGCGCGGCTGCCATGATCGCGGCCGGAGAGGGCGGCGCGCGCGCCGACGGCGCCAACGCGGAGCTCGCCGCGCGCTACGACGCGATCGCGTACGCGGCGCAGCCGCATGCGCGCACGCACCCGGACCGCCTCGCCACCGTCGCGACGTTCCTCGGCCTCTCGCCGCCGCAAGTCGAGCGCTGCCGCGTGCTGGAAGTGGGATGCAACGACGGCGCGAACCTGATCCCGATGGCGATGGGACTCCCTGAGGCGACCTTCGTCGGCTGCGACCTGTCGCCGCGCGCGCTCGCCGCCGGGCGCGCGACGATCGCGGCGCTCGGGCTGCGCAACATTGTGCTGGTCGAGGAGGACCTCGCGGCGCTCGATCCCGCGCACGGCGACTTCGACTACGTGATCGCCCACGGCGTGTACTCGTGGGTCCCGCCCGCGGTGCGCGACGGCCTTTTCGCGCTCGCGCGCGCGCGGCTGGCGGCGAACGGCGTGATGTTCGTCAGCTACAACGCGCTGCCGGGCTCGCAGGTGCGCCGCGCCGCGTGGGACGTGCTGCATCATGCCGTCGACGGCATCGCCGATCCGCGCGCGCGCATGGACGCGGCGCGGCAGCTCGCGCGCCTGATCGCGGCGGGACCGCGCTCGCCCCACGAGGGCGACGACGCGCTGCGGGCAGAGTTCCGCGCGCTGGCCGAGCGGCCGGACAGCGCGCTGTTCCACGACGACCTCGCCACGCTGAACGAGCCCGTGTTCTTCCATGCGTTCGTCGCGCACGCCGCGCGATTCGGCCTGGCCTTCCTCGGCGAAGCGGACGTGCACACGATGAGCGCGGCGGGGCTCTCGCCGGAAGCGCGCGCGCTGCTGTCGACGCTGGCGCCGCTGCCGCGCGAGCAGTACCTCGATTTCCTGCGCCTGCGCCGCTTCCGCCAGTCGCTGCTGTGCCGGCAGGACGCGCCGATCGATCGCTCGCTGGCGCCGGCGCGCATGGACGCGATGCACGTCGGCGCCGACGCGTCGCTGCTGCGCGCGGCAGCGGCGGGCAAGCTCGCGGAGCTCGCGGCGGGCCTCGATCCGGCCGGCGGCGGGCAGGGCGCGACGCGCGCGCTGCTGGAGGCGCTGACCGGGGCATCGCCCGCCGCGGTGCCGATGGCCGAGCTCCGGTCGCGCTTCGCGACGGCCGTGCCGCGGCCGCTGCCGGCGCTGCTGACCGACGCCTACGTGTCGAGCCTCGTCACGCTGCACGTGCACCCGCCCGCGCTCGCGGTCGCGGCCGGCGAGCGCCCGGCGGCCAGTCCGCTGGCGCGCCTGCAGGCGCAAACGCAGGACGACGTGACGACGCTGCAGCACGCGCGCGTGCGCCTCGAGGACCCGAATGCGCGACGGCTGCTGGCGCTCTGCGACGGCACCCGCGATCGCGCCGCGCTGGCGCGGGCGCTGCAGGCCGCGCCGGCGTCGCTGCCCGCGGCCGACGCCGCCTCGTTCGTCGCCCATGCGCTGCCGCAGTTCGCGCGGCTCGCGCTGATCGTCACGACCTGAGCAGGACGGCGTCGTCGGCGTCGCCGTCGCCGGCTTCGACGGCCGCGGCGAACGCGGCCTGCGCGGCGCGCGCGAACGTGGCGTCGGCGCCGAGGCGGGCGGCGAAATCGGCGGCGATGCCGACGTCCTTCGCGAGGATCTTCGCCGCGGCGCGCGGGCTGAAATCGCCGGCGAGGGCGCGCGGCGCGCGGTCGGACAGGATCCAGCTCGCGCCCGAGCTCGCGCCGATGACGTCCGCGACCGTCGCGGCGTCGAGCCCCGCCCGCGCGGCGAGCGCGAGCGCTTCGCCGGCGGCGGCGAGATTCACGGCGGCCAGCAGATTGTTCACGATCTTGAACTTCGCGGCGTCGCCCGCGCGCGGGCCGAGGCGAAAGACCTTGCCGGCCATCGCCGCGAACACTGGCTCGCAGCGCGCGAGCGCCGCCGGCGGACCGGCGGCCATGATGGTCAGCGTGCCCGCGTGGGCGCGGGCGGGGCCGCCCGAGACGGGCGCGTCCACGAGCGCGACGCCGCGCGCCGCGAGCCGCGGCGCCAGGGCGGCGACGAAATCGGGCGCGAGCGTCGATGACAGCACGACGATCGCACCATCCCGCGCGCCGGCGGCATGGCCGGCCGGTCCGAACAGGACGTCGTCCACCTGCGCCGCATCGACGACCAGCACGACGGCGATGTCGCAAGCCGCCGCGACGGCGGCGGCGTCGGCGGCGATTGCGGCGCCGAGCCTTGCGGCGTCGCGCTCCGCCTCCGCGCGGACGTCGCGAACGAGCGTCGCGAAGCCCGCGCGGCGCAGGCTGCGGACCACGCCCATGCCCATTGCGCCCGCGCCGATGACGCCGACGGTGGTCATCGGCCGCGGACCTAGTCCTTCTTCGGCGGCAGCTCGTACTGCTTGCAGGCCATGCGCACCGTCTGCCGCTCCCGCGAGAGCTCGAGGTCCATCCCGCGGCCGCGGAGCTCGATGAGGCCGTTCGTGTAGCGCATGCCCGACGCCATCGCGACCTGGTAGAGGATGATGCGCGTGCCGTCCGGCATCAGCATGCGCGCCTCGCCGTCGGCGAAGCGGATGAGGATGCGGTCGCCCGCGTGGTCGCAGTCGAGCGTGCTCTTGGCTGCGTCGATCTCCTCCTTGGTGGGGCCGCTGCTCTGGCAGGCGGCACAGAGAACCGCCGCGGCGACGGCGGCTCGACAAAGGCGTGCGGACATCGTGACGCTCCTCCTAGGCGGCGAGAATAGCATCCGGTCGCGCCGTCGGCGCGAAGCGCACCGCGGGCGGATACGACAGGACTTCGATCGGGCGGCCGCCCGCGTTCGCTTCCTGCACTCGCAGCCACCATGCGGCGGCGAGGAGCTCGCCGTGGAACGCGACGAAGGCGTCGCGGAGCCGCGGATCGGTGAACAGGAACGTCGCGAACTCCTGCGGGAAGATGTCGCGCGGCCCGACCGGATACCAGACGTCGGCCGACATGTCGTCCCAGCCGGGCGGCGGCGGCGGGATGTCGCGGAACCGGCAGTCGGTCATGTACTCGATCTCGTCGTAGTCGTAGAACACGATGCGCCCGTAGCGCGTGACGCCGAAGTTCTTGAACAGCAGATCGCCGGGGAAGATGTTGATCGCGGCGAGCTCGCGGAGCGCGTCGCCGTAGTCGCGCATTGCGCGGATGCGCTGCGGCTCGTCGGCGTCCGTGAGGAACATGTTGAGCGGCGTCATCCGCCGCTCGATGTAGAGATGCCGGACGACGATGAAATCGCCGTTGCGCTCGACCTGCGACGGCGCGACCGCGTCGAGCTCGGCCAGGAGCTCCGGCGTGAAGCGGTCGCGCGGGAAGGCGACGTCGGAATACTCGAGGATGTCCGTCATCCTGCCCGCGCGGTCGTGATGCTTGACCAGCGCGTACTTCTGCTTGACGCGCGCCCGGTCGGTGTCCTTCGACGCCGCGATGCGGTCCTTGATCACCTTGAACACGTAGGGATACGACGGCAGTGTGAACACCGTCATCACGAGGCCCTTGATGCCGGGCGCCACGATCAGGCGGTCGGACGAATGCTTGAGGTGGTGGAGGAAGTCGCGGAAGAAGAGCGTCTTGCCATGCTTCTGCAGCCCCACCATCGTGTAGAGCTCGCTCGCCGTCTTGTCCGGCACGATGTCGCGCAGGAAAGCCACGTACGCGGACGGCACTTCCATGTCGACCAGGAAATACGCACGATTGGCGGAGAACAGCAGCGCGAGCTCGGTGGCCTCGGCGAGCAGCGCGTCGACGTAGAGGCGGCCGCCGGCGTCGTGCTTGACCGGCACGACGAACGGATGCGACGCCATGCCGTTGACGATGCGGCCGACGACGTAGGCGGTCTGGTTGCGGAAGAACAGCGACGACAGCACCTGGATCTGGAAATTGGCCTCGGCGACGAACGGCCGCGGCAGGCGGCGGCGCATCGCCGCCAGAACGCGGCGCATGTCGCGCCGGAAGTCGGCGAAGCGGCGGTCGAGGCGAAGGTCGAGCGTGAGGTCGATCAGCGCCTGCCGAAGGCCGCCGCGCCCCGGGTAGTAGCTGCGATACGACGGCGCGTCGGCGTCGAGGTATTCGGTCGACGCCGCGGGGCGGACGAAGATGAAGCGGTTGTTGAAGTACGTCCGGTGCAGAATCCGGCACGACACCGTGTTGAAGAAGGTCTCGGCGCACTCGGGCTGGCGGTGATCGGCGAGGAGCCCGATGAAGTGCAGCTTCACGCGCTCCCACAGCGCATCGGCCTCCGCGCCGTTGAGGCCGGCGGAGCGAAACTCGCGCTCGATGCGCTCGACGGTCTCGGCGGCGCGACGATCGTAGAAGTCGATGCGGTCGCGCGCGACGTGGCCGATCGCGAGCCAGTTCGCCGCCTCGAAGTAGCGCTTGGCCGCGCGGGCGCACTCGCGGAACAGCGCGTAGTGGCGGTTGAAGCCTTCGAGCAGGACGCGCGCGATCGCCGGCGCGAGATCGGCGGCGGGCGGGGCCGCCGGGCTGGCGGCGGGCGCGGGGACGGGAATGGCCATCGGGGCGCGGCGTTGGCGGCGCCGGCACCCCATGGCGCCGAGGCTTCCGGGCGCCGGTTACTTGTTGGCTTCCTTCAGCTTCTCGATCTGGTCATTGAAGTACTTGACTGCAGAGTTGTACTCGTCGATCGCCGCGTTGGACGCCTTGTTGTACGGCTCGGCGGCCGCGCGCTGGTCGTTGATGAATTTCTTGAGGCAGTCGCTGTACGCCGCATAGTCCTTCTGCCACATGCGGCGCTGCGTGTCGCTCGCGAGGCCGCCGGGAACGTCGCCAGGACGCACGCACGTGTGCTTCGGCACGGCGGCGTCGCTGACGGTGGGCGCGGGAAGCGGCGCGGTCGTCTGCGCGCCGGCGGCGCCCGCAACGGCCGTCGCGACCAGGAACGCCGGCAGGAAACGGTAGAGGGACATGGCAGGGGCTCCGTGCACGAAAGAGCCGCTAGTTTAGCAGTCCGGCGACGGTGAATCCGTACGGGTCTAGCGCCCTTCGAGGAGGCGCCCGAGGGCGGTGAAGCCGAGGCCCAGGAGGTCGATGGCCACGCCTGCGTCGTCGGCCCGGCGGTCGCGCGCCATTTCCCGTTCGAGCTTCGCCAGGGCGATGATGGCGTCGCCCTGGCGATCGGGATCGGGCGCGGGCGTCGCGCGGCGCTGCTCCGCCGCGGCGATCTCCGCCAGCGTGCGCTCGACCGCGCCGGGATCGAGCACCATCACCGGCGACTGGCAATAGCCGCAGACCATCGTGTTGGCGATGTCGACCGGCGCGCCGCAGCTCGCGCAGCGCACCGTCTTCACGTTCTCCGCAAGCCGCGCGAGCTCCGGCCGCGTGAGGGGACGGATGAAGTTCTTCTCGCGCATGAGCTGGAAGAACGGCGTCAGCCGGCCGTGCCCGTAGCGGCAGCGGTAATAGGAGAAGCGCGTCGTGTGCTGCAGGTCCTGCGTCAGCGCCATCACCGTGTCGCAGCGCGGGCACGCGAGCGGCGGCGCGAGCGGACGCACAGCCGCGCGCTGCGCCTCGTGCAGGGCGCGCAGCAGGTCGAGCGTCGCGCCGGGCGTGAGCTGCAGGCTCTCGTAGGTGTCGAACCACACGACCTGGCACGTCGCGCAGAGGTCGACGGTCAGCGTGCCGCCGGGCTTGCGCGCCAGGTCGAGCGCCGTCATCGGCTGACGGCAGCCCGGACACGTCACCGCCGAGGCGGCCCCTCCGGTCAGAGCTGGCGCGCCTCGAACGTGTTGCAGCTCCGAGGGTCGCCGGACTCGAGGCCCGTCTTGAACCAGCGCTGGCGCTGCTGCGCCGAGCCGTGGGTGAAGCCTTCGGGCACGACGTAGCCCTGCGTGCGCTTCTGGATCTGGTCGTCGCCGACGGCGGCGGCCGCGCGCATGCCTTCCTCGAGGTCGCCGGGCTCCATCAGGTTGCGCTTCTGCGCGAAGAAGCCCCACACGCCGGCGTAGCAGTCCGCCTGCAGCTCGAGGCGCACGGACATCGCGTTCCTGCCGCGGTCGTCCGTCCGCTGCATCTGCGCGTCGAACTGCCGCATCGTGCCGAGCTGGTTCTGCACGTGGTGCCCGACCTCGTGCGCGATCACGTAGGCCTGCGCGAAATCGCCGGGCGCGCCGAAGCGCCGCGACAGCTCGTCGAAGAACGCGGTGTCGAGGTAGAGCTTGCTGTCGGCGGAGCAGTAGAACGGGCCGGAGGCGGCGCTCGCGAGGCCGCACGCCGACCTGACCTGGCGCGTGAACAGCACCAGCGTGGGCGGCTCGTAGCGCGTGCCCATCGCCTTGAAGAGCGCCGTCCAGACGTCCTCGGTGTCGCCCAGGACCTTGCGGCTGAGGGTTTTTTCGGGCGTCGGCGGCGCCGGCGGCGTCGCCTTGGACGGCGGCGCCGTCTGCGGGCCGTAACCCGGCGGCGCCGTCTGCGGCGGCGCCTGCTGCACAACACCGCCGCCCCCGCCCATCAGGCCCAGCATCTCGAGCGGATTGATGCCGAAGATGAGGCCGACGATGACGAGGACGATCAGCGAGCCGAAGCCCATCCGCATGCCGCCGCCGAGCGGAAAGCCCCCGCCACCGCCGCCGCCCATGCCCGTGCGGTCCTCGACATTCTGGCTTTCGCGCATGTCACCCCAGCGCATGTCAGCTCCTCCTCATGGTTTCAGCGCGCGGTACAGATACGGCAGGCTCACGTCCATACGATAGTCGATCGACGAATGGTTGTCATCGAACTCCTCGTAGACGTGCGGCACGCCGTGCTGCGTCAGCCGCTTGGACAAGATCCGCGCGCCATAGTGCAGATGATATTGGTCGCGCCAGCCGCAATCGACGTACAGGCCGCGCATCGTCTTCAGGTTGTCGGCGTATCGCGCCACCATGTGGACCGGATCGTGGCGGAGCCAGCGGCGCCAGCGATCGGGGAGGATCTCGCCCGTCTCGAGGTTGAACGGGAGGTGGAAGCCGAGCGGCACCTTCGGGTCCGGGTCGTAGGTGGCGGCCATCGCGAGGTTCATCAGCGCGTGCGCCTCGGAGTCCGACAGCTTCTCCTTTTCCCACACGTGCTGCAGGAAGCGCCGCGTGCGGCCGTCGTCGATGCCGAGGTCGGCACCGCGCTCGTCGGCCCCGATGTTGACCCGGCCGGGAACGCGCCGGCGGCGCCGGTGGCGGTCGAGCTCGTTCAGCGTGCGCGGCCAGTCGGTCAGGTAGCAGAAGTCGAACAGCGCGTCGCCGGAGTGGTTGGCGATGGCGCCCCACGTGTCGGGGTAGCGCATGGCGTGGACCATCGCCCCATAGCCGCCGGACGACTTGCCGAACGCGCCGCGGTGGTCGCGCGAGGGCAGCGTGCGGAACTCGCGGTCGACGAACGGGACGATCTCGCGCGTCAGGTAGTCCGCGTAGCGGCCGATCGCCGACGTGTTGACGTACTGGTTGCCGCCGAGGCTCGTGAAGCAGTCCGGGAACACCACGATCATCGGCCCCACGCGGTGGTCGTGCGTGAGGCGCTCCAGCCGTTCGGCGACGTTCTCGTCGAACGGCCGCCAGTTGAGATGCGCGAGGCCGGAGCCGGTATAGCCGACGAGGTCGTACAGGACGGGAAAACGGCGGCCGCGGCCGCCGGACTTGCCCCGCACCACGCCGCTGTCGTAGCCGGGCGGCAGCCACACGGCCACCTTGCGGACATGCGGATCGCCGAGCGGGTTGCCGGCTAGGATCTTCGACTGATGCTCGAGGACGACGATGCTGCCTGCCGCCGCCGTGGGGCGCTTCCTGGCCATGCGTATTCTTCTGGTGGACGTCCGGGCGAGCGGGCACGGATGCCCCGGATTGTGCCGGGACGGGCGGGCGGCGGCAAATGCCGCCGCCCGCGGCCGTTACGCCGCGACGGCTGCCGGCGTCACTTCCACCGCGAGCACGTGCGCGACCGCCGCGACGACGGCGGCAATCCGGCCCACGTCGCGGAGCTGCTGCGTGGTGAAGCCGCTCTCCCGCAGCAGCCGGTAGTGCGACGCCACGCAGAACTCGCACTTGCCGACGATGGAGGCGGCGAGCGCGTACAGCTCGAAGCGCGGCCGGTCGACGCCGCCGTGCGTCGCATACGCGTTCATTCGAAGCTCCGCCCGCATCGTTTTCAGCTCGGCATCGCCCGCCATTTCGACGAACGGGTACCAGACGTTGTTCATCCCCATCAGCGCCGCGGCGGTGAGCGCCGCCTCCGCATGGACCGGATCGAGCGCCTCGTGGCCGCGGAGCGCGGCGACGAGGTCGGGCGATTCGGCGGCGACGGCCGCGGCCAGCGCCGCACCGGCGGCATCGCCGGGGAGGAGGCTCGACCGCGAGATCACCGTGTCGAGATTGAGCTTCAGGTCCTTCGCGTACGCGGGAATGCGGTCGCGGATCGATTGCAGCGTGGTCATGGACTCTCCTTTCGTCGGACGCCGCGCGTCAAAGCGTGCCGCCGCCGACGTTGCGGTTGCAGGGGCAGAGCTCGTCGGTCTGCAGGCCGTCGAGGATGCGCAGCACCTCGTCCGGATTGCGCCCGACGTTGAGGTTGTTCACCGAGACGTGCTGGATGACGTTATCCGGATCGACGACGAACGTCGCGCGGAGCGCCACGCCTTCCTTCGGGTCGCGCACGCCCAGCTGGTCGACGAGGGAACCCGTCACGTCGGCGAACTGCCAGTGGTTGAGGCTCGTGAGGTCCTGGTGGTCGCGGCGCCACCCCAGCTTGGCGAATTCGTTGTCGGTGGAGCCGCCGAGGACGACGGCGTCGCGCTCCTCGAAGTCCTTCGCGAGCTTGGCGAAGCCGACGATCTCCGTCGGGCATACGAACGTGAAGTCCTTCGGGTAGAAGTAGATGATCTTCCACTTGCCGGGGAACGACGACTCCGTCACCGGCGCGAACGCCGATTCGCCGTTCTCCTCATGACGGTTGAAACCCGGCTTCACGCCGACGACGCTGAACGCTTCGATTTTCTGGCCTACGGTCTTCATGTGCGGATCCTTTTCGGGAGTGGTGAGGCAACGATAGGGAAGGTGGGCCCTGCCCACCGATAATTCAACTCAATTGTTCCTATGGCCGTCTTAAGCACAGACTATGGATGGGCGAGCGCCGGACGCCATGACGCCGGCCCCTGCTGCGGTGCACGTTGCCGCCGGCGCGCGACGAGCCTAGATTCGACCGGCGGTCGGATTTCGGGAGCGAGAACCATGACGACGTGCAGGGAAGAGCAGGACGGACGGACCTGGCGGCGCGTCGCCGCCGTCGCATTCGCCGCAGCCGGCTTCACCGCCGCGGCCGCCGCGAGCGTGCCCAGCGTCGGCGAATGCCTGGAAGGCTCGGACTTCATCGCCAACGCGGCGATCGCGCGCGACAACGGCATCACGCGGCGCGCGTTCGTCAGCCGTCTCGAAGACGACCTCACGCTGATCCACGCGTTCCCGCCGGAGCTCCGCTGGTTCGCCAAGGACGAGGACGACGAGCGCTTCCTGCACGCGTCGGTCGAGGTCGTGTTCGACGCGCCCGCGGCGCCGGAAGAGCACCGCGCGCGCTTCCTGCAAGCTTGCTTCGAGAGGCTCCGCGCCTGACGGCGCGCTAGAATGCGGCGGCGCGCCTCATCTGCCGCGCCCGCCGTGCATCGCGATCCTCCGCTTCCCGACGACCTCCCGCCCGCCGGCCGCGCCATAGCGCAGGCGCTGGTGACGCGCCGGTCGGTGCGCGGCTTCCTGCCGACGCCCGTTCCACGCTCGGTGGTGACGTCGATCCTCTCGCTCGCCGCGCGCGCGCCGTCGGGCACGAACGTTCAGCCGTGGAAGGTGTACGTGTGCACGGGCGCGGTGCGCGACGCGCTGTCGGCCGAGCTCGTCGCCGCGCACTTCGCCGCCACCGGCGAGCACACCGAGGAATACGCCTACTACCCGCGCCACTGGCGCGATCCGTACCTCGCGCGCCGTCGCAAGCTCGGCTGGGACCTCTATGGCCTCCTCGGCATCGCCAAGGGCGACCGCGCGGCGACCGCGCGGCAGCACGCGCGCAACTACGAGTTCTTCGGCGCGCCCGTCGGGCTCTTCTTCGCGATGGACCGGGACCTCGAGCTCGGGAGCTGGCTCGACAACGGCATGTTCATCGAGGCCGTGATGATCGCCGCGCGCGCCTATGGCCTCCACACGTGCCCGCAGGCGGCCTTCACGCCGTTCCACCGGATCGTGCGCCGCCATCTCGGCATTCCCGACGGCGAGATCATGCTCTGCGGCATGGCGCTCGGCCATCTGGATCCGGAGGAGATCGCGAACGGCCTCGACACCGAGCGCGAGCCCGTGGCCGGATTCACGCGCTTTTGCGGTGACGCCGCCGATGGTTGACTTCGTTTCGCCGGCGCCGGCGCCATCGACCCCGCCGGCAACGCGGCTGACGCTCTTCACCGCGTTCCTCAAGATGGGCCTGCTGGGCTTCGGCGGCGTGATGCCGTGGGCGCGGCGCGTGCTCGTCGACGAGCGCCGCTGGCTGACCGAGCGCGAGTTCGCGGAGCTACTTGGCCTGTGCCAGATCCTGCCGGGACCCAACGTCGTGAACCTGTCTGTGATCCTCGGTGCGCGGTGGCAGGGCGCGGCGGGCGCGCTCGTCGCCCTGACGGGCATCCTGTTCGTGCCTGTGGTCGCGGTGCTGCTGCTCGCGACGTTCTACGCGTCGGTCGCGCATTCGCCGGTCGCGCACGCCGCGATCACGGCGGCGTCCGCGGCGGCGGCGGGGCTGATACTCGGCACCGCCATCCGTCTTCTCACCGGCGCGCGTCCGGCGCCGCACGGCCTCGCCGTGGGCGGCGCGGTGTTCGTCGCCGTGGCGCTCCTCCATCTGCCGCTGCTGTGGGTGCTTGCGGTCGCGGTGCCGCTCGGCATCGCGCTGGAATGGCGACTGCGGCGATGACCGGACCGCCCGACGTCCTGTTCGAGATCGCGTGGCGCTTCGCGTCGCTGTCGCTGCTCGCGATCGGCGGCATCAACGCGCTGCTGCCGGAATTTCACCGCGTGGTGGTCGACGTCGAAGGCTGGATGACGAGCGCTGAGTTCGCCGACCTCTTCGCGCTCGCGCAGCTCGCGCCCGGGCCGAACGCGATGGTGGTGTCGCTGCTGGGCTGGAAGGTGGCCGGCGTGCCCGGCGCGTTCGTCGCAACCGTGGCCGCGTGCGGCCCGTCGTCGCTGCTGTGCTACTTCACGATGCGGCGCTTCGAGCGAATGAAGCGCGCGCACCTTCGTGCGCTGATCCAGCGCGCGCTCGCGCCGGTGGCGATCGGCCTCGTGCTGGCGAGCGGCTACACGCTCGCGCAGGCCGCGGATCGGTCGCTGGTGGCGCTCGCGCTCACCGCGGCAGCCACCGCTGCGATCGCGTTCACACGCGTCAATCCGGTCTGGGTGCTGGCTGCCGCCGCGCTGGTGGGCGTCAGCGGGCTCGCGTAGCGGGCGCGCGGGGCTTTGCCTTCGCCTTGGGCTTCTCGAGCATCGTGCCGCGGCAGCCGTCCTCGCCGCATCGGCACGTGTACGCGGCGCGCTGCAGCGCGGAGATGCGGCCGGCGACGCTCAGCTTGTAGTCGTAGGTGAGCTCTTCGCCCTTGCGGATCGTGCGGCGCGCCTCGATGAACACGCGGTCGTCCTCGTCCTCGAACGGCTCGCAGTTCGGCGCGCACGAATGGTTGATCCAGCGCGCGGCGTTGCCGCGCACGGCGGCGTCGATCACCTGGCCGTCGTTGAGCTCGAACAGGAACGTGTGGTACGGATTGTCCGGATCGCTGTCGGGCCGCCGCTCCGCCTCGCGCATCGAGATGCGCTCGCCGCGATACTCGACGATTTGCGTGCCCTTGCGGATCGTGCGCCCGGCGAAGACGCCGCGGCCGTGGATGGGGGAGTTGCGAACGACGTAGGCGGGTTTCTTGCGTGGCTTGGCTGCGGGCATCGCGGTGTGCGCGTGAAAAGACGAGCACGCATTGTCGCAAGAGACGCGCGACGGCGCCACCACAAACGCGCGCGCACCGATCTCGCGCCGGCTGCGCGCGCGCTCGTCGTCATTTCTTGTCCTTGTCCTTGTCCTTGTCGTCGTCCTTGCCCTTGCCGCGATTCTCGTCGCCCTTGCCGCGGTTCTCGTTGCGCGGCGCCGGCTGCGCTTGCGGCGGCTGTGCCTGTGGCGGGGGCGCGGGTGGCGCGGCCGCAGGCGCTGGTGCAGGCGCGGGACGCGGCGCGTTAGCTTGCGGCGGTCGCGCCGGAGGTGCGGCCGGCGCCGGCGGCGGCGCCGGTGCCGCGACGGGCGGCGGCGCCGGTGCAGGTGCGGGCGCAGGTGCAGGGGCAGGCGCGGGGCGCGGCGCCGCGTTCTGCGGCATCGGTCGCGGTGGCGCGTCGTTCCCCTGCGAGCGCTGTTGCGCGCCCTGACCGTTGCCACGCTCCTGCGGCGGCGGCCGCTGCGCGGGCGGCGGCGGCGCAGCCGGCGCCGGCTGCGGCGCGCCCGCCGCGGGCGGCCGCGCCGCCGGTGCTTCTGGTGCAGGTGCCGGAACGGGGGCGGGTCGCGGTGTGGCGTTCTGCGGCGGCTGCGCAGGCGCGCCGTCCTGCTCGCGCTGTTGGCGACCCTTGCCGTTGCCGCGCGCCTCGGGCGGACGGGCCTGCGGTTGCGGTTGCGCCTGCGGTTGCGGTTGAACCTGCGGTTGCGGTTGAGCCTGCGGTTGCGGTTGAGCCTGCGGTTGCGGCGGCGCTGCCGGCGCCGGCGCGGGCGAGGCCGCTTGCGGTGGCCGTGCAGCCGGAGTTTCCGTCGCGCGTCCCGGCGGTCCATTGTCGTTGCCCTTGCCGCGCTCCTGGCGCGCACGGTCCGCGTTTCCGCGCGGCGGTTCGCTCGCGGGAGGCGCGGCCGGCGATGGTGTCGCTGCGGCAGGCACGGCCGGCGGCGGAGGTGCGCCGCCCGGCGTCGGGGCGGGCGTGGCAGGGGCGGGTGCGCCGGCCGGACCCTTGTCCGCGGCATTCGCGCCGCGCCCGTTGCCGCCGGGCGCCTTCGCCGGCAGTGGCTTCGGGGCAGGGGCATTGACGACGCGCGCCTGCGGCGCGCCAGGCGCAGCGGCAGGCGCGGGCGCGCCGGGCCCCGCAGGACGTGCGGCGTTCGGCGGCCGGTCGATCGGCTTGCCCGGCGCCTCGCGCATCGCCGGGAGCTTCGATTCCAGCGACGCGGGCGGTGGCGGGGGCGGCGCCTTGGAGACGACGGCGCGCTGCGTGGCCGCCGCCGGCGCGGCGCGGGCCGCCGGTGCGGCGCCCGTGACGCTCTGCCGTTGCGGCGCCACCTTCGCGAGCGGCAGGACCTCCGCCTTGTTCAGCACCTGCGCGTTGACCGCGACGGTCGCGCGCTGCACCGGCTGCGACTGCGCGAAGACCGCCGGCGCGACCGCGGTGATCGCGGCGGGCCGCTGCATGTTCGCGTAACGGACGTTGCCGGGCCGGTCGCGCGTGTTGTAGACGTTGGTGACGATGGTGGTGTTGACCACGGTGTTCGTCACGTTGACGCGCGTGAAATAGTCGCGGCTCACGTTGTACGCGGGCCGGTAGACTTCGCCGGGCGCCAGCGGGAACCAGCCGATCGACGGTCCGCTGCTCGCCGAGAGCGCGAAGCCGGCGCCGCCGATGAACGCGACGAGCGCGGGCGCGTAGACGGCGCGCTGCCGCGGCGGGCCGGGGACCCACGCCCAGCTGTTGCCGACCTCGGCCCAGCGCCCGTAGTGGAACGGCGCGAAGCCCCACGGCGCGTCGTCGACCCACGTCCAGCCCCACGGGTCGATCCAGGACCAGTGGCCGTTGCGATACGGCGCCCAGTCGGCCGGCACGCTCCGCGGAATCCATACGTTCCCGTACGCGGGATCGTTGCGCCATGTGCCGTACTGGTCGAGGTCCTCGAAGCCCACGACGTCCGGCGCGACGTAGCGCGACGACACGAGGCGGCCATAGCGCTGGTCGCGGGACTGCGCCCAGCGCTCGAACGGATCGGGCGGCGACAACGCGAGGTATTCGGCATCGTTCAGCGCCGTGCCGGCGAATCGCACCGCCTGCCCGGAGCCCACGTGGTACGCGGCGCCATCGCCGTAGACGTCGCCTTCACCGGCGCGCACGAAAAGTCGCGTCGCGCTGCCGTCGGGCTCGACGTCGAACCGGTAATCGCCCGGCCGCGTCGCGACGAACGCGAAATTGGGCGTGTCGACCTCCACCTGCTCGCCGGGACCGAGATTGCGCACGCGTAGCTGCAGCGCGCCCTGCGTCAGCTGGAACTGCTGCATGCGGTCGTCGAGGTTGACGAGCACGACGTCGGTCATCGGACCGATGCGCACGGCCGTCGTCGCGAACTGGATCTCGACGCGGCCATCGGCGTCGGACCACAGGCGGTCGCCGGTGACGAGGGGCCGGTTGACGATCGCGCGCACCCAGTCGCCGTCGCCGGCCGGCGAAAAGCTCACGGCGCCTTCGGCATAGGCGAGCCGCGCCACGCGCGATGGCGGGTCCGCGAGCGCCGCGCCCGAAACTGCGAGCAGCAGCGCCGCCGCGAACGAGGCGCAGGTTGCGACGATCGAACGGGTAGACGTGACTGGGTCCATGGATTCGGCTCCGTATTGTTGTAGGCGATGCTGCCACCGGCACGACGATGCGCGTCCTACACGTTTGCGCGTTTGGCCGTGAACGGCGTGTAAGGTTTGCCGCGGCACACGGCGATCCACCGCCGTACGCCCCTGCGTTGCGTTCTCACGCCTCTGATCTTGCAACGCGCGTGCCAGCTCCGGCAGTCCGTTGTGCTTCAATATTGACATGACGGTTATCTCCCCACCTTCACGCGCGCTCGCCGTGGCGCTGGCGCTCGGCTTTGCCGCCGGCGCCGTGTCCGTGCTCACGTTTCACCAGGGCACGATCGCGCTGATGTTGGCGGCCGGTGGCCTGAACGCCAGCGTCTATTCGATGCGGCCGGTGCCGCCGCTCGGCGTGCCGCAGATCGCGTCGAACGCGTTCTGGGGCGGCGTCTGGGGTGTCGTTTTCGCCGCCATCGCGCAGCGGCCGCTGCGCGGCGCGCGCTACTGGCTCGCCGGCATCGCGCTCGGCGCGGTGGCGCTGCCGATGGTGGGCTGGTTCATCGTCGCGCCGCTGAAGGGCCAGCCGATGGCTGCCGGATGGAACGCGTCGCGGATGGGCGTCTCGATGCTGATCAACGGCATGTGGGGGCTTGGCACCGCGGTGCTCTATCGGGTGATGCGCCCGCGTCGCTGACGGCGCGTCAGGCGCGCTTCTGCGCGGCGTCGAGACGGTCGACGTTCGCGAGCTCGGGAAAGCGCCGCATCCACAGCGCGCATACCACGAGCGTGCCGAGCCCGCCGATCACCACGGCCGGCACCACACCGAACCACGCGGCCGTCACGCCCGACTCGAACTCTCCGAGCTGGTTGGACGTGCCGATGAAGAGCGCGTTGACGGCGGACACGCGGCCTCGCATCTCGTCCGGCGTCTGCAGTTGCACGAGCGACGACCGCACGACCACGCTCACCATGTCGGACGCGCCGAGAACCACCAGCGCGACGAGCGAGACCGGAAACCAGGTGGACACGCCGAACACGACCGTGGCGACGCCGAACAGCGCGACGGCGGCGAACATCTTGCGCCCGGCCCGGCCCTTCAGCGGATGGCGCGCGAGGTAGAGCGCCATCGCGAGCGCGCCGACGGCGGGGCACGAGCGCAGCAGTCCGAGGCCCCACGGTCCCGTCTGCAGGATGTCGCGCGCGTAGATCGGCAGCAGCGCGGTAGCGCCGCCCAGCAGGACCGCGAAGAGGTCGAGCGAGATCGCGCCGAGCACCGCCTGGCGGCTCCAGATGTAACGGATGCCGGCGAGCACCGAGTCGAGATCGACTTTCTCGGTGCGCGCGGGCCGCCGGGCGAGGCGGATGAGATGGACCATGAGCCCGGTCACCAGGAACAGCGCGACGCTCGTGCCATAGACCGCGGCCGGTCCCGCGACGTAGATGAAGCCGCCGAGCGCAGGTCCTGCGATCACGGCCGATTGCGTCGCGGCCGAATTGCTGGCGATCGCGCGCGGAAAGAGCTCGCGCGGAACGAGCGCGGGCAGCAGCGCCGACATCGCCGGGGTCTGGAACGCGCGCGCGACGCCGACGACGAAGATCAGCGCGAACACGAGCGGCTCGGTGATCCAGCCTTGCCAGCTTCCGATGGCGAGGCCGGCCGCGGCGCACGCCTCGAGCGCCATGCAGGCCTGCAGCACGCGCCGGCGGTCGAACCGGTCGGCCACGTGGCCGGCGGGAAGCATCAGCAGGAACGACGGGAGGAACTGCGCGAGGCCGACGAAGCCGAGGTCGAGCGCGCTGCCCGTCATCGTGTAGATCTGCCAGCCGACGCCCACCGTGAGCATCTGGTGCGCGACCATCGCGGAAACGCGCGCGAACCAGAACAGCACGAACTCGCGCTGGGCGAACAGGGAGCTCGACGGCGACGAGGCGGGCGGCAAAAGGCCTGTGGCGAAACGGGCGTTGCGGGAGCGTGGGCCGCTCGTGCGGCCCGGGCAAACGATACGAGCGTCCACCGCGACGGCCGCGGCCCGGGCGCCGTCGCGGAAAGGTCAGCGCCCCTTCGTGCTTGCGCGCGTGCGCACGGCGAGGCGCGGCGGCGGCGCCGCCGGGCGCTTCGCGCCCGGGGGCGGGCTCGCGGGCGGTGCGCCCTTGTTCGTCAGACCCTTGAACGTGCCGCTCTTTGCCTTGGCCATGTGCCGTGTCCGTGGTTCGATCGATGGGATCGCTGCGTCATCATGCAACGCGGCGCGGGGGAAGTGCAAGCGCGTCGCCGACGCCCGCGCCATGATGGGCGGCCGGTCACGGGTGCGCGTCGAGCAGCGCGAGCACGAGCGGTGCCGTCACCGCCGCCACCGCGGTGGTGGCCACGATGGCGGACGCGACGGCGCCGGTGAGGACCCCGAACTGCCGCGACATCAGGTAGACGTTCGCCCCGACCGGCAGCGCCGCGAGCATGACGACGGCGGCCGTCTCCTCGGCGGGCAATCGCAGCAGGCGCGCGAGCGCGTAGACCGCGAGCGGGTGCACGACGAGCTTCATCACCGTCATCGCCGCGCTTTCGCGCCAGCCGGCGCCCGCGCCGAAGCCGGCGAGCCCCATGCCGAGCGCGACGAGTGACAGCGGGATCGCCGCGTTGCCGAGCAGCGTCATCGTCTGGTCGACGAATCCCGGCAGCGGAAAGCCGGTGAAGCCGTAGGCGGTGCCCGCGAGAATGCTCGCGACGATCGGGTTGCGGAGCACGCCGAGCGCGGTCCGGCGAAGGCCGCTCGCCGAGAATGTGCCGAGGCGAGCCCACTCGACGGACACGGTCGCCAACGTCCACAGCAGCAGCGAGTTGAACACGAGCACCAGCGAGACCGCGGGCAGCGCGGACTCGCCGAGCGCGACCTTCGCGAGCGGCACGCCGAGCAGCACGTTGTTCGAGAAGATGCCGCCGAGCGCGAAGACCGACTGCGACGCGCCGTCCATACGGAAGAGCAGCGCCGCGACGACGCGCCCGACGGCGTACACGACGCCGCATGCGCCGAAATACGCGATCAGCAGGCGCGCATCCACGTGCGGCGCGCGCGCGAACTCGCTCATCAGGCGGAACAGCAGCACGGGAATCGCGATGGTGAACACGAACCGCGTCAGCGCGTCGCCGGCCGCCATCGGCCAGCGGCCGAAGCGCGTCAGCGCGAAGCCGATCGCCACGAGCACGAACAGCGGCGCCGTCAGGTCGACGAGGCGGAAGAACGTCTGCATCCGTCGAGGCGGCGAGGGCGCGACGGGCGCCCGCGGCGGCCCGCTAGATCCCGCGCGGGCCGATCAGGGCGAGGAACTCCTCGCGCGTGGCCTGCGACTCGCGAAACGTTCCCAGCACGGAGGAAGTCACCATCATGGAGTTCTGCTTCTCGACGCCGCGCATCATCATGCAGAGGTGCTGCGCCTCGATCATGACGCCGACGCCGGTCGCCCCGACCGTCTCCATCACCGCTTGCGAGATCTGCTCGGTGAGGCGCTCCTGCAGCTGCAGACGGCGCGCGTACATGTCCGCGAGCCGCGCGAGCTTGGACACGCCGAAGACCTTGCCGGTGGGGATGTAACCAATGTGGCAGCGGCCGAAGAACGGCAGCATGTGGTGCTCGCAGAGGCTGTACACCTCGATGTTCTTCACGATGACCATGCTGTTCGTCTGCTGCGTGAAGATCGCGCCGTTGATGAGCGCGTCCAGGTCCGCGCGCTCGCCCGACGTGAGGAAGGCGAGGGCTTCGGCCACGCGCTTTGGCGTGCGCATCAGCCCTTCGCGGTCGGGGTCCTCGCCGAGCTCGACCAGGATCTCGCGCACCAGTGCGCTCACGCGCTCGACGTTCACGGTTCCGCGCGAGGCGGGCGTATCGCTCACTTGACCGCCTTCGGAAGTCACGACGCGCCGTCGGGGCGGCGCGCGGCGAGCGTGTTGAGGGCCGCGCTGATCGCGCGGTCGAACAGCGGCACGGGCTCCTGCAGGAGCGCGACTGGCCCGGAGGCGAGCGCGTGGGCGAGCTCCTCCGGCGCGCGCACGAACGTGTGGCGGCCGCCGCGGCTCGCGAACACGTAGCGCATCCGCAGCGTGCCGGTCCAGGCGAGGCGCGCGGGAATCGTCCGCTGGTCGGAACGAAACTCGAGCCAGGTGCCGGGCACCATCTCGGAGACGAAGTCGTGCGCGGCCGTGATCACCATGCGCTTGCCGGGGGTTGCCGTCGCGGCCGTAGCCGTCGCCGCAGCGGCGTCGGTGGTGTCGCCACTGCCGGCCGCCACCGGCGCCGCGCCGTCCATCGCGCCGGCGGGCACCTTGATCGCGGCGATGTGAAGCTGATAGAGCGAATCCATGAACGCCTTCGCGCGCTCGGGAGGGACGGCGACCGCGTTGCAACCCTTACGCACCGCCATGACGAGGCTGGGGATCATCTTCGCGAGGCGCGCCTTCTGGCCGGTGCGCTCCTTCGCGGCCACGCTCCAGAGCAGGTCGTCGAGCGTGCGCAGCGCGTCGTGCGTGGCCACCGCGTGCTCGCCGTGCGCCTTCAGCAGGTGCGTGAGATAGTCGGTCCAGATCGTCTCGGAAAAGGCGCGCACGGCGCCCGGCACCGCGAGCCCCGCCAGACGGTCCCGCACCGTGCCGCGCACCTGGCCGCGCTCGCTTTCCACCTTTTCCGCGTCGGCGGCCGCGGCGATCTCGGGCTCGAGGGCGGCGGCGGTGCGTTGCCGGTCGGCGGCGACGAACTCCGCCAGCCGCGCGCGCGGCGCCTCGAACACGCCGACGTCGATCTCGAAGCTCGCGGACAACGTATCGATCAGGGACGTGGCGAGCTGCTCGAGCGCCGCCGCGTACGCGTCGTCGCCGGCCGCGCCGACCGACGCGTCGGCGAGCTCGTCCAGGAAGCGCCGCGCGGGATGCTTCGAATCGTGGAAGAACGACGGATCGAGCAGCGCGGCCTTGAGCACCGGAATCTGCAGCCGGCCCATCAGCGTGCGCATCCGCTCCGGCAGCGCGGCGTCGCGGAAGATGTAGTCGAAGAGCAGCGCGACGACGTCGGCGGTGGTGCGGTCGGCCGGGTTCTCGAGCGTCTCGCCGAGCGCGTCGCGCACGAGCGTGACGAGGTTGCGCGGCGCGCGGGCGTCCTCCTGCGCGCCGTATGCGCGCACCGCCTCGCGGACGATGTCGCGCGGGAGGTCGTGGCGCTGCAGGACCGTGAGCAGCTTCATCGACGTCGCGGCGCCGCCGAGCGCAAGCAAGGGGTCGAGGTCGGGGAACGCGTCGTCGGCCGCTTCCGCCGCGGGCGTCGACGCGGCCGCCGGGGCCGGGCCGCCCTTCGCCAGCGCGGCGAGGCTGGCGACGACCGTCGAGGCGGGCAGCGTGCCGCGCTCGAACGCCGTCTGCGCCGCGCGGTCGGCGGCCGCATCCTCCGCGTGCGCAAGCAGGCGCTTGAACACCGGCAGCAGCTCCGCGTCCTCGTCAGGACGGAACTCGCTTCGCGCCCGCAGCGCCGCGCTGATCTCCGGCAGCACGCCGTGATCGGCGAGGAAGCGGTTCTGCGCGATGTAGATCTTGTTGACGCCGGGCGTGAGATCGCTGATCAGGCGCTCCATCAGCGCGCGCCAGATCAGCGACTCGGGGTAGATCGCGCGCGACGTCACGCCGATCGCGTCGAGCACGTAGACGGGGGAGAACGGATTGTCGATCTCCGGCGAGCTCCGGTCCGGCATCAGCGCGGCGAAGCGCTGGTCGAGCGCCGCGGCCTCGTGGCGCGTCGCGCGCCGGAATTGCTGCGTGGCGTCGGTCACCGCCGCCTGCTTTGCGTGATCGAGCTCGGTGAGGAGCTTCACGCCCATGCCCTGCGCCGTCGCGTCCGGCCGGCGTCCCTTGCGCCGGTGGCCGGCGATGCGGCGCTCGTAGGCTTCGTCGATCGTGGCGCCGAAGCGCTCGAGCCACGCGCCGCGCTGCGCGCGGAACTTGCCGATCTCCGCCTCGGACATCTGCGGATTGAAGTCGAAGAGGTCGCTGCACATGTCGAGCGACGACCGCGCCATCTCGATCAGGCGGCTCCGGTATTGCAGGAAGCACTCGCGCAGCAGCGCGCGCGACTCCGCGGTGCCGAGGCGGCCCGCCGCGGCGGGATCGGCGGTGCTGGCGGTGTAGAGCGAAGTCTGGTCGGCCATGGTGTCGGAGAAAGGCGGAAGGCGCGCGTCATTGTAGTCGCATGGCTTCGCATGCGGGACCCGCGCGGCCGGCTGCAACGGCTGCGGCATGCAACTTGCGAGCGTATTCGATTTGCGGCAGGCTTCGGCCTCTAAAACCCTGAGCGCCTTGCGCAACGAGCGACGCACGACCGGTCCGTTGCCGCATGTCGTCCCCGCGGCGGCTGCCGCGCGGGATCGTCGCGGAATTCAGTCGGGTACGGGAGAGCAGGTCATGAATTGCGCTGTTTGCGGCAAGGACAATCAACCGGGCACGCGCTTCTGCGTCCACTGCGGCGCGTCGCTGGCGGCCGCCCAGCCGGCGGCGCGGCCGGCGCCGCCGCAGGCGACGGCCACGGTGCCGACGCGAGCCGTGCCTGCCGCCGCGACGGCGACCATGCCGCCGCTTGGCGTCAACGACACGGGGGGGCGCACCGCCGCGAACCCCGTGGTGCCGCCCCCCGGCACGCCTGCCTACGAGGCCGAGCCCCGCGGCGGCGGCGGCAAGATCCTGCTCGCGATCGGCATCGCTGCGCTGGTGATCGCCGGCGGCTACGTCGGTTACAAGATCTTTGGCGGCAGCGCCGACGTGAAGGATTCGTTTGCGCGCTTCGACACGACGTCGACGCCGCGCAGTGATTCGCCGGCCACCCGACCGGCCGCGCCGGCGGCCCCGGCGAAGGAGGCGGCGCCCGAGCCGTCCGCGGCGGCCACCCCGCCCGCCGAGCCCGCCAGGTCCGAGGACAAGGACAAGGAGAAGGACAAGGCGGCCAAGGCGGAGGGCGCGAAGGGCGACGGCGCCAAGGCCGACGCCGGCAAGACGCCGACTGACGCCGACAAGGCCAAGGCATCCACTGCGGGGGCCAAGGGCGAGGGCAGGGCGGCGAAGGGGGCGGCCGGCGCCGCCACGACGCCCCCCGGCACGCCGGCCGGTCCCGCCGCACCCGCGCCGGCCGCACGGCCCGCGCCGCCGCCCCCCGCGGCGCCTGCACCGGCGCCCGTCGCGCCCGTGCAGGATCGCTGGGCCCAGATGAGCGAAGAGCTCCAGCGCTGCCAGAAGGAGAACCTGTTCAACCGCATCGTCTGCGACCAGCGGGTGCGGCTGCGCTTCTGCGACGGCTATTGGGGGAAGGTTGCGCAGTGCCCCGGCAACGTCGTCAATCCCGACCGGGGTCAGTAGCGGCTCGTCGTTCGCGTAGGCGGCGCGCCGACGCCGTGATGGGTAACCGTCCGAGTGCGGCGCCGGCCGGCGCGCGCCTACAGTCTTTCCGTTGAAAACTCGCAGGGCGCGCCTCGCGTCCCGCAACGACGGAGCGACCCATGAGCAGAATCATCGCGGCCATCTTCGATGACAGCGCGACCGCCGACGGCGCGATGGAGCAGCTGCGCGCGTCCGGGTTCGCGCCCGACGCCGTCGACTCGTTCGCGCTCAACGCGCCGGGTCAGCATCACGGGCTGCCGATGGGCGGGGACAAGGACGCCGACGTCGGCGCGACCGGCGCCGGCCACGGTGCGCTGACGGGCGCCGCCGTGGGGAGTGTCGTCGGCGCCGCGGCCGGGATCGCGGCCGCCACGCTGCTGGGTCCTGTGGCAATCGCGGGCGGCCTCGCCGCAGGCGCTTACGCGGGCTCGCTCGCCGGCGCCGTGGGCACGATGGGCGACGACAAGCCCGCCGCGGCACCCACGAAGGAAGAGCGGCCGGCCGGGATCATGGTCGCGGCCGCCGTGCGCGCCGACCAGGACGAGGACGCCGCGGTCGGGCTCCTCCGGAACGCCGGCGCGCGCATGCTCGAGTGGGCGCACGGCGAGTGGCGCGATGGCCACTGGGCCGACTTCGATCCCGTCGTGCCGCCGACGCGGGTCGAGTTTCCGCCGCCGCAGCAGCGGGTGCCCGACGTCAGGGCGTGACGCCGCGCCGGTAATTCAGCCGCGGCCGACGAAGGGCATCTTCGTCGCCATCACCGTCATGAACTGCACGTTGGCGTCGAGCGGCAGGCTCGCCATGTGCACGACGGCATTGGCGACGTGGACGACGTCCATCAGCGGCTCGATCGCGATCTCGCCGTTCGCCTGAGGCACGCCGTTCGCCATCCGCGCGGCCATCTCGGTGTGCGCGTTCCCGATGTCGATCTGGCCGCAGGCGATGTCGTGCTTGCGGCCGTCGAGCGACGTCGACTTCGTGAGGCCCGTGATCGCATGCTTGGTCGACGTGTACGGCGCCGAGTTGGGGCGCGGCGCGTGGGCAGAGATCGAGCCGTTGTTGATGATGCGCCCGCCGCGAGGCTGCTGCGCCTTCATCATGCGGATCGCTTCCTGCGTGCAGAGGAACGCGCCCGTCAGGTTGATGTCGACGACGTTCTTCCACTGCTCGAAGGTGAGGTCCTCGAGCGGGATCGCGGGAGCGCCGACGCCGGCGTTGTTGAAGAGCAGGTCGAGCCGGCCGAACGTTTCCTGCACGCGCGCGAACAGCGCCCGCACCGACGCCGGATCGGCGACGTCGGTGGGGACCGCGAGGGCATTGCCGGCGAGCGGACCCGCGGCCGAGACGGCGGCGTCGAGCGGCTCGCGGCGGCGCCCGGCGAGCGCCACGCGGTAGCCGTCCTTCAGGAGGCCGAGCGCGACGGCCTTGCCGATCCCGGTGCCCGCGCCTGTGACGAGCGCGATCTTCGGTGCGCCGTTCGTGTTCTTGTCCATCGTGCGTCCCCGTAGGCTTGGCGGAGACGCATTCTAGCCGCGTGCGGCGTCCCCTAGATGCAGAAGCTCGCCCACCCATTGCGGTACCCGCGGCCGCCGCACACCGAGAAGCCCCAGTAATACGGCGCCGGCGCGTAGTACGGCGGCGTGTAATAGGGCGCGGCGTAATACGGCGCGACGTACGCGGGCCGGCCAGGATAGACGTAGGGCGCGGCGGCCCCCGGCGGACCGGCCATCGGCTGGGACGGCGGCGGCGCCTGGCCGGTGGCCTGCTGCGCCAGCTGCCATTGCCGCCAGGCGATCAGCAGCTCGGCCTCGTCGGGCGTGATCGCGCCGCGTCCGACGCGGGCCTCGGTGTCGCTGCGGTAGAGGCCGAGGGCCTGGCTGACCTGCTCCGCCTGCTCGGTGGTCATCGGCGGCAGCGGAGGCGGCGTCGATTGCGCGGCCGCGATGCTGGCGCCCGCACCGGCGACCGCGACGGCCGCCACCGTGGCGAGACGGCGCAGGGTAAGGGGGACGGCGGATGGCATGACGGGGCTCCCGAAGGCGTGCACAGGAATTCGACCGCCCGGAGGCCGGCCGGTTCTGCGCCGAGCCTGGTGGCCATGTTCGCGCGGGCCGGGGGCGCCGTCCGGCGGGGCACGTGTCTTCCTGCTTGACGGGAGCCGTGGCCCGCGGCATACAATGGCCCTAATGCCAATGTCATATCACCCCGGCCGTCGCGCCGGGCGCGTCGAGGGAGCCAGAATGAAGTGCCTGATCTGCGGCGGCAAGACGCTGACCGGAGCCAAGCTGTGCCATCCGTGCCGCGCCGCGCTGCGCCGTGCCCGCGACGACACCATCTCGGAGCTTCTGCCGCTCCCGCGCCGCCGCGAGGCGATGGCCTATGCGTCGGCCACCAGCGTGGCTGGCGCCCTGCCGCTGGATTCGGCGACGATCGTGCTGGCGCCGCCGCGGCGCCGGCGCCGTCCTGTGCCGCCGTTGCGCCGGCTCACGCCGCGCCACTTCCGCATGGCCGCCCTGGCGTCGTTCGTCGTCGCCGCGGGCTTGCTGGCGTTCGTCGGCGTCCACGAAATGCAGCGGGAGCGCGACACCGCCGGCGCCGTCCCGGCCGCCGCCGCGCCGCCGGTCGGCGAGTCCCACGCCGTCGTCCCCCGCGTGTCGCCGTCGACGCTGCTCGGCACGGCGCGCGACGAGAATGCGCCGGCGCCCGACGTGCCGCTGATGGAAACGCCGGAGTCGCCCCCGGTTGCGGCCGCCGCGGCGGCCCCGGCGCGCGCTGCCGACAAGCCGGCGAGATCCCGGTCCGCGACGGCGCGCACGCCGCTGCCCGTCGAGGCGCCGCCCGCCGTGGTTCCCGAGCCCCCGCCGGTCGTCATTCGCATGGCGCCGCCGCCGGCGCCGGCGCCGCGCGCCGCCACGGTCGATCGCAGCCAGTTCCTCGCCACCGCCCTCGCGCGCTGCGGCGGCGATTTCCTCGCGCGGACCGTCTGCGAGCATCGGGCGCGCGCACAGCATTGCGACGGGCAGTGGGGCCAGCTTCCGCTCTGCCCGGCCGGCGTCGCCAACGACCACGGCCAGTAGGACCGCGACCGCGGGCGCGCAGCGTCAGGACGCGCCGCGCAGCGCCGCGTAGCCTGCGATCGCCGCGCACGCGGTGACCGCCATCCCCCACACGATGTCGGCGGCCGTCATCGGCACCGTCCAGCCCTTCAGCGTGGCGAGGTTGCTGAGGTCGTAGGTCGCATAGCAGACGAGGCCGAACAGCGCGCCCTGCACGAGCGCTCGCGTCCACGTCCCCGCGTCGTGGGCCGGCACGACGACGAAGCCAAGCGTGCCGGCGGCGTACATCGCGTAGAAAAGACCCGCCGCGGCCCACCTCGGTCGGTCGAGCAGCAGCGCGCCGATCTGGCCGCGATAGAAATCCTTCGCCACGAAGCCCAGCCACGCGAAGTCGAGGACGCAGATCGTGACCAGCGTCGCGAGATAGGCGAGTCCCCAGCGCATCATTCGTCGCTCCTGCGGTCCCGGTGGTCCGCCACGGGCGCCATTGTGGGGCCGGCGGCGCGCCGCACCGGTTGGACACGTTGCGTCCCCGCACTTTCGCAGCGGTCCGTGGTCTGCCTTTCGTCCGGAAGTGTTTCGCCGCGGTTGTTCGCGCCGCGGCGACTCGGGCATCATGCGAACGCTCTCAAGCCCTGAAGGAACGCAACCGATGACATTCGAGCTCAAGCAGCTTTGCACCGTCGTGGCGCTTTGCGTGGCGGCAACGGCGACCGCGGCGCTGGCCGCCGACACCACCACCGACGCCGCCGCCAAATCCACCCGCAAGGCAGCGCGGTCGGCCGCGAACGCCACCAACGCCAGCAACCAGCCCGCCGCGGCGCCCAAGGCCGCCGAAGTCGATCCGCAATCGCAGCGAGCGGGCGGCGTGAAGCGCGGGCGCTATCTCACCATCGTCGGCGGCTGCAACGATTGCCACACGGCCGGCTACGCGCCGTCCGCCGGTCAGGTGCCGGAAGCGCAGTGGCTGCTCGGCGACGGCACCGTCGGATTCCGCGGCCCGTGGGGAACGACCTATGCGCCCAACCTGCGCCGCGTGGTCGCGAAGATGAACGAGGACGAGTGGGTGAAGTACGCGAAGGACCTGAAGACGCGCCCGCCGATGCCGTGGTTCACGCTGAAGCAGTGGGTCGAAGTCGACTTGCGGGCGCTGTACCGGTACATCAGGCAGCTCGGCCCCGCCGGCGATGCGACCACCGCCTTCGTCCCGCCGGACGCCACGCCCAAGGGCATGGTCATCCAGTGGCCCGCGCCGCCCAAGTGAGGGATCAGCCCGCTTCCGGCACGTTCCGGAACCCGGCGCACGCTTTCTTGCGGCCGAGCACGTAGGGCAGCGAGCGCCACGTGAGCTTCGCGTGGCGCGCGAGCCGCTCGTGCCACGGCCGCACGCCCGCCGCGGGCGCCACTCGCGACGCCGCGCTGCACGCCGCGAGATCGACGTAGTAGGCGTCGGTATTGCCGAGGCCCTCGAGGTCGAGCGCGATCGGCGCTGCCGCCGCCTGCAGCGGGGCCTCGAGCATGTCGTACACCGGCTGGGTCATCAGCAGGTACTCGGACAGCGGCACGTCGTTCTTCAGCATCCGGTGCACGACGATCACGTCGACGCCGGCGAGCTCGGTCAGGTGCTTCACCTGCTGCACCGCGACGTCGCCGACATGGCCGACGAGCTTGATCTTGAGCTCGCCCGATTGCCGGCATCCGTCGCACGGGCACAGCGTGTTCGCGCGGAGATCCGCGACCCGGGCATGGAACGCCTCGAAGATCGCCGCCGCGCGCGCGGTCACGAGCGCCGGCGCGAACGTGCCGTCGGCCCCGCCGGGAACGTAGAAGAAGGCCGCGTCGCCTTCGAGCTTTGCGAGCTTCAATGCCGGCGCCGCCGCGTCGATCACCGCTTCCAGCAGCTGGGCGACGACATCCTGCGCATGGATCAGGCTCATGAAGTGCATCTTCATGAAGCGCGTGTAGCCGGCGATGTCGGCGATCAGCAGCAGCGTGGGCCGGACGGCCATGGCGTGCGCGCAGGAATTTTCGGGGCAGTTGAAGAATGACGGGAGCGGGCTACACTCCGGGCTTGCAACGCCGCTTTGCGAGGTGTCCGATGACCGCTCTCCGATTGCCCTCGATTCTGCCATTCTGCACCGCGCTGGCGATGGCGGCCCTGGCCGCCGCGCCGGCCGGCGCCGAGACCGCCTATTTCGACGTCACGCCGGGCGCCGGCCCGCACGATGTCGCCGCCGCCCCCGGTGCGGGCGCGCCCGTCTATTACACCGCCCAGCGAAGCGGCAAGCTCGGGATCCTCGATCCGAAGACGACGAAGGTCACCGAAGTGCCGCTTGGCCGCGGCTCCGCGCCGCATGGCGTCGTCGTGGGACCGGACGGCGCGCCGTGGATCACGGACGGCGGTCAGAACGCGATCGTCCGCGTCGATCCCGTCACGCACGCGGTCAAGCGCTTCCCGCTGCCGAAGGAGACCGCGTACGCGAACCTCAACACGCTCACGTTCGATCGGAAGGGGCGCGTGTGGTTCACGGGGCAGAGCGGCTACTACGGCCGCGTCGATCCCGCGACCGGCGACGTCAAGGTTTGGGACGCGCCGCGCGGCCGCGGCGCCTACGGCATCACCACCACGCCGGGCGGCGACGTCTGGTACGCGTCGCTTGCGGGCAACCATATCGCGCGCATCGACGTCGAGACGGGCGTGGCCACCGTCGTCGAGCCGCCTACGAAGGACCAGGGCGCACGCCGCATCTGGTCCGACTCGAAGGGCCGGTTATGGGTGAGCTACTGGAACACCGGACAGGTCGGCATGTACGACCCCGCAGCAAAGGCGTGGAAGGAATGGAAGCTGCCCGGCACCGCGCACGTCTATTCGGTGTGGGTGGACGACCGCGACAAGGTGTGGCTCACCGAGTGGACGACGAACGCGATCGTGCGGTTCGATCCGGTGACCGAGAAGTTCGACAGCTTCCCGTCGACGAAGGACCAGGCGAACGTGCGGCAGATGCTGGGCCGCTCGGGCGAGGCGTGGGGCGCGGAGTCGGGCACCGACCGCCTCGTGATGGTGCCCGCGAACTGAGCGCGCACCGGCGGGTCACGCGCGCGTGGGCGCGAGCCGGGTGAAGCGCACCGGCGCGTGGCTCACGGCGACCTCGCCGCGCGCGACGCGCGCGACCGTGTAGGTCGACGCGTCGAGCGCCCCCGGCTGCGGATGGTCCTCGCGAAAATGCGCGCCGCGCGAGTCCTCGCGCGCGAGCGCGGCGCTCGCGATCACGCGCGACACGGCGATCAGGCTCGCGAGGTTCTGCCAATCCTGCCACGCGAGGTTGTACGCGCGGTCGCCGTCCGCGACGCCGGTCGCCGCGAGTGCCCGCTCGAGCTCCGCGAGCGTCGCGAGCGCGCGCCGGAGGCCCTCGGCGGTGCGCAGGATGCCGACGTCGTCCCACATGCACGCGGCGAGCCGCTCGCGCAGGGCGTCGAGGTCGCCCGGCGGCTGCGCGAACGGCGCCTCGTGCGCGGCGATCGCGGCGGTGACGGCGGCGTCGTCGGGCACCGGCAGCGCCGGACGCTCGCGCAGCCAGGCGGCGATCGTGTCGCCGGCGATTCCCCCGAACACCGTGGAATTGGCGACGCCGTTGCCGCCGAGGCGGTTCGCGCCATGGACGCCGCCCGTGTCCTCGCCCGCGGCGAAGAGGCCCGGCAATGCGGTGCGGCCGTCCGGCGCGAACAGCACGCCGCCCATCATGTAGTGCGCGGTGGGGACGACCTCGACGAGGCCGCCGGCGAGATCGAAGCCGCAATCGGCGCAGCGCTCCACCATGCCCTTGAACTGGCGCCGAACTTCGGCGGGGCCGAGGTGATGCATCTGCAGGTAGACCCCGCCTGCGGGCGTCCCGCGGCCGGCGCGGATCTCGGCGGCGATCGCGCGCGACACGATGTCGCGGGTCGCCCGCTCCGCGCGCGGGTCGTAGCGCGCCATGAAGCGCTCGCGCGCGCCGTTCAGCAGGTAGCCGCCCGCGCCGCGCAGCCCTTCCTCCAGCACCGTGCCCGTCATTCGCGTGCCGGGGCCGGCGAGAAGACCCGTCGGATGGAACTGCACCATCTCCATGTCGCGGACGGCAAGGCCCGCGCGGAGCGCCATCGCGAGCCCGTCGCAGCTCTTGTCCCCCGACGGCGTGTGATAGCGGTACATCGTCGGGCCGCCCCCGGTGGCGAGCAGCACGGCGCGCGCGCGCACCAGCACGAACTCCCCGCTTCGCAGGTCGACGAGCAGCGCGCCGGCGATCGCGTCGCCGGCGTCGCTGCGGACGAGATCGATCGCGCGATGCTCCTCGAGCCGCCCGATGTCGCGCGCCCACACCTGCTCGGCCAGGCGATTCATGATCTCGATCCCGGTGAGATCGCCCTTGTGGACGGTGCGGTCGAACGTCTGGCCGGCGAACGCCTTCTGGTGCAGCGTGCCGTCGGGGTTGCGGTCGAAGAAGCAGCCGAGCTCGTTCTCGAGCTCGCGCACGCGGACGACGGCGCCGTTGACGAGCGTCCACGCGAGGTCCTGGTCGGCGAGCCACGCGCTGCCTTCGATGGTGTCGCGAAAGTGGCGCTCGACGGAATCACCCGCCGCGAGCGCGACGTTGTAGCCGCCCTGGACCATACGCGTGCAGCCGCATTTGCCGAGGAGCCCCTTGACCGCGACGGTGATCGCGAGCGACGGGTCGGCGGCCTGCGCATGCAGCGCGGCGAAGAGGCCCGCGCCGCCGGCGCCCAGGATCAGCACGTCCGTCGCGACCGTCTTCATCGCCGGGTCCCCGCGCGACGGCGGGTCAACGAGGAGCGCCGACGCCGAGCCGCTTCAGCACGTCGTCGCGCCGGCCCGCCGCCGCCTCGCGCACGCCGTCGTAGAGGCTGCCGCCGTGGCTGTCCATCGCCACGAGCAGCGGACCGAAGTCGCGCACGCGAAATTTCCACAGCGACTCCGGGTCGAGGTCGTCGAGGTCGACGTCCTCGATCGCCTCGATCCACGTCGTCTCGAGCGCGGCGGTGCCGCCGATGACCGCGAGGTACGCGCCGCCGAGCTCGCGGAACGCGGCGAGCGACGCGTCGCGGAGGCCGCCCTTGCCGATGACCAGGCGCACGCCGCATTGCGCCATCAAGGGGCGCGTGAACCGCTCCATCCGGTCGGAGGTGGTCGTGCCCACGCAGATGGGCGCGTAGCCGGCCGGAAACTCGGCGGACGGCTCGACGCGCTTCACGTTGGGCGCCGTGTGCAGCACGGCGTGGCCGGCGAGGTCGAAGCGCGTGCGCCGGCCGCGGTCGAACAGATGGATCTGCGTCGCGTCGCGGATGCCGAACAGCGTCCCCTGCAGCGTCACCGTGTCGTCGATGCAAAGCGCGCGCACCTGCGCTTCGGTGACGGGCGGACGCAGGTCGTGATGGGCCATGTCAGAAGCCCCACGCGACGCCGGCCGGCGTGAGCGTCGCCCGCGCGCGGCGCGCCGAATGGCACTGCATGTTGACGGCGACCGGGTTCATGGTGATGTGCGTGGCGGCGAGCTCCACGTGCACGGCGAACGCCGTCGCGTCGCCGCCGAGGCCCTGCGGGCCGACGCCGAGCGCGTTGACGGCCGGCGAGAGCTCGGCTTCGAGCCGGGCGCCGTCCGGATCGGCGCAGGCGGTGCCGAGCGCGCGCGTGGCCGCGCGCTTCGCGAGCGCCACGCAGAGATCCGACGTGCCGCCGATGCCCACGCCGACGATCGTCGGCGGACAGGTCTTGCCGCCGGCCGCCAGCACGCAGTCGACGACGAACGTGCGGATGGCGTCGACGCCTTCGGCCGGGATCGCCATCCGCAGGAACGAGTTGTTCTCCGAGCCGCTGCCCTTCGGCACCATCACGATCTCGAGCACGTCGGCGTCCGCCACGAAGTCGATGTGGATCACCGGCACCTCGATCCCGCACGACGTCTGCTCGTTGCGGCGCGTCAGCGGATGGACGATCGACGAGCGCAGCGGATATTCGCGCGTCGCGCGCTCGCAGCCCGCACGGATCGCGGCCTTCAGTCCGTGGCCGTCGACCGTCACGTTGCGGCCGATCGCGACGTTGTAGATCGGCACGCCGGTATCCTGGCAGAGGAGGTTGTCGGTGCGCTCGGCGACCGCGATGTTCTCCACCATCGTGGCCAGCACGCGCTTCGCCGTCGGCGCCGTTTCGCTCGCCGCGAGCCGCGTGAAGCCCGCCTTCACGTCGGGCGGCAGCACCTTGAGCGCGCGGATGTAGAGCGCGCGCGCGACGTCCTCGACGACGGCGAGATCGACGGTCAGCGCCATAGCGCCAGCGCGTAGACGAGACCCGCGAGCGCGCCGAGGCCGGCGGTGCCGGCGATCCAGTCCTTGCGCAACCCCCGCCACGGACGGAATTCGATCAGCAGCAGGCGCACGCCGCCCGCGAGGTGCAGCGCGAGCAGCACGACGAGCCCCCATTCGGCAGCCTTCACCAGCGGCGCGTCGGCGAAGCGCAGGAAGCCGTCGAGCGCCGCCTCGCCGCGCAGCGCCGTCGCGAGCGCCGCGAAATGCAGCGGGAGGAACACCGCCAGGGCGACGCCCGACACGCGGTGGACCAGGAACGCCCACCACGCGGGATGCGCGTGCGCGCGCCACGCCGCGCCCGTCGTCACGGCGCCACCACCGCGTAGACGGCGCGGCCACCCGCGACGAGCACGAGCGCCGCCGCGGCGATCCACACGGCATCCGCGGCGTGGCCGCGCCAACGCAGCCACTCGGCGGCGACGTTGCGGAGGCCGATCGGCGCGTGAATCGCGCAGGCGACGACGAAGACGCCGTAGAAGACGGCGAAGGGCGCGCTGCCGCGCGTGCGTGCGAGCAGCGCCGCGGCGGTCAGTCCGGCATGCGTCGCGGCGACGATGAGGACGAGATGCGCGGCGACGCACAGCGCGAGCACCATCGCGCTCAGCCGTTGCGCGTACCACAGCCGCGCGTCCGCCGCGGGCGTCGTCATGGCGCGCGACGCAGCGCCGCTCGCGCGGCCCGGCGCTTGAGGCCGGCGATGCCGGCGGTCGGGGCGATGTGCTTGGGACAGCGCTCCGTGCACGAGCCCTGCGTGTGGCAGGCGTGGCAGCCGGCGTCCCCCGCGACGGCGGCGAGGCGGGCGTCCTGGGCCACGTCGCGGACGTCGTTGGCGAGCGTCCACGCGCGGTTGAGGGCGGCCGGGCCGAGAAAAGCCGGGCGCCACGTCACGACGTCGCACGCGGCATAGCAGACGCCGCAGCCGATGCATTCGATGCCGGCGTCGGCTGCGCGGCGCGCCGGAGACGCGGGCGGCACGACGGCGACGGGCGCCGTGCGGTCGGTGGCGCCCTCGAAGCGGCCGCGCGCCCGCGCCCACTTGTCGAAGAACGCCGTCATGTCGGTGACGAGGTCGCGGATGACCGGAAGGTTGGCGAGCGGCGCAAGCTCGAGCGTGCCGCCGCGGACCTCGTGCTCGACGTGGGTCCGGCACGTCCACCGCGGCACGCCGTTGACGGACATCGCGCACGACCCGCACATGCCGACGCGGCACGCGAAGCGGTAGGCGAGGGAGGCGTCGAGGTGACGCTGGATGTGCGTGACGACGTCGAGCACGGTCTGGCTCGCGCGGCGCGGCACGGGATAGTGCACGAAGCGCCCGTGCGCGTTGCCGCGCCAGACGCGCACGTCGATCGTCGCGGTCATCGGGCGATTACATCACACCGCGCCCCGGCCCGCCTTCCGGCGGCGTCAGGACGCGGGGCGGGGCGCAGGGGCGGCGCTGGGCGCGCGCGCCGGTGCGCCGGCGCCCGAGCTCGGCGGGACGTAGCCGCCGGGCGTCTTGCCGCGCATCTGGATGCCGCCGACGATCTCGTCGACGGACAGCGAGGCCGAGCCCGCCGCGCCGGTGAAATACTCGACGCCGAGGCAGCGGTCGACGTCCATCGCGATCAATTGCTGCCCCCGCTTGCGCATCGCCTCGCGCTCGGCGTTGCCTTTTTCGCTCAGATCGATCGGGGGAATCGTGCCGCGGTAGATCACGGCGTCGTTGCGGTCGATGACCTGGTAGCAGTTGATGGCCGCCGCGGGAACGGCGGCCCCTGCGAGGGCGATGCCGGCGAGCAGCGAGGCGAGGAGGGTTTTGCGCATGGCGGTCGTCCTTTCGGGCGTTGACCCCTCATCCTAGTGGGGCCCCGCCGCCGGCGCAACGCGCCGCGACGGGCGGCGGTCACCACGGGCTTCGTGGGGGCCGCCGCCGCGGGACGTCACTGGGGCGGCGGGCCGCCGTCCGGCACCACCCGCAGCCAACCCTTGGTGCAGGTCGTCACGGCCGGGTAGTACCCGACGTCCGGGCAATAGTACTGAACGCGCGGCGCGGGTGCCGGCAGGGGCGCGGCATCGCCTTGCACAGGCGCTGCGCCCTGGTAGGGCTGGCCGGCGTCCGCCGGCGAATCGACATACCAGGCGTTGCCGGTGGAATAGACGGGGTAAGACGCAGGATAGGTGTAGTTGACGCCATAATACGGGTAGTAATAGGGCCAGCCGCCCCAATAGAGGAACGGCACGGTCAGCGCCGCGCCGTAGTACGCGCCCCGCCAGCCGTAATAGCCCCCGTACCACCCGCCGCGGTAGCCGTAGTAACCGCCGCGATATCCGCCGCCGTGGTACCCGCCGCCGTGATAGCCGTTGCCGCCGCCCCCGTGGTGACCGCCGCCTCCGCCGCCCCCGCCGCCGTGGTAGGCGCCACCGCCACCCCCGTGGCCGCCCCCACCGTGGCCG
>Ga0207691_10000374_pt1 | contig 45009 bp, 45 predicted proteins | sample KBSM13metaG_FD_184327 | JGI IMG/M metagenome (GOLD analysis project Ga0207691, IMG submission 184327) | Miscanthus rhizosphere microbial communities from Kellogg Biological Station, Michigan, USA - KBS M1-3 metaG (SPAdes) (version 2) | ecosystem: Host-associated > Plants > Roots > Rhizosphere >...
GAGATCACCGAGGCGCGCTCGAAGTCCACCTCGAGCTCCATCAGCTCCCGGCAGCAGTGCAGGAAGTTGCGGCAGTAGGCGGTGGTGTGAAAGCCGATGATGTCGTTCGCGAGCAGCCCCCGGTAGATCTCCTCGCGCCAGCGCGCGGGGACGGTGCGCCAGCTGTCCGGCTGGGACCAGGGGATGTGGACGAAGTGATGCAGGAGCGCGTCGGGCCGCTCCTCGCGGATCATCCCCGGCGCGGTGTAGAGGTGGTAGTCGTGCAGCATCACCAGCGGATCTCCCTGCCCCTCGATCTCGGCGAGCACGGCGCGGGCGATGTCCTGGTTGACGGTCTGGTAGCCGTGGTCCCAGGCGTCGATCTCCTGCTGGCGGACGTCTGGCGCGTTGGAGATGTCCCAGAGGTAGTGCTGGATGAACCAGAGGATCGGGTTGGCGATCACGTTGTAGAAGCGGTCGTAGGCGTCGGGGTCGCTGCCGACCAGCCGCACCCGGTAGTCGATCCCGTCCAGCTCCTGCTCGATCGGCCCCCCCGCCTCGTTGGAGGCGGCGACGTCCTCGTCGGTCATCGCCGAGGCGATCCAGAGCGCGTCGCGGTGGGAGACCAGGCCGGAGAGCGCCGTGACCAGGCCGCCGCCGCCGCGGCGGACCGTCCGCTCGCCGTTCTCGTCACGGTCGAACTGGAGCGGGCCGCGGTTCGAGACGATGATCAGCGGCGATGAGCCCACGCCGCAGAGACTAAGGGGTGCCGAGCATCGGTTCCGGAGCCCCGGCCGGCGTCACTCGCCGAGGTCGCCGAAGAGCGCCAGCCAGTCGCGCAGCAGCCGTGGGGTGAGGAACCGGCGCCGGGCGTGCTCCTTGCCCTCGCGGCCGAGCTGCTTGCCGAGGCCGGGGTCGCGGAGGATCTCGAGGCAGCGCTGCGCGCACTCGGAGGGGGAGTTGACGAGGAAGCCGCTGACCGCGTCCTCGATCTGCAGCGGAATGCCGCCGACGTTGCCGGCGACGGTCGGCCGCCCCTTCCAGAGCGCCTCGGTGACGGTGAGGCCGAAGCCCTCGCGGATCGACTTCTGCAGGCAGACGTCCGACTGCGATTGGAAGGCGTTGACCTCGATCGCGCCGACGTTGTTGAGGTTGCTGAGGATTTTGATGTCCTCGTCGCCGTCGGCGTATTCGAAGGTCTTCTGGAAGTACTCCAGACCCTCGGGGTCGTCGGTCGCCATCGATCCGACCATCGCCAGCTGCGCCTCGGGCACCTGCTGGGTCACCTCGCGGTAGGCGTCGATGACGCCGATCGGGTCCTTCCAGGGGTCGAAGCGCGAGACCTGGGTGATCAACGGCCGGTCGACGTCGATCCCGAACTGGCGGCAGACGAAGGCGGCATCCTCGGGCGAGAAGGCCATGTTCTTCGGCGAGAGCGGGTCGATCGCGGGCGGGATGATGTTGACCGCCTCGCGGTGACGCCCCATCTCGTTCGGCACGTACTGCTCCATGTGCCAGACGCTCGCGTCGTACTCTTCGATCATCGGCAGCAGCCGCTCGATCGGGGCCGGGTTCGGCGTCGAGAGATCAATGTGGCAGCGCCAGATCCACTTCCCGCCCTTCGCCCTGGCGCCCCGGCGCAGGCCGATCGGCTGCGGGTCGTGGACGACGACGACGTCCCACTCGCCCTGCAGCCCCTCCGCGTTCATCGCGTTGATCTCGTCGAAGATCGCCCACTGCTCGTCGCTCAGCGTCTCCTCAGCGCCCTGCAGCGAGTTGTGCAGGAGCTTGGTCGCGTTGAAGAACTCTTCCTTGCCGAAGATCACGTGCCAGTGAGCGTCGAGGCCGACGTCCCGCATCAGCGGCACCAGCGTGTAGAGAATCTCCGAGACGCCCCCGCCGAAGGCGGTGGCGCTGACGTGGAGCACCCGCTTCCCCTTCAGCGGATCCGCGAGCGCGCGAATCTGCTCCGTCAGCTCTTTGCCGACGATGTGGGTGTAGTCGGCGAGGGTCTTGTGGCCGAGGGCGACTTCCTGAAGCAAGGCCGAAGTTCTACACCGATAGGCGGCGACGTGGCGTCCAGCCGCCGCGACGGTGGCCGCGCGCTCAGCCCGAGCCGGTGCTGTCGGGGCGCTTGCCGAGGGTGAGGTCGACCTGTTGGCGCTTGCCGTCGCGGAGGATGGTCAGCGTCACCATTTCGCCGGGCCGGTGCGAGGCAATCGCTTCGGCGAGGTCGTCGGGGCGGACGATGTCCTTGCCTTCCACTCGCAGGATCACATCGCCGCCGGTCCGGTACTGGGCAGCCTGGAAGCGCAGTTTCTCGCTGCCGCCCTCGATCCCGGCCTTCTCGGCAGGCCCGTCCGGGACGACGTCGGCGACGAGGCTGCCGAAGGTCGTGTCGAGGCCGAGCTTGCGCGCCAGTTGCGGGTAGAGGGGTTGCCCGGAGACGCCGATGTAGGCGTATTCGACTTCGCCGTCCTCGCGCAGCTGGGCGACCGAGTGCTTGATCGCCGAGACCGGGACCGCGAACCCGACCCCGTCGTTGGCGCCGGAGTTGGTCTCGATCTGCTGGTTGATCCCGATCACGCGAGCGCCGGCGTCGAGCAGCGGCCCGCCGGAGTTGCCGGGGTTGATCGAAGCGTCGGTCTGGATCGCACCCGATATTTCGAACTGGGTGAGGGATTTGACCGAGCGGTCGGCGGCCGAGACGACGCCGACCGAGAGCGACTGCTGCTCGCCGAAGGGACTGCCGATCGCGGCGACGGGCTGCCCGACCCGCAGGTCGCGGTCGTCGCCCAGCTCCAGCGGGTGCAGCTCGAACCCGTCCGGCTCGATCCGCAGCAGGGCGACGTCGACGAAGGGGTCGAAGCCGACGACCTCGGCGGGGACGACGTTGCGGTCCGGGAACTCGATGTACACCTGCTTCGCCGCCTCGCGGTCACCCGTCGATTCGTCGGTGACGACGTGCGCGTTGGTGATGATCTCGCCTTTGTCGTCGAGGACGAAGCCGGACCCTTCGGCCGCGCCGGAGTCGAAGACCGAGCGGATCGTCACCACGCCGGGCGAGGCCTCTTCGTAGACGCGGGTGGCGTCGAAACCGGGGCTGGAGGCGGCGATGATGACTTCCGGCTCCGGCATCTGCGCCGTCCGCGCGGAAGATCCCGGGTCGCCGCTCCCGGTGCGGCTTTCGTCCGCCGATCCGCAGCCGGCGAGGAGCCCGCCGGACAGCAGGGCGAGAAGGATCGCCGCAAGCCTCATGGGGCGGCCCTGACCGGGAAGCGAGGGGGCCGCGCCGCGCTCGGCCCGCGGTCTCCCGGGGGCAGGCCAAAGGTGAAGGCGGTGAAGCGGCGGCTGGAGCTGATCGTGATCTCACCCTTCATCCGTTGGGCGAGCTCGGTGGCGATCGCCAGCCCGAGGCCGGACCCGCCCGCCTTGTCGGCCGTGTAGAAGCGCTCGAAGATCCGCTTCTGGGTGCGTTGGGGGATCCCCGACCCGGCGTCGGAGACGGTCAGCTCGGCACGGCCGTTGGCGGAGTTGGTGGTCACGGTGACGTCGGTTCCCTCGGGAGTGTGGGTGAGGGCGTTATCGAGCAGGATACGGATGATCTGCCGCACCCGATCCGGGTCGCCGAGGGCGATCGCCGTCTGCCTCGGCGTCCGCAGCTGCAGGCGCGAGCCGCGCAGTTCCGCCCGCGCTCCGAACTCCCGCGTCACCTCGCGCGCCAGCGCGGTGAGGTCGACGGTGCGGGCGCGGATCACCACAGCCCCCGCGTCGAGCTGGGAGAGGTCGAGGAGGTCGGTGGTCAGCTTCGTCAGGCGCTCGATCTGCTGCCGCATCGTCCGCACGAACTCCGCCCGCTCCTCCGCGCTCGGATCCTCCTCTTCGAGCAGCTCGACGAAGCCGCCGAGGCTGAAGATCGGCGTCCGCAGCTCGTGCGAGGCGTTGGCGATGAACTGCTTGCGGGCGCTGTCGAGCTCGGCCAGGCGCCGCTGCATTTCGTTGAAGGTGCGGGCGACTGGCCTGAGTGGCCCGACCGAGGCAACCGGGATCTTCGTTTCGAAGTTGCCGTCGGCGACTTTGCGCGCGGCCTCCTCGAGCCGCCTGAGGTTGCTGGCGTAGGTCCGGATAAAGCTTCGGGCAATCAGAATCTCGAGCAGGCCGACGATCGCCCCGCCGATCAAGATCTGGGCCTTGACCGAGCCGTCGTGGATGGCGGCCATCCCGATCGCGACCGTGTAGAGGTAGATGACCAGGGCGGTAAAGGCCGCGATCACGTGCCAGGTGATCGCGATCCGAACGCCGCCGAAGGGGCGCCTGAGGCGTCGCATCGAGGCTACTCCCGGAACCTGTAGCCGACCCCGCGCACGGTGAACAGGTACTCGGGCTCTTTCGGGTCCCGCTCGAGCTTCTCGCGCAGGTGCCGGATGTGAACGTCGACGGTGCGGGGGTCGCGGTACTCGGAGTCGCCCCAGACGTGCTCGAGCAGGGTCTCACGGGTGAGGACGCGGCCGGGGGAGCGTGCCAGGGCGCCGAGGATCTCGAACTCGACGTAGGTGACCTTGATCTCCTCGTCGGCCAGGGTGACCATGCGGCGGTCGAAGTCGATCGTCAGATCGCCGCACTCGATCGCGCCACCGCCGTTCGTCTTGCCGCCCATGCGCGAGCGCCGCAGCGCCGCTTTCACCCGGCTGCGGAACTCCCGCATCGAGAAGGGCTTGGTGATGTAGTCGTCGGCGCCGACCTCGAGCCCGGCGACTTTGTCGGTCTCGCTCCCTTTCGCGGTCAGCATGATTATCGGCACCTGGCTGCGGGAGCGCAGCTGGCGGCAGACTTCGACGCCGCCCAGCTGGGGCAGCATCAGGTCGAGGATGACGAGGTCAAAGCGCCCTTCCTCGAAGCGGCGCAGGGCCTCGGTACCGTCCAAGGCGGAGGTGACGTGGTAGCCGTCCTTGCGCAGCGGGTAGCTCAGCAGCGTCTGGATCGACTGCTCGTCGTCGACGAGGAGGATGCGGGCTGATCCGTTCGGCACAACCCCAAAGGGTAATAACCACCCTGTTTGGACGCATGTGCGAGTACTAAGAACTAAGGATCCGGACATGGAGGCCGATAATGACCGCGAAGGCCATGGAGCCCCAGGAACTGAAATCTCTGGTTGAGACCGGCGCCTACAAGCCGGATCCCGCGCAGGTCGCGATGGCGATGCTGTCCCGTCGCGGCGTTCGCGAACTGCTGACCGGGATCCACGCTACGGCTCCGCAAGGTGGTCAAACCCCTCAGCCTCCAGTCGTCCGCCCCCGGGCAGCCTGATCTCGATCCCCGCACCGGCAACGACCTTGCCGATCGGGGTGAGGGTCGTCTCCGCGGCTTCACCCATCCGCAGCGACGCCTCGGCGAGCGCCTCCGCCGGCAGGGTCGCCAGCAGCTCGTAGTCTTCGCCGCCGGCGACGGCGAGTCGCAGGGGGTCGCGCCCGGCGGCCGCCGCGACCTCGGCGAGACCTTTGGCCAGCGGCAGCGAGCCGGCGTCGACCTCGAGGGCGGCGCCACTGTCGTGGGCGACGTGTCCGCCGTCGCCGGCGAGGCCGTCGCTGAGGTCGATCATCGCCCGCGCGCCCGCGCGCGCCAAGGCGCCGCCGGAGCGCAGGCGCGGGGAGGGATCGAGCTGGCGGTCGCGGAGCAGCGAGGCGGTGGCCGCGGGCACGGCGCCGGCGAGGCTCGGGTCGTCGAGGAGGAGGCGGCCGGCGGCGGCCCCGCCGACCTCGCCGGTGAGGACGATGAGGTCTCCGGGCTCGGCGCCGCCCCGGCTGACGAAGTCCGCCGCCGCCGGCGCGTGGCCGACCACCGTCACCGCCAGGGTGAGGGCCGGGGCCCGCGTCAGGTCACCGCCGGCGATGGTGGTGCCGGTGGCCTTCGCCAGCCCGAGCATCCCGTCGAGGAGGGCGTGGAAGCCGTCCTCGCCGAGGTCGTCCGGGGCGCCGAGGACGACGTATGCCTCGCCCGCCTCGGCGCCCATCGCGGCGAGGTCGGAGAGGGCGGTGGCCAGGGCCTTGCGGCCGATCGCCTGCAGGGTCGCCTCGCCGCGGCGGAAGTGGACTCCCTCGACGATCGCGTCGACTGAGGTGGCCGTGGCGCCGCCGGGAACCGTGACCGCGGCGTCGTCGCCGCTGCCCAGGACCACCCGCTGCCCGACCCGCGGAAGGCGCTCGCGCAACTTCGCCAGCAACTCGAACTCGCCCATCACCCGACTATTCCAGACAAGTGGCTAGCCGAAGGTAGCCACTATGGTGCGGGCGGACGTGGAGAGCCGCCAACCATTCCTGCACCGGGTAGGCGAGGCGGGCGCGCAGGTCGGCAAGAAGCCGCCGCGCAGCCGCAAAGTCCGTCTCGCCCTCCAGCTCGGCCTCGCGGTCGTGATCTTCGGGTTCCTCGTGCTGACGGTGATCAATCAGTGGTCTGAGATCAAGAGCGAGGGCGTCCACTTCCACGTCGGTTGGCTCGTCCCGGCGATCGTCGTCCTACCGATCTTCTTCGTCCTCAGCGCCTTCGGCTGGGACCTCGCCCTGCGCTTCCTCGGCTACCGGATCGGCTTCGGCCGGGCGCAGGTCGCCTGGGGGCAGCCACTGCTGGCGCGCTACGTCCCCGGCAGCGTCCTCTACGTGCTGGGGCGGGTGCTGCTCTCCGAACGGGCGGGCATTCCGCGGCGGATCACGATCGCCAGCATCGTCTACGAACAGGCCGTCTCCGCCACCTCCGCGGTGGTCGTCGCCTCCTACTTCATCATCAAGCACCCCGACCTCCAGGGGACGCCCTACCGCTGGGGGGTGCTGCTGCTGATTCCGGCCGCGATCGCGCTGCTGCACCCGAAGGTGTTCGGGCCGCTGGCGAACCGGGTCCTGCGCATGTTCGGCCGTGAGCCGCTGCCGGCGGTGATCCCGCTGCGGGGCGTGGTCGCGCTGATCGCCTTCTACTCGTTCAACTGGCTGGTGATCGCGGTCGGCCTCTACTGCGTCGCCCGCTCCGTCACCTACATCCCCTCCGAGGACATCCTCCTGGTCGGCTCGGCCCAGGCGATCGGCTACTTCGCGGCGCTGGTGACCCTGATCGCGCCGGCCGGCCTCGGGGTCAAGGACGCCGCCTTCGCCTGGGGGTTGAAGGCCGCCCTGCCGAGCAAGAGCTTCGCCCTCGGCTCCCTGGTCGCGATCGCCGTGCGCGGGGTGCTGACGGTGGCGGAATTGATCTACGTCGGGATCGTGACGGCGCTGGGGCGGCGTGAGGGGTGGAGCATTCACACGGGGATCTTGCATCCGTCACCGGAGGAGGAAGAGGCGGAGACGGAGGCGGCGGCTCGCTCTTGACGATGGGGGTGGGAGGGACCTGACCCCCTCCTCACTCAACTTGCTCGGGTGGATCGTGGATTGTCTCCGAGATTGTTTCTGCCCGAGAAGTACAAGCCGTTCGGAGGGGGTCAGGTCCCTCCCTTGCCAGCGTTTAGAGAGGGATTCTCGCTCCGAGTTGGTAGGCGGTGAGGATTAGGGACAGGAGCTGGAGGGGGCGGTCTCGGGAGATGGCTGCTGGGGGGAGGAGCCAGATCAGGTACCAGGGGAGGAGCCAGGAGGTGGCTAAGAGGAGGGCGAGGGTGGCCCAGGCGGCGGCGCGGAGCCAGTCGGCGCCGCGCCAGGTCCAGATCAGCAGGCCGGCGATCGTCACCGCGAATATAAGGGCGGCCGCGAGACGAGTTACGTCGGGGTCGAGACCAGTCAGGCGGGCGGCGAGGATCGGGATGCTCATGTAGCTGGTCCGGCTCTGGTTCTCCCCCGCGAGCCCGAAGCCGTGGACCCAGTCCCACCCGAACGCCAGCCACGCGGCGGCTCCGATTGCCGCGACTCCAACTAGGGCACCCGCCAGCAGGCTGCTGCGCTTGCCGGAGCCGAGGAGGGCGAAGGGGGCGAGGGAGGCGGCCGAGAGCTTGGTGGTGATGGCGGCCAGCAGGGTGGCGCCGGCGCTGAGCTCGCGGGCGCTGAGCAGGGCGGCGATGCTCGCCATCGCCAGCAGCATCGCCAGGCCGTCGTTGTGGGCGCCGCCGACGACGTGGACGAGGACCAACGGGTTGAGGGCGACGAAGGCGGCGGCGCGGAGCGGGTCGACACCGCGCCAGGCGGCGATGCGGGCGGTGAGGACGGCGGTCCCGAGCACCGACCCCGCCGCGACCCCCTTCAGCACGGCCACCGCGAGACCGACCGGCAACAAGGCGAGAGGGTAGGTGAGCAGGGTGAAGAGCGGGCCATAGGCGCTGGTCGCTTCGGTCCAGGCGACGTGGGCGTAGGCGGGATCGCCGGAGGCGGCGAGCGGCGGGTGGACGTAGGGGTCGAGCCCGTGGCGGACGCCGAGCCGGGCGTAGTCGACGTAGCTGTAGACGTCGTGGGAGAGGAGGACCGGGGCGACGGCGAAGGCCGTGACGAGGACGAGGATCGTTCCCCAGACGACGCGGCGGCCGAGCCGCGGCGCCGTCGCGAGGAACCCGAGGTAGCCGGCGAAGCCGGCCCACATCAGGGCAAAGGCGAGGCCGGGATCGATCGCGGCTACCTGCCCGCGTTCTCGCCGCCGCCGACGCTCTGCGGTCCCGGAGGCGGCGGCGGGACGTACGGCTCTTGCCCCGCGCCCGGGGCGTAGGCGTCGGGGTCGTAGCCGCCGACCGCGGCGCTCCCGGGCGGCGGCGATTTGCCGCTGCCGGAGCCGTCACCGAGGTGGGTGTCGTCGCTCGGGCTCGAACGTGCGTAGCGGCCGTAGAACGGCGCCCAGCTGATCTCCTGCTTCGGCTCGGTGAACTCCTCGCAGGGCACGCCCGCGCCGGCATAGAGCGAGTGCCAGATCTCGGCCGGGAAGGTGCCGCCGAAGACGATCGTCCCGTGCACGCTCGACATCGAGACGTCGTTCGACTCCGGATAGCCGACCCAGACCACGGTCGCCAGGTTGGGCTGGTAGCCGGCGAACCAGGCGTCGGTGTATTCGTCGGTCGTCCCGGTCTTGCCGGCCTGCCCGGCGCAGCCCGTGTAGGCGGCGGTGCCGGTCCCTTCGGTGATGTTGTCGTGCAGCAGCCGGGTCACCTCCCAGGCCACCGCCGGTGAGATCGCCCGCCGCGGCTTTGCCCGTTCGGGATGGTCGACGTGGCCATTGGGGAAGACGACCTTGGTCACGGCGATCGGCTGGCGATGGACGCCGGCGGCGGCGAGGGTCGCGTAGGCGCTCGACATCTCCAGCGGCGAGACCCCGATCCGCAGGCCGCCGATCCCCTCGGCGGGGATCCCGTCCAGCGGCGAGACGATCCCCATCTGGTGCGCCGTCGCCGCCACCGCCTTGGGACCGACGTCGAGGTCGAGCTGGGCGAAGACGGTGTTGTCGGAGGCGACCGTCGCCTGCTGCAGATTGACCGTCCCCAAATAGCCTTCGTCGGCGGTGTGGACCGTCCAGTGGCCCCACCGCGGCAGGTAGAGATCGAGCGGTTTCGAGGCGTAGTAGGTGCTGTAGGGGTCGATGCCCTGGCGAATCGCCGTCGTCAGGACGAAGGTCTTGAAGGTCGAGCCCGGTTGCCGATGCCCCTGGGCGGCGAGGTTGAACTTGCTCCCTTCGTAGTAGGAGCTCGAGACCATCGCCCGGATGTGGCCGTTGCGCGGATCGATCGAGACCAGGGCGGAGGAGGGGTCGGTCGAGTACGGAAGCGCCGATCGCATCGCTTCCAGGCCGACTTCCTGCAGCTCGGGCTCGATCGCGGTGTGCACCTCGAGCCCGCCACGGCGCACGGTGTTCACCCCGTACTCGTCGATCAGCCGGTTTTCGACGTAGTCGAAGAAGTAGGGCTCGCGGTGTTCGAAATAGCTCTCGTCGAGGTTGACCCGCAGACCGCTCGCTTCTGCCGCCCGCGCCCTCTCCTCGCTGATGTAGCCGAGCTTCGCCATTTGGGACAGCACCTGGTTTCGGCGCGCTTTGGCGGCTTTCGGCTCCAGCAGCGGGTTGTATTCGGAAGGCGCCTGCGGCAGCCCTGCCAGCAGCGCCGCTTCCGGCAGCTTCAGCTTCCAGACCGGCTTCGAGAAGAAGATCCTCGCGGCGGCGCCGACGCCGACCGCGGTCGTCCCTTCGACCGTCCCGTAGGAGGCGACGTTGAGGTAGGAGCCGAGGATTTCCCTGCGGCTGTGGCGTTCGGCGTACTCGATCGCCAGCTGCGCCTCGATGATCTTGCGCTTCAGCGTCCGCTGCGGGTTGCGGATGCAGAGGTTGCGGACCAGCTGCTGGGTGATGGTCGAGCCGCCCTCGACCGCTTCGCCGGCTTCGAGGTCCTTCAGCGCCGCCCGCGCGATCCCCTCGTAGTCGAGGCCTTCGTGCTGGAAGAAGCGCTGGTCCTCGATCGCCACCGTCGCCAGTTGCACGCTCCTCGGCACCCGGTCGATCGAGACCAGCGAGCGCACCTGCGGCGAGGCGACCACACCCAGCTTCGAGCTGTCGGCGGCGTAGAGGACGGTGTTGCCGCCCTTGGCGATCGGCTCGCAGGTGGAGAGCGAGGGGGCGTCGGCGGCGACGTCGAGGACCCAGGAGGTGACGGCGATGACGGCGACGGCGAGCAGGGCGAGGACGCCGCCGAGGACGAACAGGAGCTTGGCGCCGATCCCCCCGTGACGGCGCTGACGTCGCCGAGTGCGCTGCGTCATCAACCAGAGGGTACTTAGGCTCCGAGGGCGTCAGGCGACGGTGTCGTCGGTGGAGTGGTTGTGGACGATCCCTTCGGCCAGGAGCTGGTTGGGGATCACCACGGAGCTGCCGTCGCCGGGGTCGACGTAGGTGTAGGAGAGGGTGATGTCGGTGATCCGCCCCTCCCGTTCTTCGAAGCTGACGCGATCCCCGATCCGGATCGGCTGCGAGATCGCGATCTGGATGCCGGCGATCATGTTGGCGAGCGTGCGCTGGGCGGCGAAGCCGACGACGGCGACGATCAGCGCGGTCGACGCGAGGACACCGGTCGCCAGCTCTTTCAGCTCGGTGAACTGGCTCAGCGCCAGCATCGCGACGACGAGGAAGACCGCGAGGAAGACGAGCCGGCGCAGGATCCGCAGCCGGGTCCGGGTAGTGCGGGAGACCTGTGAGACTGCGGGCGACATGGAGAGCAACCTAGCCACCCCGCCTGTCGTCGCGATGCCCGAGCGCGAGTTCCCGCCCGCGAACTGGGGACCGGGCGGCGCCGTCCTCGGCGCCGTGCTGGCGATCGTCGTCGGCCTCGTCCTCGGGCTTCCCGCGATCGCCTTCACCGACGCGGAGGGGGAACTGACCACGGCCGGCAACGTCATCGCCCAGGCGGCCCTCATCTTTGGTCTGCTGTTCGTCCCCCTCTGGGTCACCCGCTCCCACGGGGCGAAGACGCTTGGCGAAAGCCTTCGGAGGCTCGGGGTCCAGCGCTTCCAGCCCTCGGCTTTCCTCTGGATGTTCGTTGCCGTGGTCAGCTACCTCGCCTTCGCGGTCCTCTACTCGGCCCTGATCCTCGAACCCGAACAGGAAGACATCGCCGACGGTTTCGGGCCGATCCCGGTCCAGGTCCTGTTGATCGTCTTCGGCGCCGCGATCGCCGAGGAGATCTGCTTCCGCGGGCTGCTCTTCGGTGGTCTCCGCGAGCGGCTGCCGCGGCTGCCGGCGGCGCTGATCGCGGGCACGGTTTTCGGCCTGCTGCACGCCTTCACCGGGCTCAGCGCGGTGCCGCCGCTGATCGCGCTGGGCTTCATTTTCTGCCTGCTCTACGAGAAGACCGGCTCGATCGTCCCGGGGATGCTGCTGCACATGCTGAACAACTCTGTCGCCCTGCTTGCTCAGTAGGATGCCGCGCGTGAATCGCCGTCTCTCGTCCCTGCTTGCTGTCCTCGGCGTCCTCTTCCTGCCCACGGCCGCGACGGCCGCCCCGAAGCCGAAGCCCGTGCCGCCGAAGCCGACCCCGGCGCCGGCGGCGACGGTGAAGGTCGAGGTCGGAAACCTGAAGAAGGGCCGGGCGGAGATCATGCAGACGGTCCCCGTCAGCGGCACGCTCGCGCCGTACGTCGCCGGCGAGAAGGTCAAGGTCACCTTCTACCTCGACGGCCACATCCTCTTCAGCCGCAACCTGAAGGTGCGCAAGGGGGGCGGAAAGGGCGTCTTCAGGACCAGCATCGAGGTGCGCGAGAACGGCAGGTACGCGGTCGCCGCCAAGCACGTGGCGACGCCGCGGCTGGGCGCCGACAGCACCGTCCGCAAGAGCTGGAAGGTGAGCTTCCCCGCCCTGCGCCGGGGCGAGTGCGGCGACGTCGTCGTCGGCTTCAAGAAGGCGATGCGGGAGATGGGATACATCGCCAACGACGGGCGCTGCTACGGCGGCAAGACCGCTCGCGGCGTCCTCGCCTACCGCAAGGTCAACGACATGTCCCGCAGCATGCGCGCCGGGGCCGGCCTGGTGAAGAATGCCTTCTCCGGCAAGGGCGGCTACACCGTTCGCCATCCGGGCGCGGGCGAGCATGTCGAGGCGCCGCTCTCCAAGCAGGTCCTCGTCTTCGCCAAAGGCGACAGGCCGTTCGCGATCTACCCGATCTCCTCCGGCAAGTACTCGACTCCGACCGTGACCGGCCACTACGAGTTCATCCGGACCGAACCGGGCTACAACTCGCACGGGATGTACTACTCCTGGTACTTCTACGGCGGCTACGCGGTCCACGGCTACAACTCGGTGCCGGACTACCCGGCCAGCCACGGGTGTCTGCGGACCTTCATCGCGGATCAGCCTGAGATTTACAACCGGATCTTCTTCGGCGAGGACATTTTTATTTGGTAGGGAGAGGGGCGGGGAGTCCCTCTCCAGACACATCTCGCTATGGCTCGATGTTGAGTGTCTGGCGAGGGACTCCCCGCCCCTCCTTACGGGCGCCTCTTTCTGCTTAGGATGCTGCTCGTGACCGATTTGGCTGCCGCTAAGGAGACGCTCCTCGCCGAGTTGAAGGAGCACTCCTTGATCCTCGGAGAAGTGACTCTTGCCAGCGGCGCCACCGCTCAGTACTACGTGGACGCGCGGCGGACGCTGATGCGGCCGGCGGGCTTCAAGGCCGCTGGGGAGTTGATTGCGGCGGTCGCTCACGAGCTGGGAGCCGAGGCGGTGGGTGGTCCCGCCACGGCGGCGATTCCGCCAGCTTGCGCGGCGATCGCGGTTCCCGGCGGGGAGGACCTTGTCGCCTTCTTCGTACGGGGGTCGCGGAAGGAGCATGGGCTGCAGCGGTGGGTCGAGGGGCCGGTCGAGGCGGGGGTGCGCTGCCTGGTGGTGGAGGACACGGTCACCACCGGCGGCTCGACCGCGACGGCGGTCGAGCGGGTTCGCGAGGAGAAGCTCGAGGTGGTCGGCGTGGTCGCCGTCGTCGACCGACTGGCGGGCGGAGGCGAGCGGATCGAAGCGGTGGCTGAGGCGCCGTATCGGGCGCTGGTCACGATCGACGAGATCTACCCGGACCGGCCCGATCGCGACTGATGGATCCGATCAATCGCGCAGCCCGATAACGGCGGTCCGGCGACCGCCGGGGATCGCCACCACGACGTGCGCCTTGAGCCGGCCGCGCTGGCGCAGCAGATTGCGGCCGCCGGTGCTGAGGGGGACGCGGTAGGTCTGGGCGCCGCCGCCGCTGAGGCGGAAGGGGGAGCGGCCGATCAGCCGGATGATCGGCCGGGTTCGAGGTCCGCTGCGAAGACGGGTCGCGACGCGGTAACGGGTGCGGAGCAGGATCTGCCCCGGGCACTCGGTCCCCACCGGCCAGAGGCAGGAGATCCGCACCCGCACCTTGCTGCCGCTTGCCTTCAGGCGCGAGAGCCGCAGCGCCACCGGGATCGTCGCCCTCTTGCAGCCGAGCAGGCGGTCTTCGCCCGCGGAGATGTTGAGCGCGTAGGCGCATACCCGTTGACGGCCCGACTTCACGGTCGCCAGGCTGACGTCGAACCCGTGGCGCGGGCCTGCTTCCGGGAATGCCCCGGCGACGTCGCGGCGGGAGCGGGTCGCGATCGCGCCGAGCTCGTAGGTGGCGCCGCCGCGCTCGCCCTCCTTCCCTCCGACCGAGAGGCGGATCGAGAGCGGTTCGGTCGGCGCGTCGGGGTCGAAGGCCCAACCGCGGATCCGGACCTGCCCAGGGGCCGGGGAGGTGGCGATGTCGAGGTAGCCGACCGGGTTATCGCCGCTGAGGCTGGCGGAGCCGACGGTGGCGCCATCGAGGTAGTCGTTGTCGATGTTGATCGTCACCCCGCCGTAGGTCTCGTTGTGGCCGCCGCGGTACTGGTGGATCCGCCGGTGCGGGGTCCAGGCGCTCGCCGGGACGACCGGATCGGCGGTGCTCTGCTGACCGTTCCAGTTGGCGATCCAGATCTGGTCGGGCAGCTCGTAGCCGCTGCCGATCTGGCCGGCGAGGTCCTCGATCCCCGAGGCGCTGCTGCTGTAGACGCCGGAGAGGTAGCCGAGCGAGTGCAGCTTCTTCGTCCAGGCCTCGAGGAAGGCGAGCGTCGCGGCGGTGGCGCTGGAAGTCTGGCTGTAGGACTCCATGTCGAAGTAGATCGGGCTGCCGGGGCCCATCGCCACCGCGCCCGCTTCTTCGACCGCGTCGACCGCCGCCGCGCTTCCCTGCGCCGTCGCCTGGCTGGAGCTGAGCTTGGCGCAGCTGGAGCAGCTGCTGGTCGGCGCCTGCAGGCCGACGTAGGTGGGGATCAGGTGCCAGCCGGCTTCGGTCTGGGCGGCGACCCAGTCCGCAATCAGGTTCGGCTGCGAGCAGGCGCGGTTGATGCCGCCGATGTAGACGCCGAGCGCCCGGTAGGGGGACTGCTTCCACGCCGCCATCGCCTTCGAAGAGGGCGCCGTGCAGGCGTCGAAGCCGAGGCCGGTGAAGACTGCCCCGCTGGCCGAGGCGGTGGCGCGGTGCGGTGCGGCGGCGAGCGCGGAGGCGCGGGCGCCGCCCTCGGGCTCGACGAGGATCGCTTGCCGCCGCCCGATCGCGTCGGCGGGGCAGAGCTGGTTCCGTGAAGGCGTGCCGAGGTAGACCGCGCGGCGGTCGAGCCGCACGCACATCCGCGGATGCTGGGCGAGGCGGTGAACTGGCCACCCCTCCGGCACTTGGACCGTGCGCCCGTCGAAGTCGACCCCCCGGGTGGCCGCGGGCGCGGCTGAAGCATGTCCCAGCACCAGGAGAGCCGCCAGCAACGGCAGCAGCGCGAAGGCCCGGTCAGCTCGTCGCATCCTCTTCACGAGCGGCACTCTCAGTACAACCGGGCAATGAGGTCAAAAGTTGCAGGGCGCCGGGCGAAAGCCTGCATCGAGATGCCCCGAGCTGGATTCGAACCAGCGGCCTATCCCTTAGGAGGGGATCGCTCTATCCAGCTGAGCTATCGGGGCCGAGGCTGGATTGTCGCTTAGTTGACGAAGGATTTGCCAAGTTGGCACGGAGCGCGCACCACGCGTGCGGCGCGGCTCGGCAGGATCGCTTGCATGAGAACCGCAGAGATACTCGACATGTCCGGAGCACGGGATAATGTTCTGCACATGTCCAAAATGATCCAGATCAGGAACGTGCCCGACGAGTTGCACCGGGACCTGAAGAAGCGGGCGGCGCTGGCCGGGATGAGCATGTCCGACTACATCAAGCGGGAGCTCGATCGGAAAAGCCGCAAATCGACGATCAAAGAGATCGGCGCCAGGAGCAGAGGGCGCAGTGTCGGCTCGACTCTGACGACGCAGGACATCGTCGATGCCATTCGGGAAGTTCGCGGTGACTGATGCCCGTCGTCGATGCATCGGTCCTCGTTGAATTGCTCAGCGACGGGGAGCACAAGGAGGTGGTCGAAGAGCGACTTGACGCCGAGGAATACGCGCTGTGGGCGCCGCATCTGATCGACGCGGAGGTTGGTCACGTGTTGCGGCGGGGGGTGCGCTTGGGCAAATTCACCGCGGATGCCGCCGGCAGAGCGCTATGGGAAGTCGACGATCTTCCGGTCGAACGGATGGAGCACGAACCCTTGATCCACGTCGCCTGGGGTCTGCGCGACAACTTCAGCTTCTACGACGGACTCTACGTCGCCCTGGCACTGATGCTCGATGAACCGTTGCTCACCTTCGACGCGCGGTTGGCGCGATCGGGCGCGGGCGTAGACCTGCCGATCGAGGTGCTGGCGTAGCGGGGCTTACGCGTAGAGGGTCTCGGAGGCAAGCTCGTCGGCGCGGCGGCTCCAGAGCTTCACCTCCATGAAGATCTCGTCGCCGTAGCCCTCGAGCGCGTCGAGGGCGATCAGGGTGAAGCGGTTCCGCGAGACCAGCTCCTGGTCGACCGTATCGGTCTCGAGCACGGCGGTGGCGGCGACGGCGCCGCGAACGAGTGGCCGGCCCCAGACCAGGGTGACCGCGCCGGCACGGCCGTTCTCGCCGCGCCAGCGGCCGATCACGTCGTCGTTGAGGTCGATCCGCCAGTCCGGGTTGTCGGCGGCGAGGATGTCGGTGAAGTCGGCCTTGGCGGTGAAATCGGTGGGCTCGCCGGCGGCAGGCTGCACGTAGGAGACGTGGCCGAACAGCTCCAGCCGGCCCTCCTCGCTCTCGGCGTGGGCGGAGCAGGGGATCCAGACCCGACCGCCCCAGGCACGCTCGGGGAACCAGTCGACCTCGGCCGGGACCTCGGCTCCGGTGGGGAGATCCTCGAGGGCGTCGACCGCCTGGGCGAACTCCTTCCGCAGCCGCTCGGCGAAGCGACCGTGCGGGATCCCCTCCTGGGTGGTGTCGGCGATGAAGCGCGGGATCGGCCGCGGAGTCGGTCGCATCAGAGGCACTCTCGTAGGTCGGAGGCGGCCCGCTCGGGCGGGTAGACGTTGATGTCGACGCCGGTGCCCAGCTCGAAGCCGGCCTTGACCGTCAGACGGGGGGCGATGTCGAGATGCCAGTGGAACCGCTCGGCGCCGCGGGGGGCCGTGCGGATCCAGAGGTTCAGCTCGGGCGGGCCGTCGAAGAGCTTGGCGAGGGCGCGCATCGCGGTCCGGATCATCGCCGCGCCGACCTCGTCCTCCTCGAAGCGAGCGGCTTCGCGGCGCGGGATCACCCGCAGCTCGAAGGGCGAGCGCGAGGCCCAGGGGCAGACCAGCGCGGCCTCGTCGTCGATCGCGACCAGACGCTCCCGCCGGCGCACCTCCTCGACGAGGACGTCGCTGAGCAGCCCGCCGCCGCCGGTCCTTTCGCCGTAGGCGCCGACCCGCTCGCGCTCGCGGGCGACCGCCGCCGGCACGAAGGGCAGGGCGTAGAGCTGGGCGTGGGTGTGCTCGAGCGAGGCACCGGCGCCGCCGCCCTCGTTGACGATCAGCTGCGTGTAGGAGGCCGACGGGTGCGCCCGCATCCGCTCGCGCCAGGTGGCGATCGCGGCGGCGAGCTGGTCGTCGGAGAGCTCGGCCATCGCGGTCATGTGCTCGGGCGAGTTGATCAGCACCTCGTGCGCCCCCTCGGCAGGCCGCGAGGAGAAGAGGTCCGGTTCGCCGGCCCGTTTCGTCGCCAGCAGCGGATCGCCGGCGCTGGCGAAAGCCCCGGCGTCGGCGGCGGGCCCGCTCGTAGGCGCTTTAGTTGCCTCTTGGTTCACTAAAGCGCCTTGGGGCGGCCCCAGCGCCGGGTAGAGGTTCGGGACCACTCGCGTCGTCCAGCCGGGCGTGTCCGCGTCGCCCCCTCCCGGTCGCGTCGCGTACAGCTCCGGCGGCGTACGGTCCTCGCGGCCCTCGCAGAAGGGGCAGCTCTCCGGGCCCTTCGGCTCGGCCGCGCGGGCCGAGAAGCTGTCGGGACGGGCAGCCCGGCCCGGGGCGAGGATCGTCCTCAGCCCGGTCAGCTGGTCGATGCGGATCTCCGGAGAGCTCAGGACCGCGAGGGGGGGAGGTCGCCGGGGTCGGGCTCGTCAACCGGCGGCGGCTCCGGGGGCGGCGATGGCGCCGACGGTCGGGGCGGTCGCTCGGTTCCTTCGGCGCGCGCCGATGCGCCCTTGCCCACGAACGGCTCGAGCACGTCCATCGGCAGCGGGAAGACGACGGTGGTGTTCTGGTTGGTGCCGATTTCCAGCAGCGTCTGCAGGTATCGCAACTGCAGCGAGGCGGGGTTGGTGCTGATGATGTCGGCGGCGTCGGTGAGCTTCTGCGCGGCCTGGAACTCACCCTCGGAGTTGATGATCTTCGCCCGCCGCTCGCGCTCGGCCTCGGCCTGCCGCGCCATCGCCCGCTGCATCTGCTCGGGGATCTCGACATCCTTGATCTCGACCGCGGTGACCTTGACGCCCCAGGGCTCGGTCGATTCGTCGATGATCTTCTGCAGCTCTTCGTTGAGGCGCTCGCGGTCGGCCAGAAGCTGGTCCAGCTCGGCCTTGCCGAGCACCGAGCGCAGCGCCGTCTGCGAGATCTGCGAGGTGGCGACCAGGTAGTTCTCGACCTCGACCACCGCCCGGTTGGGGTCGACGACGCGGAAGTAGGCGACGGCGTTGACGCGGCAGGGGACGTTGTCGCGGGTGATCACCTCCTGCGGCGGGACGTTCAGGGTCACCGTCCGCAGGTCCACCTTGACCATCCGGTCGATCAGCGGGATCAGCAGGATCAGGCCCGGCCCCTTCTGGGCGATCAGGCGACCGAGGCGGAAGATCACCCCGCGCTCGTACTCGCGCAAGATTCGCACCGAGGCGCCGAGGAGGATCGCGCCGAAGAAGACGAGGACGATGAAGATCCCTGCGACGACGTCCATCAGCCCACTCCTTCGCTCGTGTTGACCGCGGTCTGCTGCTCCGGGCGCACCACCAGCGTCAGCCCGTCAACCGCCTCGACCCGGACTCTATCCCCCAGGCGGACCGGGGTCGCACCGTCGGCCAGACGGGCGCTCCAGATCGTGCCCTCGAGCCAGACCCTCCCTTCGGGGTCGATCGAGCTGCGGGCCTCGGCGGCCGCGCCGACCATCTCCTCGGTCCCGGTGCGCACGGCCTCGTTGCGGTGGGCGGCGAGGACCTTGCGGGTGACGAAGTAGAAGGTGACCCCGGAGACGACGCCGAGCGCGAGCAGTGCCCCGCCGGCGTAGTCGGCGACGTCGCTGTCGGAGCCGAAGGCGACGACCCCGGCGGCCGTCAGCCCGGCGACGCCGAGAACCGCGAGGACACCGCCGGTGGGCAGCAGCAGCTCGGCCAGGAGCAGGCCGGTCCCGATGATGGCGATGAGGACGAAGGCTTCCATCGACCCTGCCGATTATCCGCTATTCAGCGTGTAGCGGCGGACGTCGGCTTCCAAATCCGAGCCGTCGCGGTACTGGCCAGGGTGGAGGTAGACGAGCACACCGGAGCGGTCGTAGAAGGCGGTGTTGGGGAAGCCGTAGGCGCCGATCGAGTCGTAGACGTCTTTGTCGGGGTCGCTGTAGCTGGGGTAGGGCACCGGCGCCTCGCGCAGGAAGGTTGCGGCCGCGTCGCTCGAGTCTTCCGAGTTGACGCCGAGGAAGGCGACCTCCTTGCCGTAGCGGGCCGACAACTTCTGCAGGAGCGGGAACTCCTGGCGGCAGGGGACACACCAGGAGGCCCAGACGTTGACGACGACGGGGTAGCCGCGCAGCTCCGCGATCCGCTTCTCGTAGGCGTCGGTTCCGCCGTCGAGCAGCTCGTTCGCCTGCTTGTGGAGGGCGGCCAGGGGCGGCGGCGAGCCCGCCAGCGCCTTCGCGTAGTTCGGGTGGGAGCCGCCGTAGTCCCCGCCCTGCGAGCCGCCGCAGCCGCTGCCGAGGAGGATCGCCAGTGTCAGGGCGGCAAGCGCCGGCAGTGGTCCAAGTCGTGCACTCATCCGCTCCATGGGTACAATACGTACGTTCGATTCGCGGATCGCGGATCGCGCTGAGCACTCGGGGGGACGCCAGTCGAGCCCCCGCAGCCTCGTTCATTTGTCCCAGCCGCACCTCCGTGTGCGGTGGGGACGGAAGCCCCGGAAGCCTTCTATGGCCAAGACCAGCGACGTTGCCGCCGACGCGGCAGTTCCTTCAAGCGCCGACATCGAGCGCGCCGCGGCATTCGTCCGCGAGCCCTTCCTGCTCGACGGCGAGGGCCCGGAGGCGCTGGCGCCGGGGACGGCGCGCCGGCGCGCCCTCGACGCCGCCCTGAAGGAGCTCGACGCCGGTGCCGAGGACCCGTCGATCCAGTGGCGGCGGGACTTCTCGCTGCTGCTGGGGCTGGAGCGCTTCCTCGCCGAGGAACCGCCGAAGCTGCGCGACGGCGCCGAGCTGAACCCGCACCAGGTCGACGCCCTCTCCGGCACCCTCGCCGAGCTGATGGGCCAGCAGCAGACCGGCAGCGCCGAGCCGGCGGTGGAGAACGGCGGCGACAACGGCAGCCCGTCCCCTGCCGCCGGGCTGGACAGCGCCGAGGAGGTCGACGAAGACGAGGTCGCGCCCGACGAGGAGCCGCAGGACTGGGAGGAACAGCCCGACGAGGAGGACGAGGAGGTCGTTGAGGAGGCGCCCGAGGACCCCGGCGCCGAGCGCCGCTTCTGGTTCGAGCACGCGACCGGCGCCGGCAAGACGGTTGCCGCCGTCGGCTTCGTCGAGGCCACCCGCACCGGCGGCGTCCTCATCCTCACCCACCGCCGCAACCTCGTCGACCAGTTCATCGGCGAGATCTCCGACCGCGGCTACAAGGAGCGCCTGCGGCCGCCGCTGATGGACGGGCGCGACGACCCCGACGGCCCGGTCACGGTCGAGACCTACCAGTGGTTCGTCCGCAACCACAAGAAGATCTCCGACGCCTACTCGATCGTGATCTGCGACGAGGCCCACACCGCGCTGGGGGAGAAGACCAGCGCCTGCATCCGCGAATGGACGGGTCCCGTCTACATCGGCATGACCGCGACCGGAGCGCTGATCGCCCGTCACGTCGCCGACCTCTTCCCCACCCAGACCTCGCGCTTCGACCTCGCCCAGGCGGCGCGCCGCGGCGTGATCGCGCCGCTGCGCTGCCTGCGGATCCCGCCCGGGCCCGGGGTGCGGACGATCGCCAAGGTGCCGCTGCGAAAAGGCGAGGTCGACCAGGACTTCGACCAGGAGGAGCTGGCCGCCCTGCTCGACCAGGAGCCCTTCAACGTCGCGATCGCCGACCTCTACCGCTCGCGTTTCCGCAAGATTCCCGGCGTCGTCTACACCGCCGGCGTCCAGCACGCGAAGCACGTCGCCAAGGCCTTCCGCGATGCCGGCATCAACGCCCAGGCCGTCTCCGGGGAAACGCCGAAGCGCGAGCTGGCCGAGATCCTCGCCGGCTTCGAGCGCGGCACCGTCGACGTCCTCTGCAACGCGATGCTGCTGGCCGAGGGCTGGAACAGCCCGCGGGCGACGATCTGCATGCACCTGGCGCCGACCGCCTCGCGGCGGGTCTACCAGCAGCGGGTCGGCCGCGTCACCCGCCGGGCGCCGGGCAAGGAGGCGGGGATCGTGCTCGACTTCGTCCATCCGGCGACGACCCACGACGAGACGATCGTCACCCTCCACAGCCTGCTCGACCGCGACGTCTACCGCGGCGGTGCCATCGTCGTCGGGCCGGTGCGGCGTGGGCGCGGGCGCAAAGTCCGGGTCGAGCGGCGGATCGTCCCAGTCTCCGAGAGCGAGGAGCGGCGGATGGAGGTGCTGGAACGGGAGATCTGGCGGACCGCGGTCGAGAACCTCGACTACCCCGAGCAGCACGCCTGGGCGGCGCTTGCCGGAGCACGGGTCAACACCCAGGGCTGGCGCCGGGCGCGGGCGATGCTGCAAAACGACCGCACCAAAGAGCTGCGCCGCCGCTTCCTCCTCACCTGCGTGCAGCGCAACCGCAACTCGCAGCTGCGGCTGAAAGCGCTGAGCGAGATCGCCGATCTCGGCGACGCCGAGGCCTTCGACGACGCGATCGACATCGTCGGCACCTGGAGCCGCGAGGACAAACGGGCGGGGACGAAGACGCTGCTGCAGGCGCTGGTCGACAAACGGATCGGCCGCCGCGACCAGGCGCAGGCGTGGGTCTGGCGGCTCGCCTCCTACACCCGCGAGCTGCACGAGGAGTACGCGGTCCAGCGCTGGCCGGAGACGAAGCGGCTGCTTGGGCTGCTGGTCAACTCCTCGGGGCGGGCGCACGGGCGCAACGCCCGCCGGCTCGTCCACGCGGCGCGCAAACAGGACCGGCGGCTGGCGGTGGCGCTGCTGGCAGCGGCCGTCTCTCATACGCCCGAGGGCGAGGAGGTGCTGCGGGGGGCGCGGATGCGGATGGCGCGGAAACCCTCGGCCGTCGCGCGCGAGCTGCTGAAGAACTTCCCCAAGGGCGGCAAGCGCCGCCGCAAGCGCAAACGCAACAAGGGGTCAGAAGCGCGTCAGGTGAACCTCGCCAGCACCAATGGCGATGCGGTCGCCGCCGGGGGTGAGGACGAGCAGGTAGCCCCGGTCGTCGACTCCGTCGGCGACTCCTGAGCCGCCGTCCCAGGCGATCTCGCGGCCGCGGAGGGCGTCGCGGTTGCGCCAGTTGGTTAGGACTTCGGAGGTGTCTGCTTGGACCCAGTGGTTCAGGCGTTGGTTGAGGACTTCGGTTGCGTGGGGAGGGACCGCGGGAGGGGGTCCGGCGGGCAACAGCGGGGAGGGCCCGGCGGACCCCCTCCCGCGGTCCCCGGCGCGAGCGTTGAGGATTGAGGTGGCCGTCCGACGGAGCTCGGGGGGGAACTCGTCTTCTTGGATCGTGAGGTTGAGGCCGATCCCGATCACTGCCCAGCCATCCTGGGGGCGGGCCTCGATCAGGACGCCGGCCAGCTTGCGGCCTTCGACGTGAATGTCGTTGGGCCACTTGACCTTGCAGTCGAGGGTGGGGTTGAGCTGCTCGGCTGCCTCGCAGACGGCCAGGGGGACGGCGAGGGGGAGCATCGTGTGGTGCTCCTCCAGGGGGCGGACGATGGCGGAGTAGAGGAGGGCCTTGTTTGGGGGGGCGGTCCAGGCGCGGCCTTGGCGGCCGCGGCCCGCGCTCTGCTCCCCGGCGGTGACCACGGTTCCGTGCGGCGCTCCCGCGGCGGCGAGCTCGCGGGCGCGGGTGTTGGTCGAGTCGGTTTTCGCGTAGTGGCGGTGGGGGAGGCCGAAGCGCGGGGCGCTTTTGTCAACCATGGGTTGACTTTTGCGCCCCGACGTCGGCGAGCAGCGCCTCGAGCAGGCCATCGATGTCGTGGCGCTTGGCCTCGACGTCGACCTCGAGTCCGGCGGCGCGGACCGCCTCGCTGGTGATCGGGCCGATCGAGACGACACGGGCTTCGTCTGGGAAGCGGTCGCCGAGCGCCTCGGTCAGATTGGTCACGGTCGAGGACGAGGTGAAGGTGACGTAGTCGGCGGATTGGGCGGCCTCGATCGCCTCCGGCGAGGGGTTCTCGCGGACGGTCTCGTAGAGGGCAACGACATCGACCTCGGCGCCGCGCTCGCGCAGCGCGTCGGGGAGAAGGTCGCGCGCCTCCGCCGCACGGGCGACGAGGACGCGACGCCCTTCGACCACGACGTTCGCCAGCGCTTCGACCAAAGCCTCGGCGACGAAGCGCTCCGGGACGACGTCGGCCGTGATTCCGTGCTCGGCAAGGGCCCGCGCGGTCCCTGGACCGATCGCGGCGATCGTCGCGCTTTCCCCTGCCTGCCCGTTGGCCGTCCCACCGCCGAGCGCCCGGGCATCGAGCTCGGCGTCGCCCAGCGCCTCGAACAGCAGATGCGCCCCATTCGGGCTCGTCACACAGACCAGCGCGTAGTCGCCGATCCGCTCAACCGTCTCGCGCACCTCCTGGGTCTCGATCCGCGGCTCAATCCGGATCGCCGGCAGCTCGACCACATCGGCACCGAGGTCGCGCAGGCTCGCGGCGAGTCCGCTGGCCTGGGCGCGGGCGCGGGTGACGACGACACGGCGGCCGTGCAGCGGCCGGCGCTCGAGCCATGCGAGCTGCTCGCGTCGTCGCGCGACCTCGCCGACGACGATCAGCGCCGGTGCTTTGATCGCCTCGCGCTCGACAGCTTCAGCGATCGTTTCGAGCGTCGCCGCGACAGTTCGCTGGCCGGGCCAGGTGCCGCGTTCGATCGCGGCGGCGGGTTCCTCGGGATCGCGCCCCGCCGCGATCAGGGCGGCGGTGTTCTCGCCCAACCGCTTGACACCCATGTAGAAGACGAGAGTGCCGGGAAAACCGGCGAGCGCCGCCCAATCGAGCGCGCTCTCCTCCTTCTCGGGATCCTCGTGACCGGTGACGAAGGCGACGGCGGAGGCGTCGTCGCGATGGGTGACCGGGATCCCGGCATAGGCGGTGGCCGCGACGCCGGCGGTGACTCCCGGCACGACCTCGAACTCGACCCCCGCCTCGCGCAGCGCTTCGCCCTCCTCGCCGCCGCGGCCGAAGACGAACGGGTCTCCGCCCTTGAGGCGGACGACGCTCCTGCCGGCCCGCGCGGCCTCGATCAGCCGCTCGCCGATCTCCTCCTGCGGGACCGAGGGGACACCCGGCTGCTTGCCGACGTATCTGAGCTCGGCGTCCTCACGAGCGCCGTCGAGTGCCCCGGGCGGGATCAGGCGGTCGTAGAAGACCGCGTCGGCCGCCGCGATCAGCTCCAGTGAGCGCGCCGTCATCAGCCCGGGGTCGCCTGGTCCGGCGCCGACGAGATAGACGACTCCGGGCCTAGCGCTCACAGCAATATCTCCCGCTGATGGGCCGATTCCCTCTATATAGCTGTGGTTTCAGGCACATCGGCATTAGGTGCCTGCTTTCTCGGCGCGGTCGAGGATCTCGCGGGCGCCGGCGCCGAGCAGGCGCTGGACCAGTTCAGCGCCGGCCAGGGTTGGCTCCTCGCCATTCCCCTCGATGCGGTCGCGCAGCCACTCGCTGCCGTCGGGGAGGCCGACGAAGGCGTCGATGACGATGCGCTCCCCTTCGCAGCGGGCGTGCGCGCCGAGAGGGCTGGCGCAGGTCGCCTCGAGCAGGGTGACGACGGTGCGCTCGGCGGTCAGCTCGCGCATTGCCCGCAGGTCATTGATGGCCGCCGCGGCACCGGCGCTCGCCTCGTCGCCGCTGCGGACCTGCAGCGCCAGCACGCCCTGGCCCGCCGCCGGAACCATCCGGTCGATTGGGATCGGAAACCCGATCTCCGCCTCGCGCCCGAGCCGGCGCAGCCCGGCGGCGGCGAGGACGATCGCGTCCAGCTCCCTCTCCTCCAGCTTGCGCAGGCGGGTGTCGACGTTGCCGTGCAGCTCCGACACGTTCAGGTCGGGTCGGGCTGCCAGCAGCTGCGCGCGCCGGCGCAGGCTCGCGGTCCCGACCCGAGCGCCCTGGGGCACGTCCTCCAGCGAGTCGCCGGTCCCGATCCAGACGTCGGCCGGGTCCTCGCGCTCGGGCGCCGCGGCGATCTCCAGCCCCTCCGGCATCGTCCCCGGCAGGTCCTTCGCCGAGTGGACGCCGATCTCGGCCTCCCCAGCCAGCAGCAGCCGCTCGACGCCCCGCACGAATCGCGACTTGTCCCCCGCCTCCCCATCCGAGCTTGCCGTCACCAGCTCCGCCCCGCCGAGCCGGTCGGCAACCCAGCGCGCCTGAGTCAGGGCCAGGTTGCTGCCCCGAGTTGCGATCCGCAAGGCCTCAGCCCTTTTTGCGGTCGCGACGGAGCTCCGTCACGTTGTCGCGCCCTTCATTCTCGGGCTCGGTCTCGACGTCGAGGCCGAAGAGCTCGCGCAGGGCGCTGACGTAGTGATAGGCGTCGTCGGAGCCGGCGGAGCGGCGCAGCCGCAGGGTCGGGTCGTGCAGCAGCCGCGAGGCGATCGCCCTCGCCATCGCCTCCAGCCGCTCGCGATCGCCCTCGCTGACCGACTCCCAGCGACCCGCGTTCTCGGCCAGCACCCGGCGCACGATCTCGTAGCCGTGGTCGCGCAGGGCGCTGATGGTCGGCACCACCTCCAAGGAGGCGAGCCAGCGCTCGAAGCGGTCGAGCTCGGCGTCAACGATCCGTTCGGCTCGCGCCGCCTCCGCCTCGCGGCCACCCTGGTTGCGTTCGACGATCTGCTGGACGTCGTCGATGTCGTGGACGGCGACGCCGGGGATCTCGCGGCAGGCCGGCTCGATGTCGCGCGGCACCGCCAGGTCGATTGCCAGCAGCGGTTTCTCCGGACGTCCCTCCATCACGTGCTCGAGGCCATCGCGCTCGACGATGTGGTGCGGCGAGTTGGTCGCCGAGACGACGATGTCGGCGCTTGTCAGTTGCTCGGGCAGCTCTTCGAAACGGACGGCGCTGCCGTCGAAGCGCTGGGCGAGGCCGATCGCGCGGTCGTAGTGGCGGTTGGCGACGAAGACGGTGGCGACGCCGCGGGCGACCAGGGCCTTCGCGACCAGCTCCGCGGTCTCGCCGGCGCCGACGACGAGCACGCGCTTCTCGGAGAGATCGCCGAGCGCCCGCCGCGCCAGCGCGACGGCGACTGAGGGAATCGAGACGCCCTTCTGGCTGATCCCCGTCTCCTCGCGGGCGCGGCCTCCGGCGGTGAGGGCGCCGCGGAAGAGGCGGTTGAGGATCGGCCCCGTCGCCCCCTCGACCAGCGCCAGCTCGTAAGCGCGTTTGACCTGGCCCTGGATCTCGGCCTCGCCGAGGATCATCGAGTCGAGCCCAGCGGTCACCTGCAGCAGGTGGCGGGCGGCCTCGTCGGCCCGCAGCGAGTAGAGGTGGCCGAGCAGCTCGGTCGGGCGGATCTCGGCCTGGCGGGTGAGGACGCCGAGCGCGGTCGACTCGGCCTCGACCGGGTCGGAGACGATCAGGTAGAGCTCGGTCCGGTTGCAGGTCGAGATCGCCGCCGCCTCGTGGATGCCGCTCGCCGCGGTCAGCTCGGCGAGGGCGCTGACGGCGCGCCCCTCGGTCAGCGAGAGGCGCTCGCGCAGGTCGAGCGGCGCGGTCTTGTGGGAGACGCCGAGGGCGAGCAGCTCAGACATGAGTGTCGCCTCCTCCGCTCCTGTGAGACGCCAAGGGCGTCTCACTTCCGCGTCCCGGGGCGACCTGGGTCTCTTCACGCTCCTCGGCGATCGCGGCGACCTCGCGCAGCTCGCGCTCGATCCGCTGCAATTTCGCCGCCATGATCGCGACGTAGACGGCGAGGAGCACGACGAAGACGACGTAGGCGCCGGCGACGTACTTGCCGGCCTCGTCGAGCGGCAGCGCCGGGGCGGCGAAGAGGAGCTCCATCAGCTCACCTCCGGCGCGATCCGGGAGCCGCCGCCGCTGACCGGCGCGTCCAGCGCCCGGCGCAGGCGCTTGACCTGGCCCGAGGCGCTCTTCGCGGTCAGCTCGAACTTGACCAGCGTCGTCCAGAGCAGCCCGATCGCGACCAGCGAGCAGAGGAAGGTGAGCATCATCTCTCCCGGCAGGCCGCCGTCGGCGGTGGCGAAGGTGCGCGGGTGGACGAGGCTCTCGGCCATCCGCACCGCCATGAAGTTGAGCGGCACGAAGGCTCCGGCGGTGACGGCGAAGACCGAGGCGTAGCGGGCCTGGCGGTCGCGGTCCTCGATCGCGTAGCGGAAGGGGTAGTAGGTCGCGTAGAGGAGGAAGACGATCAGGAAGCTGACCAGCGTCGGCTCGTCCCAGACCCACCAGTGGCCCCACGAGGCCTTGGCCCAGATCGCGCCGGTGATCAGCACCGCGACGCCGAAGATCACCGAGATGTGGATCGCGACGTAGGAGTAGGCGTCCCATTTGCGGTCGTCGCTGCGCAGGTGGAGGATGGCGAAGGCGCCGCCGACGACGAACCCGACCAGCGCCACCATCGCCAGCGGCACGTGGATGTAGAAGATCTTCTGGATGAAGCCCTGGTCGGCGTCGAGCGGTGCGTAGAAGAAGACCAGCGAGAGCGACAGCGCCAGCATCGCCACGGTGGCGATCGAGAGGGGTTTGAGTCCTTTGCCGTACATCTTCCGGAGGTCGGGACGGGCTCCGCCCGGTCAGTCCTCGAGGAGGAAGTCGAAAACGGCGTAGCCGACCAGGCCGAAGACCAGATCGTATAGGCCGAGCACCGTCAGCCAGGTGCCGAAGCGGTCGTAGGACGGACCGCCCAGCGAGAGCAGCGGCTCGGTGGCGCCGGTGGCGGCGATCATCAGCGGCACCGCCAGCGGCAGCAGGACCAGCGGCACAAGCAGGTCGCGGGCGCGCGAGTTGACCGCCATCGAGGAGATCAGGGTGCCGGTGGCGGCGAGGCCGAGGTCGGTCAGCAGGAGGACGAGGGCCAGCGGCCCGAGCCCGTCGGCGTCTTCGAGGAAGAAGATCGCGAAGATCGGCACCGCGACAAGCTCCAGGGCGAGGAGGTAGACGACGAGCGCCGTCACCTTGGCGGCGAAGAGGATGCTGCGGTCGATCGGGGCGAGGCGGATCGCGTCGAAGCCGCCCTCCTCGCGCTCGGCGACGAAGAGGCGGTTGATGCCGAGGACCGCGGCGAACAGCAGCGTCGCCCAGATGACGCCGGAGGCGAGGCTGCCGGAGAGGCTGGTGCGGTCGAGGCCGAAGCGGAAGACGACGAAGGTGGTGACGGCGAAGAGCGCCATCGCCGGCAGTGACTGCAGGGTGCGCAGCTCCGAACGGAGGTCCTTGGCGAGGATCGCGACGAAGGCGGCGCGGGAGGGAGTCACGAGACCACCGCCCGCTCGCCGATCCCGAGCCGCAGCACCTGGTCGGCCTCGGGCAGGTGCCGGTCGGGGTCGTGGGTGACGACTACGCGGGTGCGGCCGGCGCCGGGGCCGATCAGCTCGTGGGCCAGCCCGCGCCCCTCGGCGTCGAGGTTCGAGTCGGGCTCGTCGAGCAGCAGCAGCTCCGGCTGGTGGAGGACGCAGCGGCAGATCGAGAGCCGCTGTCGCATCCCGGCCGAGAGCTCGGCGACCCGCTCGTCGGCGCGCCGCTCCATGCCGACCGCGCGCAGCAGCCCCTCGATCCGCGCCTCGGCGGCGTCCCGCTTCAGCCCGTGCAGGCGCGCCTGGAAGCGGAGGTTCTCACGCCCGCTGAGCTCGCGGTAGAGCAGCGGTTCGTGCCCGAGGTAACCGATCCGACCGCGCAGCTTCCACGCCTCCCTCGGCAGCGCGCAACCGAGCACCGTCACCTCGCCGCCGCTCGGCCGCAGCAGCGTCGCCAGGATTCGCAGCAGCGTCGTCTTACCGGCGCCGTTGGGACCGAGGACGAGCAGCGACGCGCCCCGCCGCAGCTCGAAGCCGACGCCGTCGAGCGCCGGCCGGTCGCCGTAGTCGCGCCGCAGCCCGGCGACGACGATCGCGGGGCCGGCCTTCTCCTGCTCGGGGGGCATCTGAGCTGATTGTCTCGTTTCGTGCCCTCCGAGAGTTCTAAGCTCCGGCTCCATCAAGCGGGTGGTGAAGCAGATCTTGCGGGAAGTGAGGGAAGGGGAACCCCTGCCGGTGGTCTGGGCGATCGGCTCGGTGATCGTCGCCGTCTTTGTCACGCTGCTCGTGTTCGACAGCGCGATCCGCCCGTACGCGGGCTGGTCCCTGTTGGGGATCTTCGTCCTCGGCATCGTCCTGGCGTTGGCGGCGTCGCTCGAACGGGGAGACCGGGCCAAGGTCTGGGGGGAGCTGGGACGAAGTTTCCTCGTCGCCGGCCTGCTGGCGTTTGCGGTCTGGCTGGTTGGTGAGCTGCGCCGGCCGGACGAAGAGAGGAACGCCTTGCGCGTCACCCTGGGCCTGCAGCAGGAATTACGGGGGATCGACCTCCACGGGAAGGACCTGGGAGATTTCAATCTCGCTGGCAGAAACCTGAGCGGCGCCGATCTCGAAGGAGCTCGCCTCGGCGGTGCCACCCTGGTCGGCGCCAAGCTGATCGGCGCCAACCTCACCGACGCCGATCTCTCGAGTGCCGACATCAAGGGAGCCGATCTCAGCGGGGCAGACCTCTCCGGCGCCGATCTGCGCGACGTCGAAGCCTCCTTGGCCCACTTCAATCAGGCGAGGATGGTCGACGTCGACCTCTCAGGGGCGGAGCTGAGCGGTGCGAAGATGAGGGGGGTTTGCCTCGCGGGCGGGAGTCTGGTCGACGCCTCCCTGCCCGACGCCCATCTGGAGGAAGCCGCGCTGACCGATGTCGATCTAGAGGGGGCGGAGTTCTGGTTCGACCTGCGCCCTGCCTTCCTGGAAGGCATCGCGCTGGACGGCGCCAAGAACGCGCAGAAGGCCCATTGGCCACCGGACTTCGCCAAGCGCGCCCCAGAGCTGACCGCGCCCGGCAACGGAGATTCGCCGCCAATCGTGAGCGCTCCCCGCAATGTGGTCGCCTCCGGGCGCGTACTTGCCGTCCTCGACGGAGACACCGTTCTGCTTGCCACGGCGAGCGGGCAGCTGCCGGTGCGGCTGAGCAGCATTGAAGCCCCGGACCTCGAGGGGACCAGCGGCGTCGCCGCCAGGGAAACACTGCGCCGGTTCCTACCGCTCGACTCGCGCGTCTCGTTCGCCTACGACACGGACCACGCGGACAAGTTCAACCGTCGCCTCCTCTATCTCTTCAACCGCGACGGAGAACTCGTCAACCAGCTGATGGTCCAGCGCGGAGCGGTAGTCACCCGCTCCGATCCGACCGAAAACGGGGTGCGCAACGTTCGCTATGCGGAGCAGTTGGAAGCCGGCGAAACGTGGGCGAGGCAGCACGCACTCGGGCTCTGGACGAAGTGCCCGCCTTGAGCCCCGCGCCGGCTCAGCGGCGCTTGCGCAGCGTCCGGCGGCCGACCTTCAGCAGGGGCCCTGCCCCCTCCCGCAGCGCCTTCGCGCGCGTCTCGCCCTTGCCGTAGAGGATCTTCGCCGAGGCGCGCACCGCTTCGCCCAGGGTCTGGTCGTAGGGGTGCCACCAGAAGTCGCGGGCGAGGCCCGGCTCCCAGGCATTCATCTTGATGTTGACGCACTCGTAGAAGCCGAATTTGGAGTGCGAGCGGCCGAGGCCGGAGTCCTTGACCCCGCCCCAGGCGCACTGGCAGGCGCCGTGGCTGAAGGAGTGGTCGTTGACCCAGACCATCCCCGACTCGATCCGCCGGGCGATCCGGGCGCCGCGCTGGCGGTCCTTGGTCCAGACCGAGGCGCCGAGGCCGAACTCGGAGTCGTTGGCGAGGTCGATCGCCTCCTGCTCGGAGTCGACGACGACGATCGGCAGCACCGGGCCGAAGATCTCCTCGCGCATGATCCGCATCTCGTGGGTGACGCCGGTGAGGACGGTCGGAGCGACGAACTTGCCGGAGAGGCCGGGGACGTCGGTGGGGCCGCCGCAGCGCTTGGTCGCGCCGGCGGCGACCGAGTCCTCGATCAGGTCGCAGACGATCTCGTACTGGTCGTCGGAGGTCATCGGACCGATCGCCGTGTCCCAGTCGAGCGGGTTCCCCAGCGCCAGCTCTTCGGCCTCGCGGACGACGCCCTCGACGAAGCGGTCGGCGACGTCGCGCATCACGTAGACGCGCTCGATCCCCGAGCAGGTCTGGCCGGCGTTGGCGAAGCCGCCCCAGACAGCGCCGGAGATCGCGTTGTCGAGGTCGGCGTCGGAGCAGACGATCATCGGGTCCTTGCCGCCGAGCTCGAGGACGCTGCCCTTGAGATCGCTTGCGCACACTTCGCCGACCTTGCGGCCGACGTCGACCGAGCCGGTGAAGAAGACCTTGCCGACGCTGGAGCGGCAGAGCGCGTCGCCGATCCGACCGCCGCCGTGGACGACCCGGACCAGGCCCTCCGGCAGGCCGCCCTTCTCGAAGACCTCGCGGATCTTCTCGCCGAGCAGCGGGGTCAGGCTGGCCGGCTTCAGCACGACGCCGTTGCCGGCCATCAGCGCGATCGCCACCTCGCCGAAGGGGATCGACCAGGGGTAGTTCCAGGGGGCGATCACGCCGACGACACCGATCGGCTCATAGGAGAAGCGGCCTTTCTTGGAGAGCGTGAAGGCCTGCGTCATCGGCACCTTCTCGTCCGCGAGGATCTTCGGACCCGCCTTCGCGCACCAGTGCAGGGCGTCGACCGTCGGCAGCAGCTCCATCGTGTAGGCCTCGGTCAGCGGCTTGCCCTGCTCTTCGCTCAGCAGCCTCGCGATCTCGTCGATGTCGTCGAGCAGCGCGTCGGCGGCCCGCTTCATGTAGCTGGCCCGCGTCTTCGTCGGCAGCTCCGCCCAGGTCGGCTGGATCCGCGCCACGTCGTCGACCACTCCCTGCACTTCCTCCGGCACGATCGTCGGCACCGCCCCGATCAGCTCTCCCGTTGCCGTGTTGAACGACTCCAGGGTCGAGGTGGACGCGGACGTGGGGGCTGCGGTTGCGATCTCCATATTGCGGATTCTACGCGGGCCTAGGGGGGAGAACCCTTTGCTTCCACCCCTTGGGAGGACGTGGTTGCCACCGAACGAGAAGTTGTCTACGCCCAAGACGAGTCTTGTGTCCGGGTCCGCTACCGCCGCGGTGAGCCGCCGCCCCCGTATACCTATGCCGTCACCGTGGAGGTGAAGGAAGAGGCGGTTTGGCAGACGGCGCGGCTATGGGACAACGCCGATGATGTGCATGAGCATCACGTGCATGAATACACCCGCATGGAGGGTAAGCAGGAGCCCGTGATTCGCGAATTCAATTCGATCAATGAAGCGATGGCTGTGGCCAACTTCGAAGCCCGCAATGAAACCGAGGAGATCGTAAGGCAATGGCGGAAATCCTAAGTTCGATTCGAGAGGACGCGGCGGCCCGGCGATTTGCGGCCTTGATGAGTTCGCCGGAACTCGACACCTATCCCAGTCCGATGCATCTGATTGCGGCCGATAACCCCCGACACGACGAGATGGCGACCGAGGCCCTACTTGCAGGCGAGTCGGTTCTACTCGTTTATGACGATGGCGGCGAGTTGTTGATCAGTCCTGAACCGACTGGTGGCGCTCGCGTTGAAATGCGGCATCCGGCGGTTCAACCCGTCGCGGCTTAGCCTTAACGGCCATAGTGGCCGACCAGCTCTTCGATACGGGCGACACTTCAGAGTCTCGGAGTTCCGCCGCGGACCTTCCCCCCGACGCGCCGCTCGCGGTTCGCATGCGCCCCCGCTCGCTCGACGAGATGATCGGGCAGGAGCACGTGCTCGGCGATGGGTCGGCGCTGCGGAGCGCGATCGAGAGCGGGAAGCCGCACAGCGCGATCCTCTACGGGCCACCGGGGGCGGGGAAGACGACGCTGGCGCGGATCGCGGCGGCGGGGGCCGAAGGGGCCTTTGAGGAGGAGTCGGCGGTGAACGCCGGCAAAGCCGAGATCCGCGGGGTGATCGAGCGGGCGCGGGAGCGGCGGCGGGCGAGAGGACGGCCGACGATCCTCTTCCTCGACGAGATTCACCGCTTCAACAAGGCCCAGCAGGACGCGCTGCTGCCGGCGGTCGAGGACGGGACGTTGACGCTGATCGGGGCGACCACCGAGAACCCCTACTTCGAGGTCAACTCGGCGCTGCTCTCGCGGACGCAGATCTACGAGCTGCGGCCGCTCGAGCCGGCGCAGGTGGAAGAGCTGCTGCGGCGGGCGCTGAACGATCCCGAGCGGGGGATCGCCGATCCGCCCGAGGTGACCGATGAGGCCCTAGGGATGCTGGCCCTGCGCAGCGGCGGCGACGCCCGGGTGGCGCTCTCGGCCCTCGAGCGGGCGGTCGAACGCGTATCCGACTTTGACCACAGCGGGGTGGGGTCAAAGTCGGCGACGGTCGACGTCGCCGCGGTCGAAGACGCGCTGCAGCGCAAGGCGATCGACTACGACCGCCAGGGCGACCGCCATTACGACTTCGTCTCCGCCTGGATCAAGGCGACCCGTGGCTCCGACGTCGACGCCTCGCTCTATTACCTGGCGGTGATGCTGGAGGGGGGCGAGGACCCGCGCTTCATCGCCCGCCGCATGGTCATCCTCGCCTCCGAGGACGTCGGCAACGCCGATCCGCAGGCGCTGCTGGTCGCCGACGCCGCCGCCCGCGCGGTCGACCGCGTGGGCCTGCCCGAGTGCGCGCTCAACCTTGCCCAGGCCGCCGTGTACCTGGCGCTGGCCCCGAAGTCGAACGCCTCCTACAAGGCCCTCTTGGCGGCCCGCACCGAGGTTCGCGCCAACGGCGCCAAGACGCCGCCGGACTACCTGCGCGACGCGCACTACCCGGGGGCGGAGAAGCTCGGTCGCGGCGAGGGCTACCGCTACGCCCATGACGAGCCCGACGCAGTCAGCGGCCAGCCGTTGCTACCCGCCGAGCTGCGGAGCCGCCGCTTCTACGAGCCGACCGACCGCAGCTTCGAGATCGAGCTCGGAGAGCGCCTCAAGGCCTTAAGAAAAAAATTAGACAAAGCGTAAAATCACGACGCAACTTTCGGTCCCGGTGGGGTTCTAACAAGCGGCTCACCGAGCTAAGCCAGGGAGAGCCGACCACCCGGCCGGAGGCCAGGACTGGGGGCCCCGGCCGGGGTCGTTAAAAGGGGGATGAGGGCGTCGAGTGGACTGGGCTCGACGCCCTCTTAGCTATCTTGGATCGATGGCTGGCGAGAAGCCCGAAAAGCTCCGCCTCGGCGGCATGGCCCTCCGCAACGGGCTGCTGATCCACGGGCCGACCCACTGGGCGGCGGCGGTCCGCGATCGCGACGGCGCGATCGAAGTCGCCTCCGAGCGCAAGCCCGAGCTGGCGCCGGGACTGGTGGCGAAGCTGCCGGGCCTGCGGGGGCCGATCAAGCTCGCCGAGGCGATGCTGGTGCTGCCGCTGGCGCGGCGGCGGCTGCCTGCGGCTCGGCTGCCGTTCGAGGACTCGCGGGTTCTGGCCGCCGTCGCGGCGACGCTGGCGGCCACTTCGCTGCTGCGCCGGCGGGCGCCGGCGGGCGCCCTGCGCGAGGGAGTCGTGCAGGCGATCGGCGCGATCCCGGCGATGGTGGCGCTGAGCGACCGCGATCTCGCCGCCTACCACGGGGTCGAGCACAAGGCGATCGCCGCCTACGAGCGCGGCGTCGAGGACGTCGCCGCGGTGCCGAAGGAGCACGACCGCTGCGGCTCCAACCTGATCCTGCCGATCATGCTGATCTCGGCCGGCGGCACGCTCCTGCTCGAGCGGATGGTCGAGAGGCCGAGCGCGGCGGCCCGCGCCGGCGTCGGTCTCGGCGGCGCCTCGCTGGCGGTCGAGATGTTCGCCTGGAGCGACCGCCACCACGGCGAGCCCCTGGCCGAGGCCTTCCACACGCCGGGCCGCGAGATCCAGCGCCTGGTCGCGACCAAGGAGCCGACCCCCGGGCAGATCGAGGTCGGGATCGCGGCGCTGGAGGAGATCCTCCGGGCCGAGGCCGCATAGACTTCGCGCCCTTGTTCGGAAGGATCGACCACATCGGAGTCGCCGTCGAGGACATCGACGCCGCGATCGCCCTCTACCGGGATAGCTTCGAGATGGAGCTCGCCCACCGCGAGACGGTCGAGTCGCAGGGAGTCGAGGCGGTCCTGCTCGACGTCGGCGACGGCCACGTCGAGCTGCTGGCGCCGCTCGGCCCCGAGACCCCGGTCGGCAAGTTCATGGCCAAGAGCGGGGCAGGGCTGCACCATGTCGCCTATGCGGTCGACGACATCGACGCGGCCCTGGGCAGCATCGCCGCCGCCGGCATTCAGCTGATCGACTCCGAGCCGCGGGTCGGCATCCGCGACAGCCGCGTCGCCTTCCTCCATCCCCGCTCGACCGGCGGGGTGCTGACCGAGATCGTCGAACCCGCGGGAGGGCACTGATGGCCGAGGCGCAACGAGTCGAGATCGGCTTCGAGGGTGGCCAGGTGGTCTCCACCCGGCTCGGGGACGAGGACCTGAAGGACCTGCGCGCCCGCCTCGAGCAGGGAGGCTGGTACGACCTCCACACCGAGGAGGGGACGATCGGCCTCCACCTCGGCAAGGTCCAGTTCCTCCGGGTCGAGTCCGGCGAGCACCGCGTCGGCTTCGGCCTCGGTTCCTGAGCGATGCGACCGCGCCACCTCCTCGGCGCGGCGGCCGCGGCAGCGCTGGCGGCGGCGCTCTGGTGGCGGAAGAACCCCTCCGCCTGCCCCTACGGCCAGCGTTTCTGGGTGGAAGCGCCGCACCCGATCATCACCCGCGAGCGCCTGCGCTCGGTGCTGCGGCCGCGGCCGGGCGAGCGCCTGCTCGAGGTCGGCGTCGGCACCGGCTACTACAGCCTCGACCTGGCCGAGTGGGTCGGCCCCGAGGGGACGCTGGAGCTCTTCGACCTGCAGCGGGAGTTCCTCGACCACGCGATGCGGGCAGCCGGCGAGCGGGGGCTGACGAACCTGACGCCGACGCAGGGCGACGCGACGCGGCTTCCCTACGAGGACGCGTCGGTCGACGGCGTGATCCTCACCGCGGTCCTCGGCGAGATCCCGGATGGCGGCGAGGCCCTGCGTGAGATCAGCCGCGTGCTGAAGCCGGGCGGTCGCCTCGTCGTCGGCGAGCTTTTCGGCGACCCGCACTTCACCACCCGCGCCAGCTTGGAGCGCATGGGAGCCGCGGCTGGACTCCGCTTGGAGGAGCACTCGGGCAACTGGTTCGGCTATTTCGCCCGGCTCGGTCGCTAGCTAGCGACGCGGGCGATATAGACGCCCTTGGTGTGGGCGGCCTCGTCGAGTGGCTGCTTCGGGATCGCGTCGTGATGGTGGCCGTAGACGTCGAGGCATTCGAGCCCCGCCTTCTCCATCGCCGCCCGCGCCTCCGCCTCGGAGAAGTGGCGCTCGCGGTGCAGCTCCGGTGGGATCGCCGGCCCGGCCGAGTCGTCGAGCGGCTCGACCTCGAAGCTGGCTTCGGCGATCGAGCCGGGCGCTGCGTCGGGGTCCGTCAGCCCCTTCCAGATCAGCCGCCTGCCCTCGCGCTCGATCACCACTTCTTCGGCGAAGAAGTTGCGGTAGGCCTCCATCGTGTTGACGTCGAACATCAGCAGGCCGCCGGGGCCGAGGTTGCGGCGCATCCCGGTCAGCGCCCGCTCGAGTTCCTCGGTGCTGAGCAGGTAGTTGACGGCGTCGTCGAGGCAGAAGACGAGGTCGAACTCGCCGAAGACCGGCAGCTCGCGCATGTCGGCCACCGAGAGCTCGACCCGATCGCCGACCTTTTCGCGGGCGATCGCGACCATCGCCGGCGAGATGTCGCAGGCGGTCACCTGCCACCCCTCCTCCAGCATCGGGATGAAGCTCTTGCCGGTCCCGCAGGCGACGTCGAGCAGGCGACGCCCGGGAATTCCGTGCTTCTCGAGCTTCGGCATCAGTTGCCCGAGCCAGAGATCGTAGTTGTGGTGGGCGGTGAACTCGTCGTAGACGGGCGCGATCGCCTCGTAGGCGATCTCGGCCCAGCGCGGCAGCTCTTCCCCCTCGTCCCCGACCACGATTGAGAAGACCTGCGCAACTTCAGAACAGTTTCCGTGGCAGAACTGGCAATTTCGCGCAGCGCTTATGTAGGTTCGTTCAATCAGCACTCCGATACAGCATCGCCGCGGGAACGACGATGGCTGGGAGTGGGGTGAGGCGCAGAGGATCTGTCTTCGAATGGCCTATCGCTACGCGAGCGATCCGGGCGAGGCCGAGGACATAGCTCAGGATGCCTTGCTCCGGGCCTGGCGTCGGCGCTCGACCCTGCGCGATCCCGACCGGCGCAACTACTGGCTGGCGACGATCGTCCGCAACGAGGCCTTCCGCCAGCATGCGCGGGTGAGGCCCGATCCGACAGCGACGATCGAGCTCCGCGAGGGGGCGGAGGACGAGGCGGTGCTGGCGGCGGTCGAGCTCGCCGACCTGCACGCCGCGCTCGAGCGCTTGAGCGAGCGCGATCGCCGGCTGCTGGAGATGAAATACGAGGAGGATCTGACGCAGGCGACGATCGCCAGGCGCCTCGGCATCCCGGAGGGGACCGTGAAGGTGCGGCTGCACCGGGCCCGCAACAAGCTGCGCCTGCTGTACGCGGGGGCGAGCGCGCCGGGCTGAAGTTCGGACCGCTGTACAACGACCGCGCGCGGCGGCGCGGCGAACATCCATCGATGGAGATGGCAGCACGGCAGATCGTCGCTTTCGGCGGTGGCGGCTTCTCGATGGAGGCCGGCAACCCTCTCCTCGACGAGTACGTGCTCGGGCTGACGAAGGCGGAGCGGCCGCGGGTCTGCTTCCTCCCCTCCGCCAGCGGCGACGCCGACCACTACATCGTGCGCTTCTACCGCGCCTTCTCCGCCCATCGCTGCGAGGCCACCCACGTCTCGCTCTTCCGTCGCGAGCAGGGACCGAGCGATCTCCGCCGCCACCTGCTTTCGCAGGACCTGATCTACGTCGGCGGCGGCAGCGTCGTCAGCCTGCTCGGGGTCTGGCGCGCTCATGGGATCGACTCGATTCTGCGCGAGGCCTGGGAATCCGGGGTGATCCTCTGCGGCCTCTCGGCCGGTTCGCTCTGCTGGTTCGCCGAGGCGGTCAGCGGTTTCCACGGCGAGCCGAAGCGGCTGCGCGGTCTCGGGCTGCTGCCGTTCAGCAACTGCGTCCACTACGAACGCGGCTCGGGGCGGGGGGAGGCCTACCACCGCTTCCTGCGCGAAGGGATGCTCGGCGGCTACGCCGCCGAGGACGGAGCGGCGCTGCACTTCCGCGGTGAGGAGCTGAGTCGCGTGGTCGCCTCGCGGCCGCATGCGCGCGGCTACCGGCTCGACGTCGCCGGCTCGCGAGTGGTGGAGATGCGGATCGCGACGACTTACCTGGCCGATCGCGACGCGCCGCCGGCGGCGCCGCTGCCTGAGGCGCTCTCGACCGCCGCCGCCGCCTGATGGCTTCCGATCGGGGGCTGCCGGCGGCCGCGGCGGTGCGCCGGATCCTCGCTCTCGGCGGGCACGAGTTCAGCTCCCGGCCGGCGGACCGGGCGGTCTGCGAGCTGCTGCTGCGGCTGGCCGCCGAACGGGGCCGGGAACGGCCGCGGATCTGCATCCTCCCGACCGCCAGCGGCGACACCTCCGACCAGATCGCCAGCTTCTACTCGGCCTTCGGAGAGCGAGCCTGCGAGCCCTCCGACGTCTCCCTCTTCCGCCTCGGCCGGCGGCCCGTGGCCCTCCGCGACCACCTGCTCACCCAGGACCTGATCTACGTCGGCGGCGGCAGCATGGTCAACCTGCTTGCGGTCTGGGAGGCGCACGACGTCGCCTCGATCCTCAGCCTTGCCTGGCGGCAGGGCGTTGTTCTTGCCGGGCAGAGCGCCGGGGCGATGTGCTGGTTCGAGGCGGGGATCACCAAGTCGTCGGGCAGGCCGTTGGCCGCTGCCGGCCTCGGCCTCCTTCACGGCAGCCTCTGCGTCCACTACAACAACGAACCCGAGCGGCGCGCCGCCTACCTCGACGCCGTCGGCGACGGGATGCCGAGCGGCTACGGCCTCGACGACTACGCCGGCCTGCTCTGGGAGGGCGAGGGCGCTCCCTCGGCCCTGACCGCGCGACGCGGCGCGCGGGCTTATCGGGTCAACAGCCGCGATGGGGAGGTTGCCGAGTCTCCCCTTCCGGCGCGGTTCCTGCCGGCTCCCGCGCCAGCCGCTCTGCGCGAGGACATCGCCGAGTTTCGGCGGATCAAGACCTTGCGAAAACACGCCGGTTGGCTTGCCTGACAAAATTTTTGTACCGGAGACGTACCCAAAGGAGTAAGGTACGCAATGAAGCGCGGGTGCTTTCTTGTCCGTGCGAAAGCTTGTCGAGCTGCGATTTGCAGGACTATAATATTTTTTAGAAGTCCAATAAGGCTGTGGATATGCTGGCAGCGGCGGTGCTCCTTGAAGGTTTGAACGAAGCGGCAAATGATGCTCGTGCAATTTTGTCCGCGCTCGACTTCATCTCGCCGCCCGCGTCCCGGCGGTTAGGAGCTCCGTGAAACGCGCCGGGGCAACCGCGCTTTCCCTGCTGGCGGCGCCGCTGAACGTCCACCTTCTGCAGGCCCTGGACGACGGGCCGCTCCCCCTCATCGACTTGCGGCGGTCGGTCGGCTCGCCCCCCCAGAGCACGATGCGGGTGTACTCGCGGACACTGGTGGAGATCGGGACGCTCGAACGGCAGCGGCAGGCCGCCTTCCCGGGCACCGTCGAATACGGGAGCACCGAGGCGGGGCGGGAGCTGCTGGCGATCGGCCAGATCCTCGAGCGCTGGCTGCAGGAAGCCCCGGCCGGGCCGATCTCACTGGGCACCACCGCCAGCAAGAGCGCGACGAAAGCGCTGGTCGAGGGCTGGTCGACGAACATCATCCGGGCGCTCGCGGCCAAACCGCTCTCGCTGACCGATCTCAACCGGCTGATCCCGCGGATCAGCTATCCCTCGCTGGAGCGGCGCCTGGGGGCGCTGCGTCTCGCCGACCTCGTCGAACCCTTTCCCGGCGAGGGCCGTGGCACTCCCTATCGGGCGACTCCCTGGCTGCGGCGGGCGATCGTCCCGCTCACCGCGGGCGCCTGGTGGGAGCGTCGCTACCTGGCCGACCCCCCGCAGATCGGCCGCCTCGACGTCGAGGCCGCCTTCCTTCTGGCGATCCCGCTGATCGAGCTGCCCGCGGACCTGACCGGAAAGTGCCGCCTCGCCGTGCAGATACAGGGCGGCTCCTCTCCCGTCTTCGCCGGCGTGCTGATCTGCGTCGAGGAGGGCAAGGTGGTCTCCTGCTCCTCGCGCCTCGAGGGGGATGCCGAGGGGTGGGCTTCGGGCAGCGCGGCGAGCTGGATGCGGCGGATGAACGGGCAGGACGCCGATCTCGATATCGGCGGCGACGCCGAGCTCGTGCGCGGGGTCATCGAGGCGATCCGCAGAAGCGCGCTGGCGGTCAGGTCGTAGTTCGGCGCCCTTTCAGAGTTACGCACGCGCTCCTTTGATCATCAGTATTTGCAGGGAAAAAGCAGGGCAGGTCCCAACTCGGCAAGGTCGCGGAGGGCTCGTAGGGCCGATCTTGTTGAGCGCCGCTCCCGCGGGCTCCACTCTTAACCGCGGGTACAAAGAATCGGTGGACCGAGAGACCACCTTTTCTCCTTGGAGAAAGACGTCCACGTCGGTGGGCGTCTTTCTTTTTCAGGAGAGTGCCCAGCGGAAGCCGGTCGCTTCGATCGCCGGCTCCAGCGGACTGCTCGGAAGGCCGGGCCTGATCGCCCGCCGCGGGTCGTTGTAGCCGCCCGGGGCGACGTCGTTGGGGGTGTCCGGGTGGAAGAGCGAGGCGAGGTACTGGATCTGTCCGCGGCCCTGTCCGAGCTCGGTCTGGCCACCGCCGTAGGCGCCGATCCCGCGCTCCTCGCAGTAGTCGTAGGCGGCGAAGAGGTTGCGGATCGGGCCGAACCGCGACGGCTTCACGTTCACCACCCGCGGCGGCGACCACGGCATCGCCTCGATGTCGGCGATCGAGTGGATCGGCGCGTCCCAGGTGACGCGGTCGGAGACCGGGTCGAGCAGCGGCTTCGTCTCCGCGGTCACGTCGGGATCCTCGAGCCAGGCCCCGGGGAAGGTCTCGATCAGCTTCGTGTACAGCTCGGGGTCGGTCTCGACGTCGACCGGCGTGCCTTTGTAGAAGCCCTTGAGGTCCAGCGAGTCGACCGCGCCGGTCGCGGCCAGAGCCCCGATCAGCTCGTCGTCCCAGTCGTTGGCGGGGTCGAGCTTGAAGCGGAGCGTCGGGTAGACGGCGAGACGAGCCCGCAGCGGCTCGATCGAGGAGCGGTCGCCCTCACCCCAGCCGGCAAGCCGCATCGAGCTGACGAAGTTGACCGGCTTCGGTTCGCGGCCGAGCGCCTCGGCGAGGTTCGTCCCGGACTGGCGCAGCGCCAGGTCGAGCGCCGCCGACTCGAAGGCCCAGCGACGGTAGTCGCGGGAGACGTCCTCGCGCACCGGCGACCCGGCGGGGAAGAGGTCGATCTCCTCGAGCCGCTCGGAGAACTCGGCGAAGCTGGAGCTGCCGGCCAGGCCCTCGGGCGGCCCGTGGTCCTGTTGAGCGATGTGGTCGACCGCGTCATAGACGACGTCCTCGCCAATCCCCTCCTCACCGCCGCCCCGCAGCCTGACGATCGTCGTCAGCCGTTCCATCGATCCCCAGTCGAGGCTCAGCCCTTCGAACTCACAACTCTCAATCTGAAGCGGCAAGTCCGCGATCGCATCGAAGCTGGACACGCCTCGGAGCGTAAAGGAGTCGGGTGAGGGGGTCGCCGGGCCCTCCCCGCTGTTGCCCGCCGACCCCCTCACCCGACTCCTCACCGCGTCACTCGAAGCGTCTTCAACTCCCGATCCGACCCCCCGCGGACGTAGCCGCCGTGCGCCACGCTTTCGCGGATGAAATCAAGCGTCTCGCCGGTCAGCCGCTCGCCCGGGAGCACGTTGGGGATCCCCGGCGGGTAGGCGGCAAGGCCCTCGGCGGCGATCCGGCCGGCGGCGGCGTCGAACGGGACGACCTCCTGCGGGCCGAGGAAGGCTTCCCGCGGCGTCAGCACCAGCTCCCCCCAGGGCGGCGCCGGCGCCAGCTTCTCGTCCGGCGCCCCCGGGGTCTCCTCCAGCTCCGTGACCGCCATGCTGAGCCCCGCGACCAGGCGCTCGCCGCTGCGCTCCGCCTCCTCGCCGACGCCGAAGATGGCGACGACGACGTTGCCGGAATAGAGCTCGAGGTCGATCTCCGAGACGTGGAAGGCGGTTTTCCAAAGGCGCTGGGCGCTGGAGCCGGTGCCGCGGACGTCGATCCCCAGCCGCAGCGGATCCCAGCCGGCGACGCCCGGCCGGCCGACCATCCGCTCGTCGAGCACGTCGAGGCCGGGGATCTCGCGGACCCGCTCGCGGATCTTCGCCAGCGCCGCCAGCGCCTCCCCCAGCATCTCCTCGCCGTGGACGTAGACCTGGCGGCGGGCGGCGTCGAGCGAGCCGGAGAGGAGGCCGCTGGGGCTGGTGGTCTCGACCAGGCTGACGCAGCGGTCGACGACGACGCCGTCGATGCGGCCGCCGCGCCCGAGGTGCAGCATCGCCGCCTGGGTGAGGCTGCCGACGATCTTGTGGGTCGAGGAGGTGACGAGGTCGGCGCCGGACTCGAGCGCCGCCGCCGGCAGCTCGGGGTGGAAGTGGAGGTGGGCGCCCCAGGCCTCGTCGACGACCAGCGGCACCCCGCGCGAGTGCGCGACCTCGGCGAGCCCGGCGACGTCGGCGCAGGCGCCGAAGTAGGTGGGGGAGACGACCAGGGCCGCCACCGGCCCCGGCGTCTCGTCGAGCGCCGCGGCGAGCGAGTCCGGGGTGAGGCCGTGGGCGATACCGAGCTGCGGGTCGAGCTCGGGCGCGACGAAGGTCGGGCGCATGCCGCTGAGGATCAGCCCGTCGATCACCGAGGAGTGGACGTTGCGCTGGACGACCACCCGGTTGCCGCCGTGGGCCAGCGCCATCATCGTCGCGTGGTTGCCCTGGGAGGCGCCGTTGACCAGGAACCAGGTGCGGCTGGCGCCCCATGCCTCGGCGGCGAGCTGCTGGGCCTGCTGGAACGGCGTCGGTTCGGGCCCGATGTCGACCCCTTCGGTGACCGAGGGGATGTCGTTGCGCAGCCCCACCTCGCCGACCAGCTCGACCATCGCCGGGTCGGCGCCGAGGCCGCCCTTGTGGCCGGGGACCTGGAAGCGACCGGGGTCGAGCTTCGCGTAGGCGAGCAGGGCGTCGACGTAAGGAGTGGAGTCCTGACGGTCTCCAGGCATCGATCCGAGTGTAGGCCGGCGAACCCGGTTGCTGGAGAATCCTGGGATGAGGCACACGCGCCTTGGCTACTGGATCGAGGAGGCGGGCGAGGTCGAGCCGCGGCCGGCCCTGGGCGGGAGCCGCGAGGCCGACGTCCTCGTCGTCGGCGGCGGCTACACGGGGATGTGGACCGCCTGGTACGCGAAGCAGCTGGAGCCGGGCGCGCGCGTCGTCCTGCTCGAGTCCGAACCGCTCTGCGGGCGGGGGCCGAGCGGCCGCAACGGCGGCTTCTGCAACGCGATGTGGTTCTCCCTCGCTTCGATGCGGGACCGCTGGGGCGACGCGGCGGCGCTCGGGGTGGCGAAGGCGGCCGAGCGGGCGGTGGCGCGGATCGGCGGCTTCTGCGAGGAGCACGCCGTCGACGCCTGGTTCCGGCCCGCCGCTTACGTCCAGGTCTCGATCGCGCCGGCGCACGACGGGGCCTGGGAGCGGGCGCTGCGGGCCTGTCGGGAGCTGGAGGTGTCGGAGATGCTGCGGCCGCTGAGCGAAGCGGAGGTTCAGGAGCGCTGCCAGTCACCCGCGTTCCGGGGCGGCGCCGTCTCACCGACCTCGGCGACGGTGCAGCCGGCGCGTCTGGCGCTCGGTCTGCGGGCCCGACTGCTGGCCGCGGGGGTGGAGGTCTTCGAGTCCTCGCCGGTGCGCTCGTTCCGAGAGGCCGGGGACGGCGTCGAAGCGCGGACGCCCGCTGGATCCGTTCGCGGCACCCGCGGCGTCCTGGCGATCGGCAGCGCCGCCAAGGGTCGGCGCGGCCCGCTGCGCGGGCGCCTCACCGTCGCCTCCTCCCACATCGTCCTCACCGAGCCGGTCCCCGACGTGCTCGAGCGGATCGGCTGGACCGGCGGCGACTGCATCACCGACTCCCGCTCGCTCCTCCACTACTTCCGCACCACCCGCGATGGCCGCATCGCCTTCGGCTGGGGCGGCGGGCGCATCGCCTACGGCGCTCGCGCCCGCGGCCGCGCCGAGGTCGACCCCGACGTCGTCGCCGCTGCCGCCCGGCACCTCCGCGACTACTTTCCCGCCCTCCACGGTCGCCGCATCACCCACGCCTGGGGCGGCCCGATCGACGCCTCCCCGACCCACCTCCCCACGGTCCGCTCCCTGCGGGGCGACCGCGCCTGGGTCGCCGCCGGCTACACCGGCAACGGCGTCGGGCCGAGCAACATGGTCGGCCGCACCCTCGCCTCCCTCGCCCTCGACCGCGAGGACGAGCCCGCGCGCCTTGCCTTCGTCGACGCCGAGACCCCCCGGGTTCCGCCCGAGCCCTTCCACTGGCTCGGCGGCGAAACCATCCGCCTCGGCATCCTCAGG
>Ga0207691_10000376_pt1 | contig 44931 bp, 47 predicted proteins | sample KBSM13metaG_FD_184327 | JGI IMG/M metagenome (GOLD analysis project Ga0207691, IMG submission 184327) | Miscanthus rhizosphere microbial communities from Kellogg Biological Station, Michigan, USA - KBS M1-3 metaG (SPAdes) (version 2) | ecosystem: Host-associated > Plants > Roots > Rhizosphere >...
AGACGCCCGCGTTTTCACGACCACCGCCGGCCCCGGAACGATGCGCGCAATGGAAAACTTTCCGATGTGGGCCGGCGCCAGACTGCCCATTCAAATGATCGTGACCTGCCGCGGCATCAACTCCCCGCTTTCGATTCAACCGGACACATTAGAAATATCCTACCTTTTGAACACCGGCATGTTGGTGTGGCACGCCGAGACCGCGCAAGACTTCTATGACTGGATTTTGAAGGGCTACATGGTTTCGGAAGAGCCGGATGTGCATCTCCCGCTCGCTTTGTGCTGCGACGGTTTCTTCGTGACCCACACCAAGGATGTGGTGAATCTCACGCCTGTGGACATGTGTCTGCCCCCCTACGACCCGTATCGATCGCCTGTTCCTTGTATGGACATGGAATGTCCACCGGTGCGTATGATGCGCGATCCTTTCGTCATGAAGAGTAATTACATCAGCTATGCCACGCATGCCAGCTGGCAGCAGGAAGTCTGGGCGGCTGTGGAACGGTCCCGTAAGCATTCTATTCACTGGCTGAACGGGCTGATCGAAACAGAAAATACTGATGCAGATGTTCTGATTGTATCGTCGGGAACGGCCGTCTCTCAAGGGCGTGAAGCCATCCGCCTTCTTGAGGAAGAAGGCATTCGTTGCGGATTGGTCAAAGTCAAAACGTTACGGCCTTGGCCAGGAGAAGAAATCCGGGAAGCGACGAAGAATGCCAAGTACATCGTCGTCCCAGAATTCAACGTCACCGGCTGGATGGCGAAAGAAATCAAGGCGTCGATTCCAGATAGTGACCGCGTGATTGCCGCGCCGCATGTCTGTGGTGGTATGACCATGCCGCCTGAGATCATTGTGGAAGAAATCAAAAAGACCTTGGGAATGCGGACAATGTCCTTGGCGGGGCGAGGTAGTTGATCGTCCGATTGCGTTTCCTGACTGACAGGGATAGAAAACAGATGGCAGCTCTATTAGGAGGCCTCCATGAGTAAAGAGCGAATCACAATTGCGCCGGAATTTTTCGATATTATGCCGTCTGAGTACCAAGACCTGGTAAAAAAAGCCACCTACGGCAAAGACGATCGTGGTTGGAAAGACATCGGAAGTGCCAAGGAACTCATTGAAGAGCATTCGCTCTGCGCCGGATGCCCGGAATCCATGGCCTTCCGCTATATTTTAGCTTCTCTTCCGAATCCGGAAGACACCGTCATGGTGGGATCGACAGGCTGTACCAGTTTGGTATTTCCGCATGTCGCCGTTCACAACATCCACTCACTGTTCGGAAATCAAAACGCAATCGCATCTGGGTTGAAGCGCGCCCTGACAGTTCGTTTTCCAGGTCGCACGAAAGATGTGGTGGTTTTGGCAGGTGATGGTGCGACCGTCGATATCGGATTAGACATGACGCTACAGGCCTGGTTCCGCCAGGAAAAGTTTACAACGATCTGTTTCGACAATGAACTGTATGCCAACACGGGTGGTCAGGAAAGCGGTCTGATGCAAAAGGGCTTTGTTGCCAAGATGGCGCCAGTCGGCAAAACGTTTGAAAAAGTGCGCTTGCCGGAAATTGCACGGGAGTCTGGCTGCCACTATGTAGTCAACTGTACCGTTAGCAAGCCTTCCTTAGTTGAGAAAGTGATCCGAAATGCGGTCCTCGTGGCCCGCGAAATTGGACCGACCTATCTTCAACTCTATACGCCATGCATCCTTGAAATCGGGAAAAACAGCATGGAAGGGTTGCAGGAAATGCGCGATTCTGAAAAGCCGACTGAGCGCTTTGCGTACAAAGAGTACATCAGCGAGCCGGCTAAGCAATTCCTCGCCGAAGTGGCGGCTAAAGAGAAGGAAAAGAAAGCCGCCGCCAAACAATTGGCTGCGCAAGGAGCCTGAGAGCCAGTATAATAGCGGCGCGAGAGGAGAGACCATGATAAAGAAGAGAATCAACATTCGTATGTCAGGTCTAGGCGGGCAAGGCGCGGTGACGGCTGCGCACGTCATGGCCATGGCGGCTTCCAAAGACGGCAAGTTTGCCATTTCTAATCCGTTCTTTGGTGCCGAAAAGCGCATGGCGCCTGCCGAGAGTTATTGCCGGATTGGATTAGAGCGTATCTATGATAGAGGTGAACTCGTATTCCCGGACGTAATCGAAGTCTTTCACCCTCAGGTCATCACGATGGGAAAGAGTTACACCATGCCGTTTTACTCCGGCATCAAGGAAGGTGGCGTGGTCATTATCAATTCGGATGTCCCTTTGCTCTCCAATGAAGATATTGAACGGCTGAAGGATCTCAATGTCGCTCTGTTTTACATCGCAGGAACACAGATCGCTTTGGAGGTCGCAGGGACCGAATTGTCGACGAACATGACCATGATCGGGTCGGTCGCCGGTATTACGAAGTGCGTCTCCATGGAAGCGCTTGATCTCGCTCTTCAAGAGCGGTTCGGCAAAAAATTTGTCGCGTCGGGCGGCACCGCGACTCTGGATGAGGCCATCAAGAAAAAGTTCGCCAAGAAGGAAATGCTCCTGGCCAAAAATCTAGCCACCGTCAAGCATGCCTATGAAATTGCGACGGAATGGGCAGAAAAGAATCATGTTGAATTGAAAGTCGGCACTCCGGTGGCGGCCTAAGAAGAGGAACTGACGGATGTATAATATCGCGCAAGTCATCGATGAGAAGTGCGTGGCTAAAAAGGGCTGCCGGCTCTGTATTATGTATTGTCCCGAAGCCAATTGTTTGGACCTCAACGTGACTAAGATGGTCGCCGAGGTCACTATCAATCGTTGCAAGGGATGTGAGCTGTGCGTTGTTGTCTGCGATGCAGCCAAGCATATGGCCATCGAAATGCAGGCCGTGAGTGCGACCGGAGCACTGATGACACATAAGGGTGAATCCGCAGGACTTGGACAAGCCTACCAAGGCTAGGTTTATCGGGCAGAAAGTCATAAACCCCATGGGCCCGAGCCGTGGGGTTTTTTATTTTGTATCATCGACAAGCCAGGAGGAGCATCATGGAGGGCGAGGATAACGTCCTGAGAGAATTGCTCGGCGAGATTACTGGGCTCCTGAAAAGCTATCCGGAGTCTCTGGAACGACGAGCCGTAGAAATCGAACGAAGCGGAAAGGATCCTGAACTCGCATCGAAGTTGATCAAAGGCGCCGATGCAATGCGAGACAGCGGGAACATCTATCTCTCGTGGGCTAAGCATTTTGTAGCCCTTTCCGATGGCACATCCGACGCGTCAAATGAAGACGATGAATCTGACGACTTCGGCGTGTAATGTATCGTCCGCGAAGAACATCTTGAATCAGTGCTTTCCTTTTCGCTACAATCGCTTCCGTTCTTGAGCTCGATCCTCATTTCATTCCCCGGTAGCTCAGTTGGTAGAGCGTTCGGCTGTTAACCGAATGGTCGCAGGTTCGAGTCCTGCCCGGGGAGCCAATTTTTTCGATCATCCCATCCTAAGAACCGCAGATGGTTGTTCCGCTCGGGCTGCAGTTCACGCTACATTGAAATTCGAGTTGTTTCCAAAAGTCTGCTTCGGCAAGCATTTGTCTGAATTCCTTTGTACGTTTATTTTTGGAGTAGATCATAGTCATCATATACGCACCGGCCCGACTGTGAGTTCACATCGAAGAGAAATGCACGGTGATCGTGCCATGCGCCTCTTGAAACGTGATGGTGCGTCCGGATTGCACTACCGACGCGGGCGCGGTCGTGGCATCCAGCTTCCAATCGGCAGGCACCTCCAGAGTAAGCCCCTTCATCGAGGTAGGCACGCGCACCGTCAGCACATGTCTGTTGCCTAGCTCAGCCACGTCGAGTGAAACCTCGTTTCTAGCCGCCCACCACTGACCGAATTGCGACAGGGAGCCGAACCAGGCGAAGGACTTCACACCGTCGACGAAGCGTTTCTCGAACTCCAACTTGTGATCGAGAATATTGGGATGGATTAAGACGACCACGCACCCCCCATAGCGACCGATCCGCTGTGCCAATTCGATCGCTTGCGGCACTCGATCGCCCAACTTCGGCAGTTCTTCATCTTCGATCGTCACCGGAATTTCAAACACGTCCATTTCGCTGGCATGCAGCCGATCGTAATTCAGCTGATAGGGCAAATGCGTCAACGAATTATTGGCCGTCGTGCTTGAACTGTACCGATAGCCCGCGGCGTGCAGCGCTTGCGGCAGCGCGACTGGGTTCGAGAGTTCTCCCGGTCGAAACGACGTCACCGTGTGTGCCGAGAAATGTTCCAATAGGAATTTGCTCACTCGAAGCTCGCCTAGAATCGTGCCGTTGTAGGAAACTTTTTGTTCTTTTACGAACGGCGCATACGAAGGATACTGTTCCGAGCCGGTCCCCATCGGAAATTGACTGAATACTTTCGAATGGGCCACAGTATGACTGCCGATGTCCATGCCTAACTCAACAAGCTTTTTGAGATGCGCCACACCTTTGTCGTCGAAAAAAATGTCGTCGTTAAAGTCGCGAATGTACTTCGTCTGAACAAAATACGTCGCTCCGATCTGTTGACTCTTTTCGTATTGCGCATAGGTCACGGCGTTCGCCATCGAGTGAGTGAAGTCCACGTCATGCGTGAGGATCACCGATAACGACTTGCCGAACGGTACTGTGCTGAGCGTCACGGCCTCCGGTTCGCCTTCTCGATAGATGGCCTTGAGCAGCCGTAGCCAGACATCCAGGGAGGGATCGAACCGGTTATCGTAACTGGACGTCAGCTCTTCTCCCCGGTTGGAGTATCCCGTGGACAGCAGAAAGCCAAGATCCACGCCAATGGCATAGGCCGCCCCTTTCCCATGCGGCTGATGCGTCACCGCCGCCGAGCCGTCTTCATAGACCGCGAGCGCGTCAGCGCTATTCGTATACCCATAACTGCCGAACGCCTCGGGATTCTTGGCCCGGTCACCCAACCGCAAGATCCGTTCCTTCGTATCGACAAATGTCGATGTGACCGCGGCATCTTCACGAAATCGAACTTCAAACCGTTGCTGTGAAGGAATCGCCTCCTGGAAACCAAACACGTCTTGCAGCCCACCTCCCAGCACTTGAACACCGATTAATGTCCCGCCCCCATGTGGAAAGGCGGCGAGGGCCTGTAAGGCATCGGGGGACAACGTGCGGCCGGATATGTCCGGGTACACCAACACGACGCGATGCGTCAGCGCTTCGGCATAGTTTTCGGTGATCACAAACGGAATGCCAATCGTTTTTAACCCGTGCGCCAAGCCGAGCCATCCCGAGGAAGGATCGGTCAAGAGCACTGCCAGTCCACTGCGTGCGCCTGTCCGATAGCGACTCCAGGATGTCGGTTGCGCGAGCGGGACGCTGGTCACCTCCGAAGGACCATGGATGTCCGGAAAGATATACATCGAGTGCGCAGGCACCGTCATCGAATCCGAGGGATCGGGAGGCGGATGCACCCAGCTGAAGAGGACAAAGAGGCCGACGAGAAGCGTCGATAGAATGGTTAAGCGCCCGCGTAGTGTATACATGTCGTTACCAATGGATGATCAAGTTGATAAGACCACCGCGGCGTATGTATAAAGCGCCTCGGTCCTCATAGTAGCCCGAGGCTTCCGCTGAGAAACGCTCCGTGAGCGGGAACGTCATCCCCCCTTGTATGATGCGGCTCTGGATGCGCGTGAAATCCTGCGCCGCAACGATGCGCTCGCTCGACGTGCCGAAAGCGCCGGAGGCAAACAGCTGTAGACGCTCTTGCGGCCGCCACGTCAATTGCGAGGCGAGCGTGATGGCGCCCGTATCGGGGATGTAATAGATTTTTTCCGTCAGCCATACATTGTACGGAAAGTATACCGTCAGCCCTGGCATGAGCAGGTCAATACCGTCTTTTTTGTATCGCAGATGCCGATAGCCGAATGCCCCTTCCAAGGGGGTGAGGAAAGAATGCATGGCCCCCAGTCCTTGAAACACTTCTCCGACCAATGAATAGTTCGGCGAAAAGTTCGGATTCACCGTGCCTTGAGCGCCGACGTATCCCCAGGCTCGACTCCAGAGCGGGCTGTAAAACTCTGTGGAGACCGGCACATCGTGAAACCCAAAACGATTCAGCGATTCGACTCTTGCGATCAGCGTTTTGCTCCCAAGGGATGTCCCGGCTTCGAGCAACGCATTCCACTCGTCAGGAATACCTTTCGTATAGGAATAGTGCCCATATCCGATTTTGGCATAGTCGCGGTATGGCAGACGCAATCCTGCAACCTTCTGACCCACGGGCGCCCTGGGTGAGACTCTCATCTCGGCTTTCACCGCTTGGATCTGCCGAGTCAGGTCCGCGTCCTGGTGCTCCGCATTTAGAGATTCATATCGCGTGAGCGCCTCGACATGACGTCCTTGCCAAAAGGCGACATCGGCCAGCCCTCTTCGCGCTTCACGATTATCGGGGCGCTCACGCAGCACCTGGTCATAGAGCTGTCTGGCCTCATCAAAGTGTTTCTGCCAGGACAAGACCGTCGCCAGAGCAAGACGGATATCTACATCGGTGGGATGGCGGATAAGAATATCGCGATATAACCTAACCGCGTCGTCACGCTGTCCCTCCCATGCTAACAGCTTGGCGACATTCGCACGGACCTCATCGTCTTCCGGATGTCGCTGGAGATAGCGGTGGTACGCCGCAATCGCCTGCCGATACCGCTTGTTCGCTTCCGCCTGTCTCGCCTTGCTCAGATCCTCGACTCCATTGGGCATAACGGGGAGAGTCCCGCCCTCCCTTGCCACTTTACCGAATGCCGCAAGATTGCTTTTGATCGAGTCGATTCGTGTCGCGACCGCCGAATCGTGGGTAGCGGCATACACCTGTTCATAATACGGCAGCGCTTCGCGGCCTCGTCCCGTCCAAAACAGGACATCTCCTAATCCTTGGGCGGCGTCAATCTGCTGCGCGTCTTCGCGTAGGATGTTCCTATACAATCGCTGAGCTTCAGCGAAACGTTTCTCCCACGACAGCACGCGCGCAAGCGCGGTCTGCACATCAAGATCGGTCGGATGCCGCGTTAGAATGTCGCGATAGAGCGCGATCGCGTCGTCATGGGCGCCCTGCCGCGCCGATAAGTTGGCCACTATGCTTCGCACGTCGTCATCCTCCGGCCTGATTTGCAGATAGCGCCGATAGGCCGCGATGGCTTTCGAGTATTGTTTCTGGCGTTCGAGACCTCTCGCATGCGCCAACATCTCACGCGCAGACGGTTTTCCCGTCGCGGCAAACACGGGTGACAGCAAGACCAAGCCGGACAGAATCGCGATCGGTGCGAGACACAGAACGAACGTGTGAAAAGAACTCCCTCCGGAAGAGGTTCCATGCATGAGGACGCCGCGATTATTGCTCCGATCGAAGCAGAACAGGTGAATCATACCGGCCGGTACTGCAGTAACCGTTTCTTCATGACCAAAAACAGCCCTACCTGGTCGATGCCCGCGTTCCCAGCGGTGGTTCTTTCAGACGCAAGAAGCCACCTACGTTATCGGCAGCTTTCCGCCATTTCTGTAAGGCAGGACATCGTCAAATACGGGTGTCTTCAACTGGGACAATCAAGCTCTCGTCGATTCTTCGTATGGAAGAACCTTCAATGGAAGAGATCACAATCTGAAGATCGGCGCGTGGGACTGAGCGGATGGAGAAGAGGAGAGAAACGGTCGGTCAGCGCGTAGTCGATTCGATACGACCCGCGCGCAGGATTGGATTACTGCGGAAGCGGAAACGTCACCAGCACACCTCCCATGACATCATTCAGTTTGAAATTCCTTTTCGGGCTCTCCGCGTGCGCATTATGGCAACCCACGCACCCTTGCGAGATGGCCCGGTCTGCGAAGACGGCCTGATAATATCGACTGCCACCCTTTGTCACGATGCCGGTATAAGGACGGTCCACTTGTGCGAGAACTTCTTGCAGGCCGGTTCGTTCGAACTCGTTCGTAGGCGCATTCCGTTGATTGATGGGCCAGAGGCTTATCAACTTAAAGGACACCCCCTTTTGATTCTCTGCCACTAATCGAGATGATTCCCTGAGAAATTGAACCGGCAGGGGCAGCGTGCCGCGCTGCTCCCAGTTTTCCGATGCCACAGTGATCCCCCGCAATTGCATCCGATCCACAATCTGGGTCGTATAGGTTGCGCGATCCGCCTGGATAATCGCATGCACATAGCCTGCAACCGTTTCGGCGGGAATGCTCAATGTATCATTCGCCGACATACGGTCAGCCGAGACCCCGATTTGACCGAGCGCGCCGATCAAGAACACGGCCACCAACATTCCCCCTGCAAAGCTTTTTAGATTCATGGTAGTCCTCTCTGTTCTAACCGGCCGTCGTCACCTCTCCCCTTCACCATACCAAAAATCTGACAGGCTTATTCTATCAATCGACCCCGCGCTGATGACGAGCATCACGCTATCAATCGTTCTGATAGGGAGGGTCGGGTGACGGCTATTCGCCGATAATCTGGACGAGAACATCACGCACTCGGGCACGCGTGTCGAAATCCACGATCACAATTTGCTGCCATGTGCCCAGCGCAAGGACACGATCCGAAAACGGCACGACGATGGAAGGACCTTGCAGTTGCCCACGCAGATGGCTATGCCCGTTATCTTCTCCAACATTACGCGCATTGTGCTGCCAGTGAGGGTTAGCCGGAATCATCCCCTCCCAAAACGTTTTAGTGTCGGCCCGTATTCCTGGTTCGTCTTCAATGATCATGACCGAAGCCGTGGTATGTTTGATGAAAACCGTGACGATACCGGCAGCCAGACCGGTCTCATTCAGCGCTTTCTGAACCTGCGACGTGATATTCTCAAGATGAGTGGCTCCTTGCATAGCGATACGAAACGGAACGCTCTTCACCGGCATGATACGACCCCCGACGCCATCGCACGTAAAAACCGCTTTTCCCGTGCGCTGAGAGAAGTTCCGCGCGCATCCATGACGATGCGGTCGAAGGCTCCCTCGCTGGCGAGAGACACAAGCGTGTCGACGACTGCATCGCTTAAGAGACCTTCCAGCCGAAGTTTCTGGAGATAATTCATAGCCTCTTCCACGTTTTCCCGCCGACGCGTATAGTAATCTTCGCCGCGCTGACGATTGCTGTAGGCTTCAAATTGTTCACACGCGACCAGCACTTCGGCCAGTTGTCGAACCCAGGGTTTCGCGTCGCTTAACTTCTCGGGGTAATAATAGTAAAGCATTACAAGCGCCATCCAAGATTCCCAACGTATCGCCAGGCCCTTCAAAGTTGGCCGGACCGCGCGAAGGCGCCGGGCTAACCGTCTCGCATATCCCAATCGCATCTCAACCTGCTCTCGAGCCCAACGATCAATAGGGACGCCGGCGTCGCGCAAGGCCGAAGCGTACAATATCCAAAAAGCTTCTGTTTCCCTCCCGTACCGAGTCTCCGGATGCACCACCCGCCATTCTCGGGGACGAGTCGGAATCCCATGCAATTTTGCCCACGACCAAATTGCGCCGAACAAGCGACGGTCCAATCCGGCACGGCCAAGGTCGTGAAGGAGGCAAGCGATTTGATACTGTTTGACGCGGTCAGGCGGATGGCCCAAGCGGATCGCGACTGCGGCACACATCCGGGCCGTACGTATCGCATGCGGCCGATCGTATCCCCGAATGATGCGTCCCTCTTGATGCGGATGCGGATAGTCATACAGTCGCATCAATTTGGAAATCAGCGATCGGGAGATCAGCAGAGGTGCACGGTCGCGAAGAGTGTTCCTAGCAGATGGAGAGGGCATAGACAGCGGAGAATAGAGTTAGGATGATTGCGGTGTCAAGATGTGAGGACCGACATCAGTAGGCGAGGAAGAAGAGGGAGTTGAGTAGAGGTCGAAGAGAAAGGGCGGTTACGCCGCATTTGGATCAGGAGAAGACGGAGGCGGCGTATCGTTATTCATTAAGGCTCGAAAGTCTTTGCCCATTCGCCAATGCAACACCTTCTTTTCGGGAATCGACACATCGGCCCCGGTTTTTGGATTTCGACCCGTCTTTGCCCGACGCAGTCTGAGACGGAAGCTGCCGAATCCGCGAATTTCGACATGCTGTCCCTTTCGCAGTGCTTCCGAAATGCCTCCAAACATGACCTCCACCGCTTGCTCCGCCTGGGCTTGAGTCATGAGCGGATATTCGCGCGCCAGAGCTTCGATCAGATCAGACTTCCGCATTCCCTTCCCACCTTCCTTCAATGAGTATCGTTATGGTGTCTGTCCTGAAGAAAAATAGCAACAGAAAAGTTAATTTGAACGTCGTCTCCTGAACCTTCAACGTATTCCTGGTTGTTTCCATCACAACTGTTGTGGGCAGTATCGAATGCGTGACATGTACCCCATCGCCAATAGCGGCATACTGCCCAACAATCACAGAACCCTACACTCGCACACCCCATCCAAGCGTTACCCCATTTTCAATCACCAGAACGCCCGGGCGCTCCGGCTGGGCTGTTATGTGCACATCCATCCCCATAGTGACGGATTTCCTATCCACGCGCCGCCCTCGATGATGACGCCTTTTCCACCGGACTTCAAGATGGTTCCCGGCCCAATGTGAGATGAAGAGGATAGACGACAGCCTTTCAGCCGAATATTCGCATCCTCAAGAAGACGTAGCAGCCATCGCAGTCGCCACTGCGAGAGCCAATGAGCCACTTGATACAATAACAAAGCATTCATAGTGCCTCTTTACACAATCCAATTCTGAGGTAGACTCACAACCCGAGGAAGTCCTGATAACTTCCAATCGTGCACTAGTCATGGAGAAAAAGAAGGGTAAGGCGATTCTGTCTGACTATCCCGGACAGATCATGAGAGCCGAGACGCGATCCTTCTCGGCTCTCACTGTAGGTAAAAACAGATCGAGGCGAGATCAAAAACTGGTTGCCACAGATCCATCATTCAGCCGCAGTTACTTTTCTAATCGTTGCAGGGTCGTGGCATGCCCTTTTTCCGTAATGTATGCCTTGACGCGATCGCCCTTCACAACCTTATCCAGTTTTGTACTGCTATCGACATGGACGCGCACTTCCTTCCCGTTGTCATCCTTGATGACATAATGCTCACCGTTCATTTGCATTAAGGTGCCTTTGACGGCATCCTTCATCAGCCTCTCCTTGAGATCTGGCTTCGCTTCCTTATGCGACATCGGATCATCTGCGAAGGCCCCTGAGGCTCCAGCGATAGCAGTGGCAGCGACAAACGCAACCGACAAGAAAAGTGTCTTCATAGTCAGGTCCTTTCTTCATCACGCGAGGTTGACGGCATACTTGCTAGTTGTATTCTTCTAAGAAGCGTTACCCAAGACGAGGAATATGCATATCGCCGTCAGGCTTTCTCTTACAATGCGCCGGACAAAGAAGAGACACCTTACAGAAGGCGGATGTTTTTACTTGCAGTGATTATGAGGCGAGACCGGTCTGAAATTTCCTCAATCGAGACGAAACGGCATAGCGAATGAGCGCAGACGTTGAAGCTAATTGCAGTTTTTCTAACAAACGCGTGCGATAGGCAGCGATCGTTTTAGGACTGACTTCTAGCATGACGGCGATCTCTCTCATCGTCTTTCCGTCTGCAATCAGCTGGAGAATCTGGTCTTCCCGCGGCGATAACCGCTTACCGTTTGCAGCTCCGATATGTAGGTCAAGTTCATCAAAAGGGGCACTCAGGTAGAGATTTCCTGCGACGACCTGACGAATCGCGTCGCGTAATTCTTTGATTGGGGCGGTCTTCAATACATAGCCGGCCGCGCCGGCCTGCAGAGCAAATCGCGCATAATCGGGTTCGGCAAACATGGAAAAGATGATGATGCGGATGTTCGGACTGAGGGCTTTTACTTTCGGAATGACCTGTACGCCGTGTTGGTCGGGCAAAGAGAGGTCGAGCAAAAGCACATCAACCGTTTGATGGGGTAAGCGTTGGAGTAATTCCCGGGCGGAACTGGCTTCTCCGACGATCGTAACGTCGGTCAACGCCCGCCTAATGCCGTGACGGATCACGGCATGGTCATCTGCAATAAAAAGACGAAGCATGCGCTTGGTAATAACATAAAGGCCGTTCAAAGACGATTAGACTAAAGTCCAGTTACGGACAGTAAAAGTGTTCGATCGTCGTCGATGGACTAGAGAAAAGAGCAGGTCTGAACCGGGTCTCTGCTTAATCAGCCTCTGCTTCAAGGAGGGATGGTTGTCGATGGCTATATATTCTCTAATGCAACAAGGCCACTTGGCCTTATGCGTACTGTGCGATTATTTTTCCTCCTCTGCCTTCCGTCTGACATCAATGGTAAGTGCCCGTCGTTATACTGCCGCCCACGCCCACTTCAGACTGCCGAAAGACTATGCGTGATATGATGAAACCGGCCATCTTGATCATTGAAAACGACGAAGATACGCGTCGTCTGTATGCCGACCTGCTGACCTATACCGACGCCAAAATCGTGGAAGCTGGCAATCCGTACGAAGCCTTTGAGCAGCTCCGCCGTAATCCCATTTCTCTGATCGTGACCGATCTGCACATGCCTGGAGGTGGGGTGGATTATCTCACCCATCTCCGCCAGAAGGAGCCGACCTGCCCTATCATTGCGATCACCGGAGTTGGAGGAGATACCGTCCGCGAGGCGGCCATCGCCGCCGGTGCTACCCTCTTTCTGGAAAAACCGATCAAAACTAAACAGCTTCGCCAAGTCATCGAACGGTTTTTACCGCGGACGCCACACGCCGCCTAGGCTCCACCTCTTCGAAGATCTTTCGCCTCAGCACAGAGCAGAGCCCAGGCAGGGATCAATGTTGTAACCAGAATTGCAACTCTGGATCATGGGCTACATACTTTTTCTGCCACGTGTCGGCCTTTTTCAATCCCTGCCATGGCGTTTTGTGCAAGGCGGCACACTCTTGTAGATACGCCCGCCAACGATAATGCTGATAGGTCGCCATGATATTGACGGCATAGCGTTCGGCCAATGCACGATTGCCTTGAACGATGAGTAGATTTTCGTCGTTCTTGGTGCTGGCCGATACGGAAAAGTTATGCGATCCGGTAATCACCGTGGGATTCGTAAACGGATCGATGACGATCATCTTCGAATGGATAATGGCATGACCAATCACTCCGCCTTGCCCGAGAAGAAAATCGCGTCGCGTGACTTCAGCCGCCCACTGACCTAAGCTTCCCGAAATCCCCTCGGGTTGAACGACGTGAAGGTCGAAGGGGTTATTGGTTCCGCGTGCCACTAATTCTACGTGAACGTCTTCACCAGGAGTCGGCTTGATCGTATTGACGACTCCATGGACATACAGATGCGGTTGATAGGTTTCGGACGCCGGTGACAATCTAGCCTGAATGACTTGGAGTAACCCGTTGCTACCCGGTTCAAACATCAGGAACAAGATGGCCTTTTGCGCGCCGTTGATCAGACGGGTCACGGCCTCCATTTCCTGCGCCGCGCTTGTTCGGGCAAACCATGCCGTCCACTTCCCGAGCGATCCGCGGCCGCCTATCTTGGGCTGATCGTTGGAGGTCATCAGCGCGTCGCCGAAATGCATGTCGCTTCCGCCGCGTCCGATCCGTCGATCATCTCTGAGCAGCTTCCATTGCTTCAGATACACGGTCGCCAGACCGGCATCCTCAATTTCGATGCCGTTGTTGAGTTGAGTACAGAGACCAGTCATGGCCCAGTTTGTGCTGCCGGTCCACACGAGAAATGGTTGTGACGGAGATTTGGCAAAAACGAGAAACTTGTTGTGACCGAGCCCCTCCGACCACAACATCCGCCGGTAAAGATCGATGACGCCTCCCAAGGCTGCCGCCGCCTTCGCATTCCCATCAGACCCCTTTTTCGTATCACTGCCATTGGACAGAACAAGATGAGCTTTATGCCCCAGCATCTGCAGCCGCGCAATCAGCGTGTCATCCTCTAGCTCATACAGCGCACCATACACATGCCATTTCCCCTTTTTTGCTTGGTCAAGCAGCGACAGCAGTCGTTCTCCGAGTTGCCCCATGAGAAATCGACGCAAATCGCTGTCATCTTGTTCGAGGGTTGTTTTCAGTTTCACGAGATCGCTCTTTGTCCATTTTGCGCCCAGACGGCTGGCCATGAACTGCGAGAGGAGGATCCCTCGATTAAAGTAACCCGCGATCTTTCCGTTGCCCTCCGATGTCACCGTGACGGGCCCGATTGTGACAGCAGCCACTGTATCCACTGAAAGTCCAGCGGCCGTTTTCGTGACCGGCGAGATCGTGTAGGACACCCGATCGCCTTGTCCCACCCCATGATCGGTCCAGGTGTAGCGTTGAAACGGCCATTGCACTGATGACCGATGGCTGTGTGGAGCGTTCTGGTCGCCTTCGAATCCGATCTGATTCTGGAGGAACCCGGTCAGGTGTTGGCCCGATGCCGTGGTGAGATCACGAGCGATGGCAAATCCCCAGCATTCCGATACCCAAGGCATACTCCAAGCCAGAAAACAATCATCCCCGTTACAATACAGTTTCGCCTCGATCATCTATTCCTCCCCATCTCATACATAGCATCACAGTTCGTTGGTCACCAAATCTTATTGGGCCACCGGGCTTCTGTCTACGGACAATTTCTCATATTGCCGACAGCAGGCGCGCTCACAACCGGGTACTGATGAGTCAATGACCATACCTGTTCGCAGCCGGCCTCATGAAACAGGGATCTGTTGAATCGTGCGAGATGAAATGATGTCCATGAAATCGATCACCTGGCATATTCTCGTCGTAGGCCTGCTGATCTCCTCCCCAATTTCCGCTGCGGAGACTATCTATCGGTGTGACGATGGTTCCTTCACCAATCGTGCCGATGCCGAATGCGCCCCATACGAGCCCCAAGGTACAGTCATCACTACTCCCGACGGCCAACTACCGGCGGCCATTCGCGATCGGGCCACTCTCAATACGACAGTGATGACGGCCATTCTGCCGCCTGGGAGCAAGGCCTCTAAAATCTCTCCCAGCTTGTGCACGCTGTACGAAGAATGGCAAGCACTTCGCCGCTCTACTCGGGGTGGGACGGTGTTAGTACACAAACACGATATGAGTCGATGGCAAGCCCTCTCTCGACTGTTCGGGGACGTCGGAGTACCGCAATGCATCGCGCCATCTGCCATTCAGTCCGCACATTCTCGACCATAGCCCCTTCTTATTTGAACCGGATTCCTGCAAATTCATCATTAACATCATTAAATGGAGAGTGACGTGAAACCGAAGGCTGTGATCTTCGATATTGACGGCACCTTGCTGGATTCGGTCGACTTGCATGCGCAAGCTTGGATCGAAGCGTTTGAGCATTTTGGCTATCGCATACCCTTCGAGAAAGTGCGTCCCCAAATCGGCAAGGGGGGAGATCAGCTCATGCCTGCGTTTATCTCACAAGAGGAACTCAAGAAAATTGGGCATGATCTGGAGCAGTATCGGGGTGAGCTGTTTAAGCGGAAATATCTGCCTGAAGTGAGACCATTCCCTCGTGTGCGAGACCTCCTCTTGAAGATCAAAGAGAACGGGCAGCGAATCGCTTTAGCCTCGTCTGGCAAGGAAGACGAAGTAGACGAATACAAACGGATCGCTCATATCGATGATCTCGTTGATACCGATACGTCGGCAGACGATGCCGATCGTTCAAAGCCGGCGCCCGATATTTTCGAAGCAGCCATCAGGAGACTGACCCCCCTGACACCCGCGGAAATGATCGTGGTAGGCGATACCGTTTATGATGTTGAGGCTGCTCGAAAAGCCAGACTTCACACGGTGGGGCTTCTTTGCGGTGGGTCTTCGGCTGATGCCCTTCACCGGGGAGGATGCGTGGCCATCTATGCCGATTGTGCCGCTCTCTTTATGAAATATGAGACATCCCCTCTCGCACATTAGACGCCGCCCTATCATCCTACATGGAAATCCGGTAAGATCCCGACACCCCGCATCTACGTATTTCGATAGCAACATCCCGATCAGGGGGTCTATGTATAGGCATGCAGAGCTATCACAGAGAGGGCGACATGTTGGAGGATCATTCGGGAAATCAAAGCTGGCTGCTAGCTTTTATGGCTACGGCAGTGGCGGGAGCCGCCGTCGCTTTCCTGCTGTCGCTATGAGTTCGGCAGGAACGATGTGAGGTTGGGTTGCGAAGGACCGGCCATCCTTGATCCGCTCCTTCTGACCGTTCGCGGCTAGCGATCGCGGACAGACATCGCGATCTGAGGAGACACTATGCTGAAATGGTCGTTTATATTTCTCATTATCTCCCTCATCGCGGCGGCCTTCGGTTTCGGCGGGATAGCCGCTGATGCGGCTGAAATTGCGAAAATCCTGTTCTTTATTTTCCTCGTGATCTTCCTCGTCACGTTGGTCTTGGGACTGATGGCCGCGCGAAAGATAACCGGCAATTCCTGATTGCTCCGCTCCCTCAGCTTCGTTTGGCTTCTCGCTCAAATCCAGGAAGGATAGCCTTAAAAAAGGCGTTTTGAATGAGTTTAATGACCACCTGCAAGGTGCTCGTCTTCGGGTTTTTGACTTCTCCGCTCACCTCCGCTTCCGTGGCGACTTCATTTCGCGGCGCGTTACTCAATACGGTCATGGCGCCACCGACTACTCCTTCATAGAGTTTTTGAAGCAGTCCTTTGTCCTTATCCTGTTCCGGATCGTACACATCCACATCTTTGAACAATGGCTTCATATAGCCTTTAATGGCGCCGTTTTTTACCGTCAGTTCGGTGAAGAATGAAAAGACTCCATCCACCACATCGAAATTTCCATACGACCTCAACAAATCATTCATCGACCGCATCTTTGTTTTCACCATCCTGACCTGAAGATCGAAATCGGGAGAATCGGTCTCCGGCCGAAAGGTCGCACTCACTTGGGTCAGACCAGACCCCATAAATTTCCCCGTCACTTTCAGATAGGCAGTGCCTTCGGAGAACTGATTGCTGAAGTTCTCCAGTCCCATATTGACGTCGGTCATGTACACCCGATAATCCGGTTTGACCGCCATATTGACGAACCCCCACTCACTATTCAGCACCTTGGCATGATCGATCCGGAGCAGCCATTCCGGGTGATTGTTCAATTGTTTGGCCGCCTCGGCAGTCTGGGCAGCCATTTTCTTTTCAGACTTCGCCGTAGCTGCGGCATGGACATAATCAACGCGCACCCCCTCCATGAGAAGATCCGTCAATTTCGCTTCCTTAGTCAATGGAGAGTACTCCACGTGTCCCGCGGCAGATATCACTCCCTTACGCAGCTGGACGTTATATCGGCCTGTGACGGGCACCACATCGTCCAAATGAACTTGCTTCAGCGTGATGTCGATATTGAGGCCCAGGTGCGGCTGGGAGAGGAAATCAGCCGCCCCATCCATGGTGAGACTGCCCGAATCGAAGACGTTGCTGTCAAGATGCACGGTGGACGGATAGGTTCGCTCTTTCGAATGGACGTTCCGAATATTTTCCGCGAGAAGATTCAGATGGCTGAGATGCAGCGGTTTCGACTTCGGATTATCGACGTACGTGATGTCGGCATCGTTCAACCGAAATACATCGATCTTGAAAGGATAGACCGCCAGCACCGCGTCTTGCCATCCTCGGTCTTGCATGGCCTGATCGTCCTGCGCCTCTTCTTTGGCTTGCGTCCGCGTCACGCGCAACACAGAACGATCGATGCGGTGATCACTGACAAGATGTCCGTGGAGTACGGCCCGCCAATGAATACTGGCATGCCAGAAGGGAATCTTTGCGACAGGCGGATCGGGATGCTCATTCTGAACCAATGTGGCGTTTTCAAAATCGACGGACAACCCGATTGGGTGAAAACGTAACCTCCCAATGGCCAGCGTATATCCAACGACGTGGCGATTGAACTGACGTTCGGCGTAGAGGCGAAGCGGTTCATCGATAAAAAACAGGGCCACTCCTACAAGCAGACAGAGCAGAACGATAATGCCGATGATCTTTCCCCATCTTTTACGCATTCAACCCATCTCCTCACAAGTGAGTCTCCTCAAGGAGATTCAGTCCTCTATCCATGTGAGGTGCAGCAAAAGCGATGCCTATACCAGCGAGCATCATTGTTTTTATCCAGAAGCGCCGCGTACTCAATATGCCTACAGGCACGCTTCGTCCATACTGCGCAGTGTGTTATACATATTCTTTAGGACCGACCTATACCCGACATTCGGCGAATCACTCGCTCACGAACTGTCGAGGCGAGACCCATTATGACCCGAGCAAAAGCTTCTGATGAACACAATGTCCTGGCGGTAGACTCCCCCATCGACCTCACCAGTCCGCGCCTCTACATCAATCGTGAGTTAAGTTGGCTGCAGTTTAATCTCCGCGTCTTGGAAGAAGCAGAGGACCAACGGCACCCTCTTCTTGAACGCGTCAAATTCTTATCGATCTTTGCGACGAACCTCGACGAATTTTTTATGATTCGCGTATCGGGCCTACGATGCCAATTGCTCGGCGTGACTACCGAAGCGCCACCCGATGGCATGACGGCCTCAGAGCAGATTACCGCTATCCGCCAAGAATTAACGACTCAACTCGCTCGGCACCATAGGTGCTGGAGTCAAGATGTATTGCCGAAACTTACGCAGAACGGCATCCATCTGCTCCATTACCACGAACTGGTCGAGTCAGAACGGGAACAGTTGCGTCAATATTTTGTGCGCGAAGTATTTCCCACCCTCACTCCGCTTGCGTTCGACCCGGCTCATCCGTTTCCGCATATTTCGAATCTGAGTTTCAACTTGGCCGTCGTGGTGCGCGATCCCGAGCGAGGTGAATGCTTTGCTCGCGTCAAACTGCCCGACGTCTTTCCACGTCTCATACCCGTCATGCGCGCGCAGGCGCCCTCCCCAGGACCGAACGAATTTCCACCGCCCAAAGGTCAATCGTTCGTCTGGTTTGAAGAGATCGTCGCCGCCCACGTGGGCGCGCTGTTTCCGGGACTTGAAATAGTCGCCTCTTATCCATTTCGGGTCACGCGCGATGCGGACCTCGAAATCGAGGAAGACGAGGCGGCCGACCTGATCACGGCCGTGGAGGCGCAAGTCGACCAGCGCGACTTCGGATCGGCGGTGCGACTGGAACTGGCTCGCAGCACACCGGACGACATCCGAGAAACGTTGACGAGGAATCTGCAATTGGCGCCTTATTTGGTCTACACCGTCGAGGGGCCCATCGGAATCTCGAGCGTGATGGAATTGGTCGGTCTCGATCGTCCCGAATTGAAAGACCCGCCGTTCCAGCCGGCGGTCCCGGTCGCCGTCACGTCGCACTCGACTCTGGTCGATGCCATTCGTCAAGACGACCTGCTGCTCTATCACCCCTATGACAGTTTTACGCCCGTGGTCGACTTTGTGCGGCAGGCCGCTTCCGACCCCAATGTGCTGGCCATCAAACAGACGCTTTATCGCGTGAATCCGAAGTCGCCCATTATCGAGGCGCTCATGGAAGCGCGCGTCAATGGCAAGCAGGTTGCGGTGGTCGTGGAGCTTAAGGCCCGCTTCGACGAAGAAAACAATATTGCCTGGGCGCGCAAACTCGAAGACGTGGGAGTGCATGTGGTGTACGGGGTCCTTGGACTCAAGACCCATGCAAAGATGTGTCTGGTCGTGCGGCGCGAGGCAGACGGGATCCATCGCTACGTACACCTCGGCACGGGGAATTACAATGTGTCGACCAGTCGGATCTACACGGACCTCAGTTACTTCACGGCCAATCCCGCGATCGGAGCCGATGCGTCCGACCTGTTTAACGCCTTGACGGGTTACTCGCGCAAGAACAGTTACAGCCGGCTGCTCGTCGCGCCCATTACGTTGCGCCAGCAGCTGCTCGATCGAATCGAACGCGAGGTCCGACGCCATCGCACCGAGGGAGACGGTTATATCGCGTGCAAAATGAATTCCCTGGTGGATAAAGCCTGCATCCAGGCGCTGTATCGAGCATCGCAGGCTGGGGTAAAGATCGATCTTCAGGTCAGGGGGATCTGTTGCCTCCGACCGGGGATTCCCGGAGTCAGTCCTACCATTACGGTCACCTCCGTGGTCGGACGATTTCTTGAACATGCGCGCATCTACTACTTCCGTAATGGCGGACAACATGACGTTTTCGTCGGCAGCGCGGACCTGATGCCACGCAATCTCGATCGTCGCGTGGAAGTCCTGTTCCCGGTTGAGCATACCCGCGCCAGGGAAATAATCATCACGGATATTCTTGGCGTCGGGTTGCGCGACAACATGCAAGCCCGGCGTTTGCGTTCAGACGGCGCCTCCGAGCGCCTGCACCCTTCCAAAGGAGAAGCCCCCCTTAATTCGCAGGACTGGTTTCTCACGCAGTGGAAATCCCGTCCCTAGTGATTCTGTTTTCTTATCTACACAGACCTTTCCCCCAAGCTCTACAGCAATGTGAGCCTTGCCGGCACTCCATCCGACCCTCGACCCTCTATGTAACTGAGGATTTCCTTTCGTCTCCGAATCGTCCTCACTTACTAGGGCCAAAAGGTTGACAGTAGTGAGCAATAACGGTATTTCATGTGCGTTCTTCCCTATTTTATTGACCACTACATCTAGGTACAAATGATCAGTTCGTCTTGAAGGGGACCAATGATCGGTCGGTCAATGCCTCGGCAACATGGCGATCATCTCAGCGTGGAACGGTGAGTAAGAGGACCAGCACCATGCGAAACGAACAGCACTCCAACAAGCCTTCCTCTGTTCCAGGTGTTGATGAGCTTCAAGACGCCTTCGCCGGTCCGAGCATTCCAATAGAGTACAGCCTACTTTCTCCAGATCATCGGATTTTAGAACGGCGCTTCATGGCGTTCCCTCCATTCGGCAAAGACAGTCAAGGAGAAGCGATCCGTGACATGGGTGGCGTCTCGATCCGCTCAAATGTCGAATATCTGGAAGAAAACACCTCCCGCAAGGCGGGACCCGAAGCAGGGCGTGTCATTGTAGAGGATTTGGCACGCCAATTAAATGAGCGGATCCCTGACCCCGCCTGCCATGTCACCGTAGACTCGCTGAAGAATCCTTGGATGAGCTATTCAAACGAGTTCACCGCCTATCTGGTGGAACTGTGCATCGATCTCTCCGGCGACCCGCAATTTCAGTTTCACATGGGCCGTGAAAAGTTAATTCCTCCCTTGATCCAAATTCTCATGCGGCCATTTTCGGCCGGCCAGGTCTACAAAACTGCGGCTTACTATGCGCGACACTATGCGAATAACTCTTACGAATTGGAGGGGCTCCACGTCACCGATCGGTCGGCGACCTTGCGTATGCGTCTCTCCGAAAGGGCGCTCCGGCAATTCGGGCCGTATCGCCGCGCCTGCGCGAAGCTCTGGTGTGAGGCGTTAAAAGTCGGGCTCGCCATCGTCCCTGAGAAGGTACACAACTCACGGCACGCCACGGTCACCGACCGGTGCTGTCTGGTCGCCGGCGATCCCTATTGCGAATGGGAAGTGCAGTGGGAGGTGCCCGCCGCCTGGTACTCGGGACGTGGCCTCGTCCGTCGGTTTGCCAAGCATGTGCTGCAGACAGACATTGCGCAGGGTGAACAGCTGATACAGGAACAGATGCAATCCTTAGAGGTCCGCCACGACGAACTTCGGAAGGCCTATGTGGAGCTGCAAAACACGGCGGTTGAATTGCAGCGGCGCGTACAGCAGCTCACCACCCTGCACGAGGCCGGGTTAATGTTCGCGACGCTTCGCGACCGGGATGTTCTTTTACGGCAAGCGCTGGAGATCGTACTGCAGACACTCCGCTACGACCGTGCCATGATCACATTTTTTGATGCTCAACGAGGTGTGTGCTCTGACGCGCGCCTCCTCGGTGTGGACTCCTCGCTGGCCGATTATGCACGATCCCTCGAAGTACCGGTGACGGATCCCGACTCGCTGGAAGGACGGGTGTTTCTTCGTGGAGAGGCTGTTCTGGTCCCCAAGACAGACGAGATGGCGTACCGTCTGCATCCGGTCACTCAAGAACTCATGAGACGCATCGGCACACATTCGTTTATTACGGTGCCGTTGAAAGCAAGACAAACCATTGTCGGGGCGGTGACGGTTGACCGCAATCGAACCTATCCGCTCACGGAAGACGATGTCTCCCTTATGGTCACCTTTGTCAATCAATTGGCAATTGCGCTCGATAACGCAGACGCCTATCAAGCGATTGAAGGCTTAAACTTAACATTGGAAGCCAAAGTGCATGAACGCACGGTTCAGTTGGAAATCGCCAATGAGCAACTCCGGGAACACGATCGACGGAAAAATCAGTTTCTCTCCCATGTGAGCCACGATCTCAAAACGCCACTGACCTCTATTGTCGGGTTTATCGGAAACATGCTCGATGGCCTCGCAGGCCCGCTGCAGCCCAAACAGCATACGTATCTTGAGCGCGTCAAAGCCAATGCCGAACGTTTGTCGCGTATGATCTCAGACCTGTTAGACCTCTCGCGTATCCTGTTCGGCGCCTTGCATATACACCGGGCAAGTATGTCACTGAACGACCTCGCGCAAGAAACGCTGGATCAGCTCCAATTGATCGCGGATCGAAAGAGCGTGACCCTTCAACTGCAGTGTCCACACGGGCCGATAACCGTGTTTGCCGATCGTGACCGGCTCAACCAGGTTGTTACGAATTTGTTGGATAACGCCCTCAAATTCACCCCAAGCGGCGGCACAGTGTCGCTATGCCTCCAACAAGGGGACGACGACCGTGTCAGCATCGCCGTATCGGATACCGGGTGCGGAATCCCACAGAGCGCCATCGAACGGCTGTTCGAGGCGTTCTTTCAGGCGCATCCCCTTGCCGCCGCCGGTCGGGAAGGATTGGGCTTAGGGCTCTCGATCGTCAAGTTTCTTGTTGATCTTCACGGAGGAACCATTTCTGTCACAAGCCGTGAACAAAAGGGGACGACGTTTACCGTCCACCTTCCGAAGAATCATCCCGCAAAAGCCGATGCATAGGCTTCCATTGGACACCAGGGCTTTATCGCCATTCATGTCAGGTGTCGCCTCGAGAACTTAATCGAGAATGAATCCCTCCGCCCTCTTCTTCACGAGGTTGACGAAAGTAAGTCGTTACCCCAATTGCATATTGCCTCGCTTGAACGGCACACTAAATCCATGGAATATGTCTTGTCCACCTTGCTGGAGACAGTTGCGGCCATAGGTTCGGGAATTGTGCTTCTCTGGCTGTCCGGGGCCGTTGCTCTGCAATGGTATCAATCCGGTGGTTATCGATCCGACCGTTACTATGAGGGAGAGTAACGCATGTATCGGCTCATGCTGCTCATGACCGGGACAATGGCTCTCATCGTCCTTCCGGCATATGCCGCCTCGGATGAACCCCGCTCGGCGTGGTCGCTCAATGAGATTCTGAATCAAGGCAGTCGCATGCTTACCGATAGCATCACGCATGGGCTCGCTATTGTTCAGAACCATGTTGAGTTCGACTCTTCGACAGCAAGCGGATCTTCGAACGGTGAGGAGTCCACTCATCTCCGCCTCAAATTGTTCCCGAACGGAAAGAGTCAGCCGGACGATGCCCTAAGTGCGGAAGGTACGTTTCGGCGTTCCGTCGATCCATCCGACCGGCATTTCGGCTTTGAATTTCGGCTGCTGCCTCCAAAACGTTCATCAGATCCCAAAGAATACATCTGAGCGGTTGAGCCTACTCCCAGCGCAAGCGCGCTCCAGCCTCGTAGCTATTTGTCCCATAACAGATCGGGAGAATATATGCGCAATGCCATCATTGGCTTTTTGGTGGGTCTCTCGCTAAGCGCCAGCGTCTGGGCAGGAAGTTCGAGCACAGGTGTCCAGTCACGCCCGCAAGCGTCGCGACCGGATCAACTTTGGGAGCAGGATCGTGGAGCTGCCATCAAACAGTACGAGGAAGAGCATCAACAGCAGAGCAGATACGAACAGGACCTCAAGCAACTTCAACGAGGGATGGAGCAACGCAATCACAGGCCCTGTTGAAGGCCCACCAGACGAAGGTCTTACGACGAACAGGCAATAGCGACCGCCTGCAAGAACGGCTAATCTCCGTGACAGCGGAAATAAGGCTGTTCACGCCGGAGGTTGCCATGAAAGCTGAGAAGGAAATTCTGGATCTGCTGCGGGAAATTCGAGACTTCGTACAGATTCTGGCGATTCGCGACCAACTCACGCCATTAATGGAAGAACCAGTCGCACAACGCAACTGCCGCAGCTGGTTCTTGTGTGGCCATCGCACCCATCCCAGAAAACACCATCCAACCGACGGCTCTGCATGTGGATAATGGTGACGCGGTAGTTTGACTCCGCTCTTGCTCTCTACTTCACACTTGCCATGTTTTGATTCTCCGCTCATACAGATTTCTTATCGGACCGAGAAATCGATGAACACTGTCCCATCGTTGTGCCACCTGACTACTCGTAATCTTCCATCTCTGCTAATAAATGGCAGATTGAACTTGGACTGGACGGTTCTGGTTGGATTGAGACTGGGATAGTGCTTTTCTTTGAAGTAACATCCGCCGTCTGGTGTCACCGATTAGTTTTTATCGGTTGTCAGATATTCGTTGAAGGCTGATTCGATATGATTTCGATTTCTGATGGCTCAAACTAGCAACTCATGTCGCGGACTGAGGTCGATTCTTCATTTGTGCGCACGAATTCCATATGACTTGACTCTATGTTGGCTCACTTCACGTTAGCGTTTACAAAGTCGCTGCTATGCCCCGTGGCATGTTCATGTGTGTGCCAGTCCACCCACCCTAACGGTTCGCCACAGCCCTTACATTTATATGGATAGATTGGTCTTAATTGGCTTTGCAGGGGTTGTTTGACCTGTCCGTTGGTCGAGGAGCGATACAGCCGCAAGCCGATCGGAGTGCACACGATCAATGCAATTGTCAGATACCTATACAATACTTCAGTCGATACTCTTTTTTTATGCAATACGAAGGAAATGGTCAATCTTTCTTTCCTCCAACCCTAAAATACTTTTTAAGTATGCAGAATGCGAGCACCTGGATTCTATGGAACAAAAGTCTGATGATTTAGGAGAATAGAAAATAGGATGAACCACGGCAGCTTCATGAAGTGACCATTCACGGACGAAGAGCGGGGCGAGGCGGAGGCGGCCCTTCCGATGTGTCGGTAGTTGGAGGTGGGAAACCCTTGTGCTCCCGACTGAACATCAGCTTCATTGTCAAGATAATGACCGCCACCAGCAACAACGCCCACCAAACTGATGGTTTACCCAACATGACAGGGCTCATGCATCGCGTCAGACCATCTAGCGATTAAAGAACAACACCAATTCATTCTGCGACCTTCGTCGGATAGAAATCAAGAATCGAAGTCTTCATGATGCTGGAAGGATGGCCTTTGCATGTTATGATAGCCATGCCGCGTTGCTTTCCAGTGAGAGAGCGATGCGCAGATGGGATTGACGGTTGGCGACAGCCTAATACTGTTATCGTCAATCCCCATCCTCCCTTCCTCCTTCCCTCGAAAACAAGAATCCTCGAAATACGTCGACTCCTTTGCACCGAAGGCTTTTATTGCCCTTGACACTCTCGCCTGCAGAGCATAGCCTCCGTATTCTATACCTATCGTACAAGGAGGTTATCTATGTCTGTTGCCAGAGTGACTGAGATCATCGCTGCATCCCCAAAGAGTTTCGAAGACGCCGTCCAAGTTGGCATCGCAAGAGCCAATAAAACCTTGCAAAATGTGAAAAGTGCGTGGATAGAAGATCAGAAAGTTGATATTGAGGACGGCAAGATCACGGAATATCGTGTGGCCCTAAAGGTCACCTTTATTCTGAAGGACTAGATCTCGGTTGTACGGCAGAACTGAAGGCCGCGGGCAACTCAGCATTCGAACTTGAAAGCTGGGTGACGAATGTGATGTGAGGACTCGCTTGGAAATCCTCACTCGTTCTACCCCGACTAAGAGGCATGGACCCGGTATGGGTAGCCGTCGTCTGTCCTTTTGAGTTTTCGCCTAACTTCTTTCATTCTCTTTTCCAATTTGCACATTGGGCTAAAGCGGAGGACTCAAGTCTTTGCCGCCGTAACGAAACGGCAACTACGCTTCAAACCCCTTGTGAGGAATCGCTTCTCTCCATACTTACCGAGCTAACGCTTCTCGGTAGATCATAGGGGTGCCGCCCCGAGGTACTGCACATCGGATGATCATTTGTAACGACACCTTCAAGAAGTCACTACTGAAGCGAAAGGAATGGGAAAGACAAGCACGTACAGCCCGCCCGCATCCGGCCTCTCAAGGGGAACCGCCACTGGTTGAGCTGCGACCGACTAATGTCTCAGACAGCGTAGAATGCCTTGTCAAGAAGCGGCGAGGCACATCTGGCGATACTTACGTGGATGCCAGAGTCGGCTCTGCATACTCGTGATAGCATGCATCCAAAGCGATTTTGAGATATTCCAAGCTTCGGCGGGCCGCTTGCTTGACGCGGTGCTGGAGTTCCGGCGTGGTCGCGTGCTGTTTCATAATTTCAAGCGCCTCGGTCGGATGAAGGTCATCGTAGCGAGCATGGGCTTCCATCCATGAATATGCCTTCTTGGTTAGGGAAACGCCTTGCTGGCCATGATATTTCCCAAAGCCCTGGACCATAAGTTTGGCGATTCCTTGAGTGACACCCTCAATTGCGTAATTGGTCGCGCTGACAGCTTCGACAAAACTTCCTCGGGACGTGACCGACCATAACCAATGAGTGAGGGCTTCGACTTCTGCCAGAATGGAGGGATTGAGCAAGTCCTCAGATGGCACCCCAAAACCAAGGGCCATATCTATCCACTGTTCCGCATGGCGTTTTTCGACCTTTAGATTATCGATAAGAAAGGCGCGCGACACAGCATCTGGAGCTTTCGCTAGATACGTGGCCATGAATTGGGGAAACGCTTCAACAAACGGGTAGAACTGCGTCGACCATCCATGCACTTGAGACAAGGACAATTGGCCGGAGGACGTTTCTTGCACAAGAGGAGATGCCCAAATCGCTTCTCGATAGGGATTTAAAGCCTCATCCATTTCAAATACCCATGCGGGATGAGGCGTAAACCGTCGGCCACGGAGGTGTGACTTGCGGACGACGGGCAGATCGGCAGATGCCGGACATGCGGTCGTTGGAGGGGTCAGCGTCAAGATGACGCCCTGCTGCGCAGAGATGTCCTGTCGAAACTGTTCTAACAATGTCCTAAGGGCTGTTCGTTGTTGAATATCCAGCCCTGTAAATCTCAGGCCTGTCGCGTACCGCCTATCTCCTGTCTCTCGGCAATACACAACATTTGCCAGGAAATGGAAGGGGGTATTCTCACGATGATGACAACGTACATCTAGAGACATCCCTGGAGTCAGCGTGGTGCCGCTAAGGATAGCCATTCCTCCCCGACTCAAATTTTCGCAGAAAATGGGCGACGTATGCTCTTCAGACCACGTACATTTGATCTCAACAGCATGCCGCACAGACCGTCGGAGATCTCGTTTAGAGGTCGAGGGGGGTTGATTCATAACTCATCCTTAACCATAATTACTATAGTTAGGGTAAATCTATACTCTCTTACACCGGGTTTGTCTAGAGCAACGGACAGGGTGGACTCGGACCGCTGCGAACCGAAAAAACGCTCGCTGATGAGATTGACGCGGCTACAGGCGCCGCTACACTAGTACAGATGGCCCTATTCTCATAGGGTCGGCTCTGAAACGAATTGCCTAGCCTGATGAATCTTTTTGCTTTTTCTGGACTTGCAACGGGGCTGACATCCCTCGCCCTAGGGATTTTCGTCCTCTTCATGCGCCCGCAATGTGCTCTGAACCGAGTGTGGTTTTACTTTACCGGCTCAGTAGCCCTGTGGGGATTCGGCAGCCTGTGGATCGCACTTGCTCAGGACCATGACTCAGCGTTATGGGCATGGCGTCTCGCCTTTGCATTCGCCGTCGTTTGGATCCCCATCCTCTTCTATCACTTCGTCACGTTGTTCTGCGGATTGCCGGGCCGAGGCGTTTTGAAGGCGAATTATGTGATTGGGCTTGTCTTTGCAGCCTGCTTAAGTACGTCATGGTTTTTCAGCGATGTGCGATACGTGTTCGAATCATTCTATTACGCGCGACCTGGATCTGTGGTCTTCCACGTGTTCTTTCTGTGGTGGACATGGTTGGTCAGCTACGCGCATTACAAAGTGTGGGGAGAATACCAGACGGCGTCTGGAGCGAAACAAAAACAGTATCAATATTTCTTTGTCGCCTTTACCTTGGCTTTTGGAACAGGATCTCTCGATTACTTGCCGATGTTTGGCATTGACGTGTATCCCTATGGGAACTTCGGCATAATTTTGTATCCCATCATCATGACGTACGCTATTGTGAAATACGGCACGATGGACATCCAAATCGCTCTTGAACGGAGTTTGGCCCATCTTCTACTCTTGATTGGCTCCGCGATTCCGGCCTATGCGATCGCATTGATCGGACAGCGAATGGCCTTTGGCAGTATCAATCTCACCTATTCTCTCGTGCTCCTTGTCTTAGTCCTGCTGCTGGTCTTGACGGCCTTACATATGAAATCAGCCGTCCAAGCCACCGTCGCACGAACTCTATTTAAACCCCGATATGAAATGTATGACGTCTTGACTAACTTTGCCAATGCCATCATCGGGACTCTCGATCTGCATGCGGTCACCGACGGCATCGTATCGATGCTTGCTCGTACCTTGGAAGCGAAGACAGTCTCTCTTTACCTATTAAACGGCCAGAAGGTGAGCTATGTGTGCGTTTCTTCCTACGGATCGTTACAAGATGTTGGTGAGTCCATCAAGGCGAACGCCCCTTTGCCACTGCAACTTGTCAAAACTAAACGGGCCCTGCTCCGCCACGATGTCGACGCAACTCATTCCTCATCACTTGCCCCAGCTCTTTTACGGGCGCTTGACGAAATCCACGCCGACATCTGTCTCCCGATTATCAGCAAGGGGCGCCTTCTCGGCTTCTGTTCCGTTGGGGAGCGCCCACGCAAGTACTCAGATGAGGACGTTGACTTTCTAGAGACGTTGTCGCACAAGCAGTTCGCCACGGCCATCCACTACGGCATGCTGAACGAGGAATTGAAGCATGCGCACCGAGCGATGGAACGAACACAGCGGCTACGATCATTGGATATTATGGCGGCCGGCTTTGCGCATGAAATACGAAATCCACTGACCTCTATCAAAACGTTCCTGCAGTTAGTGCCCGACCACCGAGACGATACGGAGTTCATTCAGGGGTTTAGTCAAATCGCCTGTGATGATGTGCTTCGTATTGAGCGGCTCATCAAAGAGATTTTGGATTATGCGCGGGTCCAAAATCCACAATTCAAGGAGGAGGATGTAAATGACATTGTGTCGCACTGTGTGTGCTTTCTTGAAATCCGAGCCAATCAGAAAGGCATCGCCATACGGACTGACTTGGGGACCGACCTACCCCGAGTGATGTTGGATCGCCAACAAATCAAACAGGTGGTGCTCAATCTCTGTCTCAATGGTATTGATGCCATGGTCGGTAAGAACGGCGTGCTCAATGTGACGACGCGGCAAATCTGTGGACCTGAAATCAAGAGTATTCAGGTAGAGGTCACCGACACAGGTTGTGGTATCGGCCCGAATGATCTTGAGCATATTTTCGATCCCTTTTTTACAACGAAGCATGAAAGCGATGAACGCGAAGGCACGGGGCTTGGCTTGACCATCAGCAATCAAATTGTGCAAGACCATCATGGAAGCATTAGGGTGGCGAGCGTTCTGGGAAAAGGAACGGCGTTTCTCATCCAATTGCCTATTATGCAGCCGTCATCTGCATCGCAGAATCCACCACTCCAATCCGTTGGCGATCCATCATTATCGTCTGACTATTCGTGACGGCCTCCCATTGAAAAAGAGACTGAAAGCATCGGTAAAAACTGTACGGAGGGCATTCTGTACAGTGCAGCATCCTTCGCTTCGGTGGCTGCACCGGCATATCTTCAGCCCTTTCTTCACAGCAGCTGAGCTACATCTGATGGCACCTTACGATCAAAGGTAATGGGGGGTGATTAACGGCGCTAATCGGCGATCCTATAGCCAACAGAGGTATGAACCGATGTGGCTGGCCAGAACAAGGACAGTGTGTACGGCCTTTAGATTGGGTTAGGAACGAAAGAACTCGTGGGTCTCGATGCTCTCCGGCTCAATCCTAAAGATCATGTCGCCGGAATCACCGAGTGACTGCACGTACCTAGTATTTCCCTCATTTATGTAGCCTCTATGCGCAGGTATTGGACCCAGCCAATCACAAACGTTTCATCCGTCGCCATGCGCCAAGCCCCGCGAGGCCGGGTGCCAAGCAGGAACCAAGTGCCAGGCTCGAGCATAGTTGCAACCTCATAATTTATACTTCTTAATTCGAAGAATCCTGATGGGAATTGCAGAAACTGTTCGGCCCAAGAGAAAGAATGCAGGATTAGGCGTGCCGCTAAAATGAAACCTGTCTTGCAGAAAATTGTTCATGAGTGAGAAGCCTGGCCCTTGCAGCGAGATGAAGACATCGTCAAAGGGAACTGGCGTCGTCGTATTCATAGCAATGGATCCACCCGTCACGACAGCACTGACCGCGTTCGCATCAGTCGAAGGCAAGGCAAGCAATACTATGACAACCAGTGCAAGGACGATTCGGCTACCTTCCTTTCGGTATTCCCAATCCATGCTCAAACACAGGGATAACTTCCATAGCACACAACAACAGGCCCAGGACAACATATAGATACAGAGGAGCAAGACGCACCATGCAACAGCAGGACGAACGGCACCGTGTCTCTCACCGATTCGCACTTTTTCAGCGAAGATCATTACACGATTCGATCGAATGGCGGCGGGCTTCAGCGCCCTCTAACTATACACGCCGGGGCGCAGACGCGATCCCAGGTAATCCATTGTATACCTGATATTTGACCGGGACACTGATGGTCAAGTCGGTCTAGGCAAGCTTTCGAGATAGACGCAGACGCGACCTTGCGCCTCAGATTGTCCTGAACCAAATTCCGCGCCAAAATATCCCGAGCCAGTCCACCGTATGTATGCCTGAAGAACGATCGCTTCGCCGGTTGGCAGGACGAACCTCAGCAGGACGGCTTCCCCACTGCGATAGGAACACATCGACTCAACGCCACATCCGGTCGCAGACAGGTTGTGGATCATCCCGTCAATTTCACCCCGATGAGACAATGAGACCGGAATGCGAACACGCCAGCGTGCAGACTTGCGACGAGTCGGAAAGACGTGACCATGCGAGCTCCGCCTACTATCTGGGTCGTTTATCTCCTCAGTCATGCGACAGGTTTTCCCTTTTCACTTTTGTTGCATCTGTGCCGGGCATGAAGAACAAGTATAGCAGCAGGAGCCGACCATCGATTCGGCACGCCATTGGTCAACCTTGTTAGCGCGACTGGGGTCAATACCGACTGAAATCCAAAAATTTGCAACTCCTCATGCCGAGTTGGTGAAGCAGATGGAGCACTAGTCGGAATTGGGAAGAGTTCGCCGAGAGAGATTAGCGTGATGATCTGAGTATATTGGACGGCTCTTGGACTAGCGGCGCTTTACGTCAAGCTGGATATGTGCCTGTTGATACACAGCACACCCTACACCCTATCTGTTTCTCAAGATCACCAATAGCAGATTGCAGGCAGAGCCGATAGTCCCTCGTCAGCTGGGTAATTTCGTCTTGTGTTTCACGACTTGCTCCTTTATTGGCGGGAGTGCTTCACAGCTTAAGTTTAACCTAATTATTTATGCTCAAACTACATTTTTTGCACGCAGATTTCCACCTGGACGGAAGGAAAACTCTTCCTCAAGGCTGAAGATACGAAATCGCATACACCCTGCGTGCTCTATCTAATGGGGGATCTCTACCGGGTACTCGATGTCTGGCCCGAACGGTCACATGGGAAATCTGCCATTACACAACAACGAATCACGGTGCAGTATGTCAACGTCAGTCAAGGCGGACAGACGACGATCGGGCAGATTGAACAGTACCCGACTCCGACGTATAAGACTAATCAATTAATCAACGGTCTCTCACAAAGGTCCGAACATGACTCTCAGAAATATGTGAATCCAATTCATGAACGATACAGCCGATGATCCAACCTTATCTGTGCGACTCAGATTATTGATGAGCTGCGATCGGATTAAACGCCATTGTGTCGGCGTCACAGGCTTCGAAATAATGCTGCGCTATCTTATCGGCGCTTTAGGAAAACCCATCCCGCTCCTCCTAAGCCTGAAAGCAGCAGGACACAAGTTGATGGTTCAGGAACCGCTGACGCGGAAACATTCGTCTGAAAACCTAATGGTGGGTAGATTGCGGGGCGTTGGCGAAGGAGTTTGATACAGCGAGAGCAGATCTTGACCCCGGGGCACTTACGGTGACTAGGACTCCTGTGATCGTAAGACGCCATCAATAAGGAACGCGGTCTGAGTCTGTGACAGACTCAGTAAAGAGACCTTTTGCCTAGGCCCTGCCTGTCGGCTGATATCCACATCGAGAGCTGAAGAGATGGCTGCACTTGCGAACACGGACGCCTGTGCTGGCGCGAGCAGCCAAGGGCGGTGGAACGCGCTGACAACTCAAAGTCTCTTCATCGGATTGAAAGTTCTCCGACAAGAGTCCAAGCTACCTTCTCAGAAAACCTAAACTCAACGAGGAAAACTTGAATTTCGACAAAATGCACGTACAGCAGAAATTATACTACTGGTCGCCATCATCCGAGGCGTTCCAACATGGCACGATCGTGTGGATGAGCCCGCGGCAGAATTTAGTGGCGGTCCAAAATGGCGCCCATACGGATTTCCTCACGCCAGCCGAGCTCGCCTATGATCCGCGTGCAGCCGCCGACGATCATGATTTTAAGGACTTACCTGCCGCAGATCCACAGACGCGGCCGGATCAAGAACGTTACCTGCGCGTCCTCGCCTCTGCGTATCCGGATTATGCGGTGTGCTCTATCACGGTGTTTGAAGGCGTCCGCACGTCCTGTCGAACAGGCATCAGATCGCGAGTCTTTTGTCAGGCCGCCGTACTACGCCATCCGCAACACCTTCTGATCCTGGATATCGAAGGGGACAATGTGTGGTTTGGCGGCGTTGCTGTGGCAGATTTGAAGACGTTCGCTGACAAGCCGTGGTCCCCCTACGTGGGGGTACCGAACCAGTGGGATGCCTTCGATATCCCGCAGCACGAAATGGCGACGATCGTGAAGAATGGCCTCACGGCATTAACCAATCACGTGGTGATTTCATACCCTCCTGCTGTTGTGTCGGTTAACCTACCAGCTCACATGCGTGCTCTTGCCGCCTCGCGGCGGCGATCACCTTCTCTCCGCCAGTTTCTGTATGAGTCCTCCGAGTGAGGCCTCGGACCGGAGAATTGTTACCGGACGGTCAATACTTTCAAGTAATTTAGAGTACACCACCCCGCCCATCTAAATTCGGCAGGCTTGCACTGCCTACGTCATCTCCATACACTAGAAATGCTCACCTGAAAGAAAGGCTCATTACCAGTTGCCGCGTAGCCAATCCTAAAGGCACGATGTCATGAAATTCACGTCCTATGATCACGAGGGCTACTATGACGAAATGTTTGACCTGAGTGCTTTGCCTCGTCCAAACGCCGTTTTGTTGATGCAAAAGATTCAGTCACTTCCAGATGGAGAATTGAAAAAACGTCAACATGCAGCCGAAGCGGTACTGTTGGACAAAGGGGTGACGTTCGGCGTGTATGGGGATGAGGTTGGGATTGAGCGGATCTTTCCATTTGACTCCATCCCGCGCCTGATAGAGATGTCGGAGTGGGACCGCATCGAGCGGGGCCTTCGCCAACGCGTAATAGCTTTGAACATGTTCATCGATGACATTTACCATGGTCAGAAGATCATCAAAGATGGAGCAGTGCCTGCCGAACTTGTCTTTTCCAGTAAGGGCTTCCGCTCACAATGCATGGGTCTAAATCCACCTAAAGGCATCTGGTGTCACGTTTCAGGCATTGATTTGGTTCGAGACCGGGATGGCACCATCTACGTCTTGGAAGACAATCTGCGTTGCCCGTCAGGCGTGGCGTACGTATTAGGGAATCGCTACTTAATGAAAAGGACCTTGCCGGAGCTGTTCGAAGCGTATCGCATTCGGCCGGTGGACGACTATCCGAGTCGTCTTTTGGAAACACTCCAATACCTTTCTAATGTCTCCAAGCCAACGGTGGTCATTCTCACGCCAGGGATTTACAATTCCGCCTACTTTGAGCATTCATTCTTGGCTCAACAGATGGGTGTGGAACTGGTCGAAGGCAGGGATCTGGTGGTTGCAGGCGGGTGGGTCCACATGCGCACCACTAAAGGCCTGCAGCGAGTGGATGTGATTTATCGGCGAATCGACGATGACTTTCTTGACCCACGAGTATTCAGATCGGACTCTCAGTTAGGTATCCCAGGCCTCATGGAAGCCTACTCACAAGGAAGGGTAGCTCTTGCCAACGCTCCGGGAACTGGCATCGCGGATGACAAGGTCATCTATGCTTACGTGCCGAAGATCATCAAATACTACCTCGGGGAGGAACCTATTCTGCCCAATGTGCCCACCTATCTGTGCTGCGATCCGAAGGATCGAACCTATGTTCTGGACAATCTCGATAGGCTTGTCGTTAAGGTAGCCGCTGAGTCGGGTGGGTATGGGATGCTGATTGGTCCGCATGCCACTCGGCAAGAGTTGACAGAATATGCGGAACGAATAGAGGCAGACCCACGAAACTACCTCGCCCAACCGACCCTGGCGCTCTCCCGGGTCCCCTGCATTGTGGAAGATCACTTTGAGGGCCGGCATGTAGACTTACGCCCCTACATCTTATGCGGGAGCGATGTTTATATCACGCCTGGGGGTCTTACCCGCGTGGCGCTGATAAAGGGCTCCTTGGTGGTTAATTCTTCTCAAGGTGGTGGAAGCAAGGATACCTGGGTATTGGCGTGAGGGGGTTTCCGCAACGACCAGTACCCTTTGGGTCAGATCAAACCTCGGATTGCCCATAAAAAAGGTGCGGGATGCTGAGTCGAGTGGCAAATAACATATACTGGATGAACCGGTACATCGAGCGAGCTGAGAACTATTCACGCTTCATTGATGTCAACCTCAATTTAACATTGGACCTTCGCGAGGAAACCGTCGAGCAGTGGGAGCCGTTGGTGATGGCCACGGGGGATGAACAGCGGTTCAAAGCCCAATTCAGTGGGGCAACGCGTGAGCACGTCCTTTACTTTCTTACCGCCGATCCGAAGAATCCAAACTCCATCCTCTCCTGCCTACTTGCTGCAAGAGAGAATGCTAGGTCAGTAAGGGAAATTATTTCCTCGGAAATGTGGGAGCATGTCAATCGCTTTTATCGGATGGTTAAAGATGCCGCGGTAAAAACCTTTGACACGCCGCGGCAGCGTGGATTCTTTGGCGAGGTCAAACAAGCTAGCCATTTATTTGTCGGCATCACGGACGCCACGATGTCCCACGGGCAGGGCTGGCACTTCGGACGCCTGGGTCGCCTCCTTGAACGGGCGGATAAGACCTCTCGGATTCTCGATGTCAAATACTTTTTCTTACTGCCTTCGGTGCAGGCGGTCGGGAGCAGCCTTGACGATATCCAATGGGCAGCCCTGCTAAAATCCACCAGCGCCTTGGAGATGTACCGGAAGCGATATGGCCGGATCGCCCCTTATCAGGTTGCTGAATTCTTGGTTCTTAACCCTGAGTTTCCCCGCGCCATTCACTATTGCCTCATCAAATCCGAAGAATCCTTGCATGCTATCTTGGGTTCGGAAGTTGGACGGTTCGAGAACGTCGCGGAAAAGCGCCTGGGACGTCTTGTTGCAGATGTGACCTATGTCAGTATCGAGGAGATTATGTCGGAAGGTCTGCACGAATTTCTTGATAATTTTCAAACGAAACTCAACTACGTGGGAGACGGCATCGCAGAGACTTTCTTCACCCTGCGGCTGGACGAGGGGCCACGATCCCTAGAGATGCTGCAATGAGTCCGATGGATACCAATGGCTGGCTTTCCTACAGAATGATAAAGAAGTGATCGCGTTACCAGCATTACTCACGTCCTGTTCACATATCCAGTGTGAAGGCGCGTGATTTTCTTGGCTGCGGCGTGATTCATTGACGAGTGGACACCTTCAAATCACCTCCTGAGGTGTTGATGACATACTGTGTCGGTGTGCTGTTGGATTCTGGGTTGGTACTCGCGTCGGACTCCCGTACGAATGCGGGGGTAGACCACATTGGAACATTTCGCAAGATGACGGTGTTCGAGCGCCCCGGTGATCGAGTCCTTGTCATGTTGAGTTCTGGTAATTTATCTGTGACTCAGTCCGTGGTGAATCTATTGGAGCAATGGACCAATGAAAGCCGAGACAATTTGTGGAACGCCCCGTCCATGTACCAGGCAACTTGTCTGGTAGGCGAGGCCTTACGTGAGGTGCAGAAACGGGACGGGCCGTATCTAATGCCCCACAACATCGATACTACTGCTGGCTTTATCCTGGGAGGGCAGATTGCTGGACAGAAGCATCAGTTGTTCAACATTTACGCACAGGGTAATTTCATTGAAGCCACACAGGACACACCGTTCTTTCAAAACGGAGAACTCAAGTACGGCAAGCCCATTCTCGATCGGATCATCACGAGTTCGACCAGCATGGCTGAGGCCGCAAAATGTGTCCTTGTCTCATTTGATTCAACTATGCGCAGCAACATCTCCATCGGCTTGCCGATTGATTTGCTATGTTATGAACGGGACAGCCTCAAGGTGGGAATGCACCGGCGCTTTGGGGTCAACGACCCCTATTTTGACATCATCTGTCGGCAGTGGGACGTAGGTTTAAAGCGCCTATTCAGCGAATTGCCGGATCCAACCTAGGAATGTTGAGTTATGGGTAATAGCGTCGCGCTGACTCATACAACGCGTTACCGATTTGACCGGCCCGTCCTCCTGTCTCCTCATGAAATCAGACTCCGTCCGGCTCCCTACTGCCGGACGCCGATTCTCAGCTATGCCTTGACAGTTGTGCCAGCTGGACACGTCCTCACCTGGCAGCAGGATCCGCACAACAACTATCTGGCTCGTGTAGTATTTTCTGAAAAGGCGACTGAATTAGCGGTGGTGGTGAAGTTGGTTGCCGACATGACGGTCATCAATCCTTTTGGGTTTCTAGTCGACCCTTATGCAGAAACTTTCCCCTTCGCCTACCCCTCCCACCTTACGAAAGAACTCAGATCTTTTCTGGAAGTCGAGTCACCGGGACAACGCCTTACGTCTTGGCTGTCCACCTTCAAGGCTGATCATTGTCAGGTACCAAAGCCAACGGTCGATTTCCTCGTAACACTCAACCGACGAATAGAGAATGACGTTGAATATCTTGTTCGGCTCGAACCCGGAATCCAGACCTGTGAACAAACGTTGCAAAAGCGCAGCGGCTCATGCCGGGATAGTGCCTGGCTCGAAGTACAGATTCTGCGGCACTTGGGACTGGCCGCACGGTTTGCATCCGGGTATCTGATCCAGCTGGTACCTGATGTCGAGCCCGTTGAACAGCCTGCCGAGCCGGCTCGGGATCACGCGAGCCTACATGCGTGGGCGGAGGTGTACGTTCCTGGTGGCGGTTGGATCGGGCTTGATCCCACTTCTGGACTCTTCGCCGGTGAAGGGCATCTTCAGTTGGCCTCCACGGCTTTCCCATCATTAGCAGCGCCAGTAACTGGATCGACCGAACCCTGTGAAGTGAAACTTGATTTCGCTCTGGAGGTAATGCGTATGCCAAACCGATTATCGTAACCAACTTATTGCTAGGCAGAGTTTACAAAGAATTGCATCCCGTTACGTTTCTCATTTCGTCTCCCCATTCCGCAATCACACGGAAATAACCTTTGCACATTGCCGATGAAAGGCGAGCCGGTTACCTACGTGCAACGTCAGCTCGGCCACGCCAGTATTCAACCCACAGTGGACACGTACGGCAAGTGGTTGTCGATGGGCAATAAGGCGGCCGTTGATCGGCTCGATGACTGGGAAAGTGGTAACAGAATGGTAGCAATGGCGGCGCCTCAAGGGCGACGGCACTGCAACCAATTGTAATGCTGGAGCCGGCGATTGGAATCGAACCAACGACCTGCGGTTTACGAAAACCCTTACGAATCACGACGCGGGACAATGTGGTCTCACGGGATGCTACAAGAAGCAAACAAAATCCGTCTGTTCCGTCATACCAGGACACAAGAGGTAACACGATGACATGCGGGCGACCGTGACTAAAATCGGAAAATTCATATCCGAACCGTGACTCAAACTGGAAGGGCACCGGCACCATCCCCCCTCCCCGCCCGTCTTACGTTGGCGTTATTCACGTCAGACACTTTCAAACTTCTCTAAGGGCCAAGCACCGGCCTAAATTATGGGAAGCTGAAGCGCTACTAGTCTCATAGAGCCACCAACAAGTAGTCGCGATCCCAGTACAGACATAGCAAAAATATCTGATTCTAGCTCTATGGTTCTCAGGAGAACCCTGTTATGGCTCCACATCTTAACCGTCCGGTCATTTTCCTGCGGAAACAAGTACTAGACGACCGAAAGACTTCGAAAATGAAAGCGCAACTATTCTTCCGACGTGACCAGTAATAGGCGGAGCCGAAAGTCGTCCGTCACTAACGTTCCAGATCATGATTGTTTCTCCTTGCGCATGAACCCTACGCCACCTTAGAAGACTGCAGTAATTCAGGAAATGCTACACAGCAACTTGCGACTAAAGGAGAAGATGCATCCAGCAATCCAACCACGAAAAGGATGAATCGCAAGAGGATGCAATGGCTGGGGTGATGTAGACGACTGAGCCCGCGCACCATACGGCTGGGCACGGGACTCTCCATGCCCAGATTTCGGATATGAGATCTTACAACGATGATCTGACTATTTCTTGCCGAGGATCGCGTCCTTAGCCGCCTTGGCCACCCGGAATTTCACGACGCGTTTGGCGGCAATCTTGATTGTTTCCCCGGTCTGCGGGTTGCGGCCCAAACGGGCTTTACGGTTAGCCAGGACCAATTTCCCAATGCCAGGTATTGTGAAGGTGTTCTTCGCCTCCTTATACGCCAGCGTCGTAAAGGCATCGAAAACCTCTCCCGCCGTCTTTTTGGAAACACCCGCTTTGTCTGCCAAGTGAGTGAGCACCCCTGATTTCGTCATTGCCTTTGCCATGGAGCCTCCTAGATTGGTGTAGAAATAATGACCGGGCGCTGTGTTGTAGTAGTTTCCTGTATATCTGTCAAGCGCACAGTCGCTTCAAGTGTGGACTGGATGGTAAGCGACACCGTTAGGCGTGCCATTAACGGTTGAGCACTTTTGTGTGGATTTCGATTCAAACAGTGTCCATTCTGACGGATAGGTCATCCTCTCCGATGTGACGATAAGACTGACCGTTTGAAAACTACCGCTCAAGACAAACGACGAGAATACGCTACACTACACTTCGCGGAAGCGGATCCTTCTCAACTACCGTCGCTTCATTGAAGGTGGAGAGAAGTCGTACACCCCATGCATATCCCTGCACATCTGATGCTCTCATGGATGGTCGGGCACCGCCTCACGGCGCGACGAGACAGGGCCTTAATCGCGTGGGCGGGGGTCGCACCGGATCTAGATGGGCTCTCTATTCTTGCGGGGGCTGATGCCTATGGACGATGGCATCACGTATTGACGCACGGCTTGTTTTCCGGCTTGCTCATTGCAACACTGATATCCTCTTGGAGCAAAGATCGCGTGAAGGTGTGGTGGCTCAGTCTCTGTGCGTTCCACCTGCATCTTCTCTGTGACGTGCTAGGCAGCGGCGTGGGGTGGCCAATGCAATATCTCTGGCCGCTCAGTGAGACGTTTTACGGGACACCCTATGGATGGGAATTAGACTCGTGGCAGAATTGGGCCGTTGCGGTCATGGCCATTGCACTCTGTGGTCATATCGCCGTTAACCGGGGATATTCATTTGCAGAAACATTCCTCCCCAAGGCTGCCGATTACGCTATTGTCGCTGCCCTGCGGCAGCGCTTTGGCCCACGCGGCACGCCATCTCTAACTCGAGGTTCTCGAATCTCAGGCGACGTACCTTAATCAAGGCGATCGCGGTGATCTCCTGCTTCACGCGGTATTTGCTTGCGGCTTCCGGGCTTCGATCTCGCCTCACCTCACTCACAGGCAATGCTAGACCCTCACCAGTCAGGATATATCTGCACGACAGGCGATTGGTAAACTGACGTATGGACTTGACGACCTTGCGGCCCATGCTCGCCTCCAGTGCGGAGGTGAGCCTCACGGACTCCCAGCATGTCTATGAACCCAAGTACGATGGGATTCGAGCCCTCATTGCGGTGGACGCGGGGATGGGTGACGTACGCCTTACCTCTCGGCTTGGCAATGACAAGACGAGCCAGTTCTCTGATTTGGTCCGACTCCTCAAAGCCTTTGCGAAACGGCTGAAGGCCTCCGTCGTCTTGGATGGAAAAATTGTAGCGCTCGACCCGGCTGGTCAGCCGGTCGGCTTTCTTAAGTTATAATCTTTAATTAGTAGGGAGTATGAAATTATGGTGCAGGATTAGGCGACAGCTCGTTGTCCCCAAAAAAGGTCGTCCCGTGGATTCCGCTCGCAACCGTAACAGGGCGTTCGCTCTTGAAACACTAGAACCTCGTGTCCTCCTCAGTGGCGACATGGCGGCCGCCGTAACCCCTCCTCCACCCTCTCAACAAAGTGTGTCTGTTGCCCAGCTGTTGACGATGGACGCGTCGGCGTTTGCAGCTACGGCAGAGCCGTCAACCGTCGTAACTCCCGAGCCACAAGCATCCACGCCCCCATCTGTGGATACGCCATCCAGGGACAACAACCAAGAGACGTCATCCTCGTTACCGGTTAATTCAGCCAATAGTGGCAGTGATGAGAATTCACCCAGTCCAACAGGCGGCGAAACAACACCCCCCACTCTTCCAGGTAATTCAGATGTTCCATCCTCCAGTGTGCCAACGATCGGGACCACGCAAAGCAGTTCGCGGACCTACTTCATCAGTTCGACCGGTAATGATGCCAATGATGGAAGCTCGCCAACACAAGCGCTGAAGTCACTGGCCAGCGTGAGCGCGCTGAATCTGATGCCTGGAGATATCGTCGCTCTGGAAGGGGGCGCTTCCTTCTCTGGCACGCTGACAATTCACAATTCTGGATTGGCGAATTTGCCCATCCAGGTGACCTCGTATACGACGATTGCTGGAGATCGGGCTGAGATCTTGGCCGGCCAAGGTGATGGTGTTGTGATCAAGAACGCTGAGCATGTCGTGATCACCAATCTTAAGATGACGGGGGCGGGCGCTGAGGTGAACAATGGACAGGGGATTATGATCCTGCACGACGATACGAATGACCAGCGTCTCCAGGACGTCCAGATTGACCAGGTAGAGGCTAGCGGGTTCCGGTATGCCGGTATCGCCATGTATACCGGCGGGAACTTGCGATACGGCTATCAAGACGTGCGCATCACCAACGCCGATGTACACGACAACGGCTATGCGGGCATGTGGACGGGTAGCGCGCCTGGGAACTATCCCGATCATCCAGAGACGTACGCCTATCAAAACGTGTATGTCGGCTACAGCATATTCCACGATAATCAGGGGTTAGCGATCAACCAGCAAACAGGCAACGGAATCTTCTTAAAAGACGTCGATGGCGGGATGATTGAGCACTGTCAGGCCTACAACAACGGGGCGTTTAACCGGTCTGGAAATGGGCCAGTGGGCATCTGGACGATCTATTCCAATAACGTTGTCATTCAATTCAATGAGTCGTTTGGCAATCGCACGCAGGGCGGCGATGGCAACGGCTTTGACCTGGATGGCGGCACGACAAACTCAGTTATGCAATACAACCACTCGCATGACAATGCTGGCCCAGGATATCTCGTCTATCAATTTAACGATGTGTATCGGAGTCAGTCGAGTGGGAACATAGTTCGATATAACATCTCTGACAATGATGTCCGTCAGGGAGAAGTGTCTGGGGCCATCGATATTCGGGCCCAAAGTTCCCCCGAAGTGGATACACAGGTCTATGGCAATACGGTCTATCTTGATAACGGGGGACTGAATCCAACGAACATTTCAGCCATTCGAACGAGTGGCAATTTGAGCCTTGTGCGCATCTTCAATAATTTCTTCATCACCAGTGGCGGGGTGCGCCTCGTCGATACAGAAGGGAACCTCGATGCGGCGTTCTTTCAGGGCAATCACTACTCAACGGATGGCAATCCATTCGTGATCTCATCCGGAGGGGTCCTGTACGGAAGCGTTGAAGCGTGGCGCACGGCGACGAATCAAGAACTCGGGGGGTAGTCCGAGTTTGTTGTGATGGTCAGCAAGACCGGCGAGGGGTGCGCTATTTTGATGTATCGTGGCTTCGACTGAGACAGCAGCCATCTAAGTAGGCACTCAGAATAGTTCCAGAAACATTTTTGCTGTAAGAACCGCAAGTCGCCCGATTCTTCGCAGGCAAAAAGATTCGCCGATTTTTGTATGTGACACTTGCCAACTCACCGAAGAGTTGGGTGACCGCAGGCAAATTGAGCCATGCATGCCTTCCTGGGGCGTTGCCTTAGACAAACAAGGAGGACAAAGTCTTGTCAGTTTGAGCTTCGCCTCGTTCGTGAAACTTTCGCTTCAGCGCGGTTCCAAATCCCTTTTCTAACGCGACTTTGGCCTCAAATCTACATTACCCACAGCTCGGTTTGTATACAATCAGTTTATGGGGAAAGTTGTATTGGGCGTGTGCCCTTACTCGATGGCGGACAATGGAAGCTGGACTCGGAATTCAGTGCCGCGTCCGACGTCACTCTCCACGCGGATATCACCGTGATGTTCCTTCACGATTCCATAAGCAATAGACAATCCAAGGCCGGTACCCGCGCCCACGGCTTTCGTTGTAAAAAAAGGATCAAAGACATTCGGGAGTACGTCCGGCGGAATTCCCATCCCTGAATCTTGCACTCTAACGTATATCGAATCGGCCGTGACACTGGTGCCGACGGTCAGCACTTTCGTGTCACTGTCTTGCATCGCGTCAGCCGCATTCCCGATTAAATTCACCAGGACTTGTTCCAACTGAATGCGGCAACCAGAGACCATCGGTGTTCCAGGGGCGAGGCAATGGCTTGCTTGCACGCCGGCAAGGCGTAGTTGCTCGTGGAGAAAGTGCAAGGCGGCCAGGATGACTTCATGGACAGCAACCGGGTGGTATCGTGTTTCGGGCACTCGGCTAAAAATTCTGAGGTGATTAATGATGTCCGCTGCGCGCTGAATTTGGCCTTGGGCCGCTTTAAGACCGGAAATGGCGTGCTCTTGCGACTCTGGACTCCCAGTGCGCAGGTACTCCAAAGCGTTTCCGACCAACAATCCGATGTTGTTGAGAGGATTATTGAGTTCATGCGCCACGCCAGTGGCGAGCTGTCCGATGGACGCGAGTTTGGCCGATTGCACCAACTGCGCCTGCTTTTCGCGTAAGAGGCGTTCCCGTCGCTCCGCTTGTTCCAAAAGATGGCGAATCTCCGCTTCCGCGTGTTTTCGGTGCCCGATGTCCGACAGGGCGCCGATCATCCGAACGACCGTGCCCCTTTCGTTCATTAAAAATCGTCCATGGGCCGCGACCCATCGACTCTCCGAATGATCAGGTGGGCACACACGATAATCACAACTATAGGCCGTACCGTCCTGACGGCTGTCGTCAAGCACGAGCGTCACTCGCTGCGCATCTTCAGGATGAACCCGGTGCTGCCAGGCTTCAAATGTGGGCCGGGTCGTCAGGGGATCGTATCCTATCAAGGTGTAGAAGCGATCGGACCATATCATTTTCCCCGTTTCGATCTCCCAGTCCCAGAAGCCGATCCCTGCACCTTCGACGGCCAACGAGAGCCGCTCCTCACTGCTTAGGAGCGATTGTTCCGCCTGGCCCCGCACAATGCACTGAGCGATGCCGCCGCTTATCGCGGCCAGTTCTTCAAGGGTCCGCTCGGTTAACGGATGGCGCGCGAACATGGCCATGACCCCAACAGCCCGGTCCTGAGCAATGAGGGGATATCCAGCATAGGCGATCAGTCCTTCTCGTCGGGCCCATTCTGGCTCCTTGACCCATCCGTCTTCCTGCAAGCTATTGGTCAGCCGTGGTTGACGATCGAGCATCATGCGACCGATTTTTAAGGAACTCGATATGGGCACACGGCTATAACGGCCCTCCAGATTCCGGTACAACCCGGCACTCGCTTTTAAGATGAGTAAGTGGGGATCGTCCTCTAACAGCCAAATCCGAGCAAAGACCACGTCTAAGTGCTGGACCATGTGCTCGGCGCATTGTTGGAGCATGACGGGTAGGGATTGCTGTGTCGTCAGGATATGGCTAATCGTCGTCGCCAAGGTGGCGAGTCGTTCCCGTTCAAGGAGAGCGCTATCATCACGCATTCGTGGACCTCGGTGCAGGTGACAGTATGCCGACGCAGTCGGTTGCCAATTCAACGACTAACATGGAATGAGCGGTGGAGGGATCATTCGTCGTGAGTCGTTGCGGAATGAAATGGTGCGTCGAAATACAGGTGGTCGCAAAACGACGACGGGATTTGGCGGCCGGTTTGATCCTCTCGCGTGAGGCAGCTCGACCTCAGCGTCGCGCTCTGCACCCGTATACCCATAGTTCATTCCCTTCTATTATGTACGCTCTCGCCGGGC
>Ga0207691_10000377_pt1 | contig 44840 bp, 40 predicted proteins | sample KBSM13metaG_FD_184327 | JGI IMG/M metagenome (GOLD analysis project Ga0207691, IMG submission 184327) | Miscanthus rhizosphere microbial communities from Kellogg Biological Station, Michigan, USA - KBS M1-3 metaG (SPAdes) (version 2) | ecosystem: Host-associated > Plants > Roots > Rhizosphere >...
ACATGACGTCATCGTCTCTTGCATTGCAAAATATTCTTAGGTCAGCTTAGTGACCTTTCTTCCTTTCATCCAGGTCAACTACTATGCAAGAAACCGTCACTTTTGAACTTGTACGATACGAGGTGAAGTCTCGCGTCGCCGAAATCACCTTGAACCGCCCGCCCGTCAACGCCATTAATGTTCAGCTCGCAAACGAAGTGGTTGCGGCTTATCGGCTAGCAAAGGAAGATAGCGCTGTACGGGCCGTCATACTGGCAAGCGGACTGCCGGAGGTGTATTCCGCAGGCGTGGACCTAAAGCTTGCGAGATCGTTTGACGGCCAATCACTGCGCGCCTTCATCGAGACATTTTACTACGAACAACACGAACTACTCTATCGGATGGGAAAGCCGGTCATTGCGGCAGTGACCGGGCATGCACGCGCGGCTGGAATGACTTGGGCTGTGTCCACCGACATCATCATCGCAGCCAAAGAGGCACAGTTCGGCTATCCCGAGATCAACGTCGGACTGCTACCCGCCATGCATCTTGTACACCTCGCACGCATAGCTGGACGACACCGTGCAGCTCAACTCCTGTTCACGGGAGAAATCGTGTCGGCAGACGAGATGCATCGCCTCGGAGTGTTCAACGAAGTGCTGCCTCGCGAGCAAGTGCTTCCGCGTGCCCGCGCGCTCGCAGCAGAATTGGCCGAGAAGTCGCCTATCTCCATGAAATTGCTTCGTGACGCGTTCGTGCGAGCAAACGACCTCGACTATCGAAGAGCGATGGAGAGTGTCGTGGAGACAATGTGCAGCTTGCGAGACTCGGTAGACTCGACGGAAGCGCTCGCTGCGTTCGTCGAGAAGCGGGCACCTGTTTTCCAAGGCCGCTGAGTATAATTTGGAGCGACGGCGCTTTGGCTGGCAAGAAGTTTGAGCGATGCCGCTATGCGCCCACCTGATAGGAAACCTATTCCGCGTACCGCAGCTCAAGTTTCTTCCCGCGGCCGGCTTTGGCCGCCTGTCTCGACATTGATGGGGGTGAAGCGCGGGAGCGAGATTTCCTCGGTAACCGAATCGCAAACCAGCCGCAGCCGCATGCCGAACGCGACGTCCTCCGGCTTCCCGCCGACGAAGCTGCTGATCATGCGCGGACCCTCATCGAGTTCGACAAGCAGTACCGCATAAGGCGCGTCCTCCTTGAAGGCCGGACCGGGCGCGCGATGGACGACGCTGAACGAATATACTGTCGCGTATCCGCTCGCGGGGCGATGCTCAAGAGCGGTGCTTCCACACTTCCGGCAGATCGCCTGATGATAGACCTGAACATTATTGCACCAGGCGCAGTGCTGCAGCAGTAACCGGCCATCCCTCAGTGCCTGCCAATAAGCCTGCGAATCCGCGTCGGGCGTCGGAAGTGGCTGTTCGTGCGATCGCTCGGGAGCGATACGTTTCATAATGTCGCCTCGGTGCCGAGGATCGTGGTGGCGTTCGTCGCGAACCCAGCGCCAAGACTGTGGACCAATCCTAACTCGGCGCCTTGCACTTGCCTGCTACCGCAACAGCCGCGGAGTTGCTGGACGACTTCATGAAAATGGAACAGCGATCCCGGCATTCCAGGGTGTGCGAATGACAGAAGTCCACCGTGCGTATTGCAAGGAATTGCGCCTCCGTGCGTAATCGCGCCGTCGTCCACGAACCGTCCGCCCTCCCCCTTTGGACAAAATCCCAAGTCCTCCAAAATCATGATGACGGTTCCGGTAAAACAATCGTAGACGCCCGCGACGTCTATGTCGGGCGCCGAGCATTTTGCCATCGCATACGCGCCAGCGCTTGACTGCACCGCACCGGTCGTCGTCAAGGACGGCATGTAAAATATGTGCTCGTGCGTGTAGCACTCGCCCGCGCCAAGGATGTAAACTGGAACGCTCTTGCCGATCGCCTTCGCTCTGTCCGCCGAGGTAACCACGAACGCGGCGGCGCCATCCGATATCAGTGAACAATCCAGCTTGTGATACGGGGTAGTGACCCAACCCGAGTTGAGAACATCTTCGACGGTGATCGGTGTCGTCATCTGCGCCCCGGGCGTGAGGCGCGCGTGCTCCCGGTGGATGACGGCAACCTTGGCAAGTTGCTCGGACGTCGTGCCGAATTCCTTCATGTGACGATGCGCCGTCATAGCGAATGTATTGGCGACTGGGATTCCGAACGGCATCTCGTATTGCTGGTCGCGGCCTTCCGACATTGCGCGCAGTGCGAAGTCAGGCGTCAGGCCAGAATAAAGGCTGTCTGACCCGACGATGAGGATCGTGCGCGCCAGCCCGCCGGAAATCGCGGCGGCGGCAAGGTTGAACATGGTGGCAGCGGTAGCGCCGGATACCTGCAGCGTGTTGGAGAAGGTAGGCGCAAGCCCGAAGTATTCACTGAAGGCTACGCTGAAGCGGTGGAAGGGAGATGCAAACGATGCGCTCGCGAGCACGCCATCGATGGCGTCTCGACCTATGCCGGCGTCCGACAGCGCGGCACTAGCGGCCTGTGCCGCGAGCGCCAGGACACTTTTGCCAGGCACGCGGCCAACATCGGATTTGCCAGCACCGATAATAGCCGTCTTGCCGCGAATAGTCGGAGCATTGCCGTCCCAGAGTTCATTAAGCGATGACATGAGGCGCCTTTCGCGGAAGCTACGGGGAAAGTGAGCTTCGGTTCAGCCGAAGCTCGGGCCGCTCGATCGCAACTAACCAAAATGCTGGCGCTCTCGACGAGGACCTCGAGCCTCGCAGACGCGCCTTCTCCCGATGGATTCGAAGGCGCGTCCATTACGCCTTCATCGTTCTTGCGATGATGTTGCGCTGGATCTGCGACGTGCCGCCACCGATCGTCGCCTGCATGCCCTCCCGGAAGTAGCGTTCCATGTTTGACTCGGGCAACATGCTGTGGCCGCCCAAAATCTGCATGCCTTGCCGCGTTACCGTTTGTAGCGTCTCTGAGGCAAAGAGCTTCGCCATGCTCACTTCACGCGAGCAGTACTGCTCGCGCGAAGCCATGTCCGCCGCGCGATAAACGAGCAGCCGCGCAGCATCAACAGCCGTCTGCATGTCGGCCAGCATGTGCTTGATGGCCTGAAATTCGAAAATCGGCCGCTCGAACTGAATTCTCTGATGGGCATACGTCAGCGCATCGCTAACCGCCTGCTGCGCATTTCCGACGTACGCTGCAGCGACAGCGATGCGCTCGAGCTCGAGGTGATCCGTAATGATCGACCAACCGTTGCCCGCCTCGCCAAGCAAATTCTCGTGCGGGACAAGGACGTCGTCGAGAAAGATTTCAGTAGTGCCAGTAGCGCGCCGCGCCATAGTCGGCAGCTTCCGGATGTCGATCCTCGGCGTGTCATTTGGCACGAGCAGGACCGTCAGCCCTTTGTGCTTTGACGCCTCTGCGTCGGAGCGCACCAGCATCGCGATGATCACATTGCGGGCGGCTGCGCCCGAACACCAAAGCTTTTGGCCCTTGATCGACCAACCCTCGTTGGTATGCAGTGCTCGCGTGCGCGTGCTCGCTGCATCCGAGCCCGACGAGGGCTCGGAAATTGAAATGGAGAAGCGGATGTCGCCCCGCATGTAGGCCGGCAGATAGTGCTCCTGCTGGGCTTTGGTGCCGAACTTCACGATGTTCATCGCCGTGAAAGTCGAGACCATGAAAGCAGTCGCAAAGTCGAAGCCATAGCGCGCAAGGCCCTCGCACATCAGCGCGTACTCGAAAATGCTTCCGCCATCGCCACCCTGCTCTTCGGGAATCAAAAGCCGCAGCCAACCGGCCCGCGCGACCTTGTTGTAGGCTTCATAAGGATACTCGCGCGCTAGGTCGCACTTCAGAACATAGTCGCAACCGATTTCATGCTCCATGAAACGGGCGACCGTGCTCCTCCAGAGCTCCTGCTCGTCGCTCAAGAAATTCATGTGCGCGACTCCAACGTGTTGCCGTATGGAGTAGGCATAGCTTTTCGATGGACCAGCACGCTGAAGTCACAGCTTAGCGCGACTTCGTTGCGTTGATTGACGATATCGAGCTTTGCGGTGGCGACGCCAAATTTGGCGTCCTTCTCCCGAAGATTGATGATCTCGCTTTCGGCGTGGATCGTGTCGCCGATGAAGGTTGGGTTTAGAAAACGAAGCTTGTCCACGCCGTAGAATGCCGCGATGATTTTGGCGTCGAAACCAAACAGCGCGTTGCCGACTACGAACACGAGCCCGCCTTGCACAACACGCTGTCCGAACTTGCTGGTCTTTGCAAACTCCGCGTCAGTGTGAATGTCGAGCCAGTTCCCGGTGAGTCCACAGAAATTTACGACATCCGTTTCAGTGATCGTACGCCCTCGGGAGCGCGAACGCTGGCCCACGGCCATTTGATCGAAAGGAACACTGAACACTGCAATCCTCCACAAAGGGTCGCTAGAACAGGCTGACGAAACGTACGGTGCATCGACGGTAGCGCGACAATATCAATGCATTTCGTTTCGCTCCTCAGCACCTCGCATCGATCGCAACCAACTCGATTTGTAGCCCCGGACATATTGCACTGGATAGCCGACCTCGGCTTTGAGGGTTGCCGCTGCATGCCATGGCCAATGTGGATCCGACAGCATGCCGCGCGCGAGCGCAATGAGATCGGCATCGCCTTCGCGAACAATCAGCTCGGCATGGTACGGATCAAAGATCATGCCGACTGCCATCGTGGGGAGGCCAATCTTGTCGCGCAGGCGACGTGCGAACTCGACTTGGTGCCCTTCACCGATCGGGATCTTCTGATCCACCGATAAGCCGCCTGTGGTGGCCGTGATGTAATCGCAGCCCAGTTTCTTTAATTCGGCGGCGAAGATCTCAGCATCTGCGGGCGTCCACCCGCCCTCGGCCCAGTCCGTAACGGAGTGACGCACTCCCATTGGTCGGTCCGCCGGCCAGACAGCGCGCATGTCAGCGAATACCTCAAGCGGATAGCGCATGCGGTTCTCAAGACTGCCGCCATAGCGGTCGGTGCGCTTGTTGGACAGAGGCGACAGGAATTCGTGCAACAAATAGCCATGCGCGATGTGCACCTCAATCAGGTCGATTCCAATGCGCAAGGCCCGCCGCGTTGCATCGATATGCGCGTCTTGGACCGCCGTCAGCCCCTTGTCGTCCAATTCGAGGGGCGCAGGCCAGTCCGGGCCGTGCGGCACCGACGAGGGTGCAACCGTCTCCCAAGGCTGCTCAACCGACGTCAGCGATTCGCCGCGTCCGATCCAAGGGACGCGTGCCGAGCCCTTGCGACCCGAGTGCGATACCTGCAAGCCGATCTTGGCGGTGCCAGCCTTACGGCAGAAATCGACGACACGCCCAAGCTGCCGCTCATTCTCGTCACTATAGAGCCCCAGACAGCCATGCGTGATACGGCCTCGCGCCTCGACATGCGTCGCCTCGATGATGACGAGGCCTGCGCCAGAGACCGCGAACTTGCCAAGGTGCATTAAATGCCAATCGGTCGCGCTGCCCTTAACCGCGCTGTACTGGCACATCGGCGATACGACGATGCGGTTCGGTAGGGTCAGTCCGCGCAGCGCAATAGGAGAAAACAACGCACTCGACATAAGCTTACCTCTGGGGCCCTTCCTCGATATCGGAGAGGGAACCCGCCCGCATCGAGCCCGTCGATGACCGCACCGCGCGCTCCTGCGCAGAACCACCGGAGGTCAAGCGGCCGCTCCCGTCTTGATCGCTGCACGCAGTACTGCGAGCGTCCCGCCCCGCATCACGGAACCAGGGAGCGGGTGCCCGACGACATCTTCGGCAAGGCGGGCCGAGACGATCAGCTTGGCGAGATCGACTCCGGTCTCGATACCCATCTCGTCACACATGAAAATGAGGTCTTCGGTACAAACATTACCAGCCGCGCCCTGGTGACCGGCGAACGGACAACCGCCAAGTCCCGCGACGGACGAATCAAAGATGGTGACGCCCATCTCTAGGCCCGCATATGCGTTCGCGATGCCCATTCCGCGCGTGTCGTGTAGATGAAGGGCAATCTGTAAATTCGGATATTTCTCGCGAACGGCTCCCACCAGGCGCTTCACGCTCGCAGGCGTTGCCCATGCCATCGTGTCGGCGAGCGAGACAAGCTTGATCGTAAAGCCCTCCTCGACGGCCAATTCGACGAGCTGGCCTATCAGGTTCACGATGTGCGCAACCGGGACATCTCCCTGATAATTGCATCCGAACGCCGAGCGGATGGAAGTACGGTCGACCACAATACCTTTCTCCCTGTACATCCGCGCGATGCTACGCTCGGCCTCGAGATCCTGCGCGGCGGTGCGGTTCTGGTTGCGCTTCAGGAAAACTTCGGACGCCGTGAGCGATAGCGAACCCTTCACGTCGAGGCGGCCCGTCGCGAGCGCGCGCAGCAGGCCCTTCTCGTTCAGCCAAAGGGCCGTGTAGCGGATGCCGGACCTGCGGGTGAAACCGGCCACGACTTCGTCGGCATCGGCCATTCCAGGCACGTTCTTTGGATTGACGAACGAAGCTACCTGAATCTGGTTCAGGCCGGTTTCCGAAAGGCTATCGATGAGCTCGATCTTTCGCGCCGTCGGAATCAGGCCACGCTCAAACTGAAAACCTTCGCGCGGCCCCTCTTCGTTGATCTGTATCGCCTTCGGTAGATCGGACATTGCGTCCTCCCTCGAAAACTCAACACCGTCACGTCGCGACAGGTGCGGTCGCCGGCTTTCCCGACTTAAGCTCATCCAAGATGGCAGCGCCATCGCTTCCGAGCGGACCCATCAGATGGCGCACGAGCGGCGGCGTCCCTTTGAGCCGCAATGGACTAGCTAACAACGGCCACTCCTCGCCCGCCGCATCCTTCGCGTGAAAAACCAGACCGCGTGACCGCGTTTGGTCGGATGCCACTGTTTCGGCCGCTGATAGCACGGGTGCGGCGCAACGGCCGGCATCGCGCTGAGACTTGGCAAGTTCGTCGCGAGTCATTTCGGACGCACCCTCGGGCTCGATTGGGGCCGCGCCGTCATCCTCGACGACCACGTAGCCGTCCTTCGCACGCAGCACGGTCAAGCACGGCGCGGACTCATCACCATTCCACAACGGCATCGTCAGCCAGCTCCCGACATCCTGCATCGAGAGGTCGATGGCCTGACCCAGCCCGGTCTGATCACGCGCCTCGACAGCAGCTAGAACAGCGACCGTCGCCATTTCGGCACCCATCAGATCGGCAGAGGAGATGCCGGACTTCACCGGGACATCGCCCGCGCGCGTGAGATCCATGAAGCCCGACATCGCCTGGATCACCGTGTCGTAGGCAGGCCTGCCGCCGTAGATCGTATCCATGCCGAAGCCTGATACTGCGCAATAGATGAGCCGTGGATTGGTGCGTGCCATCGCCTCCGTTGAGAAGCCGCGCTTCGCGAGCGCACCGGGCTTGAGGTTTTCAATCAGGACATCGGATCGCTCGATCAAGTCTTTGAGCGTTGCGGCGTCCTCCGGCGTCTCCAGATCGAGCACAAGGCTGCGCTTGTCGGTATTCGTGAACGCGAAGAAGTAGCCTGTGCCGTTCTTTGCCGGCGGCCAGCCGCGAACGGCTTCGCCTTCGCGTGGTTCGATCTTGATGACCTCTGCGCCAAGATTGGCGAGGTGCCGCGCCGCGAGTGGAGCTGTTGTGTAGTGGCCGATCTCGAGAACGCGCAAACCGCTGAGCGGAAGCGCTTTCGCGAGAGATGCGCTGCCCGACGCCGGTGCGGGCGTAGTCTGAACCAGTGCAACAATTGCCGCCCTATCCTCGTCGCGGTCCGGAATCCGGTCGGGTGATAGCCCAGGCGTCAGGCTCATTCGCAGTGGCGATGCCGGGATGAACAGTGTCTCGTTTCCGCCCCGGACCGGTACACGGCAGATCGCGCCGCGATGGTTGAGGTTCGCCTCGCGCGGGTAACCCTCGACCTTCGCAACGGGCCCGCAAGGAATGCCGACGCCACCAAGAATCTCGATCGCGTTCTGGATCGTCCGCTCAGTGACCCATGCTTGGAGGAGCCCATCGACCTCAGCGTGCCGGGCGACACGGTCGGCCACGCGACGATAGCGCACGTCGTCGCCCAGTTCGGGCCGGCCGACCACATTGCAGATGCGCCGCCACTGATCATCGCTCGCCGCGCAGACGAGCACCCAACCGTCGCGTGCCTTGAACACGTTCCAAGGCGACGTCATCGCATGCCTGTTCCCGACGCGTCCAATCTCCGAACCGCTGCCGTCGAGAAGGCGAGGCAGGAACGTCGCCATCGCACCGAATGCGCAATCGTAAAGGGCCATGTCGATGGCTTGCCCGTTGCCGGTCTGCTTTCGGACGCGCAAAGCAGCAAGGCAGGAGGCGGCGGCGTAGACCCCGGTCATGAACTCGACGACGGGAAGCCGAATGGGCGTTGGGGGCCCGTCAGGCATTCCGGTCGTATCGAGGATGCCGGACAAGGCCTGGATCTGCGCATCCGAGAACGGCTCGCCAGCCAACGCTGCGTTTTCTCCGAAGGCGGTGATGTCACATTCGACCCGCGTAGCAGGGTTTGGCCACGCGCCCGGCCGGCTCGCCGGATCAAGGTCGCTCGATGTAATCAGGATGTCGCTTCGCCCAACGAGACGATCCAGTAGCGGCTGATCGGATAAGTCGTCGCGACGCAGTCGGATACTTTTCTTGCCCGCAACCATCTGGTCGCGGTACCGGTGCTTGCCGGCAATGTTATCCACCCACTCCGGAACAATGACAGTGGCGCCAAGCTGCGCCAGAAGCGACCCGCAGACACCCACGCCGATGCGGTCGCCGAGTTCCGCAACCACCACATCGCTGAGCACCGCCCGGTGGGTCAGATTACTTCCCATTCGCGGAGACACGATGACCGGCTGGTGTTGACGATTGTTGCATGCAGAGAATGACCGCCGAAACGTCCGCCCCAGCGTGTGTTTGCCCGGATGCGGCATAAACGGCCGCCGCAGGCCTAATCTGGGATACTAAATTGCATGAAAAATGGACCGGGGCAACCGGCAGCAGAGTCGTCCCCCCGAGGTTGTCGCAGGGGCCGGCGCCCCAGCGGCCAACCATGTCTTCCCTGAAAACAAACAAGCCTGGCTTCGCCAGAGTGAGCACGACAATTCAGCCCTGCCCATTCTGCGACAAGCCCTGAAAGCCAGAAGGCTGGATGCAAAATAGCTTTTTTTGGACTAGCAAGGTACAATCGCTCGTCGTACTGAATAGCCTACGCACGGGAGCGACGCAGTGACCGCAGGTGCTTTGTCAACCAAACGGGCCGCACGGGCCGCCCCGTCCATCCGCAAACCCATCGTTCCGCCAAAGCTTGAGTGGCAGACTTTGTGGGATATCGTTGAGACTGCTGGCTCGGAGAATCCGGAGCCACCGAGCCGTAACTCGGCCACTTACGGCAGCATCAAGCGTATGATTCTGTTCGGCCAGCTTGGACCGGGGCGTAAGCTCGTGCACGAGGAGCTTGCCGAAGCCCTCAAAGTATCGCGCACACCGGTGCGCGAAGCTCTCGAACGGCTGTACCAGGAGGGTTTCGTCACGCGCTTGCCCCGGCGTGGATTCTACGTCACGGGAATTTCACGGGATGAGGCCTATGGTCTTTATGGTGCGCGCGAGGCTCTGGAGTTGTACGCGCTGCAAGTGACTCTTGAACGCGGACCGCTGCCGCGCAATGCGCTGAGCACGCTTTCAGCCTATTCAAAGCGTTACGAGGACCTGATCAACTCGCAAATGCTGACAGAGCGCATTCTCGCTGACATCCTATTTCACCTGAAGCTCGCCGAACTTTCGGGAAATCGCTACGTCGTCCGCCTGCTGGCTCAGACGTTCGAGCGATCTGCGCTAAAGCGTCGGCACGAGGGGTACCGATATGATCGCAGCACCCTCGCCGCAACCGAACATGTGCAGCTTCTCGACGCACTCGCCAAGCACGACAAACGCGCCGCGATGCAGGCCTTGCGCAAACATGTGCAGTCGGCTCGGGATGCGTTGCTCTCGCAGCTCTACGAAGTGCCCATGCTCTCGTTCGATCCAATCTGAGGTCGGTTATTTGGCGGCGAGACGCTCGAATATCCGTGTCGTGTCCGCTCCGGGTGGACCGGGTAACCGATCAGCTTCGGCCGACAGGCCGAGGCGATACGGCGAGGATAGCACCGGTAGCTTCGCGCCGCCGTCTGTCGCGATGAATTGCACGAGATTGCGGCGGCGGATCGCCTCGTGAAGGAAGGCTTCTCCCATCTCGAGAACACCTACGGCTTTGACGCCTACTTGTTGCAGGTGAACAATCGCCGCAGCGCGTGACAGAGTTTTCACTTGCGCAACGATATGCTCAGGCGGCGGGCCACCCCGCACCATCACCCAGCCGTCAGCAACCTGCACTGTCGCCCACGATGCAAGAGCTGCGTCGCCAGCCGGCCACGCAAGTCCCGTAACCCACGCGAGCACATCCTGCATCGACAGGTCGATGTGGCCGCCTGTATCGGACACCGCGCGCCGACGAAGCGCAGCCAGAATGAGTAGCGGCGCGGCATGCGCGGCAGCCTGATCCGCAATTGAGACCCCGACACGCTGCGGCCGATTACCGTTTCCTACCAATCCCATCAAACCGGCTTCGGCCTGCACCACGCTGTCGAGCGCAGGTCGCGACCCGGCCACGCGGCCAAACCCCGAGACCGAGCAATAGATCAGGCTTGGAAACGCGCCGAGCAGCTTGTCAGGGCCCAGTCCGAGATTGTCGAGCGCACCCGGTCGCAAGTTTTCCAGCAAGATATCGGCACCACGCACCAGATCGACGAAACGTGCGTGATCAGGCGCGATCTTCAGATCAAGGATGACCGAAGCTTTACCGAGATTGCAGTTTACGAAGTAGCCGCTGTGGCCATCGAACTGCGGCTGCCACGCACGCGACACCTCGCCTCCGGCGGGCTCGACCTTGATGACCTCGGCGCCAAGGTCGGCGAGATAGCGCCCTGCGAGAGGGCCAGCCGTGTAGGCACCGATCTCCACGACACGGATGCCCTTGAGGGGTCCTATACTGCCGGAAGCGGCCGGTTCCGGCGGAGTTGCTCTTGAACCGAGCGCGGAAAGCACGGCATCGATGTCCGCAGCCCTGCGGCTTGATCTGGCACCGCGAGGACTTCCCATGCTCGCGCCGAGAAATGAGCCAACCTGCGGCGTCGAATTATCGGCTTCGGCGACCATGCCGCGTCCGTGCAGATCGGGATCCCCAACGACCTGCGATACAGATCGAACGCGACCAGCGGCAAGTCCGCTGCTGAGAAAGCTGCGCGCGACCTCGTTCATGCTCCGCTCGGCAATCCAAGCGCCGATGACCTGATCCACCATCGTGACGTTCCTGAGCCGGTCCTTCATTTTGGCGAACCGAGGATCGACTGCGAGGTCTTCGCGCGCGATCAGCCGTGCGACTGATCGCCAGTGCTCGTCCGTGGTCGAGCAAAGCTGAATCCAGCCGTCCGTTGCGCGGTAGACGTTCCACGGGCAACAGAGATGGTGAGCACAGCCGATCCGATAGCCGCCGCCGCGGCCGTCTGCGACCGTCGATACGAAGGTCGCGAGTGTTGCCATCGCACTGTCGAACGCGGCGATATCGAGGAAAGCGGACTTGCCGGTGCGCAGATTGGCGAGGACCGCCGTTGTGGCGTTCAACGCGGTGAACATTTCCACGATCGGCACGTTGGCGCGCTCTGGCGCACCACCCTGCGCGCCGGTTGCCGCCATCATACCGCCGAGCGCCTGCAGAGCCGTCTCGCCCGCATGCCGCGTTCCGGCCGGTGCATCGGCCCCAAAAGAGCTGAACGCGCAGACGATCCGTCGCGCATCACCATCAGACATCAACTCGCGGTCCCGCGGTCCCCGATATCCAAGCAGAACGATATCGGCGCGTTGAGCCAGTCGGCGCCATGCAGCGTCTGTCAATCCATTTGGGATGATCGTTTTTCCGACAGCGGTGACTTGTTTCGCTTTGTCACGCGCCGCGACCGTCAGATCAATATCCAGCTCCGCGCCTGCGACCTGCAGAACGGTTGCGCCAAGCTCAGCAAGCAGACTTCCGCAAAACGACACGCAAGGCCGGTCCGCCCGTTCTAGGACGACAACTCCGGACAGGATGTTATGTGAGCTCACACTCGATACGCCTGTGTGCCCGTGAGTTCGCGTCCTTCGATAAGCGTCAGAATTTGGTTCGTGCCATCCGGGATCGGTAACATGCGGATGTCGCGATAGTGCCGCTCCAGTCCCAATTCAGAGCTGATGCCCATCGCGCCGTGAACTTCCATGGCGAGCGAGACCGCGCGTGTGCAGGTTGCAATCGCGTAGCGTTTGGCCATCGCCGAAATCTGGTTGGCGCGATCGCCGTTGTCGATACAGCTGAGTGCATAATAGCAGAGCAGTCGGCTTGTCGTGACTGCGGTCGAAATGTCAGCCAGCATTTCTTGCACAAGCTGGGTCTGGCCGATCGTCCTGCCAAACTGAACGCGCTCGCCTGCGTACTTCAGCGCGGCGGATAGTGCTGCATCCGCCATATGGACAGCACACAGGCCGAGGATCGGCCGGTTGGCTAGCCATGTGAGCGTGAGGATGCGCGCGGCATCTCCAATTTCACCAAGCTGGTTCGCCTTTGGAGCACGAGTGTTATCGAACACGACCTCGCCTAGGTGGCCTTGCCGCAAGCCTAGCGTCGGGATCTCGCGCGCCTCAAACGGCGACGCCTCGCGATCGACAACGATCCGCATCATGCGGGCGAGGCCGCGTTCGTCCTTGCCGACGGAGGTTGTCACATTGATGACATCGCAGATGCTGGCGTTGGTGATCCACATCTTGCGGCCGTTAAGAACGTAGTGGTCGCCGTCCGGTTCGGCGCGTGTCTTAACGCTGCGCGGGTCCGAGCCAACGTCCGGTTCCGTCGTGCCGGTGCATGTGATCTTGCGAGCAGCCATCAGGTCCGGAAGGAAGCGCTCACGCTGCTCGTAAGTGCTTTCAAAGGCAATTCGTGTGACCGTGACCTCCTGGCCAAGCACCGCCAACGTCACGACTGGTGGAAGCTGCTCCATCATCAGCCCGTAGACGAGCGTCGGAAGCCCCGCCCCACCTGATGCTTCAGGGACACGGGCGGACGTGAGGCCCTGCGAAGAACAGAGCTGCAGGATTTGCCGCATCGCCTCTTTCGGCAACGGCGCGTTGGGATCGTGCGCAACGAGAATCGGCTGAATGTCGCGGCTGACCATGCGGCGGACCGACTCCTGGATCATCCGCTGCTCGCTGGTGAGCTGGAAATCCATGAGGCGAACTCCGATGCCGCTGGTGAGTGCTTTAGTTAGTGGCGAGAGCTTTCGTGTGGTGCCGCAAACCTCAGCCCGAGATCAACTTTTCTCTGAAGCGCGGCTTTCGCTTCTCGCGAAACGCCGCGCCGCCTTCCTTGGATTCCGCGGTCCCGTAATAGAGAGCCAGCGCCTGCATTCCCATACTGGCGATGCCCCGGATGTTTTCCGAGTCCGCATTGAAGGAGCGTTTAGCAATCGCAATGGCGGTGGGGCTGCGCTCGCAGATCTCCGCGCACCATTTTTCGACCTCGGCGTCGAGCTCGTCATCAGGCACGACCTTGTTAACGAGCCCCATGGCGGCGGCCTCGGCCGCCGTGTAGCGTCGGCACAGGTACCAAAGCTCCCGCGCCTTCTTCTCTCCGATAACGCGTGCGAGATAGGCCGTACCGAACCCGGGATCGACGGAGCCGACCTTGGGACCAACTTGTCCGAAAACAGCACTCTCGGCCGCGATCGTTAGATCGCACATCGTCGCGATGACGTTCCCGCCGCCGATTGCGAAGCCTCTCACTTTCGCGATGACAGGCTTTGGCACGTCACGCAGCGCAGTGTGCAACTCCTCGATCGGGACACCGATCGTGCCGCGCCCCGCACGTTCCGACTTCTTGTCCCCGGCATCGCCGCCCGTTCCAAACGCGCGTGTGCCGGCCCCAGTCAGCACGATAACGCCGATCTCTTTGTTCCAGCCCGCGCGATATAGCGCGTCGGTCACCTGGCCATAAGTGGCCATCCGGTAGGCGTTCATCCGATCGGGACGATTGATGGTGATGGTCGCGACACCGTCGCGCTCCTCGTAAAGGATGTCCGAATAATCGGTTTCGCTCATGTCGCTCTCCTTGCGGACGATAACCGTTAGCGCGTCATGAGGCGCATTAACGCGCAGGCTTGAGGAAATCGCCAGAGCGCATTGTCGGGTGCGAACGCTCGTATTGCTTCGGGTAGTAGAACTCTTCACCCAGTTCGACGGCCGCATGCCAAGCCCAGCGCGGGTTGTAGAGCATGCCGCGGCCTAGCGCGACGAGATCGGCCTTGCCCGAGGTGAGGATTTCTTCGGCTTGGCGCGGCTCGGTGATGAGGCCAACGGCCATCGTGCATATGCCGGTCGCCTGGCGGATTTTCTCGCCGTTCGGCACTTGGTATCCCGGAAAAACCTTCAGCCGCTGTTCCGGTACGGAGCCTCCGCTCGATGCCGTCACGTAGTCGCAGCCAAGCGCCTTGAGCTTGTGAACGAACACAATGCTATCTTCGACTTCCCATCCGCCATCGACCCAATCCGTCGTGGAGATTCGGATGCCCATCGGCTTGCGCTCCGGCCACACCTCGCGGACCGCCTTGAACAGTTCGAGGCCGAACCGCATGCGGTTTTCGAGCGAGCCGCCGTAGGCATCCGTGCGCTTGTTGGTCGTGGGCGAAAGGAAGTTATGAATGAGGTAGCCGTGCGCTCCATGGATCTCGATGAGATCGATACCGAGCCCATCGGCGCGCTTGGCGGCATCCACATGATTCTGGATCGCGCCGCGAATTCCCTTTTCGTCCAGCGCTATGGGCATGTTGCGTCCCGGGTACGGAATTGCCGACGCGCCCTCGGGCGACCAACCTCCCTTGTCGAGCGCTATCGGCTTCTGTCCTTCCCACGCGACTGTGACCGATCCTTTGCGGCCCGCGTGCCAGAGTTGAATACCGAGCTTGGCGCCCCCGAATTTGCGAGCGAACTTGACCGCAGGCTCGAGTGCCGCCGCATTCGCATCAGACCAGATGCCACTGTCGTTCGGGCTCAGCCGGCCATTTGGGCTTACCGCCGACGCTTCAATGATCAGGAGACCTGCGCCCGACACCGCAAGGCTGCCGAGGTGCATCAAGTGCCACTCGGAGACGCTGCCCTCACTGGCGGAGTACTGCCCCATAGGGGAGACGACGATGCGGTTCGGCAATTCCAGACTGCGCATCGTGAGTGGCGAGAAAAGCTTCGACCCCAACATCACCTCCCCTGATCTTTTCTTGCTACAAACTCAATCAAACGGCGTCCCGCGAAGCCACCCGGCTAGCTCGTAGGACGCCGATCTTCAAGCCGCTTGCATCCAAGCTTGGATGCAAAGTCACCAGACCAACCCTGTCGCGTCAAGCGAAATATCCTCATATCTGGCCTAATGAAAGCGAGCCATGCACCCGCGTGACTTGCGCATGCAAACATGATTGCATGCAGTTTCAACACGACCGACAAAGACTACCGGTCTAAGGGCTTCAGATACTGCCGAACGTAAGGGGAAAACGTCGTCATGGATCTCGGGATTCAAGGACAGGCTTGCTTGGTCGTGGGTGGCGCGCGCGGGATTGGCTATGCCACCGCCGAGTTTCTGGCTCGCGAAGGCGCAGCGGTCGCGCTGGCCGACATAGATGGGGCCGCGGCGGCCGCGTCCGCCCAACGTCTTGCCACAGCTTCCGGCGCCAAGGTAGTCGGGTTGAAGGTCGATGTGACAAATCACGACGAAGTCCGCCGGCTGGTTGCCGACACCGAAACCGCGATCGGATCGCTTTCAATCCTGATCAATTCGGCGGCCGTCCTCGACGACAAGCTGTTCGTCGATTCCCAGCCCTCGGACTGGAAGCGCATGATCGACGTCTGCCTGTACGGACCGATGAACGTGATCCACGCGGTCCTTCCCGGCATGATGACACGCCGCTACGGCCGCATTGTATGTCTTGCCTCCGATTCCGCCCGGATGGGTCAGGCGCGGCTTTCGTACTACGCAGCAGCGAAAGGCGGAGTCGTCGCGCTCGTCAAATCGATCGCGCAGGAGGTCGGATCGAGCGGCGTGACGCTGAACATCCTCTCTCCCGGCGCCACCAACACCGAGCTGCGTAACGAGCGCGAAGCCAAGATGCGCTCCGAGATGGGCGAGGAAAAATACGCGCGCCGGCAGAAAACGGTCTTGCGCATGTATCCCACGGGGCGCCTCGGCGAGCCGGACGATATCGCGTCTGCCGTGTCATTCCTCGTCAGCAAGCGTGCATCGTGGATCACGGGTCAGGTGCTGAGCGTGAACGGTGGCTTTGCGATGCCGTAGCGGGTGTTGCGGCCAGCATCAGGCCGCGCCGAACAAACGCGCGAGGTCGCGCCCAGTTGCGGCCTGCCATAGTTTTCCGCGCGCAGCATTAAGATCGACGCGCGGCTGGATCTCCCGAACAAGTCCTTGCGCCTTGTCGTAGAGCGCTTCAGTCGAGAGTGGATTTGCTGCCGTGCCTCGACTGCTCATCACTGTTGCGCTGCGACGGGTCCCGTCCGCGCGGGTGATCTCGACCGCCGTACCCATGAACGCCGGATAGTGTGCCTCGATGTCCGCATCGGGCTCGCAGTCGACGCGGTCGGCAAGCGACAGGATATCGGCGTCGGCGAGCTTGTCTTCTCGGTAGCTATCGTAGCGGTGAGGCCCATAGACGAGCGTAGCTCCGACCACGAACGGGAGACTATATTGAGCGGCCATGACGGACGTCGGCCGGCGCATCATGTGCTGGTCGGCAAGGACGCCCGGGCCACGCACCACAATGCGCTTGATCGACTCTGACTTGAGCTTGAAGTCGTCGCTCACCTCACGGAGTCCGTCGATCAGCGAATGGAAGAGGCGGCAGCAGGAATACGGCTTGAAGCTGATGATGTGAATCTGCAGCGCTCCATCGCTAGGGACGACAAGCTCTTCCAGCTTGGGAGATTTCGAATACAACGCCATGAAGCCGTATTTGCCATCGAGCGCTCGCGCAGGTGCGCCGATCTTGCGGGCCGCAAGTTCCGCCGCGAGCACACCATTGTGTGCGCCGTAACCCGCGTGGAGGCGCTTGACGGTCGTGCCTTCTGGCTCGTCGGAAAACTGCATCGAGCCGCCCGCGAGCGAGAGTGCATGTCCCCAAGCGCGCGCCAGATCGTGCTCGTCGAGCCCCATCAGCCGCGCGGCCGCCGCAGCCGCGCCGAAGGGTCCCAACAGCGCTGTCGGATGATGGCCGTCATGAATCACGCGCGACGCGTCAGCCGCCATGCCGACGCGCGCCATCGCTTCGTAACCACATGCGATGGCCGCGAGAGTGTCGTCCGCCGACGAACCGCGCTGGGCCGCGACCGCGAGCGCGGCCGGAATCACGACCGCTCCGGGGTGACTCATCGAGGCATCGTGCGTGTCGTCGAGTTCGTAGCCGTGGGCAGCGGTTCCATTCACCAGTGCTGCGATACTGGGGGCGACCGACAGGTTCGTCCCCACAACAGGCGCCTGCCCGCTGCCACGAAAGCTTTCCGCCCACGCGATCATCTCCTGCGTCCAAGGCAGTGTCGCTCCAATGTGAGAAACACCGAGAAGGTCGAGGATCAGCCGCCTCAGCTGTTCACGATCGGCCTCCGTCAGTCCGACACGGCCGATCTGCAGAATCTGCTTAGCGAATGTCAGGGTCTTGTTCTCGGCTGCGGTCATCACTTGCTCCTGGCAGCGGCGGCGGGCGCATTCTGGCGACGAGCTTCCAGGTCACGCCGCACTTCGTCGTTGTGTTCACCAAGGCGCGGCGCGAGACGCCGCTGAGGATCGGCAAGGCCGGCGCGCATGAGCGGATCGAATATTTGCGGAATGGGTCCTTCGACCGGATGTTCAATCATCCGGACAAGGCCCCTGCCCTTTGCTTCTGGCGACGCCAGCGCCTCGTCGGGCGAATAGGCCGGGCAAATCGGGATATCGGCCTTGACCATTCTGACAACGAGTGCATCGCGATCATCCGCGAGGCAAAGTTCGGCGATGGCTTTCCGATAAACCTCCGCACGGTCGCCATGGCTCGTATGCCGGTCGGCGTGGGTTTCTTCGTAGATCAGATCCGCCCGGCCGATGAACCTGCAGAACCGCTCCCACGTCCGCGTTTCAAGCAAGCAGACAGTCACTGCTTTGCCATCGCGCGTCGGATAGATCGCGTAGCGCGGATTAGAACCCCACACTTCGAGCTCGGGCTTGCCGGAGAAACCAGCCGTCCGCGCGAGCGCGCTGGCAAGAGCGATATTCGACAGTACGACGAGGCTGTCATAGAGCGCGACATCAAGATGCTTTCCGCGGCCGGTCTTGAGCCGCTGGATGTACGCGGACAGCACCGCGATCGTCGCATAGGTCGCTCCCGCATAGTCTGCGGCTTGGAAACCCGGCATGGCGGGGGTACCCTGCATGCCTCCCGGATTGAGAATGCCTGCCGCGCCCTGAATTGACAGATCGTGGCCGGGGACCTGTGCAAACTCTCCATCACATCCGAAGCCGGTCACCGAACAGTAGATGACACCCGGATTGATCTTTGCGAGCGACGAATAGTCGATGCCGAGCTTCTCCGTGACGCCAGGACGATAGGATTCGACGACGATGTCGGCGTCGCGCAGCAGGTCGAGCGCGACGCACCGGTCCTCTTCGCGTTTGAGATCAAGCGTGATGCTTCGCTTATTGCGGTTGACGCTATTGAAATAAACGCCACCTTCCCGATATTGCGGCGGGTTGAACCGGCCGTAGTCGCCAATCTCGGGCTGTTCGATCTTGATGACATCGGCGCCGAGATCGCCCAACGTCTGGCTGCACCACGGGCCAGGAAGTAGTCGGCTCAGGTCGACAACCCGTGCGCCTTCCAACGGAAGCGGCTCGGCACTCTTCACTGACTTGCCTGCCATCGTCAGCGGCCCGTGAACTTGGCTTCACGCTTCTCGAGAAACGCTCCGATGCCTTCGTTCTTGTCCGCGGTGTTGTAGATAGCCGTAACGAGGAAGCGTTCGAATTCGATGCCCGAGGTAAGGTCCATCTGCATGCCGGCACGCACAGCGCGCTTGGCGTATGCAAGACTAAGAGGCGCTCGCTTCTCATAGATCTTGACCATGGCTTTCGCCGCATCTAGCGCTCCGCCGATCGGAGCGACCTGGTTTATCGCGCCGATGCGATAAGCTTCCTTCGCGTCGATTGGCTCAGCGGCAAAGAGAATCTCCAAAGCCCGCCCGATGCCAATCTCCCGCGGGAGCCGTTGTGTTCCGCCGGCGCCGGGGACGGTGCCGATCTTCGAGGACGTCAGCGCGAAGGTCGAATTCTCGGCGGCGACACGAATGTCGCACGCCATGACGAACTCCCACCCTCCGGTCATGCAGAAGCCTTCGATCGCCGCGATGACGGGTTTGGTGAGCCGCTCGATAGCGTTGTTGAGGGTCTCCCAGTTGGTCATGTAGGCGACGCCGTCGGCCGTAGTCTTGATTGCCATCGCCTCGTTAAGGTCCGCACCCGCGGAGAAATATTTCAGGCCGCCGGTCACGATCACGGCGCGGATCTCAGGGTCGTTCTCGGCATCCCGACATGCTTCCGCAATCTCCTTCATCATCTGGATGCTGAATGCGTTCCGGCGATCAGGACGATTCAACGTAATGACGAAGGACGCACCGTCCCGGCTCGTGAGAATGGTTTCGAATGCCATGCGCTAAACCTCTTAATGTTGGGCTATTGTAAGATCTTCCAGATGCCGGCGATCGCCCTCCGCTCACGCGGCAGCAATGGGCTTGCCGAGATAAGCCTCGACGACCTCGGGGTGCGAAACGACATCCTGCGGAGTGCCGTGGAACAATTCGCGCCCGAAGTTCAGGACGAACACGTGATCGCAAAGATCAAGGATCACATGCACGACGTGCTCGATCATCACGATCGTCGCGCCGGCTGCATGAATACGCCGGAGCGTCGCCATCACGTCCTCGATTTCGTTCCATGTCAGGCCGCCCATCACCTCATCAAGAAGAATGAGTCTCGGCTCGGTCGCAAGAACACGAGCTAGCTCGAGCTTTTTCTTGCCCCCGAGAGTCAACAACCCGGCGGGAAGATCGGCCTGCTCGGTCAGACCCACAAGCCGCAACGGCTCCTCGGACATGGCCCGCGCATCCTTGAGAGATCGTCGCGCCCCGTTGCGGGAGAACAGCGCGCCGGTCATTACATTGTCGCGGACCGACATCTCGGCGAACGGTTGCGTAATCTGGAAGGTCCGACCGATGCCGCGATGAGCGATCCGGTACGGCGGTAGGCCTTGGATCGGCTCGCCCTCGAATTCGATCGTCCCAGCCGAGACCGATGCGTAACCCGTGATTAGGTTAAGCAGGGTCGTCTTGCCGGCGCCGTTCGCGCCGATGATGCCGAAAAATTGGCCGGCGCGCACGTCAAGCGACACATCCTTGATGGCCTGGATCCCGCCGAACGATTTCGAAACGCTGCTGATCCTCAGCACGGTCGGACCTCAGTGTGTGGAAGTAGCAACAGAACCGGGTTTCACCTCGCCCGTCGCTGACAAAGAAATCTTCTTTCCAAGGAAGGCTTCCTGAACATGTGCGGCATTCTTCAGTTCGGCACTCGTGCCCGACACCGCAATGCGGCCGTTCGCGAGGACATAGCCGCGATGCGCGATCGTCAGTGCAGCCTGAACATTCTGCTCGACGAAAAGAATGCTGAGCCCGCGCTTCGCGATGGTGGCGACAGCCTCGTAAACATCCATGATAATCTTGGGCGCAAGCCCGAGGGACGGTTCGTCGAGCACCAGCAGTCGCGGGCACCCCATCAGCGCACGACCGATGGCGAGCATTTGCTGCTCACCGCCCGACATCAAACCCGCGGCCTGCGAACGGCGTTCCGCGAGTCGGGGAAATAGACCGTAAACTTCGTCGAACTTTTTTGCGCGATGCGGACGCGCCGCGCCCGAATAGGAGCCGAGCAGAAGGTTCTCGTGGACGGTGAAATTCGGAAATACCTGACGCCCCTCGGGCGCCAGGCAGATGCCAAGGTCTACGCGTTTGTGTGCCGGGACCGCCGCGATATCGGCTCCGGCAAATCTGACCTCACCGGACCAGGGCGTCAGCAGCCCCGAAACGGCGCGAGTTGTCGTCGTCTTGCCGGCACCATTGGCGCCAAGCAGACACACGATTTCGCCTTCATTCACCGACAGCGAAACGTCCTGCAGGATCACGGACTGCCCGTATCCCACCTTGAGATTTTCAAGCTTGAGGAGTGCGCTCATGGCCGCGCCACATCAGCGGGCCGCGTCGACACCCCAGACGGCGCAGCGTTGGCCGAACGACGACGAAAAAAGTCGCTCAGGCCGCCGCGAATGCCCTGCGGCAGATAGAGCACACACACGACGAGCACCATGCCGAAGACGAGCAGACTTGCTCCCTGAATGTGGCCAAGGCTAATGCGCGTAGCATCGCCGAGTAGAATTGTCGCGATTGCACCAAGGACAGGACCGGACAATGTATACAGGCCACCGAGAATCGGCGCGATTTGCGATGTGATCGTGATGTGAAGGTCGAACGCGAGAGCAGGATCGAGATATCCGCCGTGCCAGACCTCAACCCCACCCGCCAGAGATGCGAGCGAGCCGGAGATTGCCGTGATCGCGACCCGATACTTCAGCGGATAGATGCCGAGCATTTGCGAGGCGTGCTCGTTCGCGCGCATCGCCCTGAACGCGAAATGATAGCGAGACCGGCTAAGCGCCCAAGCAATCAGGCACGTTCCCACTGCCACCGCACCCATCGCAAAATTGATGTACGTGGCACCCGGAAAGCTCTTAGAAGCAAGGTAAGCGCCTTTCGCACCGCCAGTCAGGTCGGGCAGCATCACGGCAATGACCCGCAATCCCTCGGACATCGCCAGCGTAGTGATGGCGAAATAAATTCCACGCATACGCCCCGTGATGAGCGCAATCCCGGAGCCCAGCAGCGCGCCCGAAGCGAGCGAAACAACAAGCGTCAGCCAGAAGGGCGCGCCGGCGAGATTAGCGGTGAGGATCGCCGCGTAGGCTCCGAGGCCGAAGAACGCGGAATGGCCGAGCGAGATCAGGCCCGCACTCGCCATCAGATTCCAGCTCACAGCAAGCGCGACGAGCGAGCAGATGCGGAACGCAACGTCGATCATCATCGGCGTGCCGAACAGCGGGATCAGCAACGCCAAAGCAAGGCCAAGCGCCCAGACCGACGCAGACGCGGTGCGCACTCCCATCATTGAGTCTCAACTGCCTGGCCGCGGATACCGCGGGGACTCAGAATGAGAATCCCGATGATAAGGACGAACGCAATGCCTTCCGCCCAACCCGATCCGTCCGGGATGTAGTAGGAAGCAAAGGTTTCGCCGAAGGCGAGAACGACAGCGCCGATGACGGTGCCGGTTATGCTCCCAAGGCCGCCCAGGATCACGATCGCGATCGCCTTCACGAGCATGGGGAAACCCACGAAGGGCGTGATAGTCAGAATGAAGCTGACGACCACGCCCGTGGCTGCGCTAAGTGCGCAACTCACGCCGAACGACAGTGCGTAGATCTTCCTGGTGTCGATCCCCATCAACGTCGCAGCGCCGCGATTTTCCGCGACTGCTCGCGTCGCAAGGCCCGTCTCCGACCAGCGCAGCCACGCGATCAGAGCGACAACCATGACGACGGCGACCGCGAACGCGACCAGACGTCCATGAACCACGAGGACGTCGCCGATCAGAGAAGACGACGTTGCGTATGCGGGCTGTGTGGAGCGGGCGTTACCGGTCCAGAGGATGATTGCGATGTGTTGAATCGCCAGACCGAGCCCGAACGTAAGCAGGATCTGATTGATGTGTGGCGCGTCAAGCACCTTGGCGATGAAGCCGCTGAATATCACCCAGCCGAGCGCGAACCCAGCTATGACGAGGACAGGAAGCGAGATCAGGGGGTCGACACCAAGGAGCGTAAACAGCCAGAAGGCTCCGTACGCTCCCAGCATGATCATCTCGCCTTGGGCGAAATTGATAATCCTCAGGACGCCAAAACCCAATGACAGGCCAACGGCCATCAAGGTGTACAGTCCTGCAAGCAGGACTGCATCGCTGATGGCCTGAGGGAGGATGTCCAACAGAGAGCTCCCGTGCGTGCGCTATTGAGTGCAGGCCTGCAGCTTTCCGGTTGCGATTTGCGCCGGATATATCAGGACACTCTCGAAGGCGCCGCCAGCCTTCTTCTGGCGTTGAAATACGATCATTTCTCCGAAGGCTTGATGCAGGGCGATGCGGCTTTTTTCAAACTTGCTGTCGCCAACGGGCGTTTGATATTGCTGCTCTTCCAGCCACTTTCGGAGCACTTCGCGGTCCGTGGATTTGGTTGCTTCTACCGCCAAGAGTGCGAGAATCGTTGAAGCGTAATACCCGACCTCAAGGAATTCGGGGACAGCCTTGAACTTCTCCCGCCACGCTTTCTCCCAGTCAGCGGCAGATGGGAACAGCTTGGGCTCCTTCTTGTCGGCGGCATAGCTCAACCCCGGGACCCAAGTCGTGACGCCTGTCCAGCAATTCTGGGAATCGCCCACCGCGTCCTGCCATTCCGGCAGTTGTGCTTGGGCGGTGCCGATGAGATACGGGATATTCAGGCGCGCTGCCTGAATCTGCTTGGTCAGTTGGATAGCGTCGTTCGTCTGAACGGCAACATACAGAATGTCTGGACGGCGTGCGCGGATCTTGGTCAGCGTCGGATTGAAATCTGCCGAGCCTTCACGAACCAATTCGTCCGCGACGAGATCGTACCCCATTTCCTTGATATACCGGCGCGCGTCGTCCACGTGCGCGCGTCCATACGCACCATCGGAGTAAACGAGAGCGACTTTCTTGCCCGATCCCACCAGCGCCTTGAACGCCTTCATATTGCTCTCGTGGTAGTAGTAAGACCACGCATAGGTGTGGAAGAAGTAGGGATCAGGCCCGACCTCCTTCTCAATCACATCCGACGATCCGCCGGGCATGATCCAGATCGGCCGGTTTTCGCTTTTCTTCCACGGCGGAACCGCGGCAGCGGCGGCGTTCGAACCATCCGGCCCGATAATGACATCCACCTTGTCGGTCTGGATGTAGCCGTTCATCAACGACACCGTGATCGCGTTATTGGATTGCGTGTCGCGAAACAGAACCTCGATCGATCGGCCTGCGACCTTGTCGCCGCGTACCTTTCGCCAAACCTCCACCGCCATATCGATGCCGTTCTTGGCTTGGGCGCCGTAGGCGACGTAACGCCCGGAGGTCGAAACCGGCGCGCCAATTTTGAAAACGTCCTGCGCACTTGCCGGGATAGCGCCGATCGCGAGTACCGCAAGTCCGGCGAAAAGAATCGAATTAGAACGATGCCGCATGAAGGCCTCTCCCGATTGTTTCGCTCACCTATCTAATTTTTATTCACTTTCGCATGCAACATCGCGAGCGTCAATGCATCCAACATCGCCGATTCTGCGTAAGACCATATGTCGCTCCAATGCGACTTATCCCATCCAGTTGCCATTTTTATGGGCCTCAAGATGATCATCCGCAATGCAACAGCGGCAAGCATCACGCCAAACTACGTGCTATTTTGCATGCAAAATTAGCGAATCTGAGTTGTGTGGGCATTGTCGCTTCTGTAAGGTGCTGGGATGACCATCTGGCCAACCAAATTCTGAATGAGCTGCAGGATGAGCGACCGGCTTTTGAAACAATGTATGCTTGCGGGTGTAAGCACGTGGTCAGACGCACTTGATAGTTGGGGCATCATCGCAAGCGTGATGGTCGGGCTTCAGCAACGCAGCGCGGGCGTCGCAGTGACAGCACGCGCAACTGCCGGTGAGCTCGGCGCGTTCGAACGGCCTGAGCTGACGCGGGCGGAGGCGATGCTTGCAGCGGATCACTCATGGAACGCGAGGTCGAAGCTGGCTCTCCTTTTTCCGATGCGGCCGCAAAAGACAAATTAGATTCGCTAGGCTTCGAAGTGAAAGAGGTCGCGGCCAACGGAGCGAAACGAAGACATGCAGTCTAGCTATGAAACACTTAAGCTCGAGCGGATCGACGAGCACCTACTGGTCGTGACCTTGAACCGGCCGCACGCCGGCAATTCGACGAACACGCAGATGGGCCGAGACTTCCTCGACCTATGGACCGGCCTCTACATCGATCAGGAAGGCATCCGATGCATCATTCTGACCGGCGCCGGCGACCGCATCTTTGCGGCCGGTGGCGATCTGAAAGAACGCAACGAGATGACCAATGAACAGTGGATGATGCAGCACAATCTGTTCGAGCGTGCGCGTCAATCACTGATGCAGTGCCCTATTCCGATCATCTGCGCCGTCAACGGGGCAGCGCGCGGCGGCGGCACTGAGACAGCCCTGAGCTGCGACTTCATCTTCGCGGCCGAGCGCGCGACCTTCGCGCTGACAGAGGTAAAACTCGGCATCATTCCCGGCGGCATGGGCACACAGAATTTGCCGCGCGCGGTCGGCGTGCGGCGCGCCAAGCAGATCATCCTGACCGGGGAGCCGTTCACGGCCCAAGAGGCCTACGACTGGGGCATGGTCAACAAGGTCTGCAAGAACGACGAGTTGATGAGCGATGTGCTCTCGGTGGCGCGGACCATGTGTGAGAACGCGCCGCTGTCGATCTATCAAGCCAAGAAATCGATCAACGTTTCCACACAGGTCGACCTCTTTAACGGCTTCGCGTTCGAGATCGAAGCCTACAATCGCCTCGTCGGCACGGAAGACCGGCTCGAAGGCGTCAGAGCGTTCAACGAGAAGCGGAAGGCCGCCTTCAAAGGGCGTTGAGAGGCGTTAAGATGGACCAATCCGTCGCGACCAAACCAGTCATGTTCGATGCTGGCGACGATTACCCCGAACTGCGGGAAGGCGTTCGAGAGCTCTGCCGCCGCTTTCCGACGAAGTACTGGCGCGACCTCGAAGGGCAGCCGCCCTCCTCCAGCTATCCGACCGAATTCGTCCAGGCTCTCACGGATGCCGGATATCTTTCCGCGCTAATCCCGAAGGACTATGGCGGCTGGGGCCTGCCCATCCGTGGCGGTTCTGTCATTCTGGAGACGATACATCGCAGCGGCGGCGCTGCCGGCGCGTGCCACGCGCAGATGTACACGATGGGTACGGTCTTACGGCACGGCAGCGCAGAACAGAAGTCGCAATACCTGCCGCAAATCGCCAAAGGCGAGCTTCGCCTGCAGGCGTTCGGCGTCACCGAGCCGACGACCGGGTCGGACACCACGCAACTCAAGACGCGCGCGGTCCGTACGAACGAAGGCTACATCGTCAACGGTCAGAAGGTTTGGATTTCGCGTGCGGCACACTCCGACCTGATGCTGCTGCTGGCCCGCACGACTCCACCGGATCAAGTGAAACGCCGCACCGATGGCGTGTCAGTCTTTCTCGTCGATATGCGCGAGGCCAAGAAGAACGGCATGGAAATTCGACCTATCGACGCGATGGTCAACCACAACACCACCGAGATCTTCTTCTCGAATGTTCCGATTCCAGCCTCTTCTCTGATTGGCGAGGAAGGTTTGGGCTTCCGTTACATTCTCGACGGCATGAATGCAGAGCGCTGCCTAGTCTCGACCGAGGCAATCGGCAACGCATGGTATTTCTTCGATAAGCTAGTTGCCTATACACGCGAAAACGGCATCGCCGGGCACGCGGCGGGGAGTGCCGGTGCGCTCAATCTGGCAATCGCCCGCCTTTATGCGCAGATTCGGTCGGCCGACCTGATGGTGCGCAAAGCGACCGCCATGTTTGACGCAAAGCTTCCGTGCGGAGCGGAAGCTAACATGGGTAAGTACCTCTCGGGTGAAGCCGTGTGGGCCGCTTCAAACTTGTGCTTCACGGCGTTCGGTATCGACGCGCTCGACCCCCTTATGGATGTCGAGCGCAAGTGGCGCGACACGCGGATGTCGCGTAACTCGCCCGTCTCGCCGAATATGATCAAAAACTTCATCGGGCAGCACGTTCTCAATCTGCCTCGGTCCTATTGATACCGGTGGTGCGCGGGATGATCCACAAAAAAGTCGAAAGTATTGAGATCGGGATCGGCCACCCCGACGACTCGGAAATCCTCCGGACGCTGGAGTCGATCTGCGGAGAGTATCCGTCGAAGTACTGGCGCGACCTCGAGGATGCTCCGGTCTCGGAGCGATATCCCGCCGCGTTTGTCACCGCACTGGAACACGCAGGCTTCCTCGGCGCCGGCCTTCCCGAAGAGCATGGGGGCATCGGCTTGCCCATGGGTGCACTGGCCCGGATCGTCGAGACGATCCACGAGGGTGGCTGCAACGCCGATACAATCTCCGAGCAGTTCGCGCTGTCGCAGTTGATCGTTCGCCACGGCAGCGAGGCGGTGCGGTCCGCAGTCCTTCCGCGTATCGCGGAAGGCGCGAAGCTGCAAACCCTAGCAATCTGGGAGCCGGGCAGCGGTCAGGACACGAAACGCATCCGAACCACGGCCTCCCGTTGCGACGGCGGCTTCGCACTCAATGGGAAGAAACGGTGGGCACGATTTGCCGACGTATCCGATCTGATGATCGTTGTCGCTCGCATGGGCGAACAACCGGACAACCTGTCTATCTTCCTGACTGATCTTTCGGCGAACCGTGGCCGGCTGTCCATCACGCCGACCGAAGCTATGAACAATTACGGCGGAACAGAAATTGCGTTCGACAATTTCATCATTCCCGCCGACAGCCTGATCGGCGAAGTCAATATGGGGCTCGTCTGCTTGAAGGAGCTTGAGGCCATCAACGGCATTATGGCCGCCGCTGCGGCGAGCGGGTGCAGTCGCTTCTTCTCGCGCAAGGGCGTCAACTACGCCAAGGAGCGCGTCGTCTTCGGCAACGCGATCGGCAAGTATCAGGGCATCCAGTTCCCGCTGGCGCAGACCTATATGGAGAGCGAGGGAGCAAAATTGCTTCTCGATCTCGCCGTCGCGCTCTACGAGGCGGGACGTGAGTGCTACTCCGAAGCGCTGATCGCGCGGCATATGGCGGCGCAGGCCGCCTGGGATACTGCCGACGCGGCCTTCACGACACATGGCGGCTTCGCGTTCGCGCGCGAGTACGATGTCGAGCGCAAGTGGCGCGAGGTTCGCCTGATGCTCAACGAGGCTTCCAACGCCCTTCCCCGCTTCGCCGAGGACGCGCTCGGACTGAGTACCCACTGAACGGACACTCGCCCCGCCTGATCGCCAGTAAACGGCGCATGCGCGTGCGGCTTCGAACAGTGGCAGCCGATGACGCCCGTGCAAGGAGGCGAGTTTGACACGCGCAATTCAGATTGACGCCTATTGCGGGCCTGACGATCTAAGATTGGTGGATGTTGCTGTCAGACCACCGGGGCCTGGTGAGGTGCGCATTCGCGTGCGCGCGGCCGCGGTGAACTTCGCCGACTCCCTGATGATCTCGAACCAGTATCAGCACAAGCCGCCGCTTCCGATCATCCCCGGCATGGAGGCCGGAGGCGAAATTCTTGAGGTCGGGAGCGGGGTCGATCATCTGAAAGTAGGCGACCGTGTCGTCGGCTACGACCGATTTGGTTATTTCACGGAGGAAGCAACGGTCTCGGCGGCACAGGTCTTCAAGATGCCGGCGAAGATGGATTTCCTGCAGGCCGCCGCGTTTCCGATTTCCTATGGCACGGCTCACGTAGGCCTTCAACATAGGGCGCGGCTCAAACCGGGTGAGACTCTGCTCGTTACCGGCGCCGCAGGCGGCGTCGGGATCGCCGCTATCGAAGTCGGAAAGGCGCTCGGCGCACGCGTCATCGCGCTTGCAAGCACGGCGGAGAAGCTCGACCTCGCGGCGCGCCACGGCGCGGACTACGTCGTCAACTCGCGCGACGAAGACCTGGTTGCAAAGGTCAAATCACACGTAGGCGGCGTCGATGTTGCATTCGATCCCGTCGGAGGCGATGCATTCCGGACGGCGCTAAAGTGCATGAACTTCGAGGGCCGCATTCTGGTCATCGGTTTTGCGAGCGGCGAACGCCAGATGATTCCAGCCAACCATGTTCTGGTAAAGAATTGCGACATCATCGGCCTGTCTTGGAGCTTCTACCGCGAGAAGAAGCTCGACATCGATCAGGGCGCTTTTGCCGATCTTTGCCGCATGTATGAGGCGGGACAGGTGAACCCGCCCGTGACCGAGACCTTTCCACTCGCCAAGGCCGGGAAGGCACTCCGGCGATTGGTCGACCGGTCCGCGATGGGCAAGCTTGTGCTTACTGTCTAGCGGATGACCTGCCCGCCGGCGCAACTCCGGACCGGCGTACGCGCTCAACAATCTCGTCTGTATGCGCGCCGAGCAAAGGCGCATCGAGTTTCGATTCGCTCGGTTCGTCACGGAAGCGGATAACGGGCGCGATATGGCGTCGGCCCGCATCATCGCGCAGAATCATGCCGCGTGCCTGAACGTTCTCGTCTTCGAGCGCCTCAGGCAGCGTATTCACGCGCCCGAAGCAGACATCGAGACCCGACAGGAAGGTCAATGCCTCATCGGCCGACATCCTGCCGAACGTGCTCTTGAGAAAATCGATAACCGGCTGCTGATGGGGTCCTGGCCCGCGCAGACAAAACGTGATGAGGTCCGGCCGGGCGAGTGCGTTCAGGAGATTGCTGACAAACTTCGTCTCCTGTCCGGCGAGCACGATTTGCCGCCCGTCACATGTCTCATAGAGTTGATAGAATGCTGACCCTCCGGTCGAGCGTTCATGCTTGGCGATCGGCTGGCGGCCCTCCGCCATCACAGGGCCAAAGAGGTTGCCACAAGCTGCCAACATCGTATCGTGCATGGCGATGTCGATGTAATCGCCGCGGCCCGTCGATTCACGACGGTAGAGCGCCATCAGCACGGCAGCCAGACCTTGCAACGCGCTTAACTGATCGGCAATCGGAATACCCGGAATGGCCGGCTTGTTGTCGTTGCCAAGCGTCATGCTGAGGACGCCGCTCATTGCCTCAAGCGCGAGATCGTGAGCAGGCCGATTGCGGTATGTTCCCTCATGCCCAAAAGCGCTGATCGAGCAGTAAACGAGCCGCGGATTGCGCGCGTTCAGCGTGTCGTAGGAGAAGCCGAGGCGATCGGCGACGCCCGGACGGAAGGTCTCTATAAAAACGTCGGCGGTGTCGCAGAGCGCGAGCAATAGATCACGCTGGTCGGCCACCTTCAGGTCAAGCACAACGCTCTTCTTGCCGCGATTGAAGTTGCGGAAGAACACGGTTACCGGCCCGTCGGAGAGACCGATATGGCGCCCCGGATCACCCTCGCCAGGCGCTTCGATCTTGATTACCTCCGCGCCGTGGTCTGCCAGTGCCATCGTAAGACACGGCCCGGGCAGGAATGAAGACAGATCGACGACGCGTAGACCCTCGAGTTTCATGTGCTCACTTGCGCCTTCCGCGTTTTTACTTCGCTTCCAGTGTGATCGGGAGAGTGGCTTAGCCCATTCCCTAAGGCGTCATTATGCGTCGTCGTCACTCGATTTCCGCTTTCGCAGGCTAACCGATATCTGATTCAGACTACTCCTGAGCGGCAAGACGTTCTTCAATAAGCTTCGCGGCATCTTGCAACTGGCCGAGATACCGCGAAGCGGCTTCGCGCGCCGAAAGCGCCGAGGCAATGAAGGAGATGTTGAGGCAAGCGAGAACCTGCAGTCCGCGCCGGATCGGCACTGCAATCGCGCCGGTCTTATCAAAGATTTGGCGGTGTCGTTCGCCGTACCCCTTCTTGCGGGTCATGGCGACGAGCTCGCGGACATAGCTCGCGTCGCGCGCACGCCGGTCTTCCGGTGCCTTCGATCGGCGCAGGTTCACGAGAATTGCCTCGCGTTCGGCATCGGTACAGAAGGCCAAATAGGCCCGCCCCGTAGCCGACGGGAGCATCGGCAGGCGCAGACCGACGGTTGCCGCATCAATGGTCAGCGGACTGTGCCGGCGCGTGGTCGCGCGTAGATACATCGCATTACCGTAGAACGTCGCCAAATCGGTTGGCCAAACGATGTCGCGCTGCAATTCTTCCATAATCGGATGCGCGATCGCGCGCACCCAAGGCTCGTCGCTGAAGCCGTCGCTGAGCGTGCGTACCAGAAGCGTGAGTTCGTACCGCTCCTCATCGGTACGGCGGAGATAGCCGAGCGAGCACAGCGCATCGAGAATGCGGTAGAGCGAGGGGCGCGGTATTCGCGTGAGCCGCGCAAGCTCGCTGACTCGCACTCCGTTGTTTTCATTCAGCGCGCGGACGACTGCAAGTGTTCGAGTGACCCCGCGCATGGTGGCCGGCTCTAACTCCCGGTCCTGCCTGATGCTTTGCGCTGCTTTGCCCATGTGTCCGCCAGCCGGACAGTTCGTGTCCAGCTACTTGATACCTTCGCTTGTTTCGGGTTGCAATGACGCCAATGGTGAAGCCGGCCCGCGCCGAAGGCCGATCAGGCCCGAAAGATGCGGCGGTAAGCAGTTGGGAGGAAACAATGCGCAGCATTCTCCGTTTGTCGCTCGCCACCTTGGCTCTCATCATGGGCGCCGCGTCGGCACTTGCCCAGCAATATCCGAACAAGCCGATCCGTTTGATCGTGCCCTATCCGGCTGGCGGCGCGACTGACGTGGTGGCGCGCCTTGTCAGCGAAAGGATGTCGGAAGACCTCGGCCAGCAGATCTTTGTCGAGAACCGCCCCGGCGCCGGAACCATGATCGGCGCGAGCGCGGTCGCGCGCAGCCCAGCGGACGGCTACACCCTGTTGTTGGGTGACACAGGCACGTACGCGCTCAATCCAACGCTCTACGGAGCGCAGCTCACTTACGATCCCGCGAAGGACTTTTCGGCGGTGTGTCGCACCGGACGCGTGCCGCTGATCCTCACGGCGAATCCCAAGACGGTAAGCGCCGGCAGCGTGAAGGAGCTGATCGACGCGGCGAAGAAGGAGCCAGGCAAGATCGACTTCGGAGCACCGGGTCCAGGCAGCCCGATCCACCTTGCAATGGAGTTGTTCAAGCAACGGGTCGGCATCCAGATAACGGCGATCCCCTACAAAGGCGGCGCGGACGCGCTCAACGACTTGCTCGGCGGCCGCATCGGTCTCCTATTCCTCGACGCAGCGACCGGCGTAACCCACATCAAATCCGGCGCCCTGAAGGGGCTGGGCGTCGGCACCGACAAACGCATTCCAACCGCGCCCGATGTGCCGACCATCGCGGAAGCGGGTATCGCGGATTTCGAGGCCTGGGCGTGGAATGGCATCGTGGTGCCGACAGGTACGCCTACCGATATCGTCGCGAGGCTCAGCGCGGCCTGCCAGAAGGCGCTTGGTCAGGCCGCGCTGCGGCAGAAATTCGCTGACCTCAGCGTCGAGCCGGCGCCTTCCAGCGCGGAAGACTTTCGCGCCTTCATTGCGAGCGAGACCGCGAAATGGCGCACTGTGATCACCTCGGCTGGCGTTTCGCTCGGTAACTAGGTCTACACAGCGTCAATTGCCAAGGAACTAATGCATGCGCCTCATCAGCTATGGTCCGTTCGGTTCAGAACGTGCCGCCTTCCTCGACGGCGACAAGATCATTGATCTTGAACAGGCGATGAAAGCTGCGGGCGCCGAGAGGCCCGTGAGCGACATGCGCCTGTTTCTCGAACAGTCGGATTGGCGATCAACGCTTGATCGCGCGCACGCGGCGCGGACCAAGGTAACACCGGTCGCTGGTCAAGTCCGCCTCGGAGCTCCAGTGCCAGTGCCGCGCACACTCATTATCGCGGGGGCGAATACCAAGTCGCACATCGCTGAGGCTGGCGCCGTATTGGGGAAAGCCGTGGGTTCGCGGGAACCGATGTTGCTGGCAAAGGCGACTTCCTGCATCTGCGGTCCTACCGACGACATCATCCATCCGCCTGAAACCAAAAAGCTCGATTACGAAGTCGAACTCGCTGTGGTCATCGGACGCAGGGCGCGGCGCATCTCCGACAAGGACGTAAAGGACTACGTTGCCGGCTTTACAGTGTCGAACGAAGTATCCGCCCGGGACATTCAACTCGCCGAACATGAGGAAAACTCATTCTTCCGCACTCATTACATTGGCAAGAGTTTTGACACATTTTGCCCGCTTGGACCGTCGCTGGTAACGGTCGATGAAATTAGCTGGGGCAAGGCGCTAAGAATGACTACCAAGGTCAATGGCGAAGTGCGGCAGGACAGCGACACGTCGGATCTTTACTTCGGAATTGAAGCGCTGGTGTCTTATGCCAGTCGTTCGCAGACACTTTATCCCGGTGACATCATCCTCACCGGTTCCCCGGCGGGGGTAGCCTTCTTTCTTAGACCGCAACGGTTCCTCAAGCCCGGAGATGTCGTGCGGTGCGAGATAGAAGAAATCGGCGCGATCGAAAACCGCGTGCGGGCGGAATGAGTATCAGCTCCAACGAGGCGCTCGGCACGGCCGAAACTCGGGTCGCTGTTTGGTAACTTCTATAGCCCCCTTCCGGCTCTTAGCGGACATCACGCGAGTGGTGCCTCACGTTTGCTTCGGGGCAACAACCGGACATGCGCCTGCCTGAGTCCATTCGATAACTTCGTCATTATGCGGCGAACGATCGAATCGCTCGGCCGCCTTCATGTCGATCCCTGCCAGCAGTCAACAGCCTTCGGAGAGAGCAAATCGGTGCGGGTTTGCACGCTCAGCATAGCTGCGGTGCAAGCCGCTTTGGACCGGTAGACTTGCCGAGAATTTGCAGCAGATCGCTCACGAATGACGCATTGACACGCTTTGTGGGCCCTTTAGATTTGTCATACCGTATACCCTCTGGGTGGCGTTTCAAACTGGAGAAGCGAGATGACGGCCATGCTCAACCGACGCGCTGCGGTGTTGGGAATTTCGACGGCCTTGGCAGCTCCCCATCTGGTTTTCGCGCAAGGCAAGACCGTTCTGAAAATGGGGACGCTCGGGTCGACGGAATATTTTTACTACAAGGGCGCAAAGCGCATGGCCGACGAGGCTGCTAGCAAGAGCGCCGGCCGCATCGAGATCGAGGTGTTCCCGAATCAGCAACTCGGCAACGAGCGGGACATGATCGAGGGCCTGCAACTCGGCACGCTCGATCTTGCCGTGATCAACACGCCGCTCCTCGCCGGTTTCGATCCGCGCTTTTTGATCTTCGACATGCCTTTTCTGTTCAAGGATTGGTCGCACGTCGACAAAGTGCTGACGAGCTCGATCGGCGCCGACCTGATAAAATCGCTCGAGGCAAAGCAGATCAAGGCGTTCAACTTCTCGACCGCCGGCTTCCGCCACGTCCTCAATTACAAGAAGCCGGTCAAGACACCGGAAGATCTCGCGGGTCTCAAGATTCGCACGCTCGATAACCCGGTCCATGTGGCGATAATGAACGCGATGGGCGCCAATGCAACGCCGATGCAATACAGCGAAGTCGCGACCGCATTACGCCAGCACACCGTCGATGGCCTCGATTCTCCCGCGCCCGCTGCCGTCACCGAGAAATTCTACGAAACCAACAAGTACCTTTCGCTCACCGGCCACGTCTTCACCGGCGTCATCTACCTGATGAGCATGAAGCGCTTCAGCGGAATGCCGGCCGACCTGCAAAAGATCATGGCCGACGCAGCCAAGGTCGGCGCGGACACCGAAACGGAGCTCTACAACAAGTTCGACGCTCAATCGCTCGTCGTGCTGGCAAAAGACCACGGCATGCAGATCGACAAGGTCGATCGCGAAAAGTTCCGCGCGCGCATGAAGCCGGTGTTCGATCGCTATCAGGATCGCGTCGGCAAGGACCTGATCGACCAGGTCACAAAGCTCGGTGCCTGATACCGCAGCGGAGTGTAAAACGCTCTGACCCGACCTGAACCCACGATGCCCCCCGTCTCGTCGCGCTTCTCTCGGGTTGCCGCCGCGGTGGACCGCGTCAGCTCCGGTTTGAACGCGTGCGCCGAGTTCATACTGTGGGTGCTGGTGGCACTCACGATCGTAGTCACCTTCGTCCAGGTCGTATTCCGTTACGGTCTCGATTCCTCTCTTTCATGGTCCGAAGAACTCGCGCGCTACCTCTTTGTCTGGGTCATATTCATCGGTGCCAGCGTCGCAACGCGGCGCAGGAAGCACATCTTCGTTGAGATCCTGGTCGCGCTCATGCCCCGCGCCTTGCGCGCGTCGGCCGAGCTTCTGAGCATTGGAGCGAGCATCGTCTTCTTCTCGGTATTTGCCTACGTAGGCTGGCTGCTGATGCTGAATGCCTGGCAGCAATATTCGACCGCGCTCGATATCCGCATCGCCTGGGTCTACGCCACAGCTCCGATCGGCGCCGGCCTGTCCGTCCTTCATCTTATCGCCGGGCTATTGCAGCGCTGGAGCGGCAACGAGGATCCTTCGCCGCCATTGCACCCCGCTGTCGAGGGCCTCGAATGAGCGTCCTCGGCTATCTCGTCATTATCTTCCTCCTGTTGCTGGCCGTCGGTGTGCCGGTCGCCGTCAGCATGGCCATCGCCTCTATCGCCGCCATCGCCTTCGGGACCGACCTGCCGATGGTGGTCGTCGGCCAGCGTATGCTGGCCATCCTCGACTCGTTTCCTTTTCTTGCGCTGCCGTTCTTCGTCGCCGCCGGCGTATTCATGGACCGCGGCGGCATCACACAGCGGCTCGTCGATTTCTCCGCGATCTTCGTGGGCCGCATTACCGGCGGTCTCGCACAAGTCTTGATCGGCACGAATCTCGTCATGTCGGGCATTTCCGGCGCTGCAACCGCCGACTGCGCCGCGACCGGTAGCGTGCTCATTCCCGCTTTAAAGCGTGCGGGTTATTCGGCCGCGTTCGCCTCGGCGCTCACCGCCGCCGCCGCCACCGTCGGCCCGATCATTCCGCCGAGCATCATGTTCGTGATCTACGGAGCCATCACCAACGTCTCGATCGGGGCGCTATTTCTTGGCGGCGTCATACCCGGGCTCTTGATGGGCCTCTATCTCATGATCGCCGCCTACGTCATTTCGAAACGGCGCGGCTATCCGAAGATGGTGACGCCGTCCTGGCGTGAGGTGATCCGCATCACAATCGACGCGCTGCCGGCTTTGGTCATGCCAGTTCTCGTCCTGGGCGGCATCGTCGGCGGGGTCTTTACGCCAACCGAAGCCGGCGCGGTGGCCGCCGTGTTCTGCTTCCTGATCAGCACCTGCGTCTATCGTAGTCTCAAGCTCTCCGAGGTTCCGGAACTGCTTCTGCAAACCGGTATCCTCACCGCGGCGATCATGCTGATCGTATCGGCCGCGTCACTAATAGGCTGGATCCTCGCGCGCGAGCGCGTGCCCGATCTGCTCGTCGTCAGCTTTATGAATTGGACATCCAGCCCGATCGTCTTCCTCGCCTGCATCAACATCTTCCTATTGCTGCTCGGCTTCTTCTTCGAGGCGGTGTCGCTGCTCATTCTCGTCACACCGGTGATCATGCCGCTCGTATACAATTACGGCATCGACCCGGTGCACTTCGGCGTCATGATGTGTCTTAACCTGACGATAGCGCTCATTCATCCCCCAATCGGCATGAACATGTTCATCGTTTGCGCCATCGGGAAGGTGTCGGTACGCGACTACACCCGCGAGGTGATTCCGTTCCTTCTCGTCCTCATTCTCTCGCTGATCTGCGTCACCTACATTCCAGACCTCGTGCTCTACCTGCCGCGCCTGTTGGGGGGCTAGGCCATATTCATGAAAGTCGGGATCATCGGTGCCGGCGCAATGGGAAGCCTGTTCGCCTCGTATCTTGTCGACGGCGGGGCGGAGGTCTGGGCGTTCGACCAGTGGCGCGAACATATCGAAGCAATCGAGAAGTACGGCCTCATCGTCAAGAGTACCGGCTCCGAGCGGGCTATACGTATGCACGCTACGGCGGATGCGAGCGCAGCCGGTCCCTGCGACGCCGTGCTTGTGATGGTCAAATATCATCAGACCGTCGCGGCGATGCGTGCGGCGGCGCCGATGATCAGTCCGCACACCACGATCGTCACGCTGCAAAACGGCCTCGGCAACGTCGAGAACATCGCCTCAACCTGTCCGGCCAATCGCGTCGTCTTCGGGCTGACCACCCTGACTTGCGAGATCCTCGGCCCCGGCAGGATCGAGGCAAGCTATTCCAACCGGGGCGAGACCTATCTCTGGCCGTCGGATCGTCGACCCAACGAAGCGATCGCAGCGTTTTGCGCGCATCTCGACGCCGGCGGCATCAACGCCGCGCCTGCGCCCGACATCGAGCTGCGCATCTGGAAAAAGCTGATCGTCAATTGTTGTCTCAACACCACGTGCGCCATCACGGGGCTTTCAGTCGGTAAGCTGATCGACCAGCCGAGCTGCTGGCCGCTTCTCGACGGTATCTCCGACGAGATTTCGGTGGTCGCGATCGCGAAGGGTATTCCCCTCGAACACCAAGTCGCGCGGGCTTTCCTGCGCCAGGTGGCAGAAGAGGCGCGCGCGCATTATCCCTCGATGCTGATTGACGTTCGCAGCCGTCGTCAAACCGAAATTGACTGCCTCAACGGGGCGGTGCTGCGCGAAGCGGGCGAACTCGGAATCCCTGCGCCTTATAATCAGGCGCTTTATTCGGCAATTCGTGTGATCGAAGACACTTACGCGGAACGCTCCGCGTAGCCGGGTTCACGTTACCGTCGTTTCCTCAGGGAGCAAGATTGCCCGCATCAGTTTGCCCGATCCCTGCACCGTACCAAGTTGAATTCGCTCGGCCTCATCGGCGTTACCCGCCTTGATCGCCGCCAAGAGCGCTTGTTGTCGCTCGATGACGAACTCGCGGATCGATTTTTCGCTCAGTGTGCGGATTCGAATAGCCTGCAACGAATGCACAGCGCGGGCCAGCAGCGCCAGCAGCAGCGGATTGCGCGTACGCTTGAGCCAGTTCTCTCGGAACCTGACGTTGGCGCGCAAAAACGGCGGCACCGTGCCCTTGGCGTGCGCCGCTTTTTCCTCGTCTATCGCGCGCTGCATCTCCGCAAGCCCGATGTCGGTGCGATTTTCGGCCGCCTGGCGCGCCGCCATCGGTTCGAGCAGCATTCGCACCTCGAAGACGTTCAAGACGTCTTCACGCGTGAATTCCGGCACTTTATAGCCATGCTTCGTCGCCACCAGCAGGCCGTCACTCGCAAGCCAGGACAGCGCTTCCCGCACTGGGGTGCGCGACACACCGAGCTGATCGGTGATCTGCTTCTCGACCAACCGTCCGTTCGGCTTGTGCTCGTTGTGCAGCAACTGCTCGCGAAGCGTGTTATAGACGTGCTCCTTGATCGTCGCGGGCCGTTCGAACGGAGTGAGCTTCATCCCGCTGTCGTTTCGCTTCTTCGCCGTGCTCATTGCCGTTCTATTGCACCCCAAGCTCGCCGCGGTCGAAGGTCCAGGAGATCTTGCCGCGCGCCTCGCCAAGTTTGGCGCGCTGAACATCGGTCGCAGCGATGTCGATTGCAAGATCGGGCCGCAAGATCACCCCATAACTTTCACGTGCCGCCTCGACCGTAACTTTGCGATCGATCACATCCTCACGCACGTTCGCCGGATCACGTTCGAGCGGGTCACCATAGCCGGCCCCTCCTGAAACGCGGCAACGAACGCGGTCTCCAGCGGTCAGCGCATAAACCCCCTTCGACGGGATTTTTTCATAGCCGCCGGCGCCACGCTTGATTTCCGCGCTGGCGAGCGGGGCCGGACGGCCGCCATAGAGACCCCAAGGCTGGGTGCGGTGACGATCCTCGCGCAACGTCATGGTCACCTGCCCGCGCAGGATTTCAATCTCGCGCTCCACGCCAAATCCGCCGCGTTGCCTGCCCGCACCCGCCGAATCTTCCCACAGGCGATAGGAGATGACGCGGATTGGATAGTTCAGTTCCAGCGACTCAGCCGGCATGTTCATTGTATTGGCGATGTCGGTTTCGAGCGAATCGACGCCGTCTCGCTGCGGCTGTCCACCGGTGCCGCCAGTGCTGAAATCCGAGCACATATAAGGCTCGCCGCTGTCATCGAGCCCGCTGAAGATCGCAACGCGCACGCTGCCGCAAGGCGCTGCGGGAACTCGACCCGGCATCGCCTGCACCATTGCACCGAGCAGTGTGTCAACAATGCGTTTCATCGTGTGCGTGCGCGCATTCACCGGCGCCGGTGCCTTCGGATTGACGACACTCGCTTCCGGCAGAATCAGCTTGATCGGACGGAAGCTGCCGCCATTGGTCGGCCCCATCGGGTCGGTGACCGACTTCACCGCGAAAAAGACGGCGGACATCAAAGCCGCCCGGTCGGCATTAAGTGGCCCGTTGAGCTGCGGCGACGATCCCGTGAAGTCGATATTGAGATCGGAGCCTTTGACCGAAACCGTTGCGCGTATGCGAACCAACGTCTGGCGGTCGATGCCATCGTCGTCGAGATAGTCCTCGAAGGAGTATTCACCGGGCTTGATCATAGCAATAAATTGCCGCGTTGCTCGCTCGGCGCGATTGAGCAACTCGACCATATAGGCCCTAAAGGATTTCGCGCCGTGCTCGTCGAGCAACGACGCGAGTCGTGTCTTGCCAACATGCAGCGAGGCGAGCTGGGCGCCGAGATCACCGGCCGTGACCTTCGGCAGCCGCACGTTGCGCGTGATGAATGCGAAGGCCGTCTCATTCCGCATGCCCTTGTCGTAGAGCTTGATCGGTGGAATGCGCAGACCCTCCTGGAAAATATCGGTCGAGTCCGTCGGGAGACTCCCTGGGGTCTTGCCGCCGATATCCTGATGGTGTGCGATGCAGGCCGCGTAAGCAGCAACAGCATCATCCTTCACAATGGGCGCGATCAGACAAATGTCGGGCAAATGCGTGCCGCCGTCATAGGGATCGTTGACGGCCAGTACGTCGCTGTCGGACAATTTTCCCTCAAAGATCGCGACCATGCGCTTAACTGCCGTCGGCAGCACACCGAGTTGCGCCGGCAGCGCGGTCGCCTGCGCGATTACCTCACCGCCGCTGTCAAACAGCGCGGCTGAGCAATCGTGACCTTCCTTAATGATGTTGGAATAGGCGCTACGCACCAGTGCGTCCTGCATTTCCTGCGCGATCGCCTCGAGACGATTGCGCAAGACTTCGAGCGTGATCGGATCGACGGCGTCGTTACTCATGCGGAACATCCACGAGGATGCTGCGGTCTTCGCGTAGTCGCGCCCGCTGCTTCGGATAGATGATCAGCGTTGTGTCGGCCTGTTCGACGATCGCCGGACCCTCTATCTCCTGACCGACGCTCAGTTGCTTGCGGTCATAGACCGGCGTTTTGACGAAGCCGCCGTCGAAATAAGCCTCGCGGTGTGCAACCGGCTTCGGCGCGGTCGCTGACTCGCTTTTCATCGGCGGGTTTTCGCGCTCGTCCGGACGATGCACATGGATCGTGCGCAGATTGACAAATTCGACCGGGCCGGCGGTGTTGCTGTGGCCATACATCGTATCGTGACGCGAATGGAACGAGACGACAGCCGCCGCGATCGGGTCGCCCGTTTTGGTGTCCATGTCGATCGTAAGCTCATAGGACTGCCCGACGTAACGCATGTCCGCCTGCCGCCGGATTTCAACGTCGCCCGGCGCAACGCCGTCGGCTGCCATTTTGGCCTGCCCACGCCCCTCCAGCCGCTTGAAGATCTGTTCCAGCCCCGCAAGATCCATATGGTCGACGCGACGCGCCAATGTTTCCATCTGGTCGTGCTCGATATTGGCGACGAGCAAGCCGAATGCCGACAACACACCCGGAGTATCCGGGATCAGCACCCGCGCGATATTGAGATCCTGCGCTAGCGCGCATCCATGGACCGGTCCGGCGCCACCTAACGGCAGCAACGTGAATTGCCGCGGGTCAAAGCCGCGCTGCACCGAAACGCGCCGCACCTCGTCGTTCATGCGCGCATTGATGATGCGATGGATTCCAGCTGCCGCTTTGATTAAATCAAGCCCGATGCGGTCGGCAACGCGGCTGATCGCAGCCTTGGCGGCATCGAGGTCGAGCGAGATGCCGCCCGCGAAAGTGCCTGGGTTGAGATAACCGAGTACGAGGCTCGCGTCGGTCACCGTAGCCTCTGTGCCGCCGCGCCGATAGCAGGCGGGACCGGGTTCGGCGCCGGCGCTTTGCGGGCCGACGCGCAGGCTTCCCGCTGCGTCGACCCATGCGATGCTGCCGCCACCCGCGCCGATCGTGTTGACGTCGACCATCTGCATGCGGAGCGGAAAGCGCGCGACGCGCGTCTGGTTGGTGACGATTGGGGCGCCGTCGCGGATCAGCGCGATGTCGCAGCTCGTGCCGCCCATATCGAGCGAGATCACGTTGTGCTGGCCAGACTCGACCGCAACGTGCCTGCTGCCGATGACGCCCGCCGCCAAGCCCGACAGAAGCAACGACACCGGGCGTGTCATCACGGCTTCCGGGCTCGTAATCCCACCACGCGACTGCATTACCTGTAATTTCGCCTCGATGCCGATCCGCGCGAGATCGTCCCGCTGGCGCGCGACGTAGTCGCCGACCGCGCCTTGCAGATAGGCGTCGAGCGTCGTCATTACCGTGCGCTCATATTCGCGGAAGGCCGGATCGACCTCGCTCGAGATCGAGACATGGATGTCGGGCCGCATCTCACGGACGATGTCGCGCGTGCGCTGTTCATGCAACGGATTGCGAAACGAGAAGAGATAACAGACCGCGATCGCCGTGGCGCCCTGCCCGCTTAGCGCTTCGACCGCGGCGCGCACCGCTTTCTCGTCGAGCAGCGCCACCACCGAGCCGTCGGCGGCAAGCCGCTCCGGGATGGCAAAGCGGCGGCGGCGTGGCGCAAGGAATGCCGGCGTTTCTGGCTCGAGGAAGAGATTGTAGAGATGCGAGCGCTTGTGGCGCCCGATCTCGAGGGCATCTTCGAATCCTTCGGTGGTGAGAAGGCCGGTTACGGCGCCCTTCTGCTGGATCAACGCGTTGATTGCGACAGTGCTGCCATAGACGAAGCGGTCGACGTCGGCCGGCTTGAGATCGACCGCGGCCAGCGCGCAGGTGACGCCATTGCGCACTCCTTCGATCAAATTGCTCGGAGTTGTTGGGACTTTGGTATAGTGCGCAATCCGATTGTCGCGCATCAACACGACATCCGTGAACGTGCCGCCGATATCGACGCCGATCTCAATCACGACGCGATGCTTTCGGATTGGCTATCGTCTTGCAAAAGTGTCGAGAAAGGAACCGGCTTGATCGGCGGCCGCACGCTCGGGAAGGGGATGCTGCCAAGCGCGACGTCGCGGTCGCGCGCCAGGATTTCGCCGACCATCCCGCGGCAGATGCGGCCTTCACAAAGCCCCATACCGGCGCGCGTCCAGTCCTTGATCGACTTGGTCGTTGTCGCGCCGTTCGCGATGCAGGCAGCGATTTCTTTGGCTTTGACTTCCTCGCAGCGGCACACGGTCATGTCGTCCGTCAGAAACTCCCAAAGGCCCGGGCGTGGCCCGAACAGCACATTCAGCGCGCTCGCGAAGCGGTCGAGGTGCGCGCGTTGCCAGATCGGCTGCCCACGCTGCTCGTCGGCGGCACGTGCCGTCAGCATCCCTGCAAACTCCGCCGCGGACAGGCCCGCGATTCGCCCCTCTTCTAGCGCCAGCGCCGAGCCGCCAATGCCGGTGATCTCGCCGGCGACAAAGATACCCGGTTTGTTGGTTGCCATCGTCGGAGTGCACATCACGAACCAGGTGCGCGCGCGTTCGTCGAAGCGCAGCTCGCAACCGCTGCTCGCCGCAAGCTCTATATTGGCGAGGAAGCCGTAACCCATGGCGATCGCGTCTACCTCGATCGTCCTCTCGCTGCCCGGTATAGCGCGCCATTCATTGTCAACTTTGGCGATCACTGCGCCTTCTACTTTTTCCTCGCCCAGCGCGCGCACGATCTTGTGGCCGTACAGGGTCGGAACGCCGGCGCGGCGCAGATTGGCCTTGTATTCCCAAGCTTCGGAAAAGCGCGGCCACTGGCCCCACAGCGAGCCGAGGTGCGGCAGCCACTCATTCGGCCTTGTGGCTTCCACGAGCGCGGCGATCGAAACGTCGGCGCGCAGCAATGACAGCGCGACCGGCAGCAAGAACGGCCCCGCACCTGCAAGCAACATCCGGCGTCCTGGCTTGACCCATTGGCTTTTGGCTAAAGTCTGAGCGCCGCCCGCGGTAAGGACGCCCGGCAATGTCCAGCCCGGAAAAGCCACCGGCCGGTCGTAGGCGCCGGTGGCGATTACGAGGGCCTTGCCGTAAACTGACTTGGAGCAACCTTCGTGCGCGACCATGACGCGATCGTCGAAGCGACCCCAGACCAGCGCGCGCGTCAACATCGTGATGTTCGGGTGATTGAGCTTGCCGCGCAGCTCCTCCCCGCGCGCGTGTTCGCGCGTCAACGACTCGGGTGCAACGGAGAAGCCGTCCCCTGTGCGCTTGAAAAACTGACCGCCCGGCTTGGCGTACTCGTCGAGCACGATGACGTGCGCCCCGGATTCTGCGGCTGCCACCGCCGCCGACATGCCGGCCGGCCCGCCTCCGACAACGACGACGTCAGCGCGCATGCGTGTAACCCGGATCCTGCTGGCGCTTGATCTTCATACCCACACGCACTGGCTCCAGACATGCGCGCAGGTTGACGATGCCGTCGATCGTCACGAGGCAGTCGAAGCAGACGCCGATGCCGCAAAAGAAGCCGCGCGGCTCGCGCGTGCGCGCCGTCGTATGCAGCGTATGGTCGCCGCTCGCCCACAGCACCGCGAGTACCGTTTCACCCTCGAAGGCTTGCACTTCTTTGCCGTCGACATAGACCGGCACGGGCAAGCCGCGCCCGATACCGGCTGTGCGCAGGTCCCCGCTTGTTCGCTCAGGTGCCATAGAACGTCTCTTGCGCCTCCGCCCCTACTGCGCTCGAAGCGAAGCGCTCCAGCCGGTAGGGCGAAATATCGAGCGCGGTTTTTCCATCAGTGATGAGATCGGTTAGGATTCCGCCTACGGCCGGAGCCAGCGTGACGCCACGATGCATCACGGCGAGAAGAAGCCCGTCGACACCCTCGGGCCGGCCGATGATCGGATAGCCGTCGGGCGGCAGAAGCCGAAGACCGGCCCAGGAGCGCAGCAACTTGACGTTGGCAAGCGCCGGGATCAGTTCCGACGCCCATTTCAACATCTTGTGGGTCCCTTCCACTGAAGTGACCGTCGTGTCTTTCACGCCGGGCTCGCGCGTTGTGCCAAACACGATTGTGCCAGACGGCGTCTGCTTGATGTTGTGCACGTAAGTGCGCAGCAGCGGCGGGATGCGTTCCGTCACGAACATCTGTCCGCGCGCGAGATCGAGCGGCACCTGTATGCCGACGCCGGCGGCGAGCGCGGGCACGCCAGAGCCCGACGCGCACACGACGTTACTGGCGAAGATTTCACCGGCGCTCGTCGCCACGCCCACCACGCGCTGGCCGCGGCTGATCAAGGACGTGGCCCGAATGTTGGTGAGAATTTCGGCACCCATCTGCCGCGCCGCCTTGGCGAAAGCCCACACCACACCCATCGGCGTGACGTGCGCATCGACTGGGCAATAGATTGCATTGATGGCGACCGGCGCGACGGCCGGCTCGATCTCCTTGATCTGCTTGTAGTC
>Ga0207691_10000379_pt1 | contig 44711 bp, 35 predicted proteins | sample KBSM13metaG_FD_184327 | JGI IMG/M metagenome (GOLD analysis project Ga0207691, IMG submission 184327) | Miscanthus rhizosphere microbial communities from Kellogg Biological Station, Michigan, USA - KBS M1-3 metaG (SPAdes) (version 2) | ecosystem: Host-associated > Plants > Roots > Rhizosphere >...
CCTCGCTTTAGCGGAATTTTTAATGCGCCCGCAAGCTGAAGCTTCAAATCGGCGCAGGAAAATTCTAGCACAACTCGTGGAAACCCGTGGTGGCGGTCCTCGGGACCGCTTCGCCGGCGGCCCGCGGTCCCTGGACGCTCGCGACGCGCCCGCGGAAAACGATTGAAGTCGCGGCGCGAAATTGGCATGCTAGCCACGCGGTGCGGGAATTCCGGCGCATCCTCACGCAACGCTTCGCCTTAATCGCTACGACAATCAACGGCTTGGAGAGTTCCCGCCCACTCGGGAAGCGCGAGCGACGAAGCAGCCAGGCGCATGGACGACGCGACGATCGATCGCGAGGCCCAGGCGTCGCAAGCAAGGAGGAAGCAGCATGTCGACAGCGTCCGGCCACAGCGCGGCGCGCGCAGCGAAGCGCGGAACGCTCGGCTCAGCGTGGGGAACGACTCTTGCACTCGCAGCGTTCATGTCGGCGTTCACGTTCGCCGCCGCCGTGCGCGCGGCCGACGCCGCGTTCGTGCAGCCTTATACGGGCACGCTTAAAACGATCGCCGAGTCCGGGAAGGTGCGCATCGGCTATCGCGAGAACTCGCCGCCGTTCGCGTTCCTCGACCCGAAGAAAAAGCCCGTCGGCTATTCGCTCGACCTTTGCGAAGTCGTCGTCGAGGAGATCGCCGCCGAGCTTGGCAAGGACGTGACGGTCCAGTATCGGCCGGTCACGCCGGAGAACCGGTTCGACCTCGTCAACGCGAACGAGATCGATCTCGAGTGCGGCTCGTCGACCAACAACGCCGAGCGCCGCAAGACCATCGCCTTCTCGCCGCCGATGTTCGTGACGGGGACGAAGCTCCTCGTGCGCCGCGGCAGCAACGTCAGGAGCCTCCGCGACCTCGCGGGCAAGACCGTCGTGCTGACGCGCGGCACCGTCCATGAAACGGCGATCCCGAAAATCGCGGCGCGCCAGAACGTACCCGTGAAGTTCGTCTTCGCCGGCGACCACCGCGAATCGTTCGACACGCTCGCGGCGGGCAAGGCGGACGCGTTCGCCAACGACGACGTCCAGCTCGCCGGCATGCTGGCGGACACCGGCTCGGCCGCCGACTTCCGCATCGTCGGCGACTACCTCACCTACGCGGACTATGGGCTCGCGTATCGGAGGAACGATCCCGAGTTCGCCGACGTCGTCGAGCGCGCGTTCAAGCGCCTGGCGGGCAGCCGCGAGATCGTCGCCATCTACGAGCGCTGGTTCCTGAAGCCGCTGCCCGCGGGCGCGCGGCTGAACCTGCCGATGAGCCCTCATCTCGAGGAGCTGTTCCGGGTGCAGGGGCTGCCGTCCGACTGACACACGCATCAATCGCGCACGACGGCGCCGGCGGGCGTCGCATTCGAGGAGAGCGGCATGGGAACGATGCAGGACCACGACCCCGGCGAGACCCGGGAATGGATCGATTCGCTCGAGGCCGTGACGCACCACCAGGGCCCGGAGCGCGCGCGCTACCTCCTCACCCGCCTGCGTGAAGAGGCGCTGCGCGCCGGCACGATGCCGTCGTTCCTCGCGACGACGCCCTATCGCAACACGATCGCGCCCGCCGACGAGGCGAAGTCCAGCGGCGACCGCGACATCGAGCACCGGATCCGCTCGGCGATCCGCTGGAACGCCGTCGCGATCATCCTTCGCGCGAACAAGGAATCGTCGGAGCTCGGCGGTCACATCGCGAGCTTCCAGTCGTCGGCGCTCCTGTACGACATCGGCTTCGGCCACTTCTGGCACGGCGCGAACAAGGATCACGGCGGCGACCTGATCTACGTCCAGGGGCACGTGTCCCCCGGCATCTACGCGCGCGCCTACGTCGAGGGCCGGCTCACCGAGCAGCAGTTGCTGAATTTCCGCCAGGAAAGCGACGGCAAGGGCATCCCGTCGTATCCGCACCCGTGGCTGATGCCGGATTTCTGGCAGTTCCCGACGGTCTCGATGGGCCTCGGCCCGCTGATGGCGATCTACCAGGCCCGCTTCCTCAAGTATCTCGAGGGCCGCGGGCTCGCGAAGACCGAAGGACGCAAGGTGTGGGCGTTCCTGGGCGACGGCGAATGCGACGAGCCCGAGTCGCTCGGCGCGATCTCGCTCGCCGGCCGCGAGGGTCTCGACAACCTGACCTTCGTCATCAACTGCAACCTGCAGCGTCTCGACGGTCCCGTGCGCGGCAACGGCAAGATCATCCAGGAGCTCGAAGGCGTATTCCGCGGCGCCGGCTGGAACGTCATCAAGGTGGTGTGGGGCTCCGGCTGGGACAAGCTGTTCGCGAAGGACAGGGAAGGCATCCTGCTGAAGCGGATGGAGGAGTGCGTCGACGGCCAGTACCAGGACTTCAAGAGCAAGGACGGCGCGTACGTCCGCGAGCACTTCTTCAACTCGCCGGAATTGAAGGCGCTGGTCGAGGATCTCACCGACGACGAGGTGTGGAAGCTGTCGCGCGGCGGGCACGATCCGTTCAAGGTCTACGCCGCCTACGCCGCGGCCGTCGCGCACAAGGGCCAGCCGACGGTGATCCTCGCCAAGACGGTCAAGGGCTTCGGCATGGGCGAGTCCGGCGAAGGCCAGATGATCAGCCACCAGGCCAAGAAAATGACGACGGAGGCGCTGAAGCAGTTCCGCGAGCGCTTCCAGATCCCGATCACCGACAAGCAGTTCGAGGGCCTGGAGTTCATCCGCTTCGCCGACGACAGTCCGGAGATGAAGTACCTGAAGGCGCGGCGCGAGGCGCTCGGCGGCTACCTGCCGGTGCGGCGGCAGAAGTCCGCGTCGCTGCCCGCACCGCCGCTCGCCAATTTCGACCGCCTGCTGCAAAGCTCGGGCGAGCGCGAGATCTCGACGACGATGGCGTTCGTGCAGATGCTGGGCACGCTCGTGCGCGACAAGACGATCGGCAAGCACGTCGTGCCGATCGTGCCGGACGAATCGCGGACGTTCGGCATGGAGGGCATGTTCCGCCAGCTCGGCATCTATTCGTCGGTGGGGCAGCTCTACAAGCCGCAGGACGCCGACCAGCTCATGTACTACCGCGAGGACAAGTCGGGCCAGGTGCTGCAGGAAGGCATCAACGAGGCCGGCGCGATGTCGTCGTGGATCGCCGCGTCCACGTCGTACTCGACCAACGACGTGCCGATGATCCCGTTCTACATCTACTACTCGATGTTCGGGCTGCAGCGCGTGGGCGACCTCGCGTGGCTCGCCGGCGACATGCGCGCGCGCGGCTTCCTGCTGGGCGGCACGGCCGGCCGCACCACGCTGAACGGCGAGGGCCTCCAGCACGAGGACGGCCACAGCCACGTGCTGGCGTCGACGATCCCCAACTGCATCGCCTACGACCCGACGTTCGCCTACGAGGTCGTCGTGATCGTCCGCGAAGGTATCCGCAGGATGATGCAGGAGCAGGAGGACGTTTACTTCTACCTGACGCTGATGAACGAGAACTATCCGCACCCGGCGATGCCCGCCGGCGCGGAGGGCGGAATCGTGAAGGGGATGTACCTGCTGAAGGAAGGCGCGCCCGCCGGCAAGGGCGGCAAGTCGCCGCGCGTGCAGCTCCTCGGCAGCGGCACGATCCTGCGCGAGGTGATGGCGGCCGCCGATCTGCTGAAGAGCGATTTCGGCGTCGACGCCGACCTCTGGAGCGTGACCAGCTTCAACGAGCTCCGCCGCGACGGCATGAGCGCCGCGCGCCACAACCTGCTCCATCCGGCGGCGCCGCCGCGCAAGAGCCACGTCGAGACGGCGCTCGACGGCCGCGCGGGGCCGGTGATCGCCGCCACCGACTACATGCGCATCTACGCGGACCAGATCCGCGAGCAGGTCCCCCGCCGCTACGTGACGCTCGGCACCGACGGCTTCGGCCGCAGCGACTATCGCGTGAAGCTGCGCCGCTTTTTCGAGGTCGACCGCCATTACGTGACGGTGGCGGCGCTGAAGGCGCTCGCCGACGAGGGCACGATCAAGCCGGACGTCGTCGCGGGCGCGATCAAGAAATACGGCCTCGACACCGAGCGGCCCGATCCCTGGACCGTGTGAGCGAAGTGTTGCGCGCCGTGAAAATTCCAATGCGCGGAGGTTGTCGCCATGATTGAAGTCAAGGTGCCGGACATCGGCGATTTCTCCGACATCCCCATCATCGAGGTGATGGTGAAGCCCGGCGACCGGGTCAAGCCGGAGGACCCGCTGATCTCGCTCGAATCCGACAAGGCGACGATGGACGTTCCGGCGCCGCTTGCCGGCACCGTGAAGTCGATCAGCGTGAAGGTCGGGGACAAGGTGAGCGAGGGCACGGTCATCCTGCTGCTCGACAACGGCGCCGGCGCGGGGGCTGCCGCACCTGCCGCGGAGGCGCCGAAGACGTCCGTGGCCGCGCCGCCGGCGCCGACCAGCGCGCCCGCGGGCATCGCCGAAGTCCGCGTGCCCGACATCGGCGATTTCAAGGACGTTCCGGTGATCGAGGTTCTGGTGAAGCCCGGCGACACGGTGAAGGCCGAGGACGCGCTCGTCACGCTCGAGTCCGACAAGGCGACGATGGACGTGCCCGCCCCGCTGTCGGGCAAGATCGGCGAGATCCGCGTCAAGGTCGGCGACAAGGTGTCGGAAGGCACGCTGATCATGACACTCGTCACCGACAGCGCCGCCGCAGCGAAGGCCGCCGCATCTCCGGCGCCCGCAGCCGCGACCGGCCCCGCGGCGACGACAGCGGCCGCGCCGGCGGCGGTCGCGTCCGCACCGGCTGCGCCGGCCGCCACCGACGAGGCCGGCTTCGCGCTCGCCTACGCCGGTCCCGGCGTGCGCAAGACGGCGCGCGAGCTCGGCGTCGATCTTTCGAAGGTCCGCGGCAGCGGCGACAAGGGCCGCATCCTGCGCGAGGACGTCGAAGCGTTCGCGAAGGGCGGCGCCCCGGCAGCGAAGTCCGCGCCCGCGGCCGCGAGCGCCGGCGGCGGCGTGGGCGGCGTCGACCTGCTGCCGTGGCCGAAGGTGGACTTCGCGAAGTTCGGCGCCGTGGAAGTGAAGCCGCTGTCGCGGATCAAGAAGATCTCCGGCGCGAACCTGCATCGCAACTGGGTGATGATCCCGCACGTCACCAACCACGACGACGCCGACATCACCGACCTCGAGGCGTTCCGCGTGCAGCTCAACAAGGAGAACGAGAAGAGCGGCGTCAAGGTCAGCATGCTCGCCTTCATGATCAAGGCGGCGGTGGCGTCGCTGAAGCAGTTCCCCGAGTTCAACGCGTCGCTCGACGGGGACAACCTGGTGCTGAAGAAGTACTACAACGTCGGCTTCGCGGCGGACACGCCGAACGGCCTCGTGGTGCCGGTGATCCGCGACGCCGACCAGAAGGGCGTCGTCGCCATCGCGAAGGAGATGGGCGACCTCGCCAAGCTCGCCCGCGACGGCAAGCTGAAGCCCGACCAGATGCAGGGCGGATGCTTCACGATCTCGAGCCTCGGCGGCATCGGCGGCATCTACTTCACGCCGATCATCAACGCCCCCGAAGTCGCGATCATGGGCGTGTGCCGCTCGTTCTGGAAGCAGGTGTCCACCGACGGCAAGACGTCCGCGTGGCGCTTCATGCTGCCGCTGTCGCTGTCGTGGGACCATCGGGTGATCGATGGCGCCGCCGCCGCGCGCTTCAACAATCATTTCGGCGGCCTCCTAGCCGACATGCGCCGAGTGCTGATCTAGGGAACCCCGAATCATGGCCACGCTGCTCGAAGTGAAAGTCCCAGACATCGGCGACTTCAAGGACGTCCCCGTCATCGAAGTGCTGGTGAAGCCCGGCGACACGGTGAAGCCCGAGACCTCGCTCGTCACGCTCGAGTCCGACAAGGCGACGATGGACGTGCCGTCGCCCGCCGCGGGCGTGGTGAAGGAGCTGAAGGTCAAGGTCGGCGACAAGGTCGGCGAAGGCACCTTGATCCTGACGCTCGAGACCGGTGCCGAGGCGGCGCCGGCGAAAGCCGCGCCAGCGGCGGCCGCGCCCGCCGCGAAACCGGCCCCGACGGCCGCGCCCGCCGCGGCCCCGTCCGCGCCTGCGGCGGCGCCGGCGAAGCCCGGGCCCGCGGCCGCCACGTATGGCGGCGCCGCCGACATGGAGTGCGAAATGCTCGTGCTGGGCTCCGGGCCCGGCGGCTACTCCGCCGCCTTTCGCGCAGCCGACCTCGGCATGAAGACCGTGCTCGTCGAGCGGTATGCCGCGCTCGGCGGCGTGTGCCTCAACGTGGGCTGCATCCCGTCGAAGGCGCTGCTGCACACGGCGTCGGTCGTCGACGAGGTGAAGACGATGGGCGCGCACGGCATCACGTTCGGCGCGCCCAGGATCGAGCTCGACAAGCTGCGCGCCTTCAAGGACGGCGTCGTCAAGAAGCTCTCGGGCGGCATCGCCGGCATGGCGAAGATGCGCAAGGTGGAGGTCGTGCGCGGCGTCGGGCGGTTCCTCGACCCGCATCACCTGCAGGTGGACGTCACGAGCGGCGACGGCCAGACGGCGACGGGCGCGAAAAAGGTGATCAGGTTCCAGAAGGCGATCATCGCCGCAGGCTCGCAGGCGGTGAAGCTGCCGTTCATGCCGGACGATCCGCGCGTCGTCGATTCCACGGGCGCGCTGCTGCTCACGTCCATTCCCAAGCGGATGCTGGTGGTGGGTGGCGGCATCATCGGCCTCGAGATGGCCACCGTGTATTCCGCGCTCGGCACGCGCATCGACGTGGTGGAGATGCTCGACGGCATGATGACGGGCGCCGACCGCGACCTCGTGAAGGTATGGGAGAAGAAGAACGCGGGCCGCTTCGACAACGTGATGCTGCAGACGAAGACGACGGGTGCTACGGCCACGGCCAAGGGCATCGAGGTGACGTTCGAGGGCACGAAGGCGCCTTCCGGTCCGCAGACCTACGACGTCGTGCTCGTCGCCGTCGGCCGCAGCGCGAACGGCAAGAAGCTCGACGCCGACAAGGCCGGCGTGACGGTCACCGACCGCGGCTTCATCCCGGTGGACAAGCAGATGCGCACGAACGTCGCGCACATCCACGCGATCGGCGACATCGTCGGCAACCCGATGCTCGCGCACAAGGCCGTGCACGAGGGGCACGTCGCCGCGGAGGCCGCCGCGGGCCAGAAGTCGTTCTTCGACGCGCGGCAGATCCCCTCGGTCGCGTACACGGATCCCGAGGTCGCGTGGGCCGGCCTCACCGAGGACGAATGCAAGGCCAAGGGCATCAAGTACGGCAAGGCGGTGTTCCCCTGGGCGGCCTCGGGCCGGGCGATCGCCAACGGGCGCGACGAGGGGTTCACCAAGCTCCTCTTCGACGAGGCCACGCACCGCTGCATCGGCGGCGGCATCGTCGGCACGCATGCCGGCGACCTCATCGGCGAGGTCTGCCTGGCGGTGGAGATGGGCTGCGATCCGGCGGACATCGGCAAGACGATCCATCCGCACCCGACGCTCTCCGAGTCGATCGGCATGGCGGCCGAGCTGTTCGAAGGCGTGTGCACCGACATGCCGCCGGTCAAGAAGAAATAGGCGCCGCCATGCTCGAGGAAGAACTGCGCGCGGCGGCGCTCGAGTACCACGAGTTTCCGCGACCCGGGAAGATCTCGATCGCGCCGACCAAGGCGCTCGCCAACCAGCGCGATCTGTCGCTCGCCTATTCGCCGGGCGTCGCCTACGCGTGCACGGCGATCCAGCAGGACCCGTCGCTCGCCGCGAAGTACACGGCGCGCGCCAACCTGGTGGCGGTCATCACCAACGGCAGCGCCGTGCTCGGCCTCGGCAACATCGGCGCGCTCGCCGGCAAGCCCGTGATGGAAGGCAAGGGGTGCCTGTTCAAGAAGTTCGCCGGCATCGACGTGTTCGACATCGAGATCGGCGAGTCCGATCCCGACAGGATCATCGAAGTCGTGGCCGCGCTGGAGCCGACGTTCGGCGGCATCAACCTGGAGGACATCAAGGCGCCCGAGTGCTTCTACATCGAGCGCAAGCTTCGCGAGCGGATGAAGATCCCCGTCTTCCACGACGACCAGCACGGCACGGCGATCGTCGCCGCCGCGGCCGTGCTGAACGGATTGAAGATCGTGGGCAAGGACATCGGCAAGGTCAAGCTCGTGTGCTCCGGCGCGGGCGCCGCGGCGCTCGCCTGCCTCGATCTGCAGGTGAGCCTCGGCCTCGACCGGCGGAACATCTTCGTCATCGACAGCAAGGGCGTCGTCCACACCGGCCGCACCGACAGGATGGACCCGGACAAGGCGCGCTACGCGCAGGACACGCCGGCCCGCACGCTGGCCGACGTGATCGGCGGCGCCGACATCTTCCTCGGCCTGTCCGCGGGCGGCGTGCTCACCGCGGCGATGGTGAAGTCGATGGCGGACCAGCCCATCATCCTGGCGATGGCCAATCCGGAGCCGGAGATCCGGCCCGAGCTCGCGAAGGAGGTCCGGACGGATTGCCTGATCGGCACCGGGCGCTCCGACTATCCGAACCAGGTCAACAATTCGCTCTGCTTCCCGTTCATCTTCCGCGGCGCGCTCGATTGCGGCGCGTCGACGATCAACGAGGCGATGAAGCTCGCCGCCGTCCGTGCGCTGGCGGAGCTCGCGCAGGCGGAGCCTTCCGAGATCGTCGCGCAGGCCTATGGCGAGGCGACGCCCGCGTTCGGCGCCGACTACCTCATTCCCCGCGCATTCGATCCGCGCCTCATCACCGTGATGGCCCCGGCGGTGGCGAAGGCCGCGATGGACAGCGGCGTGGCCACGCGCCCCATCGCCGATCTCGACGCCTATCGCGAGCGCCTCGACCGCTTCGTCTATCGCTCCGGCACGACGATGGAGCCCGTGTTCGCGGCGGCGCGCGGCGCGCCCAAGCGCGTCGTCTATGCCGACGGCGAGGACGAGCGCGTGCTGCGCGCCGCGCAGATCGCCGTCGACGAAGGCCTGGCGCAACCGGTGCTCGTCGGCCGCACCGACGTCATGACCGCCCGCATCGCGAGGCTCGGCCTGCGGCTCAAGCTCGGCGGCAACTGCACGGCCGTCAACCTGCAGGACGACCCGCGCTACCGCGACTTCTGGAGCGCGTATTTCCGCCTCGCGCAGCGCAAGGGCGTCACGCGCGCGCAGGCGCAGGAGGACATGCGAAGCCGCCCCACGCTCGTCGGCGCGATGCTCGTGCAGCGCGGCGACGCCGACGCCATGCTGTGCGGCGTGGCCGGCGGCAGCTACGCGGAGCACCTGCGCTTCGTCCGCTCGGTGATCGGCCTGCGCGACGGCGTGCACACGCTGGCCACGATGCAGATGCTGATCCTTCCCGACCGGCAGCTCTTCATCTGCGATACGCACGTCAATCGCGATCCGAACGCCGTGCAGGTGGCCGAGATGACGCTGCTGGCCGCCGAGGAGATGCGGCGCCTCGGGCAGAAGCCCTGCGTGGCGCTGCTGTCGCACTCGAGCTTCGGCAGCTCCGAGGCCGGATCGGCGCAGAAGATGCGCGACGCGCTCGAGGTGATCCTCGCCCGCGCGCCCTCGCTCGACGTCGACGGCGAGATGCGCGCCGACTCGGCGCTGTCGAAGAAGATCCGCGATGCGGAGATGCCGGACTCGCGTCTCACCGGCGACGCGAACCTCCTCGTGATGCCCAACGTCGACGCCGCCAACATCACGTACAACGCGCTCCGCGTCACCGCGGGCAACGGCATCACCGTCGGCGGCATCCTGCTCGGCGCGGCGAAGCCCGTCCACATCCTCACGCCGTCCGCGACGGTCCGCCGCATCGTGAACATGACGGCGGTTGCGGTCGCCGGTGCCGGCGCGAAGCGCGAGCGCGCGTGGCAGCTCGACTGAAGGCTTCAACCGCAACCGGACATTCGCAGTCCCATCGTCGCCAAGGCCCGCAGCACGGAGGAGCAACGAACATGGCAACCGCAGGCAAGCCGCTCTACAAGTCGCTGTACTTCCAGGTCGTCGTCGCGATCGTCGTCGGGGTGCTGCTCGGCCATTTCTTCCCGGCCACCGGCGAGGCGATGAAGCCGCTCGGCGACGGATTCATCAAGCTGATCAAGATGATCATCGCGCCGATCATCTTCTGCACGATCGTCGTCGGCATCGCCGGCATGGAGGACATGAAGAAGGTCGGCAAGACCGGCGGCTACGCCCTCCTCTACTTCGAGATCGTGAGCTCGATCGCGCTGGTCGTGGGCCTCGTCATCGTCAACACGGTGCGGCCCGGCGAGGGCATGAACATCGACGTGGCGGCGCTCGACACGAAGGCGGTCGCCGCGTACACGAAGCCCGGGCAGATGCAGGGAACGGTCGACTTCCTGCTCAACGTCATTCCCACCACGGTCGTCGACGCGTTCGCCAAGGGCGAGATCCTGCAGGTGCTGCTGTTCTCGGTGCTCTTCGGCTTCGCGCTGCACAAGTTCGGCGGGCGCGGCACGCTGGTGTTCGACTGGATCGAGAAGACGTCGCACGTGCTGTTCGCGATCGTCGGCTTCATCATGCGGGTGGCGCCCATCGGCGCGTTCGGCGCGATGGCGTTCACCATCGGCAAGTACGGCGTGGGCTCGCTGTTCCAGCTCGGCAAGCTGATGGGCACGTTCTACCTGACCTGCCTCGTCTTCATCTTCGTCGTGCTGGGGCTGATCGCGCGGTTCCACGGCTTCTCGATCTGGAAGTTCATCCGCTACATCAAGGAAGAGCTGCTGATCGTGCTCGGCACGTCGTCGTCCGAGTCTGTGCTGCCCCGCATGATGGCCAAGATGGAGAACCTGGGCGTCCAGAAGTCGACCGTCGGCCTCGTCATCCCCACCGGCTATTCGTTCAATCTCGACGGCACGTCGATCTACCTGACGATGGCTGCGGTGTTCATCGCGCAGGCGACCAACACCGACATGACGCTGACGCAGCAGCTCACGCTGCTGGCCGTGCTGCTGCTGACGTCGAAGGGAGCCGCCGGCGTCACCGGCAGCGGCTTCATCGTGCTCGCGGCGACGCTTTCGGCCGTGGGCCACGTCCCCGTCGCCGGCCTCGCGCTGATCCTCGGCATCGACCGCTTCATGTCGGAGGCGCGCGCGCTCACCAACCTCGTGGGCAACGGCGTCGCCACCGTCGTGGTCGGCAAGTGGTGCGGCGAGCTCGACACCCAGCGCATGAAGCGCGTGCTGAACAACGAGACGGACGCGGACGCCGAGGAGCCCGAAGAGGTGCTGGATGTCGTGGAGCAGCATATGCCCGCGAAGTCGGCCTGACGCGCCGCCGATGGGCGCGGCGGCGCGGGCTCGCCGGCGGACGCCGCGATGACGGCGGAGAGCGGCTCCGCCCACCGCCTGCACCGCGTGGTGATCGTCGGCGGCGGCGCGGGCGGGCTCGAGCTCGCCACGCGGCTGGGCGACACGCTCGGCAAGCGCAACAAGGCGCACATCACGCTGATCGAGAAGGCGCGCACGCACTTCTGGAAGCCGCATCTGCACGAGCTCGCCGCCGGCAGCATGGACATGGGCGTCTACGAGACCGACTACCTCGCGCAATCGCACTGGCATTTCTTTCGCTATCGCGTCGGCGAAATGGTCGGACTGGACCGTGCCCGGCGCGAGGTGCACGTGGCGCCGCTGCACGACGAGGAAGGCCATCTCGTCACCGCGGCGCGCAAGTTCGGCTACGACACGCTGGTGATCGCGGTCGGCAGCCTGACCAACGACTTCGGCACGCCGGGCGTCAAGGCCCACGCGATCGCGCTGGAGGACCCTCCGGCGGCCGAGCGCTTCCACCGCCGCCTCGTCAACATGTTCATCCGCGCGCACGCGCAATCGGAGACGCTGCGGCCGGAGCAGCTGCATGTCGCGATCATCGGCGCGGGCGCCACCGGCGTGGAGCTCGCGGCGGAGCTGCACAACACCACCCGCACGCTCGTCTCGTACGGGCTCGACCGCATCGATCCCGACAAGGACATCCGGCTCATCCTGATCGAGGCCGCCGACCGCATCCTGCCCGCCCTCCCCGAGCGCCTGTCCAAGGCTGCGAACGCGCTGCTCGAGAAGCTGAAGGTCCAGGTCCGCACCAAGTCGCGCGTCGCCGCGGTGATCGACGACGGCGTGCAGCTCGCGAGCGGCGAGGTCATTCCCGCCGAGCTCGTCGTCTGGGCGGCGGGCGTCAAGGCGCCCGATTTCCTGAAGGATCTCGACGGCCTCGAGACGAACCGGATGAACCAGCTCGTCGTCTTCCCCACGCTGCAGACGACGCGGGACGAGAACGTGTTCGCGATCGGCGACTGCGCCGAGTGTCCGTGGGTGGGCCGCGCTGGCGTCATGGTGCCGCCCCGCGCGCAGTCGGCCCACCAGCAGGCGTCGCACATGGCGAAGCAGATCGGCAACCGTCTCGCGGGCCGGCCGCTCGCCCCGTACCGCTACCGGGACTTCGGCTCGCTCGTGTCCCTCGGCGAATACTCGACCGTGGGCAACCTGATGGGCACGCTCACCGGCAAGAACCTGTGGATCGAAGGCTGGTTCGCGCGGATGATGTACCTGTCGCTGTACAAGCTGCACGAGCTCGCGCTGCACGGCTTCTGGAAGGTCGCGCTCGACACGGCCGCACGGATCATCACGCGCCGGACGGAACCTCACGTCAAGCTGCACTGATCCGCCTTTCGCGCCGGCGGCGTTCGCGCAACGGCGCAGGGGTGACTACAATGGATGAGATGACGCTCGCGGGCACAGGCAAGGCGCGCGCAGAGGCGGGGCGCGACGCCGCGCCCGGCCTGCGCCGGTTCGCGCGGGAGATCGTGCTGGTGCTGATCGTGAAGACCGTGGCGCTCGTCGTCATCTGGGACGTCTGGTTCTCCGGACCCGGCCGCAAGGGCGTGTCCGCGGACCGCGTCGCCGAGCGCCTCTACCCGTCCAACCCGCCGGCCCCTCCTACCCCGCCGCAGGGAGCGTTGCATGCCCGACCTTGATCTCGTCAACGCTTCGCGGCTGCAGTTCGCCGCGACGGCGATGTACCACTTCCTGTTCGTGCCGCTGACGCTCGGGCTGTCGTGGATCCTCGTCATCTGCGAATCGGTCTACGTGATGACGGCGCGCGAGATCTACAAGGACATGACGCGCTTCTGGGGCCTGCTGTTCGGCATCAACTTCGTCATGGGCGTCACCACGGGCCTCACGCTGGAGTTCCAGTTCGGCACCAACTGGGCGTACTACTCGCACTACGTCGGCGACGTGTTCGGCGTGCCGCTCGCCATCGAGGGCCTGATGGCCTTCATCCTCGAGTCGACGTTCGTCGGCCTCTTCTTCTTCGGCTGGCAGCGGATGGGCAAGGTGTCGCACCTGTTCGTCACGTTCCTGGTCGCGCTCGGGTCCAATCTCTCCGCGCTGTGGATCCTCGTCGCCAACGGCTGGATGCAGAACCCGGTCGGCGCCGCGTTCAACTACGAGACGATGCGGATGGAGCTCACGAGCATGAGCGAGGTGTTCTTCAACCCGGTCGCGCAGGCGAAGTTCGTCCACACCGTCGCGGCCGGCTACGTCACCGGCTGCATGTTCGTGCTCGGCATCTCGTCGTACTACCTGCTGAAGGCGCGCGACGTCGCCTTCGCGCTGCGCTCGTTCGCGGTGGCGGCCGGATTCGGCCTCGCGGCGACGCTCTCCGTGATCGTGCTGGGCGACGAATCCGGCTACACGACGGGCGAGACGCAGAAGGTGAAGCTCGCCGTGATCGAGGCCGAGTGGGAGACGCAGAAGGCGCCGGCGTCCTTCACCGCCTTCGGCTTTCCCAACGACGCCGAAGGCCGCACCGATCACGCGATCCGCATCCCATGGCTTCTCGGCCTCATCGCCACGCGCTCGGTCACCGGTGAAGTGACGGGCATCAAGGAGCTTAAGGAAGACCACCTGCGGCGCATCGAGCGCGGCGCCCTCGCCTACGCCGCGCTGCAAAAGCTCCGCGGCGGCGACAAGTCCGCGGAGACCCGGGCCGCGTTCGAGGCGAACAAGGACGACTTGGGCTTCGGCCTGCTGCTGAAGAAATACACGGCCAACGTCGTCGACGCCACGCCCGAGCAGAAGCGCATGGCGGCCGACGACACGATCCCGAAGGTCGCCCCGATGTTCTGGAGCTTCCGCTTCATGGTGGGCCTCGGCATGTGGTTCCTGTTCATCTTCGCCGCGTCCTTCTTCTTCCTCGCGCGGCGCAACCTGTCGCCGCAGCGGTGGCTGCTGCGGCTCGCGATGTACAGCATCCCGCTGCCGTGGGTCGCGTCGGAGCTGGGCTGGATCGTCGCCGAGTACGGCCGCCAGCCCTGGACGATCAGCGGCGTGCTGCCAACGTCCCTCTCCGTGTCGAGCCTCCCGGTATCGAGCGTCTACGCGAGCCTCGCGGCGTTCGTGCTCTTCTACACGGCGCTGTTCGTCGTCGAGATGTACCTGATGCTGAAATACGTCCGCCTGGGACCGAGCAGCCTCGGCACCGGCCGCTACTTCGGCGAGCCGGGCGCCCCGGTTCACGGCGCCGTGGCGCGCGCGACCGGAGACTGACGATGATCTTCGACTACGAAACGCTGAAGTTGCTCTGGTGGGGATTCGTCGGCACCATCATCGTCGTGTTCGCGCTGACCGACGGCTGGGACCTCGGCATCGGCATCCTCTCGCCGATCCTCGGCCACACCGACGACGAGCGGCGCATCATCCTGCGCGCGATCGAGCCCAACTGGGAGGGCAACCAGACGTGGCTTGTCATCGCGGGCGGCGTGCTCTTCGCCGCCTGGCCGCTGGTCTACGCGGCGTCGTTCTCGGGGCTGTACGTCGCGATGCTCCTCGTGCTGTTCGCGCTGTTCTTCCGCCCGGTGGGGTTCAAGTACCGCAACAAGGTGGCCGATCCGCGCTGGCGGCGGGCATGGGACTGGGGCCTCTTCATCGGCGGCTTCGTCCCGACGCTGGTGTTCGGCGTCGCGTTCGGCAACCTGCTCCAGGGCGTGCCGTTCCACTTCGACGGCGACATGCGCGCCTTCTACGGCGGCGCGTTCTGGCAGCTCCTCAACCCGTTCGCGCTCGTGGCCGGCGTGCTGTCCGTCGCGATGCTCGTGATGCATGGCGCGTGCTATCTCCGGCTCCGCCTGGCGGACGACCTGCAGCTACGCGCCGCCCATGCCGCGCGCTTGGCGTCGCTGGCGACGATCGTGCTGTTCGCGCTCGCCGGCGTCTGGGTGGCGTACGGCATCGACGGTTACCGGCTCACGTCGGCCGTCGACGGCAACGCCGTGTCGAACGTGCTCGCGAAGACGGTCGAGCGCGCGCCCGGCGCGTGGCTCGACAACTACGCCCACTATCGCTGGATGCTCGTCGCGCCGGTGCTGGGGTTCGCGGGCGCCGTCGTCGTCGCCGTGAGCGGCTCGCGGCGCACCGCCTTGCCGCTGCTGGCGAGCGCCTGCGCCGTCGCCGGCGTGATCCTCACCGCGGGGTTCTCGATGTTCCCGTTCGTGATGCCGTCGTCCACCCATCCGGGGAGCAGCCTCACCGCCTGGGACGCCGTGTCGAGCAAGCTGACGCTGCAGATCATGTTCTGGGTGGTCGTCGTGTTCCTGCCGATCGTCACCGTGTACACGACCTGGGCGTACGCGAAGATGCGCGGGACGATCACGCTCGAGACCATACGCACCGACTACTGACCGCGACGGAGGCAGACGCATGTGGTATTTCACCTGGATTCTCGGCCTCGGGCTGGCGCTCGCGTTCGGCATCATCAACGTGATGTGGCTGGAGTCGTCGTACTTCTCCGGCGAGCTCGACGAGGACGTCGTTCACAACCGCTTCAAGCGCGGCGGCCGCCCGGTGGACTGACCCCGGCGCGCGAGAGCGCGAAGGAAATGCGGTGACCGACGCCGCCCGGCCGCTGCGGCGGGCGCTGCCCTTCCTGCGGTGGTGGCCGCGCGTGAATCGCGCGTCCACGCGCGCCGACCTCATGGCCGGTTTCACCGGCGCGCTGCTCGGGCTCCCGCAGGGCGTGGCGTTCGCGCTCCTCGCCGGCCTGCCGCCGGAATACGGCCTCTACGCCGCCATGCTGCCGCCGGCGCTCTCGGCGCTGTTCGGCTCGAGCTGGCACATGATCGCCGGCCCCACCAACGCCGTCGCGATCCTGCTTTTCGCGAGCCTGTCGTCCGTCGCCGCGCCAGGCAGCCCCGACTACATCACGCTGGTGCTCACCGTCACGTTCCTGACCGGCGTGTTCGAGCTCGCGATGGGTCTCGCGCGCCTCGGCGGTCTCGTCAATTTCATCTCGCACACGGTGATCATCGGCTTTTCCACCGGCGCGGCCGTGCTGATCGCCGTGTCGCAGATCAAGCCGTTCTTCGGCATCGAGATCCCGGGCCACGGGTCGTTCTTCGAGACGCTGCGCTATTTCGCCACGCACCTTCCCGACATCAATCCGTGGGTCACGGCGGTCGGCGTCTTCACGGTGGCGTCCGGACTCGCCGCGCGCCGATACGTGCCGCGCGTTCCGTACATGATCAGCGCCACCGTCGCCGGAAGCCTGGTCGCAGTCGCGCTCGATCATCTCGCCGGCAACGCGGTCACCGGCATCCGCACGGTCGGCGCGCTGCCGTCGCACCTGCCGCCGCTGTCGCTGCCGGACCTCTCGCTCGACACGCTGCGCAAGGTCGCCCCGGTGGCGCTCGCCAACACGATCCTCGCGCTCACGCTGGCGATCAGCGTCGGCCGCTCGCTCGGCATCCGGTCGGGGCAGCGGATCGACAGCAACCAGGAGTTCATCGGCCAGGGCATCTCGAACATCGCCGGCGGCTTCTTCTCGTCGTTTCCGTCGGCCGGCTCGTTCAACCGCAGCGGCGCCAATTACGAGGCCGGCGCGAAGACGCCGCTCGCCGCCGTCTACTCGTCGCTGTTCCTGGTGGCGATCGTGCTGGTCGTGGCGCCGCTCGCGGCGTACCTGCCGCTCGCCTCGGTGGCGGCGATCCTGTTCCTCGTCGCGTACGGGCTCGTCGACGTGAGGCGAATGAGGGCGATCGCACGCACCAGCCGCAGCGAATCGGCGGTGATGTTCGTGACGCTCTTCGCGGCGCTGTTCCTGGGCTTGCAGACGGCCATCTACGCGGGCGTGCTGCTGTCGCTGATGCTGTTCCTCAAGCAGGCGGCGCATCCCGGCATCCTCGACGTCAAGCCGGTGCATGCCCGCGGCGCGTTCCATTTCGACGCCGACACGGGCCTGCCGGATTGCCCGCAGCTCAAGATGCTGCGGATCAACGGCTCGATCTTCTTCGGCGCGGTCGAGCACGTCGAGGACGCCTTCCGGCGCGTCGACCGCGACCATCCGTCCCAGAAGCACCTGCTGATCATCGCCAGCGGCATCAACCTGATCGACATCTCGGGCGCCGAGCTCCTCGCGCGCGAGGCGCGCCGGCGCCGGGCGATGGGCGGCGGCCTGTACTTCTACTTCATGAAGGACGCCGTCCGCGACCTGCTGCGCAAGGGCGGCTACCTGAAGGACATCGGCGAGGAGAACGTCTTCGAGCAGGGGACGGACTTCATCGCGTCGCTGTACCCGCGCCTCTCGGCCGACGTGTGCCGGGGCTGCGAGGCGCGCATCTTCCCGCCCTGCGCCACGCTGCTGCCCAGCGGCGAGGCCCGGTCGGACCCGAGCGAGCGGTGACCGCTACGAGGCTTCCTTCTCTTCCTCGAGAAGATCCGCCTCGCCGCGCGCCTCGTCGCGGTCCACCGCGAGCTGCGTCAGGTAGTCGGCGGTGATGTCGCCGGTGATGTACTTGCCGTCGAAGCAGGACGCCTCGAACGCGGTGAGGCCCGGGTTCACGGCGCGCACGGCGGACTTCAGCGCGTCGAGATCCTGGTAGATGAGAAGGTCGGCGCCGATCTCGCGCGCGATCTCGGCCTCGTTGCGGCCCGTGGCGACGAGCTCCCGCTGGTTCGGCATGTCGATACCGTAGACGTTGGGAAAGCGCACGGGCGGGCTCGCCGAAGCGAAGTACACCTTGCGTGCGCCGGCCTCGCGCGCCATCGAGACGATCTCGCGCGACGTGGTGCCGCGCACGATCGAATCGTCGACCAGCAGCACGACCTTGTTCTTGAACTCCATGCCGATCGGGTTGAGCTTCTGGCGCACGCTCTTCTTGCGCATCGCCTGCCCCGGCATGATGAACGTGCGGCCGATGTAGCGGTTCTTGACGAAGCCTTCCCGATACGTGAGGCCCATCGTGTTCGCAAGCTCGAGCGCCGACGGCCGGCTCGAGTCCGGGATGGGGATCACGACGTCGATGTCGGACGCCTCCGGGATGTGGCGGATCTTGCGCCCCAGCGCCGCGCCCATCTGCAGCCGCGTCTCGTACACCGAGGCGCCGTCGAGCACGGAATCGGGCCGGGCGAGGTAGACGTATTCGAAGATGCACGGATTGAGCGTCGGATTCTCGGCGCACTGGCGGGCGTGAAACGTGCCGGCCTGGTCGACGAAGATCGCCTCGCCCGGCGCGACGTCGCGCAACATCGAGAAGCCGAGCGGCTCGAGCGCCACCGACTCCGACGCGACGAGGTATTCGCTGCCGCCCATCGCCTCGTTCTTGCCGATGCAGAGCGGACGGATGCCGTACGGATCGCGGAACGCCAGCATGCCGTAGCCGGCGATCATCGCCACCACCGCGTAAGCTCCGCGGCAGCGCTTGTGCACGCCCGCCACCGCCTTGAAGATGGCGTCGGGATCGAGGCGGTGGTGCTGCGCGGCACGCTCCAGCTCGAGCGCCAGCACGTTCAGCAGCACTTCGCTGTCGGAGTTGGTGTTGACGTGGCGGAAGTCGAGCTGGAAGAGCTCGCGCTTCAGCGCCTCGCTGTTGGTGAGGTTGCCGTTGTGGCCGAGCGTGACGCCGAACGGCGAATTGACGTAGAACGGCTGCGACTCGAGGTCGGAGAACGCCGAGCCGGCCGTCGGATAGCGGCAGTGGCCGATGCCGGCGTGGCCAAGGAGATCGCGCATGTTCCGGGTGCGGAACACGTCGCGGACGTAGCCCGGCCCCTTGAACATGTGGAACACCGCGCCTTCGGACGTCGCGATGCCCGCGGCGTCCTGCCCGCGATGCTGGAGCAACAGCAGCCCGTCGTAGAGCAGCTGGTTGACCGGCGTGTGAGCGACGGCGCCGACGATTCCGCACATATCCGCTAGACCTTTTGCGTGGGCGCGTGACGCGCGCCGTCGCGTGAGTAGTCGAGCCGCTCGGCCCAGCGTTCCGGCAGCCAGGGCTTGACGGTGAGCGCCACCGCCACGAACGGCGGCACAAGCGCCGCATTCTGCCACCAATCGGCGCGCGGCAGGCCCGTCAGGCCGGCGGCGAGCACGAAAGCGACGACGAGCAGGACCCCGCGCACAACACCGAATATGGAGCCGAGAAAGCGATCCACAAACCCCAGGCCCGCTGCGCGGATGATCCGGGCGAGCGGCCCGGCGATCAATGCGCCGGCAACGAGCGCCGCGATCAGGATCACGGCGAAGGCGATGAGGTAGCGCACGGCCGGATACCCGGTGATCTCGGGAATCAGGGCGCCGAGGGCGGGCGTGAACGCGAAGGCCGCGGCGAAGCCCACGACCCACGAGACCAGCGCGATGACTTCGCGGATGACGCCGCGGACGAACGCGAACAGCGTCGAAAGCAGGATCACGCCGACGATGGCGAGGTCGAACGGCGTCACGTCGCAGCGATCCTAGTGCGTCGGAGCGACGATACCGTTCTGGCCCTCGATCTTCAGCTTGTCGCGCACCGTGTTGGCGGCTTCGCGCGAGGGGAACGGTCCCACGCGGACGCGCCACAGCGTGCCGCGCGACGTCTTGAGCGGCTCGGTGTAGGCGGGATAGCCACTGCGCTTCAGCCGATTGGCGAGCGAATTGGCGCCCTTGTCGTCCGAGAACGCCGCGAGCTGCACGGCGAAGCCGTCCTTGACGCCGTTCTTCGCCGCGATGGCGGCGGCGTCGGCGGCTTTCGCGGCCGCGTCGGCGGCCTTCGGGTCCGCCTTGGCGGGGGGTTCTGCCTTCGGCGTGGGCTCGGCCTTGGCGGAGGCCTTCGACGTCTCCGCTTTCGGCTCGTTCGCCGGCGGCTGCGGCGCTGCGCTGGACGAGGACGCGGACGGCGGCGCAGCGGGCGGCGGCGCTGCCGCCGCGGGTGCGCCTGCCGGCTCGGCGGGCGCGGCGGACGCGTCGGTCCCCACCTGCGTGTCGTATTTGGGCGGCTTGCCGGCGGGCGCCACGACGGCCTTCTCGGCGTCGGCGACGGACTTACGCGGCGGGCTGTCCGGCGCGGCGTCCTTGCGGGCCTCCTTCGCGGGCGCATCGCCCTTCGGCGCGCCGTCGTTCAGGCGGTTGACGAACTTGCCGTCGTCGACCGGAGGAATCTTCACCGCGACGCTGTCGCCGAGCGGCTTCGGCTCGCTCTCGAGCAGCATCGGCACGATGACCGCGGCCGCGAGTGCCAGGACGATCGCGCCCACGAGGCGGCGGCGCGCGCGGCGGCGCAGGTCGTCGACGTTGATGTCGGCCGGTTCAGCCATGCGTTGGACGTTGGGCGAGGATGGCAGTGGGTCGCGGCGCCGGCAGCGCCGCGGCAACGGTGAGGAACGAGCCGAAAACGACGATTCTATCAGCCTCGCTCGCGGCGTCCCGCGCGCCGCGCCACGCGTCCTCGATCGACGCGTAGATCCGCACGCTGGCGGGCGCGACGCCCGCCGCGGTCAGATGACCGGCCAGCACGTCGGCGGGCGCGCCGCGCGGCCCGGGCAGCGTCGCGACGTGCCAGCGATCGATGCGCCGCTTCACCGCGTCGACGACGCCGCGGATGTCCTTGTCCGCGAGCATGCCGAACACCGCGTGCGTCTCCGGGTGAAAGCCCATGTCGGACAGCGCCGCCTCGAGGATGCGCGCGGCTTCGGGATTGTGCGCGACGTCGAGCACCGTCGTCGGCCGGCCCGGCAGCACCTGGAAGCGCCCTTCGAGCTCGACGCTGACGAGCCCCTCGCGGATCGCGCCGCCCGACACCGGCAGCTCCGCGCGCACGAGGCCGAGCACGGCCAGCACGACGGCCGCGTTGCCCACCTGGTGGCGGCCGCGGAGCGCGGGCAACGGCAGCCCGAAGCGGTCGCCGCCGGGACCGCGATAGCGCCACTGGTTGTCGTCGGCCACGCCGTCGAACTCGGCGCCCGCCACGTAGAGCGGTGCGCCGATGTCATGGGCGTGCGCGACGAGCGAGCGTGGCGGATCGCGATCGCCGCACACCGCGGGACGGCCGGCACGGAAGATGCCGGCCTTTTCGCGGCCGATCGATTCGCGCGTGGTGCCGAGATAGTCCATGTGATCGAGGTCGACGCTCGTCACGACGGCGACGTCGGCGTCGACGATGTTGACGGCGTCGAGCCGCCCGCCGAGCCCTACTTCGAGCACCTGCGCGTCGAGGCGCGCGCGCGCGAAGAGCCACAGCGCCGCGAGCGTGCCGAATTCGAAGTACGTGAGCGGCACCGCGGCGCCGGCGGTGCGGGCGTCCTCCACCGCCTCGAACGCGGCGACCAGCTCGGCGTCGGTCGCGAGCGCGTCGCCGACGCGCACCCGCTCGTTGTAGCGCGCGAGATGCGGCGACAGATACGTGCCCACGCGGTAGCCGGCGCAGCGGAGCACCGTGGCGAGGAGCGTGGACGTCGATCCCTTGCCGTTGGTGCCGGCGACGATGACCGTGGGCGGCACGGCGGGAAGCGCCATGCGCGCATGCACGTCGCGCACGCGCGCGAGGCCCATCTCGATCGACTTCGGATGCAGCCGCTCGAGATAGGCGAGCCAGCCGGCGAGATCGGAGGGACGGCTCATCGGGAACGGGCGCCGCGCGCTGCGCGCGGCAGCCGGCGGAGAAGGACCTAGCTCGCGGGAACCGGCTGGCGCGTGAGGACCGCCAGCAGCTGGGCGAGCTCGTCGCGCAGCCGGCGGCGATCGATGATGAGGTCGATCGCGCCTTTCTCCAGCAGGAATTCCGCGCGCTGGAAGCCTTCGGGGAGCTTCTCGCGCACCGTCTGCTCGATGACGCGCGGACCGGCGAAGCCGATGAGCGCGCCGGGCTCGGCGATCACGATGTCGGCGACGAACGCGAACGACGCGGACACGCCGCCCATCGTCGGGTCGGTGAGGATCGACACGAACGGCAGCTTCGCCTTGGTGAGCTCCTGCAGCACCGCGGTGGTCTTCGCCATCTGGAACAGCGAGTTGACGCCTTCCTGCATCCGCGCGCCGCCCGACGCCGAGATGCAGATGAAGGGAACGCGGCTCTCGTAGGCGACGCGAACGCCCCGGACGAACCGCTCGCCGACGACCGAGCCCATCGAGCCGCCCATGAACTCGAACTCGAACGCGGCGAGCACCACGGGCACGCTGCGGATGCTTCCCTGCATCACGATCAGCGCGTCCATCTCGCCGGTTTCGTCGAGCGCGGCCTCGAGCCGCTCCGGATACTTCTTCTGGTCCTTGAACTTGAGGCTGTCGACCGGCACCACCTCGCTGCCGATCTCGAAGCGGCCTTCCTGATCCAGCAGCTGCTCGATGCGCTCGCGCGCGCCGACGCGCGTATGGTGGCCGCACTTCGGGCACACCATCAGGTTCTTCTCGAGATCCGTCCGGTACAGGACGGCTTCGCACGACGGGCATTTGATCCACAGACCCTCGGGCACCGGCGTCTTGCGCACGCCCGGCGTGCTCTTGATGCGCGGCGGCAGCAGCTTGGTCAGCCAGCTCACGGCGCGACCTCCGCCGGCGCGGCGGGCGCGCGATCGAGTGCGGCGCGGATGCTCGCGAGCCACGCGCCCGCGCGCGCCGGCGCGTCCGCGGCGGCCCCCTGCTCCATCTCCTGGATCAGGCGGCTGCCGATGACGACGGCGTCGGCGTGCGCGGCGATCGCCCGCGCGCCCTCGGCATCCCGGATGCCGAAGCCCACGCCCACCGGCAGCTTCACGTGCAGGCGGATTTCCGCGAGCTTCCGCGCGACGTCGGCGGTGTCGAGATGGCCGGCCCCCGTGACGCCCTTCAGCGACACGTAGTAGACGTAGCCGCGCGCGAGCCGCGCGACCGCCGCGATGCGCGCGGGCGGCGTCGTGGGGGCGACCAGGAAGATCGGCGCGACGTCGCGCGCGTTGAGGAGCGCGGTGAAGTCCGCCGCCTCTTCCGGCGGATAGTCGACGACCAGGACGCCATCGACACCCGCGGCGCGCGCGCGATCGGCGAAGTCGGCCTCGCCCATCGCCTCGATCGGATTCGCGTAGCCCATCAGCACCAGCGGCGTCACGGCGTTGCGGACGCGGAACGCGCGCACGACGTCGAGGACGTCGGCCAGGCCGACGCCGCGCTTCAGCGCGCGCTCCGACGCGCGCTGCACCACCGGGCCGTCGGCCATCGGATCGGAAAACGGCACGCCGAGCTCGATGACGTCGGCACCGGCGCCGACGAGCGCGTCGAGCAGCGCGGGCATCGCCGCGAGCGACGGGTCGCCCGTGGTCACGTAGGGAATGAGCGCCGTCCGGCCCGAGGACCGGAGGCGCGCGAAGGTCGCGTCGATGCGATTCACGGGGCCGCGGGGGCTAGCTGCGCTGCGACGCGTCGCATTCGGGGCGGCAGTAAAACTTGAGGCCGCCGCGCTCGGCAACGGTGTTCATGTCCTTGTCGCCGCGGCCCGAGAGATTCACGAGGAGGATCTGCTCCGGCGCGAGCGTGGGCGCGAGCTTCGTCGCATACGCGAGCGCGTGCGACGACTCCAGCGCGGGGATGATGCCTTCGATCCGGCAGCACTGGTGGAACGCGGCGAGCGCCTCGTCGTCGGTGATGGTGACGTACTCGGCGCGGCCGGCGTCCTTCAGCCACGCGTGCTCCGGGCCGACGCCCGGATAGTCGAGCCCGGCCGACACCGAATGCGTCTCGCTGATCTGGCCGTCGGCGTTCTGCAGCAGGTACGTGCGGTTGCCGTGCAGCACGCCGGGCCGGCCGGCGGTGAGCGACGCGGAATGGCGTCCCGTCTCGATGCCGTCGCCTGCGGCCTCGACGCCGATGAGCCGCACGCCCGGGTGCGACAGGTACGGATGGAAAATGCCCATCGCGTTGCTGCCGCCGCCCACGCAGGCGATCACGGCGTCGGGCTGGCGGCCTGCCGCTTCGGGCATCTGGACGATGCACTCGCGGCCGATCACGCTCTGGAAATCGCGGACCATCATCGGATACGGATGCGGACCCGCGACGGTGCCGATGATGTAGAACGTGTTCTCGATGTTGGTGACCCAGTCGCGCATCGCCTCGTTCAGCGCGTCCTTCAGCGTCTTCGATCCCGACTCGACGGGAACCACCGTGGCGCCGAGCAGCTTCATCCGGAAGACGTTCTGCGCCTGGCGCCTGATGTCCTCCGAGCCCATGTAGACGACGCACTCCATGCCGTAGCGGGCCGCCACCGTCGCGGTCGCCACGCCATGCTGGCCCGCGCCCGTCTCGGCGATGACGCGTGGCTTCCCCATCCGCCGCGCGACGAGCGCCTGGCCGATGCAGTTGTTCACCTTGTGCGCGCCGGTGTGATTGAGGTCCTCGCGCTTCAGCCAGATCTGCGCGCCGCCGAGCTCGCGCGACCAGCGGGCCGCGTGGTAGACGGGCGACGGCCGGCCGACGTAGTGCTTGAGCTCGCGCTCGAATTCCGCGGTGAACGCGGGATCGGCGCGGCAGCTCGCGTACGCGGCCGTCAGCTCCTCGAGCGCGCGGATCAGCGTCTCGGCGACGAAGATGCCGCCGTAAGGTCCGAAATGGCCGCGGTCGTCAGGCAGGTCGTAAACGTTCGGGAGATCCGCCATCTGCATTCGCCACCTCGGTCTGGAGAGCTCAGCCGCCGGCGGAGAGGCCGGCATCTGCATCCTGCACTGCCCGCACGAACGCGCCGATGCGCGCGTGATCCTTCGCGCCGCGGCGCGGCTTGCCGTCGGGTCCGCGCTCCTCGACGCCCGACGACACGTCGACCGCCCACGGCCGCGTGGCGCCGATCGCCCGCCCGACGTTGCCGGCGTCGAGACCACCCGACAGCACCACCGGCGGCCGCAGCGCGGCGCGCACGTCAGCGAGCAGCGACCAGTCGAACGCGTGTCCCGTGCCGCCGGGGAGGTCGCCTTCGCGGTACGCGTCGAAGATGAGGCCGGCCGCGTCGTCGTAACGGGCCGCGTATTCTAGCAAATCGACTCCGTCCCTCACGGCGACGGCCTTGAGGTAGCGCCGGCCGAAGCCGCGGCAGAATGCCGGCGGCTCGGCGCCGTGGAATTGCAGCACGTCGAGCGGCACCGCCGCGAGCGCCGCGCGGACCTCGTCCTCGGTGGGGTCGACGAAGAGGCCGACGACGGTCACGAGCGGCGGCAGCGCGGCGACGATGGCCTGCGCCTGCGCAAAATCGACGGCGCGCGGCGTGCCGCGCCAGAAGATCACGCCGATCGCATCGGCGCCGGCCGCGGCCGCGGCCTCGCCGTCGGCGACGCGCGTGATGCCGCAGATCTTGATCCGGGTGCGCACCGCGTTCACCGGAATGCCTTCGCGCTCATTTCGCGAGCGGCAGCGCGACGCCTCGGCGCGTGGCCGGCAATCCGAACCGCGGGTCGTAATCGGCGCCGCACAAATAGAGCCCGCTGGCGCCGAAGGTCGGCGCCGCGCGCGTGCGATCGCGCGCCGCCACGAGCTCGCCGATCCACGCCGGCGGCTGGCGGCCGGCGCCGACGTAGACCAGCGAGCCGACGATGTTTCGGACCATGTGATGAAGGAACGCGTTGGCGGTGAAGTCGAAGCGCACGAGGCCGGCATCGCCGTCGATCGCGAGCCGGCTGAGCGATTTCACCGGCGACTTCGCCTGGCACTCCGCCGCGCGGAACGCGGAAAAATCGTGCGTGCCCACGAGGTGCGCGGCGCCCGCGCGCATCGCATCGACGTCGAGCGGATGATGGTACCAGCCCACGTGGCGGGCGCCGAGCGCGGGCCGTTCGCCGCGGGTGACGAGCAGGTAGGTGTAGTGGCGGGCGCTGGCGGCGAAGCGGGCGTGGAAATCGCCGGCGACGGCCTGCGCCCACAGCGCGGCCGCGGCGGACGGCAGCAGCGCGTTGGCGCCGCGCACCCAGGCGGTCAGCGGCCGTGACGCGTCGGTATCGAAGTGGACGACCTGCGACGTGGCGTGGACGCCGGCGTCGGTGCGTCCGGCCGCGTGGGTGCCGATGGGGGTGGCGGCGATGCCGCCGAGCGCCGCCTCGAGCGCGTCCTGCACGCCGCAGCGGCCGGGCTGCGATTGCCAGCCGCAGAACGCGCTGCCGTCGTATTCGAGGCCGAGGGCGATGCGCATCGGGCCGACGGCAGCCGCCGGCTATCGCGCCGTCACGGTCAGCCGAGCTTGCCGAGCAGCGTCTGCGCTTCCGTCTTCTGCTGGTCGTCGCCCTCGTGCAGGACTTCCTGCAGGATCTCGCGCGCGCCTTCGACGTCGCCCATCTCCTGGTACGCCTTCGCGAGGTCGAGCTTGGTGGCGGCATCGTGCCACTGGCCGTCCAGCACGGAAGGCGTGGGATCCTCGAACGTCGCCTTGTCCGGGTCGAACGAGAGATCGAGCTTGTCGAGCTCGAGCGCCGCGGCCGGCCGCATCAGCTGCGACGGCGTGGGGCCGGTGTCCGGCGCGGCGTCGCCCACGGGCTTCAGCGGCGCCACCTTGTCGGCTTCGTCGAGGTGGAAGTCGAGATCGTATTTCGCCGGCTGCGTGGCGGTGTCAACCTTGTCGCCGAGATTGCCGGCCAGCGTGTCGATCTCCGATTTGCCGGCGGCCATCGCGCCCGCGACGGCGACGGTGCCGGCGCCGGCCACGTCGGCCATCGTCGACTTGAACGACGCCGCCGACGCTTCGATCTTGTCCTTGACGCTCATCTCCGGCGCCTTGGGCGCGCCGCCGAAAACGCTGTCCTGCGCGTGCGGCTTCATGCCGGGCGCGATGGTGATGTCGTCGTCGATCATCCGGTCGAGCGGCGGCTCGCTCTTGCGAAGCGCGGCGCCGCCGGCGGCGGATTCCGCGGCGCGGGCGGCGGCCATGCCGGGGATGGGCGGCGCACCGCCCTCGGCGAACATCGGATTGTTCGGATCGAGCTGACGGCCGAGCGCCACCGCCTTGGGCCATACCTCGCCCTGGCCCTGGCTAACCGCGAAGAGCTCGGTGGCGACGGTCTCGAACGCGGACGGCTTGTTGTGCTGCGCGTGGATCTCGAGCAGCTTGAGGTAGATCTCCTGCCGCTGCGGATCCTTCTTCAGCGCGTCCTTCAGGATCTCCTCGGCCTGCGCGTCGCGGCCGTAGGCGAGGTAGACCTCGGCCTCGGCGATCGGATCGACCTCGTCGGTGTCGATGTTGCCGAGGCCTTCGCGGCTGAAGTCGCTGGCGAGCGAGTTCTCGCCGGTGTTGACGACGCCGCCGCCGGTGGAGCCGAACACCGTGTTCGTCTTGATGTCCGTGCCCGAGATGATGCTGTCCTCGAACTTGGTCGCCTTGCGCCTGCGGGCGGCGATCAGCGCCGCGAGCCCGGCCAGCACGGCGACCGCACCCGCGCCGATCGCCCACAGCGGCGTGTTGGCGAAGATGTCCTCGAAGAAGCTCGGCGCTGCCTTGGGCGCGGCCTTGGCCGGCTCGACCTTGGGCGCGGCCGGCGCGGGGGTGGCGGCCGGCGCGGCGGGCGTGGCCTTGGCCGGTTCCGCGGCCTTCGGCGGCTCGGCCGCGGGCGGGGCCGCAGGCGCAGTGGCGGTCGGCGCAGGAGCGGACGTGGACGGCGGGGTCGCGGCCGGCGGGGGCAGCGCCACCGGCGGCGCGACGGCCAGCTGCGGACCCTTCGCGCCGGCTGCGTCCGACGGCGCCGCGCCGCCCGGCGAGAGCTTGTTCAGGCGCTCCTGCAGGTCGCGGACCATCTTTTCGAGCTGTGCAACCTTGTCGCGATTCTCCTTGGCGTCCTTCTGCGCGGCGGCGAGATCCTCGTTCGCGCGGGTGCGTGGCGTGGTCTGGACCACGACGCGGTCGCCGCCGGGTGTGGCGGACGGCGTCGTCTCCGTCACGGACGCACCGATGCGGCCGGCGGTGGAGCGCGTGCCCGCGCCATCGGTGGCCGGCACGGTGCCGGCGACGCGATTGCGATAGTTGCGCCAGTCGGACGCCTGCATGCGCACGACGCGCGCGGCTTCCGCGGGATCGCTCCCCGCGACCTCGGCCGGCGCGGGCACGTTCATGATCGCCCCGCGGCGCAGCCGGTTCATGTTGTTGTCGTCGAACGCGTTCGGGTTGCCCTTGAAGAGCGCGGCGAGCATCTGCTCGAGCGTGGCGTTCTCCGGCTTGTACTGGCTCGCGATGCCGGCGAGCGTGTCGCCGCGCTTCACCGTGTACTGGCTGCCCGTGCCCGGCGACGCCGCGGACGGCGCGCGGATGGCGCCGGACGACGGCGCGGCGGCAGCTGCTGCGGCCGCAGAGGACGAGGACGCGGGCGCGGGACGGGCGGCGGTGCCGGTACGCGGCGGCGTCACCGGCTCGGCGACGGCAGGCGCGGCGGCGCCCGGAGGATCGAGCAGGAACGTGTATTCGCGGACGACGCGACCCGACGACCAGTTCAGCTCGACCATCAGGTCGAGGAACGGCTCGTTGACGGCGATGGGCGAGGTGACCCGCAGGAACGGCGTCCCGCCGGACGTTTCGACGACGACGCGCGTGCGGGCGAGCACGCCCTGGTACGTGAGGTTGTTCTGGCGGTAGAGCGAAGGATCGGCGACCTTGGCATTCAGCGTTTCCAGCTCGTCGCGCGTCGCGGACGTGAGCTCGATGCGCGCGGACAGCGGCTGGCCGAGCGCCGAATCGACGGTCAGCCGTCCGAGACCCAACGCCCAGGCGCTCGCCGGCAGTGCCAGCGCACTCGCGACGAGGCCGTACGTCAAGAGGGGTTTTGCTCGCATGCCGACCTCATTTGGAAACGCTTTTAAGCTCAAGCTAACTTAACATCATGGATTTAGCGGTGCAAGCTAAACCTAGGTATTAGCTTGTGGTTTTGTGGTCAACATCTTTCGCGCAACAGCGAAGACTACTCCTCGCGCTCCGCGGTCGCCAGATGTTGTGGCCGGGACGCCTGTGGGGGACCAGCTATGGTGGCGCGCCCGACGGGCGCCCACTGTTGCATTTCGGCTGGCAACGGGCAGCCGGGCGCCCCGGAATCGCGCTCGCAGCCGCCGCGAAACGTGCGGAAATCCGCGCTCCCACGTGGATCGTCGCTTCGGACCGCGGATTGGCGACTCGTCGGCTTTGCGGTCAGCGTTCGAGCAGGATGCGGAGCATGCGGCGCAGCGGCTCGGCCGCCCCCCACAACAGCTGGTCGCCGCACGTGAACGCGCACAGGTACTCCGGTCCCATCTCGAGCTTGCGCAGGCGTCCGACGGGAATCTCCAGCGAGCCGGTGACCGCGGCGGGCGTCAGGCGGCGGACACTCTCGTCGCGCTGGTTCGGGACGACGCGGACCCAGTCGTTGCCGGCCGCCACCATCCGCTCGATCTCCGCCAGGGGTATGTCGCGCGTCAGCTTGATCGTCAGCGCCTGCGAATGGCAGCGCATCGCGCCGATGCGCACGCACAGCGACTCCACCGGGATTGCGGCGCCGTGCCCTGCCGTTCCGCGGCCGAGGATCTTGTTCGCTTCGGCGCCGCCCTTCCATTCCTCCTTGCTCATGCCGTTGCCGAGGTCCTTGTCGATCCACGGGATCAGCGATCCGGCGAGCGGCACGCCGAAGTGCTCGGTGGGAAAGCGCTCGTCGCGCAGGATGCCCGCCACTTCGCGATCGATGTCGAGGATCGACGACGCGGGATCGTCGAGCAGCGTCTTCGCGGCGAGATGCGCCTCGCCCATCTGCTGGAGCAGCTCGCGCATGTTCTGCGCGCCCGCGCCCGAGGCGGCCTGGTAGGTCATGCAGGTCATCCAGTCGATGACGCCGGCCTTGAAGAGTCCCGCGAGCCCCATCAGCATGAGGCTCACCGTGCAGTTGCCGCCGATGTAGTTCTTCGTGCCCGCAACGAGCGCGCGGTCGATCACGTCGCGGTTCACCGGGTCGAGGATGATCACCGCGTCGTCCGCCATCCGCAGCGTCGACGCCGCGTCGATCCAGTACCCGGCGTAGCCGGCGGCGCGCAGCCGCGGGAACATCGCGCTCGTCCAGTCGCCGCCCTGGCAGGTGATCACGGCGTCGAGGCCGTCGAACGCCGCCGGGTCGTTCGCGTCGCGCAACGCCCCCGCCGCCTTGCCGATCGCCGGCGCCGCGCCGCCGGCACGCGACGTCGAATAGAACACCGGCTCGATGTGATCGAAGTCGTGCTCCGCCAGCATCCGCTGCACGAGCACCGAGCCCACCATGCCCCGCCATCCCACGATTCCGACTCGCATGCTCACTCCTTCAGCGCGGCGACGACCGCGGCGCCCATCTCGCGCGTGCCGACGACGCGCTCGCCCGGCAGCGCGATGTCGCCGGTGCGAAGGCCGCGCGCCAGCACCGCGCGCACGGCCGCCTCGATCCGCGCCGCGACGTCGGCGCGGGCGAACGTGTGGCGGAACATCATCGCGACCGACAGGATCGTCGCCAGCGGATTCGCGCGATCCTTGCCGGCGATGTCCGGCGCGGACCCGTGGATCGGCTCGTACAGGCCCTTGCCGTTCGCATCCAGCGACGCCGACGGCAGCATGCCGATCGAGCCCGCGAGCATCGACGCCTCGTCCGAGAGGATGTCGCCGAACATGTTGCCGGTGACGATCACGTCGAACTGCCGCGGGTTGCGCACCAGCTGCATGGCCGCGTTGTCGACGTACATGTGCGAAAGCGCGACGTCCGGGTACTCGCGGCCGAGCGCCGTGACGGTCTCCCGCCACAGGATGCTCGTGTCGAGGACGTTGGCCTTGTCGACCGAGCAGAGCTTCTTCTGCCGGCGGCGCGCGGTCTCGAAGCCCACTTTCGCGATGCGGCGGATCTCGCTTTCCGCGTAGTGCATCGTGTCGAAGCCTTCGGCCTCGCCGGCAGCGTTGGTGCGGCGGCCGCGCGGCTGGCCGAAGTAGATGTCGCCGGTCAGCTCGCGCACGACGAGGAGGTCGAGCCCCGCCACCACCTCGGGCTTCAGCGTGGACACGGCGGCGAGCTCGGGAAACAGCAGCGCCGGCCGCAGGTTGGCGAAGAGTCCCAGACGCTTGCGGATCGCGAGCAGCCCCTGCTCCGGCCGCATCGCCCGCGGCAGTGTGTCGTATTGCGGTCCGCCGACGGCGCCGAGCAGCACGGCGTCGGAGCGCTCCGCCAGCGCGAGCGTCGCGTCGGGCAGCGGCGCTTTCGCGGCGTCGTATCCCGCGCCGCCGATGGGCGCCGTCTCGGTTGCCAGGGGCAGGCCTTCGGCCGCGAGCGCCGCGAGCACGGCCTGCGCCTGCCCGACGATCTCGGGGCCGATGCCGTCGCCCGGCAGAATGGCAATCTTCATCTCGTACCTCGCAAACTCACTTTGCAAAAAAAACGCGGCGCCGTGTTCCCGGCGCCGCGTCACGCTACTGCAATTTGCTCACGCGAGCCAGGGTTGGTCGGCGAGCCGTTTCGTCTCGAACGTGCGGATCTCGTCCGCGTGCTGCAGGGTGAGCCCGATGTCGTCGAAGCCGTTCAGCAGGCAGTGCTTGCGGAACGGGTCGACGTCGAAGTGGAACGCGCCCGAGCCGTCCTGCATCGTCACGAGCTGGTGCTCGAGGTCGATCGTCAGCATGAAGCCAGGAAAGGCCGCCACCGCCGCGAACAGCCGGTCGATCTCGGCGTCCGACAGCACGATGGGCAGCAGGCCGTTCTTGTAGCAGTTGTTGAAGAAGATGTCCGCGTACGACGGCGCGATCACGGCGCGGAAGCCGTAGTCGCCGAGCGCCCACGGCGCGTGCTCGCGCGAGCTGCCGCAGCCGAAATTGCGCCGTGCCACCAGAATCGAGGCGCCCTGGTAGCGCGGCTGGTTCAGCACGAAGTCCGGGTTCAACGCGCGCCGCGCGTTGTCCATGCCGGGCTCGCCGTGGTCCAGGTAACGCCATTCGTCGAACAGGTTCGGGCCGAAGCCCGAGCGCTTGATCGACTTCAGGAACTGCTTGGGAATGATCGCGTCGGTGTCGACGTTGGCGCGGTCGAGCGGCGCGACGATGCCCGTGTGGAGGCGAAACGGCTGCATGGCGATCGCGGCGGCTACTTCGGCTTGGCGTTGTCCGCGGCCTTTTCGATCGCGCCGCCGGTGGCCTTGACGTCCTTGCCGGCGCCTTCGACGGTGTTGCAGGCCGTCACACCCAGCACCAGACCGGCCAGTGCCACGAGGGCTGCGATTCGCTTCAGCATGACAATCTCCCGTTGTACGACCAAGCCGCGCGAAGCCGCGCGGTGAGCGGACCCGACAGCGGCGCCTTGCGGCACTGCCAAGTGTACCGTTGTCCGCTAGTAGAGCCGGCGCACGTCGACGAAATGGCCCGCGACCGCCGCCGCCGCGGCCATCGCCGGGCTCACGAGGTGCGTGCGGCCGCCGGCGCCCTGCCGGCCCTCGAAGTTGCGGTTCGACGTCGACGCGCAACGCTCGCCCGGCTCCAGGCGGTCGTCGTTCATCGCGAGGCACATCGAGCAGCCCGGCTCGCGCCATTCGAAGCCGGCGTCGCGGAACACGCGGTCGAGTCCCTCGGCTTCGGCCTGCACCTTGACCGGACCCGAGCCCGGGACGACCAGCGCCAGCCTGACGCTGCCGGCCACGCGGCGGCCGCGCACGACGGCCGCGGCCTGCCGCAGATCCTCGATCCGCGAGTTGGTGCACGAGCCGATGAACACCTTGTCGATGCGAATGTCGGAGATCAGCGTGTTCGGCGTGAGGCCCATGTAGGCCAGCGCGCGCTCCATCCCCTCGCGCCGCGTGTGATCGCGCTCGCGGTCGGGATCCGGCACGCGATCCTCGATGGAGACCACCATCTCCGGCGACGTGCCCCACGTGACCTGCGGCCGCACCGAGGCCGCGTCGATGACGTGTGTGAGGTCGAACCGCGCGCCGGCGTCGCTCGTGAGCGTGCGCCAGTAGGCGGCCGCGCGCTCGAACATCTCGCCCGACGGCGCGAACATGCGGCCGCGGACGTAGTCGATCGTGCGCTCGTCGGCGGCGACCATGCCGGCGCGCGCGCCGGCCTCGATCGCCATGTTGCACATCGTCATCCGGCCTTCCATCGACAGCGCTCGCACGGCGTCGCCGCCGAACTCGATCGCGTAGCCGACGCCGCCCGCGGTGCCGATGCGGCCGATGATCGCGAGCACGAGGTCCTTGGCGGTGACGCCCGGCGCCAGGCGGCCGTCGGCGCGGATCAGCATCGAGCGCGCCTTGCGCTGGAGCAGGCATTGCGTGGCGAGCACGTGCTCGACCTCCGACGTGCCGATGCCGAACGCCAGCGCGGCGAACGCGCCGTGCGTGCTCGTGTGCGAGTCGCCGCAGACGACCGTCATGCCCGGCAGCGTCGCGCCGCTCTCGGGGCCGATCACGTGGACGATGCCCTGGCGGCGGTCGAGGAACGGGAAGTAGGCCTTGGCGCCGACGCCCTTCATGTTCGCGTCGAGCGTCTCCACCTGCGTGCGCGAGATCGGATCGGCGATGCCCTTGTGCCAGTCCTTGGTCGGCGTGTTGTGGTCGGCGGTGGCGACGATCGACTGCGCGCGCCACGGCTTGCGGCCCGCGAGCTTCAGCCCTTCGAACGCCTGCGGGCTCGTCACTTCGTGCACGAGATGGCGGTCGATGTACAGCAGCGCGGTGCCGTCGTCCTCCTGGCGGACGACGTGCGCATCCCAGAGCTTGTCGTAGAGCGTGCGGGCGACCATGCGGCGATTTTACCGCATCGGCGCTTCGAGCCCCGCTTCGACCGCGGCGGCTACCGCGCGCGTGAGCGCGGCGGCGGCGCCGGCGTCGGCCGGATCGAACGCCTTCGCGGGCAGTGTGCGGAGCCACGTGAACTGCCGCTTTGCGAGCTGGCGGGTCGCGGCGATGCCGCGCGCGCGCATCGTGGCCGCATCGGCGGCGCCGTCGAGATGCTCCCACGCCTGCCGGTAGCCGACGGAGCGCATCGACGGCATCGCGAGCGTCAGCGGATAGCGCGCGCGGAGGCCCGCGACCTCGGCGACGAGGCCGGCCGCGAGCATCGCGTCGAATCGCCGCGCGATGGCGTCGTGCAGCGCCGCGCGATCCCGCGGCAGCCATGCGAGGCGCAGCAGCGGGCCGAGGCCGGCGCCGGGCGCGGCGCGGCGCCCCTGCAGCGCTGACAGCGGCTCGCCGGTGAGCGCGTGCACTTCGAGCGCGCGCTGGATCCGCTGCGCGTCGGTGGGCGCGAGGCGCGCCGCCGCCGCGGGATCGACGCGCGCGAGCTCGCCGTGCAGCGCGGGCCAGCCGTCCCGCGCGGCCCGCGCGTCGATGGCGTCGCGCACGCGCTGGTCCGCCGGCGGCAGCGCGGACAGCCCTTCGGTCAGCGCCTTGAAGTAGAGCATCGTGCCGCCGGCGACGATCGGCAGCGCGCCGCGCGCCCGCAGCGCCGCGATCGCCGCGGTGGCGTCGGCCACGAAGCGCGCCGCGGAATACGCGTCGGTCGGATCGACGATGTCGACCAGGTGATGGCGCACGCGCCCCTGCGTGGCGGCGTCGGGCTTCGCCGTGCCGATGTCCATCCCGCGGTAGACCTGCGCCGAGTCGGCGCTGACGATCTCGCCGCCGAACGTCTGCGCGAGCTCGAGGGCGAGCGCGCTCTTGCCCGCGGCGGTCGGGCCCATCAGCAGGACGACGGGGAGCATCGGCCGGCCGCGGCGTCAGCGGCCGCGCAGGAACAGCCGGTCGAGATCGCCGAGCGTCAGGTGGTACCACGTGGGCCGGCCGTGATTGCACTGGCCGGCGCGCTCGGTGGCTTCCATCTCGCGGAGCAGCGCGTTCATTTCGGGCACCGCGAGGCTGCGGTGCGCGCGGACCGCGCCGTGGCAGGCCATCGACGACAGCAGCTCGTCGCGGCGCGCGGCGAGCGCCTGCGATCCGCCGAACTCGCGGATGTCGTGCAGAACGGCCCGCGCGAGCGCGGCGGGATCGGCGTCCGCCAGCGGCGCGGGAATGCCGCGGACGGCGAGCGTCGCGGGGCCGAGCGCCGCCATCGAGAAACCGAGCGCGTCGAGCGTGGCGCTGTTCTCCTCCGCCGTCGCCATCTCGAGCGGCTCGGCGGCGAACGTGGCCGGCACGAGCAGCGGCTGCACCGGCACACGGCCCGTCATCGCGTTCTTGAGCTTTTCGTAGACGATGCGCTCGTGCGCCGCGTGCATGTCCACCAGCACGAGGCCGTGGCGGTTCTGCGCGAGGATGTAGATGCCGTGCAGCTGCGCGAGCGCGAAGCCGAGCGGATGCGCGTCGTCGTCGCCGTTCGCGTGCTCCGGCAACGGCGGCGCGGCCGCGTCGCGCGGGCCGAAGAGCCTGGCGTAGAAACCCGCCGGCTCGCCGGCGGGCAGGTCGAAGCCGCGCTGCGACGGCGTCCAGACGGGCAGGCCCGCGGCGGCCGGCGGGCCCGCGTCGAGCGGCGCGGAGTGGCCATACGGCGGGAGGCGCGCGGCCGCGATGCCCAGGCGCTCCGCCGCCGAGACCGCAGGTTGCTCCGCCGCCGTGGTGGCGAGCGCGCGCTCGACCGCGTGGCGGACGAACTGATGGATCGCCCCCGAGTCGCGAAAGCGCACCTCGGTCTTTTGCGGATGGACGTTGACGTCGACGCGGCGCGGATCGAGCGTCAGCCAGAGCGCATAGGCGGGCTGGCGCTCGTGATGCAGGACGTCGCGATACGCTTCGCGCAGCGCATGCGACAGCACCCGATCGCGCACGAAGCGGCCGTTCACGAACACGTACTGGGCGTTCGGTCCCTGTGCCGCGAACGCCGGCCGCACGGCGAAGCCCGTCAGCCGCACGCCGGCCGCCTCCTCGTCGACCAGCGCGGCGTGCAGCACGAACGCGTCGCCCAGCAGCGCCTCGATGCGCGCACGGCGCCCGCCCGCGGTGAGGCGCTGCGCGACGCGGCCGTTGTGCTGCAGCGTGAAGCCCGCCTCCGGATGCGACAGCGCGATGCGGCGGAACGCCTCGTCGCAATGCGCCCACTCGGTGGCTTCGGTGCGCAGGAACTTGCGCCGCGCCGGCGTGTTGAAGTAGAGCTCCTGGACCGTGATCGTCGTGCCGGCCGCGAGCGCGGCAGGGGCGACGGCGCCGACGGTGCCGCCCTCGACCTCGATGCGCCAGGCGTGCGGCCTGCCCTGCGCGCGCGACGCGAGCGCGAGCCGCGACACCGCGGCGATCGACGCCAGCGCCTCGCCGCGAAAGCCCAGCGTGGCGATCGCCTCGAGGTCGGTCGGCTGCGAGATCTTGGACGTCGCGTGGCGCGCGATGGCGAGCGCGAGGTCCTCGCGCTCGATGCCAGCGCCGTCGTCGGCGACGCGCAACCGCTTGATGCCGCCGCCCGCGAGGTCGACGTCGATCTGCGTGGCGCCGGCGTCGAGGCTGTTCTCCAGCAGCTCCTTCAGCGCCGCCGCCGGCCGCTCGACCACTTCGCCCGCCGCGATCTGGTTGATCAGCAGGTCCGGCAGCGAATGGATCGCCCGCATCGTCAGGCCGGGAGCCGCGCGGCCCAGCGCGCGTAGATGCCGTCGGCGACGCCGTTCAGCGTGGCCACGCGGGCGTCGACGTCGCCCAGGATGTCGGCGGCCGATTGCTGCGACGGCGTGGAGACGCGTGGCAGCTCGTCGCCGCCCGACGCGCACCACGTCTCGACCAGGTCGCGCGTCATCTCGACGTGGCACTGGAAGCCGATGTGCCGGTCGTCGACGACGTACGCCTGGTTGGGATTGAACGCGTTACCGAGGACGCGCGTCGCGCCGGCGGGCAAATCGAAGACGTCGTAGTGCCACTGGAACGCGGCGAAGCGCTCGCGGCCGCCGAACCAGCGCTCGCGCGGAGCTCCTTCCACCACGTCGACTTCGATCCAGCCGATCTCGGGGACCCGCGTGCGCGTGACGCGGGCGCCGAGCGCCTGCGCGAGCGCCTGGCCGCCGAGGCAGTGGCCGATCACCGGCACGCCTTCGCGCACCGCGTCGCGCAGCAGCACGGAGAGCGGCGCGATCCAGGGCAGCGGATCGGTCACGCTCATCGGGCCGCCCATCATGCCGATGCCGGAGAACGCGCGCGGGTCGCCGGGCACGGCGACGCCCTCGTCGAGCGGGACGAGCTGCCAGGGCAGGCCGCGCGCATCCAGCCACTCGGCGAAATGCGCCGGGCCTTCGGTGGGGGAGAAGCGGAAGATGGCGACGGGGCGCATCGGGAGGCGACGAAGCGGAGCGCGGATCGGGCACCTCCGCCGCTACAATGGCGCGATTTTACCAGCCGCGACGTCCTCGCGTTTTCGCCATGCGCCTCCGCCCTTCCCTGACCTGTGCCTCGCTCGCCTGCGCGCTCGCCTGCGCGGCGCCGCTGCACTCCCTTGCCGCCGACGCCGACGTCGTCCCGCCCAACGCGAACCTGCGCGCCGACGGCATCCCGCCGATCCCTGCGGCGCTCGCCGCCAAGGTCGCGCCGTACACCGAGTTCCGGCCCACGAGCGCGGTGAGCTGGCACCCCACCCGGCGCGAGCTCGTCGTCGTGCGGCGCGCGGGCAACGTCGCGCAGCTGCATCGCGTCGCCACGCCGCAAGGCGAGCCCGTGCAGCTCACCGACTTCGCCGAGCCCGTGCGAAACGGCGTCTACTGGCCGAAGGCGCCGGACACGCTGGTGTTTTCCCGCGACACCGGCGGCAACGAGCAGCAGCAGCTCTACCGGATGGCGCCCGGCGACGCCGCGCCGGTGCTGCTGACCGACGCGAACCGCAAGCACGAGGTCGGCGGCATCACGCATGCGCGCGACTACGTCCTGCTCGATTCCACCGACGTCGACAAGACCGGCAAGCGCGAGAACCCGACGCTGGACCTTTCGCTCGTCGATCCGCTCGACGCCGCCCGCACGCGCAAGCTCGCGACGCTTCCGGGAACGGGCTGGGGCGACTTCTCGTTTTCGTTCGACGACCGGCAGCTCGCGATGATCGAGTACATCTCGGTCAACGAGTCGTACGTGTGGGTGATGGACGTGGCCACGGGCAAGCGGCGCCGCGTGCTGCCGGCCGGCGGCGGCAAGCCCAGGCAGCCGGTCGCTTCCGCCGGCCTCAACTTCGCGCGCGATGGCAAGGGGATCTTTCTCGCCACCGACCGCGACGGCGAGTTCAACCGGCTGGGCTACCTCGACCTCGCGACGGGCCGCGTCGCCTACTTCGGAGAGGGGGGCAACTGGGACGTCGAGGACATCGCCCTGTCGCCCGACGGCGCGACGCTCGCGGTGATCACCAACGAAGGCGGCGTCGGCGTGCTGCGGCTCTACGACGCGGCCACCCGCCGCGCGCTGCCGCGGCCGCCGCTGCCGGTCGGCAGCGCCCGCCAGCTGCGCTGGCACGACAACTCGCGCGACCTCGCCGTCACAGTCGCGAGCGCGCAGAGCCCCGGCGACGCGTATTCGGTCGACGTGCGCGACAACCAGGTCACGCGCTGGACCGAGAGCAAGGTCGCGGGCCTCGACGCCGCGCAGTTCCGCAGCGCCGAGCGCATCGAGTGGACGAGCTTCGACGGCCGCAGGATCGGCGGTTTCATGATCCGCCCGCCGGAGAAGTTCAGCGGCAAGCGGCCGGTGATCGTCTCGATCCACGGCGGTCCGGAAGGCCAGTCGCGGCCGGGCTTCATGGGGCGCTGGAACTATTTCATCGACGTGCTCGGCGTCGCCGTCATCGAGCCGAACGTGCGCGGATCCACGGGCTACGGCAAGACGTTCGCGAAGCTCGACAACGGCATGAAGCGAGAGGACTCGGTGAAGGACATCGGCGCGCTCCTCGACTGGATCCGCACGCAGCCGGGGCTGGATGCCGACCGCGTGCTGGTCGAGGGCGGCAGCTACGGCGGCTACATGGTGCTCGGCGTGGCGACACTCTTCCCCGAGCGCATCGCCGGCGCCGTCGACGTCGTGGGGATCGCCAACTTCGTCTCCTTCCTCGAGAACACCGAGAGCTATCGCCGCGACCTGCGCCGCGTGGAATACGGCGACGAGCGCGTCCCGGCGATGCGTGCGTTCCTGACGCGAGTCTCGCCGGTCAACAACGCCGGGAAGATCAAGGCGCCGCTGCTGGTCGTGCAGGGCCGGAACGACCCGCGGGTTCCGTACACCGAGGCGGAGCAGATCGTGGCGGCGGCGCGCAGGAACGGCGTGCCGGTGTGGTATCTCCTCGCGGACAACGAGGGCCACGGGTTCGCGCGCAAGGCGAACGTCGACTTCCTCTTCTACACGATGATCGCGTTCATCGAGGATCGGCTGCTGAAATAGCATTCTCGACGGAGAGGCGGCGTCGGTCCCCTTGCGCGGGCTTCAGTGTTCAGGCGCCCGCGCAAGGGGACCGACACCGCCTTCGCGAGTCGGGACATCGAGTTCAGCTGCGCCACGCGATGGTGCGTCGCTCGCGCAGTTTGCGTCGCGTCAAGCGCGGGATGATGCCGGTTGCCTCCCGCGGGGCGCCTGAACACTGAAGCCTGCGGGAGGCAACCGGCAGCAGACCGCCAACCGAGGCGCGATGCGTTACATCTGCTTGAAGAGGTGCACGAACTGCCGCGAGATCGGCAGCCGTTCCTGACGCCCTTTCAGCAGCACGAACTGGCGCTCCGCGTCCTCGCGGAGCACGCTCGCCACCGCGTCGAGATTCACGATCGTGCCGCGGTGGATCTGCCAGAACTTCTCCGGGTCGAGCTCCGGCAGCAGCTCCTTCAGCGGCGTGCGGATCAGGGCCTCGCCGCCTTCCATCACCACGCGCGTGTACTTGGTGTCCGACTGGAAGTACGCGACGTCGCCCACCGCGATCAGCTTGACCGTCTTGCCGACCGCCGCCTTGATCCACTTCATCCGCGGCACCTCGATGCCGATCGACGCGCGCAACCCCGCGATCAGCGCCGAGAGGTCGGCCGGCGGCTTGTCGAGCTTGCGCCGGATGCGGTCGACCGCCGCGGCCAGGCGATCGCTCTCAACGGGCTTCAGCAGGTAATCGACTGCGCCGGCGTCGAACGCCTTCAGCGCGTACTGGTCGTAGGCCGTGATGAACACCACGTGGCACTCGTCGCCGATCGCCGCCGCGACGTCGAGTCCCGTGCGGCCCGGCATGCGGATGTCGAGGAACGCGATTGCCGGATGGTGCTCGTTGAACGCCTCGATCGCGGCAGCGCCGTCGCCCACCTCGGCGACGATGTCGAGCTCGGGCCACGTCTCGGCGAGCTTTTCCTTCAGCCGCTCGCGCATCAGCGGCTCGTCTTCGGCGATCAGCGCGGTCGGGGCGGTCATGGAAACTCGCGGGCGAGTGGCAGGGAAGGGTTCGACGGCGCGTGCGCCGCCGGGAACACGAGCCGCGCGACGAAGCCGCGCGGCGTGTTTTCCTCGAGCTCCAGCGCCGCGCGGTCGCCGTGGAGCAGCGCAAGGCGCTCGCGGATGTTCGCGAGGCCGATGCCCTGCCCCGGCGCGTGGCTGCCAAGCCCCGCGCCGGTGTCGGCGACCGTGACGACCAGCGCCGGCGGCAAATGCGCGGGTCCGTCCTGCAGGCGCGCGGTCACGTCGATCGCGCCGCCGCCGGGGCACGGCTCGATGCCGTGCTTGATCGCGTTCTCCACCAGCGTGATCAGCATGCCCGGGGGGATCGCGCAGTCGGCGAGCTCGGCGGGAACGTCGATGCGAAACGCCAGCGCGCGCGGCAGCCTCGTCTGCATGATGGCGAGGTACGCGCCCACCATCGCGGCCTCCTGCTTCAGCGTCGTCGCGTTCTCGCGCAGCGCCGGCGTGGCGGCGCGCAGGAAGCGGATGAGATCGGCGATGAGGCGCGCGGCGTCGGGCGCGCTTTTCTCCGCGAGCTGCTGCGCGCTGCCGAGCGTGTTGAACAGGAAATGCGGCTCGATCTGCAGCTGCAGCAGGCGGAGCTGCGACTCGGCGAGGCGCCGCGACAGCTCGCTCTGCCGCGCGTCGCCCTCGAGACGCGCGCACTGCGCCACGTACTCGCGGTTGCGCAGGTTGGCGATCAGCGCCACCAGCGTCGCGTAGAGAAAGCCGAACACCAGCGACGCCGTGACGACGTGGCGCAGGCTCGACCGGTCGAAGAGCCACGCGAGCGCCGCCCGGCCCTGGAGGAGATCGGCGAGCGTGCCGCCGGCGAACGCGCCGGCCAGCACCAGCGCCAGCGTCACCAGGACGAACCGCAGCAGCTTGCCCTGGTACTTGCGGTAGCCGAACCATGCGCTGAGGCCCGCCCAGAGCAGCAGGAACACGACGACGTTGAACAGGACCGCCGCCTCGGCGAACGACATGTTCCACGGCAGGCGCGACGCCGCACCGGCGACCACCGTGGTGCCGAGGAAGATCCACACGATCCACAGGTAGCCGCGCTCGCTGTAGAACCAGTGGTCGAACGCGCGGACGTCCTGGCGCTCGATCTCGGAGAGCGACGCCAGCACGCGCTCGGCGAAAGCCTCGTAGCGGCGGCGCAGGCGCGAGAACATCGTCAGCGTGGGTTGCCGGTGGCCATCGCCGGCATTCTAGTGACGGCGGCCGTCCGCGGGGGGACGGGCCGGACGAGCGACGGCCGGCCGGGCGTCAGCGCCGCCCGGCGGCGACGAATGACGGCCGGCTAGAAATTGCGGGCGATCCGCGCGTACGCCGAGTGGTTGTGGATCGACTCGAAGTTCTCGGCCTCGACGACGAAGCCGTCGAGCCGGGCGTCGGCGGCGAGGCGCGCCGCGACGCCGCGCACCAGGTCCTCGACGAAGCGCGGATTGTCGTAGGCCCGCTCGGTGACGTACTTCTCGTCGGCGCGCTTCAGGATGCCGTAGAGCTCCGCGGAGGCTTCCTCCTCGGCGATCCGAAGCAGCTCGTCGATGAACACGTGCTCCCGCGGCCGCACGCCAATGGTGACGATCGAGCGCTGGTTGTGCGCGCCGTAGTCGGAGATCTCCTTCGAGCAAGGGCAGAGCGACGTGACGGGAACGTTGACGACGATCGTCTGGCGATAGGCGCCGCGGTCGAGCTCGCCGGTGAGCCGGACGTCGTAGTCGAGGAGGCTCGCCACGCCGGAGACCGGCGCGATCTTGCGCACGAAATACGGGAACGCCAGCTCGATGCGGCCGCCGGGCGCGTCGAGGCGCACCACGAGATCGTCGAGCAGCTCGCGGAGGTTGGCCACAGTGAGCGGCGCGGCGCCCGGCGCCGCGCGCTTCTCGAGCAGCGCGACGAGCCGCGACATGTGCGTGCCCTTGCGATCCTCCGGCAGCGCGACGTACACGTTGCACGTGGCGATCGTCGCGTTGACGACGCCGCTGCGGTCGGCGAAGGGCAGCGGATAGCGCAGCCCCTTGATGCCGACCTGGTCGATCGCGAGCCGCCGGTCGTCGGAGCCCGACTGCACGTCGGGGATGGCCATCAGATGGGCGAGCTGTTCGGGTTTGTTCATGGCGAAGTCACTATAGCAAGGCACCGGCCGCCCCGCGATACGTCAGATGTCCCTCTTCACGCTGCGGGTTTGGCCCAGGCGTCGGGCGTGCGCGCGGCGAAGCGCGCCTCGATCGCCGCGGCGATGCCGGCGGCGTCGAGGCCGACGGCCGACAGCAGCGCCTGCGGCTCGCCATGTTCGGGAAATGCGTCCGGAAGGCCGAGATGCAATATGGGCACGACGATGCCGGCGGCCGCGAGCGCTTCGGCGACGGCGCTGCCGGCGCCGCCGGCGATCACGTTCTCCTCGACGGTGACGAGGGCGTCGTGCTCGCGGGCCAGCGCGGCGACGAGCGCGGTGTCGAGCGGCTTCACGAACCGCATGTTGGCGACGGTGGCGTCGAGCTTGTCGGCGGCGGCAAGCGCCGGATGGAGCATCGGCCCGAACGCGAGGATCGCGATCCGGCGCGTGCGGCGCTTCGCCTCGCGGCGGATCTCGCCCTTGCCCACCGCCAGCGTCGTCAGCGCGGGATCGATGGCGACGCCCGGGCCGGAGCCGCGCGGATACCGCACCGCCGCCGGCGTGCCGAGCCGGAACGCGGTGGTCAGCATCTGGCGGCATTCGTTCTCGTCCGCCGGCACCATCACCGTCGTGTTGGGCAGGCACCGGAGGAACGAGAGATCGAACGCGCCGACGTGCGTCGGTCCGTCGGCGCCGACGATGCCGGCGCGATCGATCGCGAACACGACCGGCAGGTTCTGCAGCACGACGTCGTGGATGAGCTGGTCGTACGCGCGCTGGAGGAACGTCGAATAGATCGCGACCACGGGCTTCATGCCTTCGCAGGCGAGCCCCGCCGCGAACGTCACCGCGTGCTGCTCGGCGATGCCGACGTCGAAGTAGCGCTCCGGATATCGCTGCGAGAAGCGCACGAGACCCGAGCCCTCGCGCATCGCCGGCGTGATGCCGACGAGATGCGGATCGGCGGCCGCCATGTCGCAGAGCCAGTCGCCGAACACCTGCGTGTACGCGGGCGCCGCCGGCGCCTTCGGCACCATGCCCACCGCAGGATCGAACTTCGACACGCTGTGGTACAGGATCGGATCGGTCTCGGCGCGCGCGTAGCCGTAGCCTTTCTTGGTGACGACGTGCAGGAACTGCGAGCCCTTGAGATCGCGCACGTTGGAAAGCGTGGCGACCAGCGCGTCGACGTCATGGCCGTCGATCGGGCCGATGTAGTTGAAGCCGAATTCCTCGAACAGCGTACCGGGCAGCACCATGCCCTTCATGTGCTCCTCGGCGCGCCGCGCGAGCTCGTGCACCGGCGGCAGCCGCGACAGCACTTCCTTGCCGCCGCGCCGCACGGTGTTGTACAGGCGCGACGACAGCATCTTCGCGAAGTACTGGTTGATCGCGCCCACGGGCTCGGAGATCGACATCTCGTTGTCGTTCAGCACGACCAGCACGTCGGTGCCGCGCGCGTTGTTGAGCGCCTCGAACGCCATGCCCGCGCTCATCGCGCCATCGCCGATCACCGCGACGACGTGCCGCGCGTCGCCGGCGATCTTCGCGCCGACCGCCATGCCCAGCGCGGCGGAGATCGACGTCGACGAATGCGCGGTGCCGAACGTGTCGTACTCGCTCTCGGTGCGGCGGGGAAATCCCGCCGGCCCGCCGGCCTGGCGCAGCCTGTCCATCTCCGCGCGGCGGCCGGTGAGGACCTTGTGCGCGTACGTCTGGTGGCCGACGTCCCACACGATGCGGTCGTGCGGCGTGTCGAAGACGTAGTGCAGCGCGATCGTCAGCTCGACGGTGCCGAGGTTCGACGACAGGTGCCCGCCGGTGCGCGAGACCGAGTCGAGCAGGAACGCGCGGAGCTCCCGCGCGAGCGCCGGCAGCTCGGCGCGCGGCAGCGCGCGGAGGTCGGCGGGGACCTCGATCGTCTCGAGGATCGGGTAACTAGACATAGCGAGCGAGCGTGGGGGTGGTCCAGCCTCCCGCCGGGCCGTCCCAAGGGAGGCTTGCTCCCCCTCCGGGGGCAGCGAACGAAGTGAGCGTGGGGGT